>Ga0207677_10000959_pt1 | contig 16012 bp, 10 predicted proteins | sample KBSMisM42_FD_184311 | JGI IMG/M metagenome (GOLD analysis project Ga0207677, IMG submission 184311) | Miscanthus rhizosphere microbial communities from Kellogg Biological Station, Michigan, USA - KBS Miscanthus M4-2 (SPAdes) (version 2) | ecosystem: Host-associated > Plants > Roots >...
GCCGGCCGCGCGGCTTCGTCGACGAGGCGCTGGCGCGCGACGGCCGCGAGCGCCGGGTGATGCTGACCGTCAACCAGTTCGCGACCGCGGCCCGGGTGGTGCACGAGTCCGAGCTGCTGACGGTGCTGCCGCGCAGCTTCGTCCCGGCCTCGGGCCTGGCCGACGGCCTCGCGGTCCGGCCCTTCCCCGGAACCCTGCCGCCGATCGAGGTGAGCCTGCTCTGGCACCGCCGGCACGAGCGCGATGCGGCGCAACGCTGGCTGCGTCAGGCCTTCGCGGCGACCGCGCGAGCGCTCGATGCCTGCGCGACCGCCGCCGCGCCCGCGGACACGCCGTCGCCCGCGCCGCGAGCCGCCGAGCCGGTCGCCTGACCGCTCGCGAGGCCCGCGTCGGGATCGGCGCGATGGCCACGCTGCCCGGCCTCGGACGAGGATCGGTCACCCCGAAAATCGTGATGACTCGGTAGCCGCGCCAGTGGCGCATCATCGGCTGCGTCTCAAGCGCCGAGCGCCGTGTTTCACCACGACCATGAACTTCCAGACCCTCCTCGATGGCATCGATCGCGATCTCCGCCCGGAGCTCGGCCGGGAAGGTCGCGTCGCCAGCTACATCCCGGCGCTGGCCCGGGTGCCGGCGGCGCAGTTCGGCATCGCCCTGCGCACCTGCGCCGGCGAGGAGGCGGCGGCCGGCGACAGCGCGGTGCCGTTCTCGATCCAGAGCGTCTCCAAGCTGTTCTCGCTGACCCTGGCGATGCGCCTGCTCGGCGATGCGCTCTGGGAACGCATCCACCGCGAGCCCTCGGGCAACCCGTTCAACTCGCTGCTGCAGCTCGAGAGCGAGCAGGGCATACCGCGCAATCCGTTCATCAACGCCGGCGCGATCGCCGTCGCCGACCGGCTGCTCAGCGTCCTCGGCGGCGGCGCCAAGGCGAGCCTGCTGGAGATGCTCTCGAGCCTCGCCGGCGAGGCGATCGATTTCGACGCCGAGGTCGCGGCGTCGGAGGCGACCACCGGCTTTCGCAACGTCGCCCTCGGCAACTTCATGAAGAGCTTCGGCAAGATCGACAACGACGTCGACGCCGTGCTCGACTTCTACTTCCACCAGTGCGCGCTGCGGATGAGCTGCCGGCAGCTGGCGAAGGCGGCCGGCTATCTCTGCCGCGACGGCGCCCATCCCGTGGCCGGCGACGGCTCGCCGGTGGTGAGCGAACGGCAGGCGCGCCGGCTCAACGCCCTGATGCTCACCTGCGGCACCTACGATGCCGCCGGCGAGTTCGCCTTTCGCATCGGCCTGCCGTGCAAAAGCGGCGTCGGCGGCGGTATCGTCGCCGTCGTTCCCGATCAGCTCACCCTGTGCGTCTGGTCGCCTGCGGTCGACGAGAGCGGCAACTCGGTGCTCGGCACGCGAGCGCTGGAGCTGTTCGCCGGCCGCAGCGGCCTGTCGATCTTCTGAGGAGCGCGCGATGGCCTGGTTCGAAGGTTTCGAGGGCGGCTTGCACGCCGCCGGCGAGGTGGAGCTGTTCGCCCGCACCGGCGGCGACCCGGCGAAGCCGCCGCTGCTGCTGCTCCACGGCTATCCGCAGACGCATGCGATGTGGCATCGCGTTGCCCGCCGCCTCGCCGCCGACTTCTCGCTCGTCATCCCCGACCTGCGCGGCTACGGCGACTCGGCCAAGCCCGGCCCCGCGGCCATGCCCGAGGCCGACCATGCGCTGCACAGCAAGCGGGCGATGGCCGCGGACATGGCGGCGCTGATGAGCGGCCTCGGCCACAGGCGCTTCTTCGTCGCGGGCCACGACCGCGGCGGCCGGGTGGCGCATCGGCTCGCCCTCGACCACGCGGAGCGCATCGAGCGGCTGGCACTGATCGACATCGTGCCGACGCTCGACATGTACGAGCTCGTCGACATGCGCGCCGCGATCGGCTACTACCACTGGTTCTTCCTGATCCAGCCTCAGCCCCTGCCGGAGCGGATGATCGGCGGCGACCCGGCCTTCTACCTGCGCTGGACGCTCGCCAGCTGGGGTTCGGACGGGCTCGGCCACATCGAGCCCGAGGCGCTGGCCGAGTACGAGCGCTGCTTCTGCCGCGCCGATGCGATCCACGCCAGCTGCGAGGACTACCGCGCCGGCGCGTCGATCGACCTCGAGCACGATCGCGCGTCGCGTGCCGCGAACGAAAAGATCGGCTGCGACCTGTACCTGCTCTGGGGCGCGCGCGGCCTGGTCGGCAAGCGCTTCGACCCGCTCGCGCTCTGGCGCGCGCGCGCCTCGGGGCGGGTCGAGGGCGGTGCGATGGAGGCCGGCCACTTCATCCCCGAGGAGCTACCCGACGACACGGCGCGGCGGCTGCGCGACTTCTTCCTCGCCGCCTAGGGCGCGTTCACGCTTTCCACGAGGACCCGGTCACGGGGCGGGCCTACCATCGCGCCACGCCCGAGGAGGAGCGCCATGTTCGAGTGGATCAACCGGCTGGACCGCTACTTTCCGATCCGCTACGGCGCCTGGGCGCTGTGCATCGTCGGCTTCATCGCCAGCATGGCCGGCTGGATGCGGATGGGCTTCGAGCCCTGGCTGGCGATCGTCTTCGGGGTGCTGGTGCTGATCGGCCTGCGCGACGTGCTGCAGCCGCGGCACGCGATCCTGCGCAACTACCCGGTGATCGGCCATCTGCGGTTCCTGCTCGAGTTCGTCCGCCCGGAGATACGCCAGTACTTCATCGAGGACGACCGCGAGGCGGCGCCGTTCTCGCGCCAGCAGCGCTCGCTGGTCTACCAGCGCGCCAAGGGCGACTCCGACAAGCGGCCCTTCGGCACCCAGCTCGATGTCGGCGCGGTCGGCTACGAATGGATCAACCATTCGCTGCAGCCGACGCTCCTGAAGACGCACGACTTCCGGGTGCTGATCGGCGCCGGCCGCGCCCAGCCGTACAACGCGAGCATCTTCAACATCTCGGCGATGAGCTTCGGCGCTCTCTCCGCCAACGCGATCCTCGCCCTCAACGCCGGCGCCAAGCGCGGCAACTTCGCGCACGACACCGGCGAAGGCTCGATCAGCCGGCACCACCGTGTGCACGGCGGCGACCTGATCTGGGAGATCGGCTCCGGCTACTTCGGCTGCTGCAAATCCGACGGCTCGTTCGACGAAGAGAGGTTCACCGCCAACGCCCGCGATCCGCAGGTGAAGATGATCGAGCTCAAGCTCTCGCAGGGCGCCAAGCCGGGGCACGGCGGCGTGCTGCCCGGGCCGAAGGTGACGCTCGAGATCGCCGAGGCCCGCCACGTCCAGCCCTGGGTCGACTGCGTCTCGCCGGCCTCGCACGGCGCCTTCCGGACGCCGATCGAGATGATGCATTTCATCGAGCGGCTGCGCGAGCTCTCGGGCGGCAAGCCCACCGGCTTCAAGTTCTGCGTCGGCCATGTCTGGGAGTGGTTCGGCATCGCCAAGGCGATGCTCGAGACCGGCATCACCCCCGACTTCATCGTCGTCGACGGCGCCGAGGGCGGCACCGGCGCGGCGCCGCTCGAGTTCACCGACCACGTCGGCGCGCCGCTGCAGGAGGGCCTGCTGCTGGTGCACAACACCCTGGTCGGGCTCGACCTGCGCAAGAAGATCCGAATAGGCTGCGCCGGCAAGGTGGTCAGCGCCTTCGACATCGCCCGGATGCTGGCGATCGGTGCCGACTGGTGCAACGCTGCGCGCGGCTTCATGTTCGCCCTCGGCTGCCTGCAGGCGCAGACCTGCCACACCGGCGCCTGCCCGACGGGAGTGACCACCCAGGATCCGCAGCGGCAGAAGGCGCTCGACGTGCCGACCAAGGCCGACCGCGTCTACCACTTCCACCAGAACACGATGATGGCGCTCAAGGAGCTGGTGCAGGCGGCGGGGCTCGACGATCCGGCGGGCATCACCGCCGACCACATCGTCCGGCGCAACTCGGAGCATGGCGTCAAGCTGCTTTCCAACCTGCTGCCGTTCGTGAAGACCGGCGAGTTGCTCGACGGCGAATCGCACCTGCAGGTATTCCGCACCTACTGGCCGATGGCCAGCGCGAGCAGCTTCAGCGCCAACCCGGTGCCCGCGCCAGCCGCCCGGGTCGCCGCCGTCGCCGCGGCGTGAGCGGGCGGCGACCCCGCGCGTGACCGTCGTCGCCGCGGCGTGACCCGGCCGGGCGCCGGGCCGCCCCAAGCCCGGCCGCGCCCCCTCGGGGGGCAGCGAACGCAGTGAGCGTGGGGGCCCTATTTCGGCGGCGCGGTGTCGATGAAGCTCTGCCGAGCGTTCATCTTGTCGGCGAGCCGTCCCAGGTTCGCCCGCTCGCGCCAGGCGATCTGCGGGAAGCGGAACGCCAGGTAGCCGAGGGCACAGCCGACCGCGATGTCGGCGAGCGTCATGTGGATCCCGCTGCACCAGGGCTTCTCGGCCAAGCCGGTCGAGATCGCCTCGAGCGAGGCGTCGATCTTCTTCATCTGCCGGTCGATCCAGGCCTGGCTGCGCTGTTCGGCGGTCCGGCCGGCCCAGGTCGCCTCGAGCCGGGCGAGGATGGCGGCGTCGATCATGCCGTCGGCGAGCGCCTCCCAGGTGCGCACCTCGGTGCGCTCGCGGTTCGGCTCGGGGATCAGCCGGGCCAGCGGCGAGCGGGCGTCGAGGTACTCGACGATCACCCGCGAATCGAACACCGCCTCGCCGCCTTCCATCACCAGGCAGGGCACCTTGCCGAGCGGGTTCGAGGCGAGGATGGCGTCGCTGGCCCAGACGTCCTCGATCTCGAACTGGTAGTCGAGCTTCTTCTCGGCCATGACGACGCGCACCTTGCGCACGTAGGGGCTGGCGAGGGATCCGATGAGCTTCATGGGTCGAGCGCCGCTTTCCAGAATTCGATTTGTTCCGCTTTGCCTGATCGCGCGGTGTCGAATTCATTCTAGGCGCAGCCGATAATGGCTGGCTGCGCTCGTCCTCCCTCGCTCGCCTGATGCCCGTATCGCCGCTCTTCGCCCTGTCGCCGCTCGATGGTCGCTATGCCGGCAAGGTCGAGGCGCTCCGGCCGCTGCTCTCGGAATACGGGCTGATCCGCTGCCGGGTCCGGGTCGAGGTCGAGTGGCTCATCGGCCTCTCCGAAGCCGGCTTCGCCGAGCTCCGGCCCTTCGGCCCCGAGTCTCTCGCCTTCCTGCGCCAGATCGTCGAGCGCTTCTCCGAGGCCGACGCCGAGGCGATCAAGGCGATCGAGCGCACCACCAATCACGACGTCAAGGCGGTGGAGTACTGGCTGGCCGAGCGCATCGCCGCCGACCCGGAGCTCGCCCCGGCGACCGGCTTTCTCCACTTCGCCTGCACCAGCGAGGACATCAACAACACCAGCCATGCGCTGATGCTCGGCGCGGCGCGGCAGCAGGTGCTGCTGCCGGCGATCGACGCCGTGCTCGCATCGCTGCGCGAGAAGGCCGGGGCCTACGCCGAGCAGCCGATGCTGTCGCGCACCCACGGCCAGACGGCGACGCCGACGACGCTCGGCAAGGAATTCGCCAACGTCGCGGCGCGCCTGGCCGTGGCCCGGGCACGGATCGCCGCGGTCGCGCTGCCGGCGAAGATGAATGGCGCGGTCGGCAACTACAACGCCCATCTCGCCGCCTACCCGGGCTTCGACTGGGAGGCGCTCTCGCGCCGCATCGTGGAGGAGCGGCTCGGCCTGGCCTTCAACCCCATGACCACCCAGATCGAGCCGCACGACGGCATCGCCGAGCTGCTCGATGCCATCAAGCGCTGCGACACGATCCTGATCGACTGGTGCCGCGACGCCTGGGGCTACATCAGCCTCGGCTACTTCACGCAGAAGACCAAGGCGGGCGAGGTCGGCTCGAGCACCATGCCGCACAAGGTCAACCCGATCGACTTCGAGAACGCCGAGGGCAACTTCGGCCTTGCCAACGCCGTGCTCGCGCACCTGAGCGAGAAGCTGCCGCTGTCGCGCTTCCAGCGCGACCTGACCGACAGCACGGTGCTGCGCAACCTGGGTGTCGCTCTCGGCCACGCGGTGCTGGCGCTCGACTCGCTCGGCCGCGGCATGGCCAAGCTCGGCGTCGATCCCGCCGCCATCGACGCCGACCTCGATGCTGCCTGGGAGGTGCTGGCCGAGCCGGTGCAGACAGTGATGCGCCGCCACGGCATCGCCAATCCCTACGAGCAGCTCAAGGAGCTGACCCGTGGCAAGGCGATCACCCGGGACGCCCTGCACGCCTTCGTCCGCCACCTGGCGATTCCGCCCGAGGAGCGCGCACGACTGCTGGCGATGACGCCGCGCAACTACGTCGGCCAGGCCGCGGCGCTGGCGCGGCGCGAGGCCGGAGCCGGAGCAACGGAGCCGGCCAGGAAGCTCGACCGATGACGACCTTCACCGAGATGCTGGCCGGCGCCGAGCGCGCCAACGACTCGATGCTCTGCGTCGGCCTCGATCCCGACCCGGCGCGCTTTCCCGAGAATCTGCGCGGCGACCCGGCACGCATCTTCGACTTCTGCTCGGCAATCGTCGACGCGACCCGCGACCTGGTCATCGCCTACAAGCCGCAGATCGCTCATTTCGCCGCCAACCGCGCCGAGGAGCAGCTCGAGCGGCTGATCGCCTACATCCACCGAACGGCGCCGGCGGTGCCGGTGATCCTCGACGCCAAGCGCGGCGACATGAGCTCGACCGCCGAGCAATACGCGCGCGAGCTGTTCGATCGGTACGACGCCGACGCGGTGACGCTCTCGCCCTACCTCGGCTTCGATTCGATCGAACCCTATCTGCGCCACCCCGGCAAGGGCGTGATCCTGCTCTGCCGCACCTCCAACCCCGGCGGTGCCGACCTGCAGGAGCAGCGCCTCGAATCCGGCGACCGCCTGTTCGAGCACATCGCCCGGCTCGCCGCCGGCGCCTGGAACACGACCGGCCAGGTCGGCCTCGTGGTCGGCGCCACCTTCCCGGCCGAGATCGCTCGCGTCCGCGAGCTGGCGCCGCGGCTGCCGCTGCTGATTCCCGGCATCGGCGCGCAAGGCGGCGATGCCGCCGCGACGGTGCAGGCCGGCTGGCGCGGCAGCGCCGGCGCGACCACGGGGCCGATCATCGTCAGCTCGTCGCGCGCCGTGCTCTATCCGGCCGGCGCCCAGGGCGCGGATTTCGCCCTCGCCTCGCGTCGCGCCGCGGAGGCGGCACGCGCCGAGCTGGCGTCGGCCCGGAACCTCGTCCTCCGCTGATCGGCGATGACGGCGGCGCAGCGACGCAAAGCGCCCCTTCCCCGGCCGCCCTGGCCCGTCTTCGCCGTGGTCGCGATCGCGGCGGTGGTTCTGCTTCTCGCCGCGCTCGGCCTGCTGTTCGAGGTGGGCGGCTTGCCCGCCCGGCCGGCGCTCGGCCTGCTCGCCCTCGGCGCCGGCGCAGCCCTGGTGGCGAGCGCGCTCGCGGTGCGCATCCTCGGCCAGCGGCTGCGCGAGGCCGAGCTCCTGGCGCGCCGCTCGCGCGATGCGCTCCGCCTGGTGGCCGACTGGTACTGGGAGCAGGACCGCGACTTCCGCTTCACCTACATCTCCGACGCCGCGGCGCCGTCCGATCGGAGCGCGCTCGACCGGCAGCTCGGCCATGCGCCGTGGGAGCTGCCGAACCTCGGCATGAGCGATGCGCAGCTCGACCAGCACCGCGCCGACCTGGAGGCGCATCGATCCTTCGCCGGCCTGATCGTGCGCCGTCGCGACCCGCAGGGCCGCACCCGGCTGCACAGCATCAGCGGCGAGCCGCGCTACACGCCGGAGGGCGTGTTCGACGGCTACCGCGGCGTGTCGCGCGAGGTCACCGACGAGCTCCGCGCCCAGCGCGCCTTCGCTGCCAGCGAGACGCGCTACCGCGAGCTGTTCGAGAGCTCGCCGTCGCCGATCTTCCTGCATCGCCACGGCATCGTCTTCGATGCCAACCCGTCAGCGGCGCGCCTCTTCGGCTTTGCCGACACCGAGTCGATGAAGGGGGTCCGCATGGTGGAGCTCCATCCGCCCGGCGAATCGCGGCAGCGCGTCGTCGACCGCATCGCCCAGCTCGAGCGGCTGCCGGTCGGCGAAGGCGTGCCGGTGCGCGACTTCCACGCCCGCACGGTCGACGGCCGGCTGATCAGCGTGCAGGCGACCGGCGTTCGGGTCGAGGCCGCAGGCGGCCCGGCAACGCTCACGATCATGTTCGACATCACGGCCCGCCTGGCCGCCGAGGCGGCGCTGCGCCGCTCGGAGGCGATGCTGTCGCAGCTCTTCGCCACCAGCCCGGACTGCATCGCCCTCTACGAGGCCGACTCCGGCCGCCTGACGCTGGTCAACGCGGCCTTCAGCCAGCTCACCGGCTTCACCTCCGAGGAGGCGGTCGGCCGCACCGCCGACGAGCTCGGCCTCTGGCATGACCCGAACGATCCCTGCCGGCTGCGCGCCGCGCTCGACGGCGAAGGCCGGATCGATGCGATGCCGGCGCGCATCGCCACCCGCGCCGGCCGGCTCGCTTCGGTGCTGATCTCTGCGGTGCGCTTCAACATGGACCGGCGCGACTACGTCGTCGTCAATGCCCGCGACGTCACCGCCGCGGAGCAGACCCGGCTCGAGCATGCGGCGATCTTCGAGCGCGCCTCGATCGGCATCGCCCTGACCCGCGACCGCCGCTTCGTGCAGGCCAATCCGCGCTTCGAGGCGATCTTCGGCTGGCCGGCCGGCGAGCTGCGCGACCAGCCCGGCTCGGCCGTCTGGATCGACGATGCCGAGTACGCCGAGATCAGCCGGCTCGCCGGGCCGCTGCTCGCCGCCGGACAGCCGTTCGAGATCGAGCGCGAGATGAAGAAGCGAGACGGCGACCGCTTCTGGTGCCGCCTGCTCGGCCAGGCGGTCGACCCGGACCGGCCGGGTGAAGGCGGCACGATCTGGATCGCTGACGACGTGACCGAGCGGCACCGCCTCGACGCCCTGCTCGCCGCCGCCCGCGATGCCGCCGAAGCGGCGAGCAAGGCCAAGAGCGCCTTCCTCGCCAACACCAGCCACGAGATCCGCACGCCGCTGAACGGCCTGCTCGGCCTGGCTCGGCTGGCGCTGGCGGAATCGCTGCCGCCGGAGACGCGCCGCTATCACCTCGAGCAGATCCTGGCCTGCGCCCAGGGCCTCGAAGGCATCCTGTCCGACATCCTCGACTTCTCGAAGATCGAGGCCGGCAAGTTCACCCTCGAGACCAGCGCCTTCGACCTGCGCGAGCTGCTGGCCGCGGTGCAAGCGTCCTATCGGCCGATCACCGATGCCAAGGGCCTGACGCTCGAGCTCGAGGTCGAGGCCGGACTCGCCTCGGTCGTCAACGGCGACCCGGTGCGGATCCGCCAGATCCTCGGCAACTTCATCACCAACGCGGTCAAGTTCACGCTCGAGGGCGGCATCCGCATCGTCGCCACCGCGGGCGCGAGCGGCGGCGTCCGCCTGGCCGTCGTCGACAGCGGCAGCGGCGTCGACGAGCAGCTCCTGTCGCGCCTGTTCCAGCCGTTCTCGCAAGGCGACGCATCGACGACCCGCGCCGTCGGCGGCACCGGCCTGGGTCTGTCGATCTGCCGCCAGCTCGCGCGGCTGATGGGCGGCGACGTCGGCGTCGAGACGCGGGTCGGCGCCGGCAGCACCTTCTGGGCCGAGCTGCCGCTGCCGCCGGCGGTCCTGCCCGGCGACGCGCTGATCAGCGAGGCCGGCGAGCACGAGCGGCTGCGCGACGCCCGCATCCTGCTGGTCGAGGACAACCCGGTGAACATGATGATCGCGGTGGCGACGCTGGTGCAGTGGGGCGTCGACGTCGCCGAGGCGCGCGACGGCCGGGCGGCGATCGAGGCCGTGCACGAGGCCGCCCGCGCCGGCCGTCCGTTCGACCTGGTGCTCATGGACGTGCAGATGCCGCTCATGAGCGGCCACGAGGCGGCGACCGAGCTGCGCAAGACCTGGGACGCGCATGCGCTGCCGATCGTCGCCCTGACCGCGGCGGCACTGGTCTCCGAACGCGACCTCGCACTCGCCGCCGGCATGAACGACTTCCTGACCAAGCCGATCGATGCGCCGAAGCTGCGCCGCACCCTGGCGCGCCACGTGCGCCGGTCGTCGGGAACGCAGACCGCCGATTCGGCCTGAAGGCGGCCCGGGCCGATTCGGCCGCGTACCCGGAGCTGCTCTCAGGCGGTAAGCGGCAACTCCCGCTGGCGCTTGCCGGTCAGTGCGAACAGCGCATTCGCCAGCGCCGGCGCCAGCGGCGGCGTGGCGATCTCGCCGACGCCGCCCGGCGGGTCGGCGCTGGCCACCAGATGGGTCTCGATCCGCGGCGAATCGGCCAGGCGGACCATCGGATAGCTCGGGAAGTTGGTCTGCCGGACGACGCCGTCGACGATGTCGATGCGGCCATGAAGCGCGGCGGTGAGGGCAAAGACCACGGCGCTCTCGAGCTGCTGGGCGACGATGCCCGGGTTGACGACGATGCCGACGTCGGCCGCGCACACCACCCGGTGCACCCGCGGCAGCATGCCGACGATGCTCACCTCCACCACTTGGGCGACGATACTGCCGAAGCTTTCGTGGAGGGCGACGCCGCGTGCGCGCCCCGGCGGCAGGGCCTGGGTCGTGCCGTAGCCCGGCCAGCCGGCCTGCTGCGCCGCGAGCAGCAGGACGGCGCGGTGCCGCGGCGAATCCTTCAGCATCGCCAAGCGGTAGGCGACCGGATCCTGCCCGGCGGCGTGGGCGAGCTCGTCGATGAACGCCTCGCTGAAGAAGGCGTTGTGCGAGTGCCCGACCGAGCGCCAGAAGCCGACCGGGACGCCGCTTTGCGTGGCGACGTGAGCGATGCGCTGGTTGGGAATCTCGTAGACCTGGTCGAACAGGCCTTCGCTCGCGGTCTTGTCGGGCGTGTCGACCGGTCCGGCCAATTGCGGCAGGCCGCGCTCGAGCCAGCGCGGCGTGATCGCGTCGCCGGCGCTGGTGATCCTGAGCGAGCTCGGGCGGCCGTCCTCGCCGAGGGTGGCGCGCAGCACCGCCACGCCGGCCGGCCGATAGAAGTCGTGGCCGAGGTCTTCCTCGCGCGACCACACGAGCTGCACCGGCTTGCCGCCGCACTCGATCGCGATGCGCACCGCCTGGCCGACGAAATCGACGTCGAGGCGGCGACCGAAGCCGCCGCCGAGGTAGGTGACATGGACGGTGACCGACTCGGGCGATACGCCGGCGACCTCGGCGGCGATGCCGCGGGCCAGGCCCGGCACCTGCGTCGGCACCCAGACCTCGACCTTGCCGTCGGCCACCCGGGCGGTGCAGTTGATCGGCTCGAGCGCCGCATGCGCCAGGTAGGGGGCGCGATAGACCTGCATCACCGTTCGCGGGCCCGCCGGGGCATCGGTTGGCGGCATCTTGCCGAGCGCGTAGAAGGCGAAGCCGCCGTCGCCCGCATCCGCGTCGCGGGCGCGCCGCTCGAGCTCGGCGAGGATGGCGGCGCTGTCGAGGCCGCCGGCCGGACGCTGGCGCCACTGGACCGCAAGCGCCGCGGCACCCTGCTGCGCATGCCAGCCGCTCCGGGCAACGACCGCGAGCGCCTCGGTCGAGCCGGCATAGCTGCCGAGCCGGACCACGCGCTCGACGCCGGGCAGCTTCAGCGTCGCGGCGACATCGACCGCGCCGACGCTGCCGCCGATCATCGGGCAATGGCGGATGGCGGCGAACAGCAGGCCCGGCGGCCGCACGTCCATGCCGAACTGCGCCGTGCCGTTGCTCTTGGCCACGACGTCTAGCCGGGGCGCGGCGCTGCCGATCAGCTTCCACTCGCTCGCCGGCTTGAGCTGGACGGTGCCGCTCGGCGTCGATGCCGCCACCTTCGCCAGCTCGCCGTAGTGGGCGCTGGCGCCGCTCGGATGGCTGATGACGCCGTCCTTGACCTTGAGCTCGTTGGCCGGCTGCTTCCAGACGAGCGAGGCGGCACCGAGAAGTTGCGCCCGCGCCGTCGCCGCGGCCAGGCGCAGCACCTCCCAGGCGTCGACGACCGACGACGAGCCGCCGGTGACGTTGATGCCGAGCTCGCGGGCGATCTTGGCAACGACCCACTGGCCGCTGCGGACCATCGTGCTGTCGTGCCGCGCCACCTCGGCCGGATGGAACGGCAGGCCGGAGACGAACATCGCGACGTTGCCGTAGATCCGGTCGTGGCCGGCGGGGATCAGGCGCACCCGGGACAGCGGCACGTCGAGCTCCTCGGCGACGAGCATCGCCAGCGCCGTATGCACGCCCTGGCCCATCTCGCTGTGGTTCATCGCCAGCAACACGCCGCCGTCGGCGGCGATCTTGATCCAGCCGTTCAGGGCGACCTCGCCGTCGACGACCGGCAGCGTGTCGACGCCGCCGAGTCGCGGCCGCGGCGGCATCACGCCCCAGCCCACCAGCAGCACGCCGGCCGCGCCAGCGCCCGTGAGCAGGAAACTCCGGCGCTTCATCTCTGCGCGGCGACGGCGCGAATGGCCGCGCGAATCCGCGGGTAGGTGCCGCAGCGGCAGATGTTGGTGATCGCGGCGTCGATTTCGGCGTCGCTCGGCGTGCGGTGGGTCGCGAGCAGCGCCGCCGCGGCCATCAGCATGCCGCTCTGGCAGTAGCCGCATTGCGGCACCTGCTGCTCGAGCCAGGCTTGCTGCAGCGGATGCGGCCGTTCCGGGCTGCCGAGCGCCTCGATCGTGACGACGCGCTTGCCGCGCACAGCCTCCAGCGGCGTGACGCACGAGAGCACCGCGCTGCCGTCGACGTGTACCGTGCAGGCGCCGCAGGCGGCGACGCCGCAGCCGAACTTGGTGCCGGTCAGGCCGAGCAGGTCGCGCAGCGCCCACAGCAGCGGCATCTGCGGCGAGGCCAGCTCATCGGGAAGGGCGCGCGATGCGCCGTTGACAACGATCTCCACACCACTCCTCGCTGCGGCGGGCCGATTGTGCCCGTGCGCCAGAATAGGCCATGCTCCGAACGCTCTTCGCGGCCGCACTGGCCACCGCTGCGGCACTGTGCAGCACCGACGTCCACGCGCAAAACCTGGTTCTCTACGGACTGCTCGACGCCTCCGGCAGCTACAGCCGACCGCTCGGCGGCGACTACCGCTGGCAGCTCGACAGCGGCAACATGTCGCGCAGCTTCGTCGGCTTTCGTGGCAGCGAGGACCTGGGCGGCGGCCTGCGGGCGGTGTTCCGGCTCGAGTCGTACTTCAGCGTCGACACCGGCAATACGGGCGGCTACGGCGGCGATGCGTTCTGGGGCCGAGACGCCAACGTCGGCCTCTCGGGCGCTTTCGGCAGCACCGTGCTCGGGCGCAACGTCTCGCCGCTCTACCTCACGACCATCACCTTCAATCCGTTCGGCGAATCGTTCGGCTTCTCGCCCAGCACCCGCCAGTACTTCGCCGGTGCCGTGCTCGGCGACCGCAGCTGGAACAACTCGGTCGCCTACCTCAACAATCCGCGTGATCCGCTGCGCGTGCACCTCGTCGCCAACGCCCGCGAGGAGACGAACGGCGTGGAGGATCCCGGCCACAACTTCGGCGGCAGCGTGTCCTATCTGTCGGGGCCGTTCGCGATGGCGCTGGCCTGGGAGAAGATCCAGAACAGCGCCCTGGCGGTGCCCGCCGGATTCAACCAGCAGACGGTCACCCAGCTGAGCGCGACCTACGACTTCAAGCTGGTCCGCCTCTACGGCCAGCTCGGCCGCGCCCGTACCGATGCCAACCTCAACGTCAAGCACATCCTCTTCCAGTTCGGCGCCGCGGTGCCGATCGGCCAGGCCCTGATCCTGGCGGCGTACGGCACGTCGGAGGCGAAGACCGACTTCTCGCAAACCACCGACCGCATCTATTCGCTCGGCTACGACTACTTCATCTCGAAGAACATCGACATCTACCTCGCGGCGATGCACGAGTCGTCGTTCCAGGTGTCGTCGGGAAAGAGCTTCGCGGGTGGGGTTCGGCTGCGGTTCTGACGGGTCGAACGTCGAAACCGTCGCGGGCGTTCGGAGGGGTTCGGGAGGGGCGCGGCCGGGCGCGCTGCTCCGCTCATGTCCCCCGACCCGCGGCTGCGCCGCGGCTCTCCTCCTAATACTTCGCTACGCAGCGCACCCACCGCACCCCTCCCGAACTCCACCGTCGGTAGCGCGCACCGGTTGCCACGGGCATGGGGCGGCCCCCGCAGCGAAGTATTAGGAGGAGAAGGCCGCCGCAGGCGGCCTTCGGGGGACATGAGCGGAGGGGGCCGCCCCGTGCCCGTGGCCGGCGGCAACCCGACGACGACGCCCTAGTCGAGGATGACCTCGGCCCGCACGACGCCCGCTCGATCGGCGCGGGCGCTGAGCGCCAGGCGCGTGCCCTTGGGCGCACGCACCACCCACTCGCCGACCGCGCGATCCGCGGTCACTTCGCGGCTGGGGAGGAAGGCATTGAGCGAGTTCTTCGGTGCGTGGCCTTCGAGCTGCGGCCCTTCCATGCGCGGCTTGCCGCTCACCAGCGATACGGACGTGTCGTTTTCGGGAAGGTGGATCTCGAACATCACACCCCGCACCGTCTTGCGCTGCAGGGCGCGCTTGGTCACGTAGGCGGGCAGCCAGCCGCTGTTGGCCACCGCCAGGCGGACGCGCCAGGTGTCGGGGCCGAGGGCGCGCACTTCGGTTCGCAGCAGCTCGAGCTTGGGCAGCGAGAGCGCGATCCGCGTCATCCACTTCGGGAAGCGCGCCGCCTCGCGCTCGCGCAGCTGCGGCGGCGGGTTGCGCCAGTAGTTCATCTTGTCCCAGCCGCCGATCTCCACCGGGCCGAGCTGCGGATGCATGAACGGCTTCCAGTCGACGTGCGCCTGGCCGCCGCAATGCTCGTCGCTCCACTTGATGAGCTTGAGGTCGTCCTCCACCGGGTGGTCGCGGTACCAGTCGACCCACTTGTAGTCGGTGATGCCGGCTTCCCGGTTCGGCGCCCAGATCTCCACCACCCAGAACAGCGCGCCGAGGTGCTCGTAGACCCAGTCCTGGGTGCCGGAGATCACTTCCTTGGGGTGGTACTTGAAGTCGTGCCAGATGCTGATCGCCGGATAGCCCGAGAGCTTCGCGCCGATCTCGCTGAAGCGCTTGATCGACCACAGGTCCTCGGGAATCATGTCGTCGTCGCTCTGCATCCCCATCGGCCGGAGGATCACGCCGCTGTGCGTGTGATAGCTGATCGCCGCGCCGATGTTGCGATGCTTGACGATGAAGTCGACCATCGCCTTCACTTCCGGCTCGCTGGTCGGATACTCGCCCGCGCCCACCTGCTCGAACTCCTGGCGCCAGAACGACGGGAAATTGCGGTTCAGGTCGAGGCCCTCGACGTCGGGATTCACCTTGACGGTCAGCCCGTCGTAGTTGCGGACGTAGCCCTCGGGAACGAGCCGGTAGTACTCGCCGCCGAACTCGCCCGGCTCGCGCGCCACCATCAACCGCGGGTCGGCCTCGCACTTCTTGTAGGCGCCATGCGGGTCGGCGATGCGCATGAAGAGGACGCGGCCGTCGCCGTCGATGTCCTCCCGCGTGAGGCCTTCGACCGGCGCCTCGTCGAACGGATACGGCCGGGTCGACGAGCGGATGTGGCGCGGCCGGTCGGCGAGCGCCAGCTCGGCGCCGTCGGGATTGAGGCGCGGGCAGAGATAGATCGCGCGGCTGTCGAGCAGGTGGGTGATGTCGGCATCGCTGCCGTACTGCGTCACCAGCGTGTTCAAGTAGTAGAGGACCGCGGTCGAGGCGGTGAGCTCGGCGGCGTGGATGTTGCCGTCGGCCCAGAACGCCGGCTTGTCGGCGGCGGCGCCGGTGGCGATGTGGGTCACGGTCGCGACCCAGATGTCCCGGCCCTCGTGGCTCTTGCCGATCGAGCGCACCGCCACCAGCGTCGGGTACGCCTCGGCGTAGGCGAACAGAAGGCGGGTCAGCTCATCGTATTTGTAGAAGATGTCGAAGCGAGGGGTGGGCAATGCAGGCTGGGTC
>Ga0207677_10000972_pt1 | contig 15863 bp, 17 predicted proteins | sample KBSMisM42_FD_184311 | JGI IMG/M metagenome (GOLD analysis project Ga0207677, IMG submission 184311) | Miscanthus rhizosphere microbial communities from Kellogg Biological Station, Michigan, USA - KBS Miscanthus M4-2 (SPAdes) (version 2) | ecosystem: Host-associated > Plants > Roots >...
CCGGCGGCATAGGTCTTCTCGACGTAGTCGACGGTCAGCGGGAAGAAGTCCTGGCCGGGCTTGGCGTCCTTCTTGGCGACGACGGTGGCGAGGATCACGGTGTCGTCGATCGACACCACGACGGCGCCGCTCGACTGGCGGGCGATCTCACCGGTCTCGAGGGTGACGGTCTTGCCGCCCCATTGAAATGTCTTGGTGACCTTGTTGAAGATGCTCATGGCGTGTTCCTTCGTTGCTTCGGGCGCCATCGGGGCGGCGCCGGAACCCGGAACGAGAGCCCTGTCGGCGAAATGCCATTCCAAGGGTGCTCGGTGCGCGCCTCGCGCATGAACATCGGTGGAATGACACAGCCTCGCCTGCCGGCAGCTCGCTCCAAGAAATCCGGAAAGCCTGTTCTCGCGACCAGGCTCCCGGCTTCGTCTTCAGCCTACTTGCGCAGGCCGAGCTTGTGGATCAGGGCGGTATAGCGGTCGGCGTCCTTGCTGCGCAGGTAGGCGAGCAGGCTCTTGCGCCGGTTGACCATCTTCAGGAGCCCACGGCGGCCGTGGTGATCCTTCAGGTGGGTCTTGAAGTGCGGAGTGAGCTCGTTGATGCGGTCGGTGAGCAAGGCGACTTGCACCTCGGTCGACCCGGTGTCGTTGGCGGCACGGGCGTGCGCCTTGACGATCTCGGCTTTGTGTTCGATGGTGGCGGGCATCTCGTTTCCAAATTGTGAAACCGAGCGCCGACCCCTGTCTCAGGTTCAGGGGCGCGAGTCCGGTTTCGGGTTCTGACTTGCGAACACCGGTGAAACCGACCGGTGCCGTGCGGGGAATCGCCGCCGAAGCGGAGAGCCAATGATTATAGCCCGAGGAAGCGCTGCAGCCGCTCGACCCCTTGCACCAGCCGTGCCGGATCGCGTGAGGCGAAGCACCAGCGCAGCCACCCCTCCCCCTCCGGCCCGAACGCGGCCCCCGGCGCCAGGCCGACGCCGGCCTCCGTCACCAGGCGCTTGGCCAGGGCCAACGAGTCGGGCTCGCCCTCGACGGTGAAGAAGGCATAAAGGCCGCCCGCAGGTTCGGCCACGGTGATGCCGGGCAGCGCCGCGAGGCGCGGCAGAAGCGTGTCGCGGCAGGCACGAAGCCGCCCGACCAGCTCCGGCACGGTCGCGTCGGCCTGCCCCAGGGCAGCCAGGGCTGCGCGCTGCACGAACACCGGGGCACAGGAAGTGTTGAATTCGATCAGCTTGGCCAGCTCCGGGGCCAGGCCCGGCGGCGCGACGATCCAGCCGAGGCGCCAGCCGGTCATCAGGAAGCTCTTCGAGAAGCTGTGCACCACCAGGAGACGGTCGTCGGGCTCGGCAATGTCCAGGAAGCTCGGGGCACAGGCGCCGACCGCCCCGGCGAAGAAGAGGCGCTCGTACACCTCGTCGGCAACGATCCACGTGCCGGTCCGGCGGCAATGGTCGAGCAGGGCCTGCTGCTCGGCGCGGGTGAGGGTCCAGCCGGTCGGATTGTTCGGCGAATTGACGAGCAGGACCCGGGTGCCCGAAGTGACGGCCGCGCGCAGCACATCGAGATCGAGCCGCCAGACGCCGCGCTCCGGCCGCAAGGGCAGCCTCACCACCCGGGCGCCGAGGATCGCCGGCTGGGCCGTGAGGTTCGGCCAGACCGGCGTGACCGCGACCACCTCGTCGCCAGCGCCGACCAGCGCCTGCATCGCCAGCATCAGGGCGTTCACGCCCGAGGAGGTGACTGCGATGCGCCCGGCATCGAGCGGACGATGCAGGCCGCTGACGTAGTGGGCCAGCGCCTCGCGCAGCTCGGCCAGGCCCAGGTTGTGCGAATAGAAGGTCTCGCCTTCGCCAAGCGAGCGGACGGCGGCCTCGCGGATATGCGCCGGCGTCTCCTCGTCGCTCTCGCCGAACCAGAAGGCCAGCACGTCGCTGCGGCCGAGCGCGGCGTTGGCGACCTCGCGGATCTTCGATCCCGGCAGGTCCCGGATGACTTGTCTCATGCGATGCGGCAAAGGATGCGGACCGGTGGCCCTTGAAAACAAAAATGCCGCACTCAACTCGGCGGCAGGGTCGCAGCGTCTGTGCCGCGACCGCCACCATTGTAGGAGTCATCCATGTTCGTTCTTCCCCTCTCCCGCCCGGCATCGCTGGTGCGCCGCACCGCCACCACGCCCGCGTTCGGCAGCGCCCTCGACCGCCTGTTCGACGAATCCTTCGACCGCTTTTTCGGCGGCAGTTCCGCGGTTGCCGAGACCCGCACGCCCTCGATGGACGTGGCCGAAAGCGATGCCGCATACACCATCGTCTTCGACGTTCCGGGCACGACCCGGGAGCAACTCAAGGTCTCGGTCGAAGGCAAGCGCGTCGTCCTGAGCACGCTCGCTAACGCGAGCGAGGCCACCCAGCCGGTGGAAGGCAAGGAAGCCGCTGTCGCCGAGGTCAAGCCGGCCGAACGCGTGCTCTACCGCGAGCGCTCTTCTGCGTCTTACGCGCGCACCGTGGTGCTGCCGGCCGAGGTCGACCAGGTGCAATCGCAGGCGAAGTTCGAGAACGGCGTCCTGACGCTGACGCTTGCGAAGAAGGTGCCCGCGGGCGCTACGCAACTGAGCATCGCCTGACCGGGCGCTCGAGTCTCGCCGGGGCCGGCTTCAGCCGGCCTTGGCGACGAGCGGCGCGATGACAGTGAGCGGCCAGCGCGGCAGCACGTCGAACGCGTAGTCCGACGACAGCGCGGCGATCCCGCGCGAAAGCCGCATCGCCGCGGCGAGCGCGATCATCGCGCCGTTGTCCGTGCAGAGCGCCAGTTCCGGGAAGTACACCCGGGACTGGCGCGTCGCGCATTCGCTGCGCAATCGCGCGCGCAGGAGCGCGTTCGCGCCGACGCCGCCGGCCACCACGAGGCGATGCAGGCCCGTGTGCTCCATTGCGGACATCGTCTTGCGGACCAGCACGTCGACGATCGCCTCCTGCGTCGAGGCGGCGAGGTCGGCGCGCGGCTGCTCGCAGTTCGCGCCTTCCAGCTTCAGCGCATGGGTGCGCACCGCGGTCTTAAGTCCGGCGAAGGAGAAGTCGAGCGAGTCCCGCTGCAGCAGCGGCCGGGGCAAGGCATAGGCTTCGGCATCGCCGAACTCCGCGAGCCGCGCCAGCGCCGGGCCGCCCGGATAGCCGAGGCCCAGCAGCTTGGCCGACTTGTCGAAGGCCTCGCCGGCTGCATCGTCGATGGTGTCGCCGAGAAGGGTGTACGCGCCGACGTCGCGGACCTCGAGCAATTGCGTGTGCCCTCCGGACACCAGCAGGGCGACGAACGGAAATTCGGGCGGGTCGGCCGAGAGGAACGGCGACAGCAGGTGGCCTTCGAGATGGTGGACGCCGAGCGCCGGCTTGCCGAGCGCCGCCGCCAGCGACGAGGCCACGCCGGCGCCGACCAGCAGCGCGCCGGCGAGGCCGGGGCCGCGCGTGTAGGCGACGACGTCGATCGAATCGAGCCCGGCACCGGCCGCGTGCAGGACTTCGCGGGTGAGCGGCAGGACCCGCCGGATGTGGTCGCGCGAGGCGAGCTCGGGTACGACGCCGCCGTAGTCGGCATGCATCTCGACCTGGCTGTGCAGGGCCTGGGCGAGCAGTCGGGGGGTCGCACGGCCTTCGCCTTCGACGAGGGCGATGCCGGTCTCGTCGCAGGAGGTCTCGATGCCGAGGACACGCATCGAGGAAGTTTAGGCGCCCACAGTCGCCGGTCGCGCCTCGCGGGCCTGCCGGGGTGAATCCGGCGAGGCGCGTCAGCGCGTCTGATTCCCCGCGCTGGACACGCTCCGCAGATCCTGCGCCACTCGTCCCTCCTGGAGAACGATCACCCGTCCTGCCGACGCAATCGTCTCCGGCCGGTGGGCGACGATCACTCGGGTGATGGCGAGCTGGCGGATTGCCGCGTTCACCTCGCGCTCGCGTTCGACGTCGAGGGCGCTCGTCGCCTCGTCGAGGAAGAGGAACTTCGGCCGCTTGTAGAGCGCCCGCGCCAGGAGGATCCGCTGCCGCTGCCCGCCGGAGAGACTCGTGCCCATGTCGCCCACCAGCGTATGCCAGCCCATCGGCATCGCTTCGATCTCGTCGGCGATCGCGGCGACGCGGGCGCACTGCTCGGCCCACGCGGTATCGGCGTCGGCGTCGAAGAAGGTGATGTTGTCGATGATCGAGCCGGCGAAGAGCTGGTCTTCCTGCATCACCGTGCCGATCATGTCGCGCCAGGCGCGCAAGCCCAGCTGTTGCAGGTCGACGCCGCCGATCCGGATCTGCCCGGCCTGCGGCGCCAGGATGCCGAGCATGCACTTCAGCAAGGTCGTCTTGCCGCAGCCCGACGGCCCGACGATCGCCACCGAGTCGCCCGGCTCGATGCGCAGGTTCAGGCGGCGCAGCACCGGCTCTTCCGCCGCCGAATAAGCGAAGCGCAGGTCGGCGATCTCGAGCGTCGGCGTCTCCGGCCCGAGGCGCGCCGGCATGTCGACCGCTGGCTCCGGCTCGGCCAGCACGATGTCGGCCAGGCGCTCGCCCTGCAGTCGCAGCATCTTGATCTCGACCGCCTTGTCGATCAGCGCGCTGACCCGCTGTGCGAACTGCTCCTTGTAGGCGAGGAAGGCGAACAGCATGCCGACCGAGAAGCGGTGCTCGAGCACGAGCAGCGCCCCGATCCAGATCACCGCGACCCGTTCGAGGCCGAACACGAGCTTGTGCAGCACCACGAACATCAGGTCGAGGCGGCGCGTGGCGATGTCTGCGTTCATCGCATCGACCACCAGGTTCATGAAGCGCGCCTGCCGGTCGGCCTGGCGATTGAACAGCTTGATCGACTGCACGCCGCGCAGAGATTCGAGGAAATGGCTGGAGCGCTTGGCGTCGAAGACGATCGCTTCCTCGGTCGCTTCGCGCAGGGGGCGGAAGAAGGCGCGGCGCAGCAGGGCGTAGGCGGCGACGCCAGCCACGGCGATCGTCGTCAGCGTGCCGCTGTAGACGATCATCATCGCCAGCGTCACCACCACCATCAGGCCGTCGAGCACGGCCTCGACGAAGCTCGTGGTCATCGTCTTCTGGATCTGCTGGACAGCGCCGAAGCGCGACATCACGTCGCCGGTGTGGCGCCGGTCGAACCAGCTCACTGGCAGGCGCATCAGGTGGGCGAAGACGTTCCCCAGCCACTGCAGGTTGAGCGTCGCCGACAGGTGCAGCACCGCCCACGAACGGATCGCTCCCGCACCCACCTGGATCAGCACCAGCAAGCCGAAGCCGATGCCGAGCGTGATGAGCAGGTCACGGTCGTTGCTGACGAGCACGCCGTCCACCACCCACTGCAGGTAGAACGGCGTCAGCAGCACGAACGCCTCTAGCGCCAGGGCGAGCAGGAAGATCTGCACCAGCGAACGCTTCAGGCCGGCGACGCGGCCGAGGAGCTGGCGCAGGCCCACGGTCTGCTTCTCGACGCCGGGCCGGAAGTCCGCTTCCGGCGTGAGCTCGAGCGCGATCCCGGTGAAATGGCGCGAGACCTCGGCGAGGGAAAGGCGGCGTACGCCTCGGGCCGGGTCGTGGATGACCGCCCTGCCGCTGGAGATTTCCTTCAGGACGACGAAGTGGTTCAGGTCCCAGTGCAGGATGCACGGCAACTCGAGCTGCGGCAGATGCTCCATTTCGGCACGCAGGGCTCGAGGGTTGAGATGCAGCAGCCCGGCGACGCGGACCAGGTCGGCCATGGTCGCGCCCTTCATCGACACCGAGAAGCGGCGGCGCAGCGTCGCCAGGTCGCTGTCGAAGCCGTGGCGGGCGGCAACCATGGCCAGGCAGGCCAGGCCGCACTCCGCCCCCTCGGTCTGGAGAATCATCGGCAGGCGGCGGCGCGGGCCGCCAAAGCTCAGAGCGTCGAGCGCAGACGAGGCGTTCACACCCTGCCCGCGATGCCGAGCACGGGCTCGAAGAGCCACTCGATCAGGCGACGGCGGTCGAGAACGACGTCGGCATCGAGCTGCATGCCCGGAGCCAGGGACTGGGTTGCGCCGTAGGCCGCCACGTCCTGCTTTTCGAGGCGGACGGTGATCCGATAGAGCGGCTCGCCCGAGGCCACCGCGCCGGCGAGGGGCATGCCGGCCAGCTCCGAGGGCTGCAGCGGCGCCTTCGAGACCTGGACGACCTGGCCGCTCTGGTGGCCGAACTTCTGGTACGGGAAGGCCTGATAGCGGAGCATCACCGTCTGGTCGGGCCGGACGAAGCCGATCGCGCTCGACGGGGCGAAAAGCTGGGCCTGCAGGCGCGTGTCGGCCGGGATCAGGCTGGCCATGGCGCCGGCGGCGGCCACGCTTTGCCCGGCCTCGGCGACGACGGCCGACACCGTGCCGTCCTGGGGCGCCCGCACGACGATCCGTTGCCGAGCGGCGTTTTCAGCCGACTGCTGAGCCACCAGGGCGAGGTCGCGCTCGATCTCGCCTTGGGCGGCGCGGGAGCGCAGCGGCAGCTCGCGGCGCTCGGCCTGCAATGCAGCGATCTCGCGGAGGTGGGCAGCGCGCTGCCGCTCGAGCGCGATCAGCTGCGCCTTGACGCCGAACAGCTCCTCCGACTTGGTACGCACCTGGGCGTCGGAGACGTAGTTGTCGGCGCGGAAGGCCTTGTACTGTGCCAGCGCCTCTTCGGCGAGCTGCTCGCGCTTGCGCTGCAGGGCCTGCTCCTCGGCGAGCGGACCCAGCTCGCGCTGCATCGCCTCGATCCGCCGGTCGAGCGCGGCGAGACGGGTGGCTTCGAGCTCGGACTGCTGGGCGGAGCTGCCGCGAAGGCTCTGCTGGCGGGCGCTCAGGCTGGACTCGACCGCGGTCTGGGTGTCGCCCGAGAGGCTGGACTGGCCCACGTCAAGAACGAAGAGCGTATCGCCCTGCCGCACCCGCTGGCCTTCGCGGGCGTGGGCTTCGACGACGGTCGCGGCTTGCGGCGCGACCAGGCGGATGACGCCCCGATCGGGCGCCAGGAAGCCCGTGACCCGCGCCTTGCGGGCGTACTCACCGGTCCAGAGAAATGCACCGACGAGGATGGCAACGCCCAGAACGAAACCCGTCGCGACCCACAAGGGGACGGGACGGGTCAGTTGGACGGTTCCGAGCCACGCTTGTTCGTGGCTGACAAGGACTTCCGGCCGAAATAGTTTGAACACGGTCTGCGCCTGGACCGTCGCTAGTCGAAGGGCATTCGTAGGCGTCCGGCGCCTCGGCCGGCAGCCTTGTTACCAGCTCTTGTAAGGCAAGGCGGATTGCTGAGGGCCCGCACCCGATACCTTGCTCAGCTGTTCGGGCGTCAGGCGAATGGGAGTTGGAACCGGGGCGACGGGGGTGGGCTTCGAAGACGACGTCTTTTGCTGTTGCATGTGGGCTCCTGGCTTCAACCTGCGCGCAGAGTTGCGCGACAGTTGATTTCATCAGGCATGCCCAAAATATGTAACTGTCAACTCTTACAGTGTGCAGTGCCCCACGGCCATGGCACGCGCGATTCACGCCCAGTTGATGAATCCTTTCATCTAGCGGATTAATCCCAAACGCAGCGCCTTCAGCACGGCTTGGTGCTTGTTCACGCAGCCGAGCTTGTGGGTCGCGTTGTTCACGTGCAACGCGGCAGTCCGCTCGCTAATGCCGAGCACGCTCCCCACTTCCCAAGCCGTCTTTCCCTCCATCGTCCAACGCAGCGTTTCCAGTTCTCGTGGCGTCAGTGAGGGTGCTCCGGGAGTGGTTGGGGCAGGTGTCAATATCCGTTGCGCTGCATCCTGGGCATGTACGGCGAACAGTTGCAGGTCGGCGACTAGTCGGGTAACGGCAACACTGTCGGTTGGGATCGGCCGGTCGCGATCCACGCCCAAGACAAAGTGGCGTCCTTCGGGCATGTGCAGGGCCATCGCAATGCCACTTCGAATTCCGAACCGGGCTTGCTCCTCCCACATCGGCCCGAGTCCGATCTTCGCGTATGTGTTCTGGTCCCAGATGATCGGCACGCTGTTGCGCTTGCAATGCTGCATGACCGGATCGCGTCGGGACTTCTGGGAGTCGCCGAACGTCTCCTTGTAGTCGTAGGGCGTGTTGTCTATGGCAATGAACTCAGCTTCACCCAAGTGGTGATCGATGACGAGCATCGCCGCGACTGTGTCGAAGCCCAGTTGCTTCGCGAAACGAACGACCTCTTCCTGAAACTCGTCTTTGGTTCGGGTTGCCAGGACGGCAGTGAAATTGGGCTCAAGCATGTCCGTCAGCGCCTCAAGCGCTCCAGACCAGTGACGCGCGAAGTGCTTCTCATCACCCTGACAACGTTGACAGATGGCAATTGCGTGAGCCCTTGCCACACTCTCGCATCGACAGCTCAATGGAGATACGCCATCGACGCGACGACAACATTGACCCCAGCTTGGATCGTTTACGCATGGCCCCCTCTATTGTGGCAGGCCAGTCGCGCTCCGCAATTGCATCTGCAGCACCTGAGCACGCGCGTATTGAGTTTCGGTGACGAAGAGTCACCGTGCACCGGCCAGACGCTCTGGGGAGACTCGACCGCGCAGCAGTCCGCGGGCGTCGCCTGGGACTGGGTGGAGGTCCAGTCCGGGGTGGTCGCCATGGCCGACCCGCTCGGGCTCGTCACCAACCTCAAGCTGCTCGACGAGCACGGCGAAGCGCTGACGCAGATCGAGGTCGCGGTGCAGTTGCATCAGCTTGTTCACGCCCTGCCGTGGCAGAGCGAGGTGCGGCGGGCGCTGCACCCCGTGGCCTCCTGAGCAGCCGCTCCTGCCGTCCGGAGGGCGTCGGAACCAACTGTCGCAAATTTCACGAAACCGCTTGCAATTGCCCCTCCCCGGGCGCCTTCGGGCAAGGTACTCTCGCCTCTCCCCGGCTGCAAAGCCCTTCTGGTTCCAACGGCCGACGATGAAAGAGTACCGACTTCTGGCGTGGCCCGAGCTCCCTTCCGAGTTCCAGCGCACTGCCCATCGCCGCGTCCTGAGCGATCTCTCGGCGCGCTTCATGACCTCGGCGCAGCTCATGGAATGCAGCGGCCTGAAGAAGGGGGAGATCAAGATCTTCCTGAGCATGCTCGACGCCCGCGGCCTGCTCGACGAACGCGACGGCACCGCCCCCGACTCGTTTTTCGACACGATCGGCAAGCTGGGCTGGTTCCGCCGCCCCGGCAATCCCACGCACGACGGCCGCTGATCCGACCGTGCCGCACGGCCGCGAACGCGGTCAGTGCTTCTCTTTAGCGTGGTTGATCGAGTACTTCGGGATCTCGACCGTCACGTTCTCCCGCTTCAGGATCGCCTGACACGACAGCCGCGACGTCGGCTCCAGCCCCCACGCCCGGTCGAGCAGGTCTTCCTCGCTCTCGTCCGGCTCGCCGAGCGAGGCGAAGCCTTCTCGCACGACGACGTGGCAGGTGGTGCAGGCGCAGCTCATCTCGCAGGCGTGCTCGATCTGGACGCCGTTCTCGAGCAGGGCTTCGCAGATCGACTCGCCCGGCGCGGCCTCGATCTCCTTGCCCGCGGGGCAGTACTCCGGATGGGGCAGGACCTTGATGATGGGCACGGTCAGACGTCCTCGACCCGGCGGCCCGCGAGGGCTCGGCGGATGCCGCGGTTCATGCGCTCGGCGGCGAAGGCTTCGGTGCCCTCGCCCAGGGCCTTGAGCGCGTCGTCGATGGCGAATCGGTCCTCGCCCGGGCGAGCGGCGGCCAGCTTCGCCACCAGCGCGTCGATCGCACCCCGCTCCTCGGCGGAAAGCAGGTCGCCGTCGGCCGCCAGCGCCGAGGCGGTCGCCGCCAGCAGGCGATCGGCGTCGACCTGAGCCTCGCGTAGGCTCCGCGCCGCCATATCAGCTTCGGCGGTGCGAAAGCTCTCCCCCAGCATCCTCGCGACTTCCTCGTCGCTGAGGCCGAAGCTCGGCTTGACCGTGACCGTGGCCTCGACGCCTGCCGTCTCTTCGCGCGCGGTGACGGCCAGCAGGCCATCGGCGTCGACGGTGAAGGCGACCTTGATCCGCGCCGCCCCCGCCACCATCGGCGGGATGCCGCGCAGCTCGAAGCGGGCGAGCGAACGGCAGTCGGCGACCAGCTCGCGCTCGCCCTGGACGACATGGATCGCCATCGCCGTCTGCCCGTCCTGGAAGGTGGTGAATTCCTGCGCCCGCGCGGTCGGAATCGGGCTGTTGCGCGGGATGATCCGCTCGACCAGCCCGCCCATGGTCTCGAGCCCGAGCGAGAGCGGAATCACGTCGAGCAGGAGCAGGTTGGCCGCGGCGGCGTTGCCGGCGAGCGCCTCGGCCTGGATCGCCGCGCCGAGAGCCACCACTTCGTCGGGGTCGAGGTCGATCAGCGGCGGCCGGGCGAACAGCTCGCCCACCGTCCGCTGCACCAGCGGCATGCGGGTCGAGCCGCCGACCATGACGACGCCGTCGACGTCCTTCGCCTTGACCTTGGCGTCGCGCAGGGCCTGGCGCACGGCGGCGAGCGTCCGGTCGATGAACGGCCGGGCGACGGCTTCGAGCTCGGCGCGATCGATCGGCAGTCTGAATGGCCGGCCGCCGAGCGTGCAGGCGAAGACGACCCGCGTCTCGGTGGACAGGGCTTCCTTCGCCGCCCGGGCGGCGACGATGGCGGCGCGGCGGTCGGCCGGCGTCTCGGCGCTCGCTCCGCCCTTGGTCACCGCCCAGGCGGCGAGCGCGGCGTCGATGTCGTCGCCACCGAGCGCCGAATCGCCGCCGGTGGCTACCACCTCGAACACGCCCTTCGTCATGTGCAGAAGCGAGATGTCGAAGGTGCCGCCGCCGAGGTCGTAGACGGCGTAGAAGCCTTCGGAGGCGTTGTCCAGGCCGTAGGCGATGGCGGCCGCGGTCGGCTCGCTGATCAGGCGCAGCACGTTCAGACCTGCCAACTCGGCCGCCGCCTTGGTGGCCTGACGCTGGGCATCGTCGAAATACGCCGGCACGGTGACGACGGCACCGAACAGGTCGTCGGCGAAGGTGTCCTCGGCGCGCTGCCGCAGCGTGGCGAGAATCTCGGCCGAGATCTCGACCGGCGATTTCAGGCCGGCCGCGGTGTTGAGACGAACCATGCCGGGCGCGTCGACGACGTCGTACGGCAGCCGGGAATCGATGTCGTCCCGCCCTCGCCCCATCAGGCGCTTGACCGAGACGATGGTGTTGGCCGGGTCGTTCACCGCCTGGTCGAGGGCGCGCTGGCCGATCTCGGTCCGGCCGCCCGCCAGGTAGCGAACCGCGGACGGCAGGATCGCCCGACCCTCGCCATCGGGCAGGCACTCGGCGACGCCGTTGCGCACCGCGGCGACGAGGGAATGGGTCGTGCCGAGGTCGATGCCGACGACATGGCGGCGCCCGTGCGGATCGGGCGAGGCGCCTGGCTCGGAGATCTGCAGCAAGGCCATGCTCAGGCCTCCAGGCCCGCGAGCCGTTCGTCGACGTCGGCGGCGAACCGCTCCACGAACATCAGGGCACGCACCTGCCGCGCCGCCGCTTCGAAATCGCCGGTTTCATCGATCGAACGCGCGAGCTCGGCGTAGGCAGCGCGCCGGTGCGTGTCGATGTCGGCGGCGATCGCTTCGACCGCCTTCGTCGTCACGGCTTCGTCCAGCCCTTCGCGCCACGCCATCTGCTGCATCAGGAACTCGGGCGGCATGGCGGTGTTGTCCTGGGCGCGGATCGGAACGCCGCCGAGATCGCACAGGTAGGCCGCGCGCTTCAACGGATCCTTCAGGCGCTCGTAAGCCTCGTTGACCCGCACCGCCCACTGCATCGCCGCCCGCTGCGCCGCGGCGCCGCCGGCGGCGAATCGGTCCGGATGCACTTCAGCCTGGACCGCGCGTCGCCTCGCGGCGAGATCGTCGGCATCGAGCGTGAACCGTCGCGGCAGGTCGAAGAGAGCGAAGTCGTCGCGATCGAAAACCATATTCCAAAAAAGAGAAGGGCCCGCGCAGCGGGCCCGCTGAATTCAGCGAAGCGTCGGATGCACGAAGCGCCCGACTACACCCGGAACGACTCGCCGCAGCCACAGCGATCCTTCTCGCGCGGATTGCTGAACTTGAAGCCCTCGTTCAGACCCTCGCGGACGAAGTCGAGCTCGGTGCCGTCGATGTACGGCAGGCTCTTCGGATCGACGATGACCTTGACGCCATGGTCCTCGAACACCTGGTCTTCAGGCGCGAATTCGTCGGCGTACTCGAGCTTGTAGGCCAGGCCCGAGCAGCCGGTCGTCTTCACGCCCAGGCGAACGCCGATGCCCTTGCCGCGCTTGCCGAGGTATCTCGTGACGTGGCGGGCCGCGGCTTCGGTGAGAGTCACCGCCATGTCAGAGGCTCGCCGCTTGCGGCGCGCTCTGACGGGCGCGCTCGACCGCGTTCTTCGCCTTGTAGTCGCTGACCGCGGCCTTGATCGCATCCTCGGCGAGGATCGAGCAGTGGATCTTCACCGGCGGCAGCGCCAGCTCCTGGGCGATATGCGTGTTCTTGATCGTCAGGGCCTCGTCGAGCGACTTGCCCTTCACCCACTCGGTGACGAGCGAGCTCGAGGCGATCGCCGAGCCGCAGCCGTAGGTCTTGAACTTGGCGTCCTCGATCAGGCCGGTCTCGGGATTGACCTTGATCTGCAGCTTCATCACGTCGCCGCAGGCCGGCGCGCCGACCATGCCGGTGCCGACCGAATCGTCGCCCTTGTCGAAGGAGCCGACGTTGCGTGGATGCTCGTAATGCTCCACGACTTTCGCGCTGTATGCCATTTCGTTCTCCTGGATCTCTCTTCAGTGCCTGCTCAATGTGCAGACCACTGGATGGAATTGAGGTCGATGCCTTCCTTGAACATGTCCCACAGCGGCGAAAGCTCGCGCAACCGGGCGACACGATCCTTCAGGGTCGACACCACATAGTCGATTTCTTCTTCGGTCGTGAAGCGGCCGATCGTCATGCGCAGGCTCGAGTGCGCGAGCTCGTCGCTGCGGCCGAGCGCCCGGAGCACGTAGCTCGGCTCGAGGCTGGCCGAAGTGCAGGCCGAGCCCGACGAGACGGCGATGCCCTTCACGCCCATGATCAGCGATTCGCCCTCGACGAAGTTGAACGACATGTTCACGTTGTGCGGCACCCGCTGCGTCGGGTGGCCGTTGAGAAAGGTCTGCTCGATGCCCGAAAGGCCGTCGATCAGCTTCTTCTGCAGCATGCGGATCCGCTCGCTCTCGCTGCCCATCTCCTCGCGAGCGAGGCGAAAGGCCTCGCCCATGCCGACGATCTGGTGCGTCGGCAAGGTGCCCGAGCGCATGCCGCGCTCGTGGCCGCCGCCGTGCATCTGCGCCTCGATCCGCACCCTCGGCTTCCGGCGCACGTAGAGCGCGCCGATGCCCTTGGGGCCGTAGGTCTTGTGCGAGGCCAGGCTCATCAGGTCGACCGGCAGCTTCGCCAGGTCGATCTGCACCTTGCCGGTGGCCTGGGCGGCGTCGACATGGAAGATGATCCCGCGCTCGCGGCAGAGCGCTCCGATCGCCTGGATGTCCTGGATGACGCCGATCTCGTTGTTCACAAACATCACCGAGAGAAGGATCGTGTCCGGGCGCAGCGCCGCCTTCAGCGACTCGAAGTCGAGCAGGCCGTCTTCCTTGACGTCGAGGTAGGTCACCTCGAAGCCCTGGCGCTCGAGCTCGCGCATCGTGTCCAGCACTGCCTTGTGCTCGGTCTTGACGGTGACGAGGTGCTTGCCCTTGGACTTGTAGAACTGGGCCGCACCCTTCAGCGCCAAGTTGTCGGACTCGGTCGCGCCCGAGGTCCAGATGATCTCGCGCGGATCGGCGCCGACCAGCGCCGCGACCTGCTCGCGCGCCTTCTCGACCGCCTCCTCCGCTTCCCAACCCCAGGCATGGCTGCGCGACGCCGGATTGCCGAAGTGCTCGCGCAACCACGGGATCATCGCGTCGACGACGCGCTGATCCACCGGCGTCGTCGCGCCGTAGTCCATGTAGATCGGGAAATGCGGGGTCATGTCCATTTGCAAGGCGGCTTACTTCGAGAATGCCGCTCCCAGGGCGAAGACCGAGTTAGGCGCGGTGATCTTGATCGGCTTGACCACCGGCGTGGTCGAGATCGCCCGCTTGACCGGGTGCTCCTCGATCGACACGCCCTTGGCGATCTGCTCGTCGACCAGCTTCTTCAGCGATACCGAGTCGAGGAACTCGATCATCTTGGAGTTGAGGCTGGCCCACAGGTCGTGCGTCATGCAGCGACCGGCGTCGTCGCCCATGCAGTTTTCCTTGCCGGCGCAGCCAGTGGCGTCGATCGGTTCGTCGACGGCGACGATGATGTCGGCAACCGTGATTTCCTCGGACTTGCGGCCGAGCGAATAGCCGCCCCCCGGGCCCCGGGTGCTCTCGACGAGCTCGTGCCGGCGCAGCTTGCCGAACAGCTGCTCCAGGTAGGACAGGGAAATCTGCTGGCGGGCGCTGATCGCCGCGAGGGCGACCGGGCCGGAATGCTCCCGCAGGGCCAGATCGATCATTGCCGTGACGGCAAAACGGCCTTTGGTGGTCAGACGCATGAAAATCACTCCTCGGGTTCGGTGATGGACGCCGCTGGCGCGGGGCGTACCGGCAACTTGGCAAAAACCGAGCCGCCGAGTCGCCTTTTCCTATCCCGACCGATTTAGTCGAGTATAGAGGAAACCTACTGATTCGGTCGAGATTGGGGAGATTGGTTCCGCTTCAAGGGCAGGGTCAATCCAACCCTCAGACGCGAGGCATCGGCAAGGTTTACCGACCCGGCTTCGCCGGCCGCGCCGCCTCGGCGATGGCGACCACGTTGTCCGCCCCCGGGGCCCCGAACGCCTGCTCCCGCAGCGCCGCCAGTTGGTCGCGAAGCCGCGCCGCCTTCTCGAACTCGAGGTTGCGAGCGTGCTCCAGCATCTGCTTTTCGAGCAGCTTGATCCGCTTGCCCAGGTCCTTTTCGCTCATCACCTCGGTCAGGGCCGCTTCCTTGGCCAGGCGCAACTCCTCCTTGGCGCTCTTGTCGCTGTAGACCCCGTCGATCATTTCCTTGATCTTCTTGACGACGCTGGCCGGGGTGATGCCCTCGGCCAGGTTGTGCGCCGTCTGCCGAGCTCGCCGTCGCTCGGTTTCGCCGATCGCCAGCTTCATCGACTCGGTCACCTGGTCGGCATAGAGGATCGCCTTGCCGTTCAGGTTGCGCGCCGCCCGGCCGATGGTCTGGATCAGGCTGCGCTCGGAGCGCAGGAATCCTTCCTTGTCGGCGTCGAGGATCGCCACCAGCGAGACCTCCGGGATGTCCAGGCCCTCGCGCAGGAGGTTGATGCCGACCAACACGTCGAAGGTACCCAGGCGCAGATCGCGCAGGATCTCGACCCGCTCCACCGTCTCGATGTCGCTGTGCAGGTAGCGGACCTTGACGCCGTTGTCGGCGAGATAGTCGGTGAGCTGCTCGGCCATCCGCTTGGTGAGGGTCGTGATCAGCACCCGCTCGCCCGCCTCGACCCGCTCGCGGATCTCCTGCAGCACGTCGTCGACCTGGTGGGTGGCCGGACGGACCTCGACCACCGGATCGATCAGGCCGGTCGGGCGGACGAGCTGCTCGACCACCTGGCCGGTGTGCTCCTGCTCGTAGCTCGCCGGCGTGGCCGAGACGAACACCACCTGGCGCATCTTGGCCTCGAACTCCTCGAACTTGAGCGGCCGGTTGTCCAGCGCCGAGGGCAGGCGAAAGCCGTAGTCGACGAGGGTGGTCTTCCTCGCCCGGTCGCCGTTGTACATGCCGCCGAGCTGGCCGATCATGACGTGGCTCTCGTCGAGGAACATCAGCGCGTCCTTCGGCAGGTAG
>Ga0207677_10000990_pt1 | contig 15665 bp, 17 predicted proteins | sample KBSMisM42_FD_184311 | JGI IMG/M metagenome (GOLD analysis project Ga0207677, IMG submission 184311) | Miscanthus rhizosphere microbial communities from Kellogg Biological Station, Michigan, USA - KBS Miscanthus M4-2 (SPAdes) (version 2) | ecosystem: Host-associated > Plants > Roots >...
CGCGCGCGCGAAGAGTTCCAGCTCGCCGTGACGAAGCTGCAGCTCGAAAGGGGCGACCGATGAAAGATCCGGCGCGCCTCCACTCCTCGCCCGACTCGACGGATCTCGAGAAGGAGCTCCTCGCGTCGTGGGACGAACGACCGCCGCGCGACGGGCGCGCGAAGACGCTCGCGATGCTCGGCCTCACCGGCGCGACGACGATCGCAGGCGCCGCTGCCGCAGGTGCGTCGATCGCCCCGAAAGCCGCCTCGGCAGGATGGCTCGTCATGGCGAAGTGGACCGCGGTCGCCGTCATCGCGATCGGCGCAGCAGCGGCGGGCGTCGGCATCGCCACGCGTCACCACGAAGACGCCGCTCCCATCGCGACGGCGACGGCCACCGTGCGCACACCCCCCGATCCGATCCCGACGCCCACGGCGACGATCGAAAGCACGGCGAAGACGATCGATACGCCGATCGAGACGACGCATCACGTGACGACGCAAACGCACGTCGCGCAGGTCGCTCCCGTCGCGAGCACGCTCACCGAACAAGTCGCCGCGCTCGATCGCGCGCGCGCCGCTCTCGAAGCCCACGACGGCGCGAAAGCGCGCAAGCTCGCCCTCGCGTACGAGGCCGAATATCCCGGCGGCGCCTTCACGCAAGAAGCCGAGCTCGTCCGGATCGAAGCGTTCTCTCGAGACGGCAATCGCGCAGAGGCCGAGCGCGCCGGCAAACGTTTCCTCGCCATGTATCCGAAGAGCCCGCACGCGCCTCGCGTCCGAACGCTCTTGGGTTACGATCCCTGAAGTGCTTCGCTTCGCGCTCCTCCTCTTCTTGACGGGTTGCGGAACCGACGTCGATCTCGGCGGCGGCGGCCCGACCTCCGGCGACGGCGGTCCGGTGCTGCAATGCGGAGAGCTCGTCGCCCCCCAAGTCGACGCCAGCTGCCGCGCGTGCACGCCCTCGTCGGTCGAGTGCCAGCCGAACGGCTGCTACGGCGGCTACTGGTGCAACGTCGCCATCACCGACTGCCACGTACCCCCCAAAGCATGTCCCTGATGTCGTAGGCACACGACTCGACTATGGTGCGCGGCGAATGAACGCCGCCGCGTTTCCCCAGCTGCCTCCGGGCTTCCGGCAGCGGCGCGCGATCAACTGGCTGCTCGCGGGCTCGATGTACGCGTTCTTCTACATGGCGCGGTACAACTTCACCGCGATCAACGCGTACCTCGCGGATCAGTTCGGTTGGACGAACACCCAGCTCGGTTACTTCGACAGCGCCGCGACGCTCGTCTACGGCTGCTCCGTCTTCTTGAACGGCCCCCTCGCCGATCGCATCGGCGGCCGCCGCGCCATCCTCTTCGGTGCGGTCGGCACGGCGTTCTTCAACCTGATGTTCGGCTTCGGTCACCTCTTCTTGAACCACGCCGCGGTGTGGGAAGGCGAAGGCAAGGCGCGCCACGTCATCACGGCCGCCGAGCTGAACTTCGGCATGACGGGCACGACGCTCATCGCGATGCTCGTCACGGTCTGGACGATCAACTTCTACTTCCAGAGCTTCGGCGCGCTCTCGATCGTGAAGATCAACGCTGCCTGGTTCCACGTGCGCGAGCGCGGCCTCTTCTCCGGCATCTTCGGCATCCTCATTCGCGCGGGTTTGCTCCTCGCGTTCTACGGCTCGCCCTTCATTCTCTCGAAGCTGCCTTGGCAATGGGTCTTCTGGGTGCCGAGCGCGGCCATCGCAGTGCTCGTCGTCGGGAGCTACATTTACGTGCAGAATACACCGACCGACGCGGGCCTGCCGGCGCTCGACACCGGGGACGGCGCGCAAGACGAAGAAGCAGGCCCGACGGGGCTGTCGTTCGTGCTCAAGAAGGTCTTCGCCAACCCGACGATGTGGACCATCGCGCTCGCGTCGATGATGATCGGCTTCGTCCGTCGATCGGTCGTGGATGCGTGGTGGCCGAAGTATTTCGTGAACGTGCACCACGCCGACGCGAAGGCGCTGAAGTCGTTCATGCCGTACGAGATCGCCGCGTGGGGCATCGCTCTCGCTGGCATCATCGGCGGCCTCACGTTCGGTTCGATGAGCGACCGCGTCTTCGGCGGCCGCCGCGCGCCCGTCGTCGTGATCGGATTCGTCGGCCAGGCGGTCGTCCTCCTCGTGTTCGGCCTACTCAATCGCAGCGGCGCCGCGCCCGTCACGGCCGCGTTCTGCATCGTCGCGCTCTCGTTCTTCGTGAACGGCGCCCACGGCATGGTCGGCGGCGCCGCGTCGATGGACTTCGGCGGGAAAAAAGCCGCCGCGACCGCCGCCGGTCTCTTCGACGGCGTTCAATACATCGCGGGCGCGATCGTCGGCGTGAGCCTCGGCAAGCTCCTCGACACGAAGGGATGGGGCATCTGGCCTTTCGCCCCCATCCCGTTCGCGATCGCCGGCGCACTGATCATGTCGCGCTTGTGGAACGTGCTTCCCGGCCGCCGCGCTCACTGAGAATCGCGCGCGACGAAGATCGCACCATCGATCTGATATCCGGAGCCGACCTTGGGAACGATTGTGGTCATCCCCTGAGAGTCGATGTCCGCGAGGAAGACCTCCGAATATTGGCCTTTCCATCCGTAGAACACGACGCCGGATCCATCAGGGACGAAGTACGGCTCGAAGACGGCTTCCATGTCGGGCAATGGAATTTCCGTGGACGATCCGTCGAGATCGAGAACGTGGAGCGTCCACGTCGTGACGTTCCACTTCGAGTACGTAGAGACGACAGCGACGCGTCTTTGATCCTGACTGAAAGCCGCGCCTTCGATCCAATCGACATCGTCGGTCGCGAAGAGCTGCTGAAGCGACGAGCCGTCGTCCTTCATGGACCACACCGCATGCGCCGACGTGAATGAGCGTCACACCATCGGGAGCGTACTTTGCACCACGATAATCGCCGGAAGCGATGACCGAATACGTTCCCTCCGCGTCGAACGTCGCGATGGATTCGGCTCCGTCGTACCAACTGAGCACCACGCGCGTGGCGTCGTTTCGCGGCCAGACGCCTGGAGACGTCACGCCTTGCGGAAACGGTTGTGTCCGAACGACGGCGCCGTTGCGGTCGAGCACCGTGAATCCCGCAGCATCGCTGACCACCATGTAGTGGCCGTCGTACGTGAACGGTCCGATGCGCGTAGCGGCCGGAACGATCGCTCCGTCGTGCGAGTGCCACACGCGCGCCGAATCAGGAAGGAGCGTTTCGAACGCGACCTTGTAATCATTCGACGGCGCGGCCGAGTCGGGTGGAGACTCGGGCGAAACGTGGCCGCCGCAACCGACGGCCACGAACATCGCCGCTAGAAGGCGTCGCACACGATCAGCATTCGCTGGCGTGCGCGCGCGGTCAAGGAATCAGAGCGACGTGTCGCCCGCGTGCTGGTGCTGGTGGCCGGCGCCGCCGTCGCGGTTGCCGTGGTGGCGGTGCGGGTGCGGATTCGCGCGATTGAAGGCGCGGATTTCGTCGGCGGTGACGACGTTGTCCTTGTTCGCGTCGACCTTCACGAACCAATCGTGCAAGCGCGCGGGCACCTCGCTCGCCTGGAGCATTCCGTCCTTGTTCGTGTCGAACTTCTCGATGCGGCGCGGCGTGCGGTGGGCGCGGAGCTGAGCGACCTCGAAGTCGCCCGACTCTTCGTCGGCCTGGGCAGACGAAGCGGTCGTGTCGGATGTGGCAGTAGGTGTGCCCTTGGAAGTCGCGGCATCGGAACAGGCGGTGAGCAGAACGGCGAAAAGCAGCTTCGACAACATGATGAAGATGGCCTCCTGTTTCGTGGGACGCCGGCCCGGGCCGATCCCCTACGAAAAAAAAGAAGAGAAAAAATCGTAGGGAGTACCCTCCGGGCGCCGTCGAAGGGGTAGGAGCCAGTGTCGACCTTGGAAGACGCCGCGCGGCGTGTGCAGCGCGGCGACGTCTCCGCGTTCCGCGAAATCGTGGAGGCCACGTCGGCTCGGCTCGTTCGGTTGAGCGCGAGGATTATGGGAAGCGTGGCGGAAGCAGAGGACGTGGTGCAGGACGCGTACGTGAAGGCGTACCGCGCGATGGTCGCGGGTCAGTTCGACGCGCGCTCGCGTGTGGAGACGTGGCTGCACCGCATCGTCGTGAACACGTCGGTCGACGCGAAGCGCAAGCGGACGCGCGCGCGGGAAGACGCGATCGACTCGAGCCGCGGCCAAGAAGGCACGGCGGAGTCCGCAGTCGCGCTCGCCGAGCTCGCGAAGATGCTCGACGCGCTCCCGGAGGACCAACGCTCCGCGATCGTCTTGAAGGCAGAAGGAATGTCGGCGACCGAAATCGGCGAGGTGCTGGGCTGCTCCGAGGGAGCTGTCGAGCAAAAGCTCGTGCGCGCGCGCGCGACGCTCAGGGAGAGGAGAAACTGATGGATCTCGACGAGCTTCTCGAAAAAACGAAAGACGTTGGGCCGCGAAACGGATTTTCCGAACGCGTGATGCACGCCGTGGAAGGCGAGCGCGTGGGTCTGCTCACGTTCGTGCCGCGCGCGTCCAAGCGCTTCGTGCCGGTCGCAGCCATCGCCGCTGCTGCTGCGATCGTGTGGGCAGTGACGGCCGTTCGCGACGCCGACGACGCGACGGCGACTTCGGACGACTCCGCGGAGGTCGAATGGTGACGTCGAAGGCCACCGCCTACTTGCTCATCGCGTGCGTCTTCTTGCTCGGTGTCGTCGCGGGCGGTGCGGCCGTGATGGCGTGGACATCGAACGAGCGCGCCGCGATCTGGCGTGACGGGCCCCCCGCGCAAAAGCACAAAGCCCACGTCCTTTCGCGCAAGCTCGATCTCGATCCGGATCAAGAGCAGCGCGTCGCGGCGATCCTCGGCACCGACGCCGACGAGTCGCGCGAGATCCTTCGCGATCATCGCGCGCACGTCGACGAAGAGATCCGCACGGTCCTGCGTCCCGATCAGCGCCAGCGCTTCGAGCGGATCGTCGAACAAAGGCCGCACCGCCGTCACAATCGGTGAGTTGGCCTCGGGACCGGTCCCGAGTTGGCCTGGGCCAGGTCGAATCGCGCGTTTCTCGGAGAATTCGCGTGGCACGCATCGCGCAAAGACGCGCGCATGCTCCTCGCGCTCGCCTTCCCGCTCGTCGCCATCGCCCTTCAAGTCATCTCGCCACCGCCGCCGCAGCCCGCGCCGAAGAAAGAGACCGCGGCCATCCCGCTCGGTGACATCGCGCAACGCGCCGCGCACATCGCGGTGAAGACGGCGGGCATCACCGAGAGCGACGCCGAGATCGAGCGAATGGCCACACGCGCGAGGGCGAGCGCGCTCTTGCCGGAGGTGCGCGTGATGACGAAGGCGCTCAGCGCAGGCCCGCGCGATTACATCTCGGACACGGGCACCGTCGCGTCGAGCTACTACGGCCCGTCGTATTCGATCGAAGGCTCGCTCACGTTCCATCTCGATCGCCTCGCGTACTCGGGGCAAGAAGCGCGTCTCGAGCGGCTTCGTCTCGAGCGCGTCGAGGCGCGCACGCGCATCACCCAGAAGGTCATCGACGAGATCGCGCGCTGGTCGAAGGCCACCGCCGAGGAGCGCGACTCGCCCGAAGGAACGGAGCAGCACGCCGAAGCGACCGCGCGAAGAGTCGCCGCCCAAATGGCGCTCGACGTGTGGACCGCCGGTTGGTTCAGCGAGTACCTCGAAGGCAAAGCCCGTTGAATGCGCGCTACACTGGGCGCGATGGGCGCCGCGAAGAAGCTGACCGTCGAAGAATGGTACGAGCTGGACGACGACGAGTCATCCGACGAGCTCGTCGATGGCGTGCTCGAGGAGGCCGAGGTGCCCGATCGAGTCCATGAGCTCGTCATCACGTGGCTCATCCTGGCGCTAGGGCCGTGGGTGCATGCACGGGCAGGGTTCGTCTTCGCGAGCGGATTGCGGCTGGCGATCAGGAAGCACACGGGTCGCATTCCCGACGTGATCTGTTACCTGCGCGGCCGGCGGCCCGAGTCCGGGCTCGTTCGCTCGGCACCGGACATCGTCGTCGAGATCGTATCGCCCCGCCCGCGCGACGCACGACGCGATCGCGTCGAGAAAATCGGTGACTACGCGCACATGGGCGCGAAGCAATATTGGATCGTCGATCCGAAGCTTCGCACCTTCGAGGTTTGGAAGCTGGACAAGAGGGGCCGGTACGTTCGAACGCTCGCCGCATCACGCGGCAAGGCGCGCGCGGGCGTCACGCTGGACCTGGACGCGCTCTGGGCCGAGGTGGACCGGCTCGAACGGAGCTGATTTCACGGCACGGCGCGCTTCGCCCACGCGAGGAACGCGGGGCGCTGCGGATCGTAGTGCGTCGCCATCTCGACGCGATGCGAGGTGTCCCCGCGCACCGCGAAGAATTTCGAGCACGTCTGATCGAACGCGATCTCGACGACGTCTTCTTTCATCGGGCCCGTCGTCGGCGGATGACGCACGAGACGCACGCCGACGAGATCGGTCATCAAGCAGCGCTTCGCGATCTCGTCGTCGAAGCCATTCTCGTTTTGCACGAGGAGCGCGAATGCGTCCGCGAGCGTCTTGTCGATCGGCTTCTCCGTGCCCGGCTTCACTCGAAAACCCGCGATGTGATCGCGCGAAGCCGGCGCGCCGAGAGCGAACTGCTGCGAGGGCAGCTCGAGACGCGCGACGGTCGCCGACACGATGTCCGTCGTGATGCTCTGGCGCGCGAACGGCCCCGGACGCGAGTCGCGCGGCACCGTGAAGGACGGCGTCGTGACGGTGTGAACGCTGTCGCACGTGCGCACGACGAAGCGGAACTTCCCGCCGCCTTCCCAATTGTTCGCGCGACACGTCTTGTTGCACTGCGCGCTGCAATCGAAGCCGCTCCACGGAACGGGTCGCAGCGTGGCGTGCGCCGGAAGAACGACGCACCTGTCGGGCTCCGTCTGCGGACATTGCTCGACGAGCCGCAGCCCCCTTCCGAGATCGAGGTTGAGGAGCGTCCCGTCTTCGCGCTCGATGCTCGCCCGCGTCCCCAAAGTAACGGGCGCGCCGGTCGTGTTCTCGATCTCGAACGCGCCCGGCGTCATCACGGTGATCGTGAACGGCGGAGGCGTGGAAGGCGCGATCGCACCTGGTGTCGCGCTGCCCGTCGCGAGCGGCGGCACTGTCAGCACGCGCGTCTCCTGGACGTCATGACACGCTACGACCAGCACCAGAGCCGCAAACCGCATTCGCAGTTTCAGACGTATCAGACTATAAAAAGAGCCATGCTTTCCGAGACGCGAGCCACCCTGGAAGACCTCCAAAAGCGCCTAGTTGCGCTAAGGGGGCATCTTTGACGTCCCCCGACTGAAGCGAGAAATCGACCAGCTCGGCGAGCAGACGCTCGTCCCCGGTTTCTGGGACGACCATCAAAAAGCGCAGAAGCTGACGCGGAAGCGCTCGGGCCTCGAGGCGAAGCTGACCGCCTTCGAGAAGCTCGAAAAAGACGTCGAGGACGCGCAGGTCCTCCTCGAGCTCGGCGCCGAGTCGAACGACGAGCCGACGATCGCCGAAGCGGCCGCGCTCGTTCCCGATCTCGTGCGGCGCACGCGCGGCATGGAGCTCGGGCGCATGCTCAGCGGCCCGGCCGATCACGCGAACGCGATCGTGCGCATCCACCCCGGCGCGGGCGGCACCGACGCGAAGGATTGGGCGTCGATGCTCCTTCGCATGTACCTCCGTTATTGCGAGAAGCGCGGGTACAAGACCGAGATCGTCGACTACCAGGAAGGCGACGAAGCGGGCCTCGACGACGTGTCGTTCACCGTCGAAGGCGATCACGCCTACGGATATCTGCGCAGCGAGATGGGCGTGCACCGCCTCGTGCGCATGAGCCCGTTCAACGCCGACCACACGCGGCAAACTGCTTTTGCGGCGGTGGAAGTCACGCCCGACGTGGATGACGACATCGACATCCAGGTGAACGAGAAGGACATCGAGATCACGACGATGCGCGCCGGCGGCAAAGGCGGACAGAACGTCAACAAGGTGGAGACGGCCGTTCGCCTACGTCACTTGCCGACTGGATTGAACATCGTGTGCCGCGCGGAGCGAAGCCAGCACCAGAACCGCGCGATGGCGATGAAGATGCTCAAAGCGAAGCTCTACGAGATGGAGCTCGAGAAGCGCGAGCAGGCGAACGCCGCGTATCAAGCGACGAAGAGCGCGATCAACTTCGGCAGCCAAATCCGAAACTACGTCCTCGCGCCGTATCGCCTCGTGAAGGACGCGCGATCGAGCTTCGAGCAGTCGAACGTCGACGCCGTGCTCGACGGCGATCTCGGCGGCTTCATCGAGGCGTACCTCCTCGCCGCCGCGGGTGGCTCGCTCCGAAAGGGCGGCGCCGTCGAGTCGGACGAAGACGCCGAATAACGAAAAGAGGCGTAGCTTCAGAGCGTGGACGATTTGTGGGCGGAGGGGATCGCGTTCTCGCCGAACGCGCGCGGGTGGGTCTTCCCCAAAGAGCGCGTGATCTTCACGCAGAGCTACGGAGGCGAGCCCACCCTCGGCGACGTGAACGGCCTCGTCGATTTCTTTTTGTGGCTCGAGCGCCTCGAAGGACCCGACGCGCTCCCGAAATCGCCCGCGCCGACGGTGATCCACGATTGGCGATCGTTCACGACCGTGTCGATGGACGTTCGTCGCGCGTTCGGATCTCGCCGCAAGGAGATCACGGCCGTCCCGGCGAAGCTCGTCGTCGCGGTCGCGATCAATCCGCTGCTTCGCATGGGGATCCGCACGGTGGCGCTCGCCTCGCAGCTCGTCACGCACGCCGTGCCGCTCGACATCGTCGACGATCCCACCGAGGCGCTCGTCGCCATGGGCGCGACCGAGCCCGACGCGCTCGTGCACCTGCGTCTTCGTGAAGCATGGCGGAAGCGTGTGCTAGCGTCGCGCGAATGAAGAGGGTGGTTTTCGTGCTCGCGATCGCGAGCGTGCTCGGCTGTGGTCCATCGAAGAGCAACTCGATCTCGTGCGACGTCGTCGCCGCGCAGAACATTTGTTACGAGGTCGGCGCGCCGACGGCCGATCAATCGTCGAACCTGCAAGTGAAGTGCTCGAGCGTGAGCGGCACGTTCGCGACGCCCGCTGCGTGCCCCGCGAGCGGCTTCGTCGGCAAGTGCACCTTCGCCGCCGCCGACGGCAACGAAACGGACCGCTTCTACACCGGCACCGACGTCACGTATCAAGCGGATTTCTGCCAAACCGTCGACAACGGCGTCTGGTCCACCACGTTCTGACGAGCGAGCGGCGCCCGAGGTCATGGTCCATTCCAAGTCGAAGCCATTCACGGTGCACGAATCTTCAGATTTCCCTCGTTTTTGAAGATTTTTGCAACGTGAACTTCACGCAACTCAAACGCGGTGCCGAAAGTCTGCGTTTCATCGACGCTAATCCTCGGAGGGGCGGCGGGCGCGGTTCAAGATCGGGGCGAGCTCGCGGGCGGTGCCGCTGCGGACGAGTCCTGGAACGACGCCGCGCAAGGCCACGGCGACGCCGAGCTTTGCGGGGACGACGACTCGCGTTTTGCCGTCGGCGAGGGCTTCGAACGTGGCGCGCGCGACCTCCTCGGGATGGATCGCGGTCTTGCGCGCGGCTTCCGGCATGCGGTCCATTTCGTCTTGTTTGACGAAGTCGGTGCGGACGGCGCCGGGGCACACCGTGAGGACGTGAACATGCGGCTCGAGCTCGATCGAGAGCGCCTCTGCGAGGCCGACGACCGCGAACTTGCTTGCAGAGTAAACCGCCTCGCCGGGCACGGGTAGAAGGCCCGCGACGGAAGCCATGAACACGAGAAATCCGGACTTTCGCGCGAGCATCTTGGGCGCGAGGGCGTGGGCGAAATAGAGCGCGCCGAATACGTTCGTTTTCAGGAGCGCCTCGGCGTCGTCGAGATCGTGCTCCACGAGCATCCGGTGTCTGCCGACCCCGGCATTAATCACGGCGACATCGATGCCCCCCAAAAGCGCTTCGGCGCGCTCCACGCATTCGAGGGCTTTGTGGCGTTCTGCTACATCGCAGACAATCACATGAGCTTCCCCACCGAGCTCGCGAACACGGTCGGCGACGGCGATGAGGGTGTCCTCGCGACGCGCCACGAGAACGACCCGCGCCCCCTCGCGACCCGCGTGTTCTGCGAGGGCGCGGCCGATGCCCGAGGAAGCTCCCGTGATCAAGACGGAGCGACCCCGCAAGGTGCGTAAACGATTCGCCATCCGCGTGGATGTTACGCGTCAGGTTTCATGTTGCAATTGTTCGCTCCGCAAGTAGGTTCCCCGCTCCGTGCTTTGGTCGTTCGATCTCCCGTGGCTTCGCGCCGAAGCACAGCGCGACGCGGCGTGGTGCCGTCGTTTGCTTCCGCGTGTTTCGAGGACCTTCGCGCTCTCGATCGCGATGCTCCCGCCGTCGCTCCGCGACGCCATCGGGGACGCGTATTTGCTCTGCAGAATCGTCGACAGCGTCGAGGATGATCCGCGCCTTTCGCTCGAAGAACGCACGCGACTTTTCGACTCGTTCGACGCGGTGCTGGCCGACGACGCGAGCGACGAAAAAACGTTCGAAATCGACGCGCGCGCGGTGAACGTCGGAGAGACGTCGGCGGAGCGCGAGCTGTCCTCGCACGCGGGCGCCGTGTTTCGAGCGTTTCGCGCGCTCGATCGCGCCCAACGTGACGCGATCCGCCCCAAGGTCCTCGAAATGTCGCGCGGGATGCGCGAGTACGCGACGCGCGCGCACGCCGAAGGTCGTTTGCGCATCCGCGACGTGCCGGATCTCGAGCGCTACTGCTACTTCGTCGCGGGCACGGTCGGCGGACTCTTGACGGAGCTCTTCGCGCTCGACACGCCGAATCTCGACGCGGAGACGCTGGCGAAGCTGCGCGAGCTCGCGGTTCCGTTCGGCATCGGCCTTCAGCTCGTGAACATCGTGAAGGACGTCGCCGAGGACTCGAAGCGCGGCGTCTGTTTCTTGCCGGACAGCTTCGCGGCGCGCGAGCAAATCTCGCTCGATCAGCTGCTCGATCCGAAAGCGCGCGAAGAAGCCATGCGCGTCGTCGGCCGCACGTGCGAGCTCGCCGAAGAGAAGCTTCGCGCGGCGCAGGCGTACACGCTTTTGTGGCCGGAACGCGCCCAGCCCGTCCGACTCTTTTGCGCCGTGCCGCTCGCGCTCGCCCTCGCCTCGCTCGAAGAGGTGAAGAACGGCCGCGCAGCGCTCGTCCAAGACGAAACGCCGAAGGTGGGGCGGGCTGTGGTCTTTTCGATCGTCCGTGAGGCGATCGCCGCGGCAGGCAGCAACCGCGAGCTCGGAGAGCTTTTTCAACGGTACGGAAACGGAGAATCGATGCAGCACGTGGCAGTCGAAACCAAGCCCGCCGCCAAGAGCAATGTTCGTGACGTCGAGCAGTCGCTCGCGCGCGCGTGCGAGTGGCTCCTCGAGCGTCAGAGCCCCGAGGGCTGGTGGAAGGGCGAGCTCCAGACGAACGTGACGATGGACGCGGAGGATCTCCTCCTCCGTCAGTTCCTCGGCGTTCGCACGGAAGAGCAGACGAAGAAAGCGGCGGTGTGGATCCGTTCGCAGCAGCGCGACGACGGGACGTGGGCGAACGCCTTCGGCGCGCCGGCCGATCTCGGCACGACGGTGGAGTCGTACGTGGCGCTCAAGCTCGCTGGCGATTCAATCGACGCGCCGCACATGAAGCGCGCTGCAGAGTACATCCGCGAGAACGGCGGTATTCCCGCGACGCGCGTCTTCACGCGCGTGTGGCTCGCGCTCTTCGGACTTTGGGACTGGAGCGAGCTGCCGATCCTTCCGCCGGAGATGAACCTCCTGCCGTCGTGGGTGCCGCTCAACATCTACGACTTCGCCTGCTGGGCTCGGCAGACGGTCGTCGCGCTGACGGTCGTCATGACGTACAAGCCCGTGCGTCCGATCCCGGGCATGGATCTCGGCGAGCTCGCGCCGTCGCTCGTGATGAAGCCGAAGGCGCCGTCGCTCCGCGGTCGCGTCTTCAACGGCATCGACAAGGTGCTTCGGCTTTACCAGAAGCAGCCGATGAAGCGTCTTCGCGAGCGCGCGCTCGGCGAGGCGGAGCGTTGGATCGTGAAGCGCCAGGAGGCGGACGGCTCGTGGGGCGGAATCCAGCCGCCGTGGGTCTATTCGCTGATGGCGCTCTCGCTGCGCGGCTACTCGATGGATCACCCGGTGATGCGCGCCGGCATGGCGGGGCTCGACAAGTTCACGGTGCACGAAGGTGAAGAGCGCCGTCTCGAGGCGTGTCAGTCGCCGGTTTGGGACACGGCGTATGCGATCCAAGCGCTCGCGGACGCGGGCGTCTCGCCGACGGCGACCTCGCTCGTGCGCGCCGTCGACTGGCTCTTGACGCAAGAGGTCCGCGTGAAGGGCGACTGGGCGATTCGTCGTCCGGATCTCGCGCCGAGCGGCTGGGCCTTCGAGTTCGCGAACGTGAACTACCCCGACATCGACGACACCGCCGAGGTCGTGCTCGCGCTTCGCCGCGTCTTGCATCCCGATCCGCAGAAGGTCGAATCGGCCGTCGCGCGCTCGGTTCGCTGGATGATCGGCATGCGCTCGAAGAGCGGCGCGTGGGGCGCGTTCGACGCGGACAACGTGCAGGCGCTCGTGCGCGACATCCCCTTCTGCGATTTCGGCGAGGTCATCGACCCGCCCACCGCGGACGTGACGGCGCACGTCATCGAAGCGCTCGCGAAAGAAGGCCTCGAGCAACACGAAGCGACGCGGCGCGGAACGAAGTGGCTGATCGACGCGCAAGAGAAGGACGGCTCGTGGTTCGGTCGCTGGGGCGTGAACTACGTCTACGGCACCGGCGCGGCGCTCATGGCGCTCGCGGAGAACGAAGTGAAGGGCGATCACGAAGCGGTTCGCCGCGCCGTGAAATGGCTCGAGTCACACCAGAACGCGGACGGCGGCTGGGGTGAGGACGTGCGCTCGTACGACGATCCGAAATGGGCCGGCGTCGGCGACTCGACCGCATCGCAGACGGCGTGGGCGCTCCTCGGCCTCATCGCTTACGGCGAGAAGGGCGCGGCGCTGGAGCGCGGCGTCGCCTACTTGATCCGCACGCAAAAGGAAGACGGTCGCTGGGACGAGCCGCAGTTCACGGGCACGGGTTTCCCGGGCGATTTCTTCATCAACTACCACCTCTATCGCCAGGTCTTTCCGATGATGGCGCTCGGCCGCTACACCGCGATGCTCGCGGGAAAGCCGGTCGGGATCCTTCCGCTCCGCGATTACTCCCTCGTGCAGCTGCGGACGAACAAGGCGAGCTGAATGTCTTCTGCTCCGCTCCTCGTGTGCGCGCCGCTCTCGATCGAGGCCATGGCCCTCGGCAAGAGCGCGCACGTACGCGTGGTGACGACGGGTATGGGCCCGAAGCGTTCGAAGAAGTCCGCGGCGAAGCTCGCGTCGGAACCGGGGCGCGCGGTCGTCGTCGCTGGCTTCGGCGGCGCGCTCGATCCGTCGCTCGAGCCCGGTGACGTCGTCGTCGCGAGCGAGGTGAGCTGCGAAGACTTCGGAGCGAAGCGGAGAAGTCTGAGGAATGGGGAGCTCGAGGGGCATAGCCCCTCGAACGATGAAAACTCGCGCGCGATCCGTGACGCGGAGAAGCTCGCCGAAATTCTTCGCGCAGAAGGTCTGAACGTGAAGGTCGGCGCGATCGCTTGCCGCGATCGAATCGTCCGTGGAGACGAACGGCGCGCCCTTTACGAAAAAGGCGCATGCGCGGTCGACATGGAGTCGGCATGGCTTGCCGCCGCCGCGTCGGATCGGCCGTTTTTCGTCGTCCGTACGATCGTGGACGGGCCGAATCACGAATTCACGGACGTTTTTGGCACATTGCGCGGCGGCACGCGCGGCCTCAAGTCATTGTCGCGCGTCGGTCGCGCGCTCGAACGTTTCGCATCGACGCTCTGAGAGAGCAGGAGAACGCATCGTGGGAATTCCCATCACGCAACAAATCATCCTCGGCAAGTACCTCCTCAAGAAGAAGCTGATGCGCGAGAAGAAGTTTCCGCTGCTCGTCGAGATCGAGCCCCTCTTCGCGTGCAACCTCGAGTGCGCGGGCTGCGGCAAGATCCAGTACCCGCCGGAGATCTTGAAGAAGCGCCTGTCGGTCGAGCAAGTGCTCGCGGCGATGGAGGAGTGTGGCGCGCCGATGGTGTCGATCGCCGGCGGCGAGCCGCTGATCCATCCCGAGATCGACGTGATGGTGAAGAAGCTCCTCGAGCGCGGCATCATCGTCTTCCTCTGCACGAACGCGCTGCTCCTCGAGAAGAAGATGCACCTCTTCGAGCCGCACCCGCGCTTCTCGTGGACGGTCCACATCGACGGCCTCCGCGAGCGTCACGACGCGGCCGTGTGCAAGGACGGCGTCTTCGACAAGGCCGTCGCTGCGGTGAAGGAAGCCAAGAAGCGCGGCTTCCAGGTGACGACGAACACCACGTTCTTCAAGAGCGACACCCCCGAGACGGTGCGCGGCGTCCTCGACTTCCTGAACGACGAGCTGCAGGTCGACGGCTTCATGATCTCGCCCGGTTTCGCGTACGAGAAAGCGCCGGCGGCGCACGAGTTCTTGACCGTCCCCGCCGCGCGACGTTTGTTCCGCGAGGCGTTCAAGGACAAGCGCGACGGCTGGCGCTTCAACCAGAGCCCGCTCTTCTTGGACTTCCTCGAAGGCAAGACGGAGCTCGAGTGCACGCCGTGGGCGATCCCGAGCTACTCGATCTTCGGCTGGCAGAAGCCCTGCTACCTGATGAGCGACGGCTACGTGCAAACGTACAAAGAGCTCCTCGAAACGACGGACTGGGAAAAATACGGCCGCGGCAAGGATCCGCGCTGCGCGAACTGCATGGCGCACTGCGGGTACGAGCCCTCGGCCGTCCTCGCGACGATGGGCTCGCTCAAAGAGTCCATCCGCGCCGCCACCGCGGTGTGATTGCCATGATGCAGACGCAGCCCGAAGCCCGACCGCAACTTCACAGTGAGGCCTTCGTCACGCTCGCCCGCGCGACGAAGGGCCAGGTCGATTCCGCGCTCGAAAAGCTCGCCTCGCGCGAGATCGAGAAGGCGGACAAGCTCGCGAGTGATGCGGGGGCGGTGATGCGCGCGCTCTTCGATCTCGCGACGCGCGGCGGCAAGCGTCTTCGTCCGGCGCTCGTGTCGGCGGCGAACGTTGCGTGCAACGGCGAAGGTGCGGCGGTCATCGAGTGCGGCGTCGCGCTCGAAGTGATTCAGGCGTACCTGCTGATTCACGACGACTGGATGGATCAAGACGACGTGCGTCGTGGAGGTCCTTCCGTTCATGCTTCGCTGCGAAAGACGTTCGGCGATCAGCACGCGGGTGATGCGTGCGCCGTTCTCGCTGGCGATTACGCGCAAGGTCTCGCGCTCGACTTGATGACGCAGGCGCGCGTTCCGCCCGTGCGCATGGTGTCCGCCGTGCGCGAGCTCGCGTCGATGCTGACCGACGTGGTGACGGGCCAGATCCTCGACGTTCGCATGGCGGGCGCGGTGGAGACGATCCATCGCTTGAAGACGAGCAGCTACACGACGCGCGCGCCGCTCGCGCTCGGAGCGATCCTCGCGGGCGCGGACCCGTCC
>Ga0207677_10000996_pt1 | contig 15634 bp, 35 predicted proteins | sample KBSMisM42_FD_184311 | JGI IMG/M metagenome (GOLD analysis project Ga0207677, IMG submission 184311) | Miscanthus rhizosphere microbial communities from Kellogg Biological Station, Michigan, USA - KBS Miscanthus M4-2 (SPAdes) (version 2) | ecosystem: Host-associated > Plants > Roots >...
GCACCCCTCCAGGCCACCCGTGGGTGCACCGGACACGGCGTCATATGGGGGCACATGGACACCGCACAGGGGTGGGGTGGGGCTATAGGCATGGTCAGGCCTGTTGCTGAGCTATGCTGAACGGCATACAATCAAGCCAATGATCACCAGTAACCTCGCGTTGTATAAGCTGCTCGTGAGCTTTGGTGCTGATGAGAAGCAGGCGGAGATCGCGGCCGCTACCGATACGTCGGACCTCGCCACCAAGCAGGACCTGGCGCTCGCGTTCGCACAATTCGAAGCGCGGTTAGCGTGGAAGATCGGCGCGCTGATCGTGGGCGCGATGGTCAGCATGACGGGCATCTTCGCCGTGATCGTGGGCTGGTTGGTACGACATCCCTGAACGGTGATCGCATGGACCGGATCGAATGCGACTTGACCCTGTTGAAGTGGATGGTCGGCGTCAACATCGCCTTAACCCTTGCTGTCCTGTGGAAGCTGCTCAGCACGTAACACCCTCGTCCTTGATGCCTTCGATGTAGTTGGTGAGCGCACGTCGGGCGTTCACCAGCGCGTGCTCCGCATCGCGCAGGCCCTCGTCCATCGCCTGGTAATGCGCCATCGCCTCACCCTTGGCCGTGTGCGCTGCCCGCAGCGCCATCGCCGCGGCTTCGAGCTCGTTCGCGAACTGCTGTAAATTCGTCATCGCCTTCGGGTGCCCCTGCTGGAACTGCAAAATGATCGCCTCGTACTCCCGGGCGATCTGCCGGTACTCGTCGCGCTCGGTCGTGATCTGTGCGATCTCTGGGGTCAATTCGTTCCTTCCTCTGCGCTCGGGGCCGCGATGACGGCTTTCAACTGGCAGGCAACACACTCCCCGCATGGCAGCGGCCGATAGTTGGAGCCCTCCCAACTGCATACCGTGAACGGTTCCACGACCGCCTTGAGCCGGGCGTTCTCTTGGGTGAGGCGGGTGACCTCGGCCTCAGACGCGACGAGGTTGTCGGTCAGTCGCCGGATCGTATCCGCGAGCCGGTCCTGGTCGTCCTGGTCACTCATCGCCTTCACCACCGAATCGGCTGCCCCTGCACCTGCGGCACGCGCTTCTCCGCCGGCGTCAGATACCGCGTAAACAGCGCCCGGGCACCGCACTTCTCACACATCGCGCACCCCACCACCACCTGGTCGACCGCGTCCCACAGTTCGTTCGTCACCCGCGGCGCCTTCCGGCTTTCACACGTACTGCACTGCATGATCGCCCCTGAGATAAACGGCATCGGTCCCACTCCATACCCACGAATCCGCCGTGACGGTGCCGGTTTCATTCGAGCTCCTTCTGGCAGTGCAGGCGCCAGCGATACGCCAGCGCCTGTTGCCGCTTCGCCTCGGCGAGCTCACTCTCGAAGGTGCGATAGCGGGTGCCGTGCGTCGAGTTCAGCAGCGCCAGCGCGCAGATCCCGCACAAGGACTCGTACCGGATCCCGTCGGTGACATACGGAAACAGCAGGCCTTCCGGGTAGGCGATCTGGCAGCCGGCGCAGGTGGCAGTGTCTGGCATCATCGGCCCGGCTCCAGTGGCAGCATCGCCTTGGCCATCTGCCGCCGATCCCGGCGCCGCGTCTTCGCCGCTTCCCGCACGTCCAGCCGGTGCGTCTGCAGGTCGAACCGTTCCGGCCCATGCAGATCCACCCAATCGCACCACCGCAACAGCACCAGCGCATCCCGGTCTTCCATGCCCGGCGTCTTCAGCACCAACACACCGACCAGGCCGCGCCGCTGCGCTGCCGCGACAATGCCATTCAGCCACTCGAAGAGCCACGTCGGCAGCGCCCGCCGCAGCTTGAATTGAAACGCAAACATGGCGGTGACTCCGTCGGGCCCGTGCCATTCGCCGTTGACGGGAATGCGCTGTTCGCCAAAGTCCCGGCAGCAGCGCCGTTCGAATTGCTTCCAGGCTTTATCCGCCATCGTCCTGCCAGTCCGCCGATTTCAGCCATACCGTCAGAACTCCGTCTGGGCCGCGGACTATGCGCTCCACTTCGCAGATGGGTGAGCGGTGCCGTCGGCGTTCGTAGAACGCTCGCAAGAGTTCAACGCTGAAGCGCAAACGATCGCCGACGACTATCACGTCAGACTCATCAGCCATCACTCGGTGCAGCGTCTCAATCATGGGAGGGATGCGCGCCAGAACCTCCGCCACAGGGATCTGGCGCTCCCGCTTAGTCGTCGTCATGCGTCCTCGTCGTCGAGCGGGAACTCTTCCAGCCAGTTCTCGACCGCTTGCTGAATCTCCAGGCTCAACGCCACGACGCGCGCCGTATGCGCCGGCAGCGTCGCGGTGGTGAACGGTTCTTCGGACAGGAAGACTTCGGCGAGATCCTGGCAGTGCGGATCGTAGGTGGTCGCCATCAGTCGTCCTCTCCCGGCTCCCGGTCGCCGGCACTCATCGCCTTGTAGTCCACCGGCAACTGCGGCATCAGCTTCCGCAGCCGTGTCAGCGTGTCGAGCGCCTGCTGCTTTGTATCGGTCTCAGCGGTCACCTCGGCCGTCGCCAGGTCCGTCGGCGCTGGCCCTTCGCACGCCACACAGCGCACCTTCGTCAGCGTCACGGGCCCGGCCCCGGTATCACACGTCAGCGTTAGCGCCAGCAGCGGCTCACCCTTCTCGATGAACGTGCCGCAGTTGCCACACGCCAGCGTCAGCCGGGCCCGCGTCCAGGTCCTCACCGGGATCCCACCAGCGGGCGTGTCCGGCCCACGATCGTCAACGCCTCCGTCACCAGTTCGCAGGTATAGGGAATGCGCAGGCGGGCCGCCCGTCGCTTCGTCGCTTCCGACAGATCGCTGAGTGTGTCGAACGGCTCGGCCTTCACGAGTTCGTGCACCAGCGCCGCTAACACCGTTCCGCGTGGTTTTCGTTCCGTCATGCGTGTATTTCGGCGCGCAGCGCCTGCACTAATTGTTTCTAGTACGATCACGGTACAAGTTCAAAGAGACGGAGACGGAAACGGAGACGGAAACGGAAGGCCATCCATTTGCCATTTTCAAAACATGGCCTGGCCATTTCCGAAAACATGGCCTGGCTATCCCGTTTGCCATCGCTTGTCCGCGCCTTTCCGGCCGTTTGCGGCCAGCATCTCGCGACGGTCGAGCTGCTTGGCCCGTTCCGCTTCGAGTCGGGGATTGCGCCACTGCCCATCGACGCCGCGAAGAAATTTCTTCCCGACGGCCGTCCATAACTTCTTCGCCTGCGCGCCGGAACACCCACAGATCCGGCCGAGGGACTCGGGTCCGTCCGGCACGCTCCCGTGGTCCCACTGATACGCCAACAGTGAGATATAGGCACCGCGTTCGGCCAGCGTCAGCGTCACTGTCCCGAGCATGAAGTCCTTCGCGTAAAAGCTGAAGGCCGGGGACCGTTCACCCATGCGGGAGTCATCCTTCGATCGTGGTTATCGGGTCGGGGTGAGCGGTCGGTTGCTTTGCGGGGATCCGCAGCAGTTGCTTGAGCAGCGCCGCGCGCGCCGATTGCAGCGCGGCGATCTCCAGGTCGATCTGCTGGATCGCTTTCTCGATCTGCGTCAGGCGCTTCGCCATTAGTGATCTCGTCCCCAGCCAAAGCACTGCGGATGCTGCGGCGTCGCGTCGGGTGAAACGTAGAAATACGCCGGCCACCAAACCCCAAAACACCGCGTGGGCGGCTTGAAACACACAAAGCCCCACCGTGTTTTGATGTTGACGGCAAAGTGCATCGCGTTTCGGCCGTAGAAGACGACAGGGCCAATGCTCCAATGCCCCGACACCCATTCGTTCATGCGTTGTCTGATTGTTCTCGCCATGGCCATCACGCCAGCTGCACCGCCTCGGCGCGCGGTCCCTTCGGGCCGGAGCCGGGGAGAAACGTCACCGCGGTGCCGCGGTCGAGCGCCTCGAAGTCCGGCGTCTCCGACTTGTGAAAGAAGTATTCCGTGCCGTCATCGCCGGCCAGGAAGCCGAACCCTTTGCCGAGGGCGATGGTCTTGACGGTGCCGGTGAGTTTCGGCCGACCGTCGGGTGCTACTTTCCGCGCCATATCTGTCGCCTCCGTTCGTGTGAGTGAATTTGCCCCGATCCGTCTTCACCCCGCTCGGGACCACACGAGTCCTACCCCCGGCAGATCACGACCCCACGCCGTTGACGGTGTGCGCGTCTCCCAGGGACGTGAACGCCTTACGCTTTCGCCGCCGCCGGCGTGTTCTTGACGACGGCCGCGACGGTCCGCGCTTTATTCGCGGCGTTGGTCGTGTTGATCTGGGCGATCGCGTCGGACACCGCCTGCAACGCCGCCGGGTCGTTGGCGGCGAGGGCCGCTTCGAGCTGCGCCTGGATCGCGACGAGCAGCGCGGTCTGCCCGTCCAGGAGCGTTTCGACGGACGTCGTCACTTCGGTTTCGCTTTCGACGTCGACTTGCAGGTCGGCCAACTGGCCGCCAATGTCTGCGAGAGTTGCCATGCTGCGGACTCCTTGCGCTTCGAGGCGCTTGACTCGCGTGAGAATGTCCGTGAGCAGCCCGATCACGCGGTCGAGCTGATCGTGGTCGATGGAGAGATCGATCTGGAGACGGGGCACCGGGGCCGGCGCCTGCAGGTTCTTGGCTCGGAGGTCGGTGGCCGGGATCTCGATCATGGGCGGCTCCTGTCGTTGGCGTTTTTCGTGGCCTCGGCGAGTGCGGCCAGCGCGCGACTAAAGGCGTCAAGGTCATCGGCCATCAGGAAGCGCTCATAGCGCACGGCAATCGCGCCATTCGGTGGCATCAGTAATTCAATGCAGACACAGTGCGGCGGCACGAGTCCTTCTGCGTGCAGGAAGTCGTTGATCGCATGGGCGGAAAAGTAATAGGCCATAAGGTTCAGCGGATCGGGGAGTCTTCGTAGTAGAACGTCACGCCGGGCACCTTGCCCGACTCACGCATCGCGGTCGCATACTTATTCAGGCGGACGGTATCGACGCAGAGGAACTCGCGCGGGATCAGCTGCAAGGCGCGCGCCTCATCCGTGGAGTATTTCCACTTCCAGATCCGGCGAAATTTCACAACGGCTTTTGTGGCGTCGACGATCGATACCACCGGTACCGGGGCGGCGATCGCTTCGGCCAGGACGGCGGCGGCGAGCTCGGGCTCGCCGGCCGTCTCGAGGGCGGCGGCTTCGTCGGCGGCCCGGGCCTGGTCCTCCTTGCGGCGCTGCTCGGCGAGCTCGCGTTCGCGCTGGAACCGCAATTCGTCCTGCGCACGCTTGAATGCGGAGATCGCGGCTTTCTTCTGCCCGTCTAGTTGCAGCAGCGGGCCGGTGATCGCATTCTCCCGGTCGCACAGGGCCTTATGAAGCTTGTGGGCCAGTTGCTTCAACGGCGCGAAGAACTCTTCGACGCGTTTCGCCGCGTCGCCAATGGCGCGGCGGTCTTCGACGGCCCGCTCGAGCGACGCGGTATCGGTGATCGGCGCCAGGGCCAGGCGCGTCGTCAGCGCCTGCGTGGTGACGGCGAGCTCGGTGCCGACGCTGTTGGCGGACTGCTCGGGTTGGGTCACGTCGAGGACGGCAGTGGTCATACACAGACTCCGTCTCTATCGGAACAGTGATTGTTGGCGGGCCCGGTGTAGTGCGACACCATTCGTGGTGACGACTCGATCGATGTTCCGCTCAGGAGTCGTGTCTGGCGCCGCAGGGATCGCGAGCGCCCTCGGTTGACTCCGCGCGCGGTCCTCGGCGCATTCTGCCCAGGCTTTCGCGTACTCCTGTAGGTCGCTCCATCCAGCGGGAAACGGAGCGGTCGGCCAGAACTGCAGTTGGTCGATCCGCCCTGACTCGGCGTGCCCCCAGATCACCACGATCGTAAAGAGGCCGGGCACGATCTGGTTCCAGCGCAGCATCCGTTCAAAGTTCAGCCGCTGCCCGTCCCTTAACGGGACGCCTGGTGCTTTGCCTTCGAGGACGAGGAAATACCCGCACAGCTCGACCCACCCATCAAGATCGGTCGGTTCGATGTTGCGCGGAAAACAGCCACGCAGCGGTTTCCAGTCCCAAATCGACGCGAGAAAGGCGCTCGGATTGTTGATGCTCACGGCCGCACCCGTTCAACGACGGTACCGAACACGGAAAATTCATTGACGAAGTCCACCCGACGCGACCCGAGATACGCGAAGACGCTGCCGTGATTGCTGCCCGACTCTTCGCCGCCGCCCTGCGGCGAAATGAAATTGATGCGATGGTCGGTGAAACACAGAAGGCCGTCCCATAGCGGTTGAAACCATTGCGTGTCCGTGCCGTGGCTGTTGACGAGCACGACCGCTTGCGACACCTGCCCCGCCTGGAACTCCTGCGCAAGTCGCTCGATAAATGCCGTCGCTTGCCCGCTATAGGGTGGGTTCAACCAGACACGCCCGGCCCAGGGTTGCGATAGCCCGTTCACGTCCCCGGTGTAGAACCTCGCCGCATGAACGGTGTCATTGGCGGTCGCGCAGGAGGCTGGATCGAGATCGATCGCGCCCATCACCCGTCGGGCGGCCTCGATGTAGCGGCCGGGGGTGTACCACTCGTTCGACTCGGCCATGTTCTGGCCGGCGACGCTGTCGGCACTGGCTGTAAATTCTACGAACTTCACGACACGCCGAAACGTCTTCTCCGCGGTTGCTTCGAATGCTTTGGGATGCAATCGCTGCCGCCAGCGTGACAGCGTCGAACGATCGGGTAACCCATCGACGCCGGCCACTAAAGTGGCGTCGCCGATCGGGGACGCCACTTTCTTGCCGACGCCACGCGCGCCGAATTTCTTCTCCTGCGCATCCCACCAGCGCACGAACTCGCACTGCGCCGTCAGCTTTGCTCCGATGGCCTCCCTCAATTTCGTGGCGTTCTTTGCCCTGGCGTAGTGCTTCTCGGCCGCTTCGGCAACGGCGATCTGCTTTAGTCCCAGTTCCGGGTCGTAGTTGCTAAGGCTGGTCGCAGTCGGACGTACAGCGACCGCTTCTACAGGTTTCATCCCACCTCCACCGGCGTCGCTACGCCGCGATACTTTTCTCTGATCGCCAGCGCCGAGCGCAGCGTCACGAACTCCCGAAAGTCACCCGGGTCCGTATACGGTTCGAGCCTAAATGAGCCGTCTCGATGTAGTTCGACGGCGTACCGTTTTACATACGGATACCGTACGAAGAAGTCCGTCAGCAGCGGTTCATCCGACGCCCATTCGCGCGCCAGGTATTCGTAGCCCGCGAGTTGCAGCCGCTTACACGAGGCCGCCGCGGATCCGGTGGCGTAGTCCAAGATCACCGCGACGCCGTCGAGCGTCCCGATCGTGTCGATGGTGCCGGCGACTTGATGCCGACGGCTGGCAACACGCACCTCGTTCAGGAGCGGCCGATAACATCGCTGCGACAGGAACGTTTCCCAGCCGCGCAGGTATCCGGACTCTTCATCGAAGTCTCGATAGAACGCTTCGAGATCGAGGTCGTTCTCGTTGAGCGCCGCGATCGCTTCGTGGACGGTCGTGCCGCGGATGCGAGCGCGCTCAAGGATCGGCGGCGGGACGGCGGAAAAGTCCACGAGACCGGACGCCCGGAGGACGCCGGTGACGGACGGGACCCTCACGCCATCGAGCTCGTAGCGGTGGGAGATCGGCTCAAAGGTCAGGCCGGTCATACCGCCTCGATGCTCTGGTCGACGTCAGCGGCCCGCTCGGCGAGCACCGCTTGGCAGGTCGCACACGTCGGCTCATTGTCATGATCCCGGCGTCGAATGAGCGCACCGCACAACGCCCGCACCAGCCGGCCGCCGGGCATATCCCAATCACAAAAGTGCGTGGCTGGTGTCGGCTTCGACATGGCGTCAGTCCGCGATGGCGAAGGACTGGAGATACATCAGGTCGTCATCGCCCTTGACGCAGGCCAGCCGCAGTTCGTGATCGGTCCCGCCGAACTTCAGCAGCTCCGAGGCATCGGCGTCCCGCTCGACCACGATGCGTTCGCCGTTCTTCAGCGTCAGCCAGTAGTGGCCGTTGTCGGCTTGCTCGAGCTCGTGCACGAGGCTGGTAATCGTCACCGTGGGGGCTTTGGGCTCGGCCACTTTCGCGGCGGTCGGCTTCGCCACGGACGAAAGGCGCTGCACCTGGGCGGGCGCCGTCTTCGTGAAGGCGTCATCGACGGTGGTCTCGCCGTCCTTGATGGCCGTCGCCAGTCCCTTCAGCGTGGCCAGGTGGTCGAGCGTGATGTCCTCAACGCCGCGCACCTCGAGCAGCGCGAAGACCTGGTCGTTGCTGGCGCCCAGCTTCAGGAAGTAGGTGAGCATCGTCGCCCGCCGGTTCGCCAGCGTCGTGGCATCCCCGACGGCGGCCTTGCGGCAGGCGTCATAGATCGGCCCCCAGAACGCCTTCGGCACGACCTTGAGCACCGCGTTGCGAATGGCGATGGACGTCGCGGCGTTGGCGGTGACGCCGATCATGTCGTCCTTGTAGCGGCGGCCATTCTTGTCGGTGATGCGCCGCTTCGTCTCGAAGGCGATCAGGACATTGTTCTGAATGTCCCAGGCGGTGCCGCGGGCGGTGATGAACTTGCCGTCGTCGTCGATCGGCTTCCCCTCGACGCGCATGTGGCCATACGCCGAGGCGAGAATTTCGGCGAGACGGGCCGACGGTCCTTCGATCGTCTTCCCGTCGCGGGGTAAGGCATAGATGCAGGACTCCGCGGTCTCCTGATCCAGCGTGGCCATCTCCAGCGCGCGTTGTTTGAACGTCGCCAGGGATCGCGGGTAACGCTTCGCAGTCGCGACTTGGATGTCGATCTCGCCGCGGGTCATCGCCTCGATGGACGACGGCGCGAGCACTTCGGTGATGACGTCAGTTTCAGTCTGTGGCATCGGCGGGCCATCCTTTCAAGTCAGCGAAGTGGCAGTCCCAGCCGGCGGTGTTGCGCTGGCAGGTCGCGCAGTGCAGGTAGACATGGTGGGACGTGATCACGAGCGTGTCGGTGTGGCCCCCGCGGCAGACCCAGAGCGAGTACAGGCGCCGGCGCAGCGGATACAGGACCGCGCGCACCCACGCCAGGCGGGCGGTGATCCGATCCTGCAGATACACGAGCACGTGGTAGGTCATGGACGTCACCGGGCGGCACGCTTGCGGCCGAAGGACGGCTCGTACAGCGGCTCGCCGTTGAGGTACCGAGTGATCAACACGCCGCTGAAGCACTTGGGCCCGATGGCCGGGCGCACCTTGAACTGGTCGAAGGCGCCGGTGCGATCGAGCTTGTGGAACTGGCTGTGGCGAATCCGGAAGATGGCGGCGACTTCGGTCGGGCCCAGGAGCTCGCCGGCTTTGGCCCGGGCGATGGCGTCGGTCGGGTCGACGGTCATGCGGTCTTCTCGTCGCCGGGCTGCTGCGTGCCGGCCGTCTTGATGCGGCGACGAATCGGGGTCGGGTCAGGACCGAAGCGGAGGCGCCGGGGATCCACACCGAGGGCTTCGGCGAGCGCGATGACGATGTCGAAACTCGGCCGCCGCTGCGGCTTGGTTTCCAGCCGCGAGATCCAGTCCTGCGACAGGCCGGTCTTGTGGGCCAGGACCCGCTGGGTGAAGCCGCGGCGTTCGCGCAGCGACCGCAGGTAGAACGTGTGTGGCATATGCGCGTAAAAATATGGGCATCGCGCTTATGCTGTCAACCATGTGCGAAAACATTAAGAAATTTTAGCGGAACATGGCACGGTCGGGAACTTGACAGACGGTGTATGCTATTTGGAATACTGTATTGCCTATGACATGGGACGATATTCGGGCACATTATGCGGCGTGCCTCTCTGACGCGAAGCGCCACGGCCTCACGCAGACGAAGGTCGCGACGGCCGGCGGCCTGGGCCCCTCCGGCCAGGGCCAAATTTCGCACTTACTGCGGAATTCCCATCAGGGGCCGAGCGTCGAGACGTTCGTCCGGGCCGTGCAGGGCCTGGGCCTGACGCTTGGCGAGTTCTTCACATCGCTCGAATCGTCGCTCGCTTCACCGCCGGACTCCCGGCCGCTCGCTCCACGAGATAGGGCTCGCGCGAACGCTATTACTCCATCGTCCCGCGCTCGGAGGCCTCATGCCGACGCGCTCGCTCCCGATCCCCCGGCTGCCGCTGGCCGCCGCACCACGGCCACGCTCGCGGATGTTGCCAGCGTCCGCGCGGAAGTCGCCCTCCTCCGCGACCTCCTGGCCGACCGACTGGGCGATCGTCCGGACGCAGATCGAACAACACCTGCGCCGTCAGCCCCTCGAGGAAGGCGATCTACTGATCGAAGGCATCCGAATGTTGCTTGAGGCGGCCAAAGCGGGCTGGCCGCGGGCGCAGGCCCGCAAACAGCTGCCGCGCCTGGCGAGCAAGCTGCAACGCCTCGTCGGGGATCATCCCGAGAAGGTGCACCAACTCGAAGGCGTGCTCGATCACCTGCTCGAGGAGTCGACCGACGCGGCAAGGAATACAGAGAGAGAGAGAGAGAGAGAGAGAGAGAGAGTACAAAGGGCGTGCCACATCGGCGGAAGGGGGCCTGAATGGCCGACACGCCCATCACGGTCGGACAGCTCCAGACCTTGCTCGGCGAGCTGGCCGAGTCCGACATCCCGCATCACCTGCGCGACGGGTTAGTCCGCTACTTCCGCGACGGCATTCTGCCGGGTAGTTTCCTCCAAGCCGTGCTCTGTAACGACTTGCTGGCGACGGTCAGCCGCGCCGCGCCGCGCGCGCTGGACGCGTTGCCGGCGCTGATGGAGTTCCTGCACTGGACTGCGCCCGTCGAGGCGTGGGGATCGCGGAAGAAGGTGCTGGCGTGGACGACGACGCCGGATCGCTTGGAGGTCTAAACCATGCTGATCGAAGGACACTACGATGAAGGGTTCGGCGTGGTTCGTATCGACGGGAAGCGGCTTGACCCCCGGCGCTCGCAGCGGGTGTGGAACCACAGCCCTGACGGCTTCGCCTGGGGGTATGCCGGCAGTGGACCGGCGCAGCTCGCGTTGGCCATTCTGCTGGCAGCGGGTGTTCCCCAACAACGGGCCGTCGAACTCCATCAGCGGTTCAAACGAGAGTTCTTAGAGGGCTTGGCCCCAGACGCCAGTTTCACGCTCACCGTCGACATCGTGGCGTGGACGGTGACGCCGGATCGGCTGGAGGTCTGACCATGCCGGCGCGATGGTTTCAGGAGTATCGAATGAACTGGATCGCTGAGACGCTGCGCGTGTTCGGCTTCATCAACCGCGATCACCTGATGCGGAAGTTTGGCATCTCGATGCCGCAGGCGTCCCTTGACCTTACTGCGTTCGCGAAGGCGCATCCGAAAGCAATGAGCTATGACCTATCCGCGAAGCGATACGTCGCGACGCCGGATCGGTTGGAGGTCTGATGACTGAAGACAACCTTCGGAACTTCGTGCAGCGCGGTCAGCAGGCGCAACGTGCCGTGAACGACCTCTTGAAGGCCGACGACGCCACGATCACCGAGGCGCTCGCACGCGAGCTCGCGACGCTCGGCCCGATGGAAGTGGTGTTGCGTCCGGAGTCGGTGCTGCAGATGGTCGGCCTGGTGCAGCTCGCCAAGCGACACCCAGGCATCGCAAACAGCCCGAATGTCGTCGCCACCGGTGACCGCTTCGTCGAGGGCGCGCGCGAGTATTTTGCGGCGTGCCCCGCGGTGCTCGAGGTCATTCGCCGCGGTGAAGACCCGGCGCAGGATCGGCCGTGGTGATGCGCCTGCGCTATCGCGTGCTCGGCGGCCACGTCCACTGTCGGCTGTTCACGGCGAAGGCTCCCGGACAGACGTTTGCGAAGTGCGGCGATCTCACCTTCGCGATCGAGGAGTGGGCCGCCGTCTGCGTGGCCCTCGACCAGGCGGACGTCGAGATCATGCCGGATACGGAGACGGAGCGGATCTAATTATGAAGCGTACAAACATCGCCGTCGGCGTCTATCGCACCCAGTACGGTTATGCCGTCATCTGGAAGGACCGCGGGCGCAATCGGGAGAAGCACTTCGCCCCCGATACGCCGGTGGCGGTGTTGAAAGCGTTCCGCAAGCAGCAGGTCAAGATGGCCACGCCGGCGACCGGGACCGAGGGCCCCGCCGGCAGCTTCCCGCGCGACTGCGTCCGGATGCTCCGCGGGCGAAAGGGCCAGCCCTCCTATAAGTCGGACCGCTCACACTTGAAGCCGTGGGTGGTGCGCTTCCGTCGGCTGTCGCGGCATGCCATCACGAAGGAAGCGATCAAGCTGGCGCTGGCGGACTGGCAGGACAAGAGCCCGCAGGAACGCAAGCACCGCCTCAACATCCTGCGCCAGGTGTTCTACTTCCATGACGGCGACGAGGCCACGACTCCCTGTGATGGGATCAAGATCAAGGTGCCGAAGCGGCGTCCGCAGGGCGTGCCTGACGACATCATCCAGCGCGTCGCACTGAGTCTCAACGGGGCGCCGTGGCTGGGCGATCGGAAGACGTGGGCCCGGTTCCTGGTGCTGGCGACGTGCGGGAAACGCCCCTGCCAAGTGAAGCGAGCGCGGCGGAATCTGGACGTCAACTTCACGACGCGCATCTGGGATGTCGAACCAGCGAAAGGATCGATGGGCGGACCGCTCTACCTGAACGACGAAATGCTCGCGGCGTGGCAGGCCTTCGACGCCGCGGATGCGTGGGGTTGGTATGACTCCCGCAGCTTTTCGAAGACCCTAAAGCGCCATGGCTGGCCCGACGGGGTCCGCCCGTACAACATGCGCCATCAGACCTTGCAGACGATGTCGAACCAGGGCGTCGAGTTGGGGCGGGTGCAGCAGGCGGCTGGCCATGCGTCACCCGACACGACGCGCCGTTTCTATGTGCCGCACGAGCTCGCCCATTCGCAAGAGGCCAGCACGAAGATCGACGGACGGTTTGACCCGGCGATATTCGCGCCTCCGGTCAAGCGACTACCAACCAACACTACCAACGCCACGCCGGATCAAGAGGTGGAAAAAAGCGGAAACACTAACAATTCCCGCTCTCGTCCACGGTTGGTAAAACACGGTTCTCAGGCCCCTGCGAAGGTGAAAACCGCGTAAATCCTTAATGTTTTGTGGTGCGCCCGACAAGACTCGAACTTGTGACCTTTGGCTTCGGAGGCTTATGGCCCATATAGTAAAGCCGTTTGTTTGCAGAGAGTTCGACGGTATACCAAGAAAACATACCAACACCAAGGCTGGTTCGCCCGGCCCTGTTGGTTTCCGTTCGTACCTGTTCGTACCTCGCATCCGACCCACCGCACAAAGCGGATAAAGGTCTGGGCCCGCCCTGACAGCCGCCGGTGCCTGCTCGTTTTGCGCAACGTTTGGTGGCCGGTCCCGCTGGCCGCACCCTTGCCTGCACAGTCGCCATGATGATGAAGTTCGCCGCCGTCCTCGTTGCTGTCGCATGCCTCGTCGCTTCGCCCGTTCGTGCCGACGCGCCAGTCGCGCGGGCGCTGCTCGACAGCAAGACGATCTTTCTCGCTCGCGACGGCGGGGGCGAGGGCACGTTCAATGACCTGGCCGATGCGTTCCGCACGTGGGGCCGGTATGAAGTTGTGGACGATCCGGCTGCGGCCGATCTGATTGGCACGCTCGGTGGGTTTATCCCCTATCGCGGCTGGTCGCTGACGATCACGAAACACGGCGACCCGACGCAGCTCTGGAAAGGCCGCGCCTCGAAAGGCATCCTCACGAACGTCGCGGATGGCCTCGTTGAACGGTTCCGCAAGTATGTCGACCACAAGAAGTAGCCGCGTCTAGCGTTGCCACTTTCGCGGGTGCAGCGACCGCAGGCGCGTCGCCGGCCGCCCTTCTTCTTCGACCCACAGAGTGTGCCGCTGCCGGCGGCGATAGCCGCGCGTCCGTTCGAGCCACTGCCACATGGCGCGCCGGTCTGACGTGCGCACGACGATCTGCTTCATCCGCATGCCGTCGCGGTGACCGACCCGCCAGGCGCAGACCGGATAGGGATTGCTCACCGGACCACGCCCTGCACCCAGCCGATCACAAACCCGGCGGACGTGCCGAGAAACCCGACCAGCACGCCCAGCCCAAAGGCCAGCGAGACCGCCCACGGCCGGGTCATCGCGGCGGCCCGTGCGTGATGAACGCCTCATAGGCGGCGATCCAGTCGACCCGGATCGTCCGCTGCGCCTCGACGAGCGTCAGGCTGCGATCGACGCACACCAGCCAATGCAGCCGGTTCTCCAGCGCGTCCTTCGCGTGCGCGTTGTAGCGCGGCGTGCGATACGACTCGATCCAGAGGTTGCGCGGGTCGTTACTTCCCCCGAGCTGCAGCGAGATCAGGTGATCGACTTCGTAGTCGGACTGCCACACGCGGACGCCGGCCTCAGAGGTGCGGTAGCGCCCGATCGGTTTCAATCCATACGCGTCATACACCGCGAGCTTCGTCTTCAGCGTGACGGTGCGATGCGCCGAGGCATAGCCCGGACGGCAGACGTCGGACGCATTGGTCGTCGCGACGGCGCCCGGGGTCAGCCGCGCATCGGGCACGAGCGGAGGACCGAGCAGGAGCAGCGCGAGCAGGGCCGTCACGTGTGCCGCCTCACCAGGTCTTCTTGATGGTCGCTTCGAGCTTCCGCTCGCCGCTCCAGGCATAGCGGGCGGCCAGGTTGACCGTCCAGGACTGCCCCATCCGCGTCGCCACGGCGATCTCGATGTGATCGATGTTGACGATGGCGACCAGGGCGCCGGTGTGCTCGTCCGGGATCGTCGGGCTGTTCGCCACGTACATCGCGGCCATCGCCTTGATGGCATCCGGGGCGAGCGGCCGCGGCTCGGTCACGAGCGCCGGCCCAGCAACCGGGTCAGCGCCGTCAGCGCGGTGTTCGGCGCGGGGCCGCTACTGCTGGTGAGGGTCGCCAGGATGGTCTTGCTGGCCTCGACGATCTCCTGCCGCAGCGCCGCCAGGTCGTCCTTGGTGGCGGCGGTGGCTTCGAGCCGTTCCAGCGCGTGACTCTGGTCCTGGAGGAGCACCGCGATCTGCTCGAGCAGGCCCACCAGGCGATACGGCGACGGGACCGGCACGGGGGGCGCTGGCGGCGGCGTCAGGGGTTCCGGACCGGCGACGGGGGGCACGGGTATCACCGGCGGTTCGGGCGCCTCCACGTTGACCCAGAACCCGCCACTGACGGGGAAGGGCATCAGGATGACTTGGGAGCGTTCATCGACGCTATGCTCGCCGCTGTTGCGGGCATCGCCGGCCGAGACCATGAAGCCGACGAGCTCGCCCGGCGTCGGCTGGTGCCCCGTCATCGGGGCCCAGCGGTCCGCCGCGTAGTACCAGCTCTGCGCGAACGCTTCCGGCGGCCCGCCGTTCTCCTCGCAGGACTGCCAGAACTGAATCCCGCCCATCCCGTGCCACGCGCCCGAGATATTCAGAAAGATCCACAGCGTGTACTGCAGGTCGCCGTCCCAGCCGGGCGGGCGAAAGTTCGGCCACGCCCCGGGGCCGTCGCGCTTGGTGTGTTCCACGTGCACGCCGGTCTGGCGGAACTCCAGCCGGGTGATCGTCGCGGTCGCCGGCCAGCTGCGGACGTCGTGGCTGTTGTGAATGGTGACGGACGCCAGGTCGATCCCGTCGCTCATCGGCGCGGCCACACCGGCAGGCCGAGC
>Ga0207677_10001002_pt1 | contig 15607 bp, 13 predicted proteins | sample KBSMisM42_FD_184311 | JGI IMG/M metagenome (GOLD analysis project Ga0207677, IMG submission 184311) | Miscanthus rhizosphere microbial communities from Kellogg Biological Station, Michigan, USA - KBS Miscanthus M4-2 (SPAdes) (version 2) | ecosystem: Host-associated > Plants > Roots >...
GTCGCAGCGCGGCTCGAACGGACATCCCGGAGGGACCGCATGCAGCGGCGGTACCGCGCCTTCAATGGTCTCGAGCGGCTGCTCGCGATCGGTTTTCAGGGTCGGTACGGCATTCAGCAAGCCGCGCGTGTAGGGATGCGCCGGCGCCTGAAATATGTCGCGCTTAGATCCCAGTTCCACCAGGTTGCCGGCGTACATCACCGCCACGCGGTCGGCGACCTGTGAAACGACGGCTAGATCATGCGAAATGAAAAGCATGGTCAAGCCGAACCTGGCCCGCAATTCGGCCAGCAGATCGAGAATCTGGGCCTGAATGGTGACGTCCAGCGCAGTGGTGGGCTCGTCGGCGATGAGCAATTGAGGGTGGTTAACGATGGCCATGGCAATCATCACCCGCTGCCGCATCCCGCCCGAAAGCTGGTGCGGATAATCCCGCGCCCGGCGTTCGAAATCGGCGATGCCCACTTCCTGCAGAGCAATCAGGGTTCGCTTCCAGGCCTCGCTCTTCGCGACCTGATGGTGGGCCAGGACGGCCTCCGCGATCTGGTCCCCCACCCGCATCACCGGGTTCAGCGCGGTCATCGGCTCCTGAAAAATCATGGCCAGCGGGGAGCCGCGCAAAGGACGCATCGCCGTATCGGATAGCTGCAGCAGGTCGCTCACCCCGCTGCCATTGCCAAACCGAATCTCCCCGCCAATGCGCGCGTGCGGGGGCAGCAGCCGCATCAACGCCAATGAGGTGACGGACTTTCCAGATCCAGATTCGCCCACCAGCCCCAGCACTTCGCCCGCCGCAATCGAAAAACTGAGATCGCGGACCGCCGCCAGCCAGCTGCCCCCGCCGTGGTTTGAACGGGGAAATTCGATGACCAGATTCCGCACTTCAAGAAGATGAGCCATACCAGGTAGCGCCGGCGTCCCGCCGGCTGTCCGGAGGGCGTCCCGCCCTCCGCTTTCATTGTCCCAGAATCAGCGGCAACCCATTCTTGGAATTGCCGATCACAACCACCTTGGCATTCGCGCTCTTGGCCAAAGTCTCGGTTGCCTCAATGCCTTTCCACTCCAGCAGCTGCGGACTGATCCCCTGCGCCACAATCTGCTGGAAGTCCCGAATGCCGGCCGCTTCAATGCGCTTGCGCTGGGCCTCCTGCGTTTCCTTCTGCAGCCGGAAGCTCATGGCCAGCGCTTCCTGCTCGGCCTGCTGCTTGGCTTCGATCGACGTTTTCAGCGTGGCCGGCAGCTGAATGTCCCGCAGGAGCACGCTCTCCACCAGGAGGCCGCGTTCGCCGAGTTTGGTGGTGAGCTGATCCAGAATCTGTTTCGCAACCATTTCCCGCTCGCCGGTGTACAGCGCGTTGGCCGAGTGCGACGCCGTGGCCTCGCGGATGGCCGCCCGCAAGTTCGGTTCGATCAGCACGGTCATGTAGTTTGGCCCGATCGTCCGGTACACCTCGGAGGCCTTTTCTGGATTGAGGTGATAAATGAGTGAAGTATCCAGATTCATCACCAGCCCTTCGCTCGACGGCACGCTGGCCGATTCCTTGAGCTCCTGCGTGCGAATGGAAAGCTCGTGGTTGGCCTTGAAGGGATTAATCAGGTGAACGCCTTCAGGCAGCACTTCCCCCGTGACCCGCCCGAACAGGGTGAGTACGCCGACATGTCCGGAATCTACCCGGGCGACGGAGGAAAAGATCAGAATCACCGTCACGAAGGCAGCTGCCGCAATTCCCAGCAGCCGCAATACCGAGCCCGAGTTCGCATCAATCACCCGGCCATGAGGCTCATTGAATATCGCCATAGAGAGTTCCTCCCCGCGGGCGATTGTACTGCCAACTCATGAGCGCGCTAAGTGCCCGCGAGGACACACAACACCACGGGCCACGCGGGGACAGCCGCCCCCGGCTGTCCAGCCGAGCAGCGCTCGGCCAGCTTGGTAGTGTTCCGCGCATTTCCAGGCGCGCGTTGCGCGCCCGCCCGGACGAGGCGTAGGGGCCTACGCGGGTCATTGGCAAAAATCACAAATCCGCATCACAATTGATTTCCCCGGAAATTTTCACAACCACAGAAATTCCGACGCGATTGTGCCCATCCGATTCTGCGAATCGAATCCCGCGAAAATCGCGCTGCTCTTATGAGGCGAAGCATCGCCTGCAAGCTCCATGCACCAAATCCGGTCACCCCCTTGTGGAGGGGCTGCACTCGCCTGCAAGCAAACGAGATAGGACGTGCCATTTTTTATTGACTATAAAAACAGGAGGAGTAAAAACAACCTCGTTCTTTGACACGTTCTGAAGTTTACCCGGTTGGTGCGGCGTCCGGGGCTCAAGCAAGGTCACTCTGAAGCATCGCAAGGTGAGTCAGGGAGGGTCAGCAAGGGTCTATAGCCAAGCGCTGGTCGAGGCGAACAGGAACATCCGTCAGAGGCAAGATAGAGTCCCGAGGCGTTGAACAGTTTTTCCGGTTGGCGGTAAGCCCGGAGCCCAAGCAAAGATCGCGCCCGTTGTCTTCGTAAGGAGACACGAAAGCAGGTCAGCGAGGGTCTAAAGCGAGCTACTGGCCGAGGCGAACAGGTTCAACACCACCTCGGGACTCTTAATTTTGACACCCTCTTCGAACTCTTCATGTCAGCCTCCCCCAAGGCCCACCACCTCGACGACTCGCGTCCGCCTGCCCTGCCTCGCCCCGCTGCGCCTCCTGCCCTCGAAACTGTCGCGAAACCCATAAGGTTGGACTTCGCTGCCAATCCCAACCACTACCGGGTGTCTCAAAAGGTTCGGGAGTCGAAACCCAGGCGAGCTCGAGGAATTGATCGCTCGCCGCGGTTGTTGTTGGAATGCCACACTGGCCAAGTGCTGGATCCTGACTTCGGAGAATAACGTCGAAGGGCACGTTCCGTCCCCATCTCCGAATGGCTTATCGTTATGTTAGCAGTCAGGCACTGCGTGCGCGCGTGGCTGGATCAGACGCGCAGCTAACGGAACAGCAACCCGCTGAACTCCGCCAGATTGCGCCGCCACACCATCCAGACATGCGCGCCTGGGGTTTCAATCGGTGTGTTGTGAACACCCTTCGAATCCAGCCACGCTCGCAGCTTCCGGTTCGGCTCAATCAGACGATCGTCGGTGCCGCAGGCGATCCAGAGCACGCGCAGCTTCTCGTTGGCTTTGGCATCGAGCCCGGGGAACTGGGCGTCATAGTCTTCAGTAAACCCGCCAGAGCTGAAGGCGCCGACCCAGGCAAACTTGTCCAGGTTATTCAGGCCGGTCAGCAGAGACTCGGCGCCGCCCATCGACAGGCCCGCAATCGCCCGATCTTTCCGGTCTTTGGAAACACGGTAGGCTGATTCCACCTGCGGCATGACCTCGGTGAACAACGCCTGGATGAAGTGGTCGTAGTTTTTCTTGCGAAGTTCAGTCGCAAACGCCCGGGGCCCTGGCACCACGATCTCAGGCGCGCCATAACCCAGCGGCATCACTACCACCATGGGCTTGGTCTTGCCCTGGGCGATCAGATTGTCGAGGATGACATTCGCCCGCCCCACCGCTGTCCATCCGCTGGCGTCATCGCTGAACCCGTGCAGCAAATACAGCACGGGATAGTTCTTCTTCGCTTTCGGATCGTAGCCCGGCGGCGTGTAAACGTAAAAGTCGCGCTCATCTCCGACTACTCCTGACTTATAGAAATGATGATGGACCAGGCCATGCGGCACGTCGCCGATCTCCCAGGGCAACGAAGCCGGCCCCGGTACGTGTACCTGGCTCTCGGTATGCAGCAGGTTAGGCTTCATCGACGGGTTGGAAGGATCAATCAGGCCCACGCCGTCGGCCACAAACGAGTAGCCGTAGAAATCCGGTGTCAAGGGCGCAGTGGTCAAGTTCCAGACTCCCTGGTCATCCTTCTGCATGGGCGCAGGCTTCGCCCCCTCCAGCGTCAACATAACCTCGTGAGCATTCGGATCTCGAAAGCGGAAGGTCACACTGTTGTCCGCGTGGACTTCCGGGCTGGAAATGACCACGGGCGGCTGCGGTTGCGGCTGACTCCAACCAATTGTGGCCGACAGCAAGAGCAGGAATGAAGCCAGGAATGTGCGTTTCATGGGTGTCCTCTGCGTGATCGTTCTAAAATCGCCGGGACGTGAGTATACAACTCCTGAACCGTCCGAAATAACGAGTCATCTCTAAGGCTGCCGGGGGTTGGCGCGGGCCACGGACTTGTAGGAAACTGGGAACATGAAGAAGCCTTTTCTCCGCGTCAGCAAATGGCTGGGCGATATTCCCGTGAAAGCGGAATGCACGGCATGCGCAGATGTGAAATTCGAGGTAGAGCCTGCGAGCCATCGCCCCAGCCGGGAAGAGTATCAAATAGCTCTACAGCGTCAGTTCGACCATCATGTCAAGACGGTTCACATGGCGCCGGCAGTTGAGTCGAAGCTCGCCGCGGTCTAGTATGCTTTCGGGGAGGCTTGGCCGGAAACGGCTGCGGGCCTGCCCCCGCAAGGCTGGGCGAAGTCATGCGACTCCAAACCATCGTGGAAAGGCAATAGGATGAATCACAATGTCAGCCGCCGTCAGTTTCTCCAAGCCAGCGCCATTGCTGGTGCCGGGCTTGCCTTACCCAAGAATTTGCTCGCAGCCGGGAAGAAGTCTGTGCTTATCTTCACCAAGTCTTCCGGCTTCGAACACGATGTCATCAAGGTTACTCCCGGGCATCCCAGCATCCTGGAACAGGCGGTCAAGACCCTCGGAGAGCAACATGGCTTCGAAGTCACCGCCACCAAAGACGGCCGCGTGTTTGATTCCGCCGATTTCAAGAAGCATGCCGCATTGCTTTTCTTTACTACCGGCGATCTGACCACGGTCGGCACGGACGGGAATCCGGCCATGTCGCCGGCCGGCAAGCAGGCTCTCCTGGACGCCATCCACGGGGGACTGGGCTTTGTCGGCGTCCATGCCGCCAGCGATACTTTTCATACTCAGCCCGACCCGAAAGACAATTCCAATCGTTACATCGCCCACGGAGCGAACTCCGATCCCTATTTAAAGATGCTGGGCGGCGAGTTCATCACCCATGGCAGCACCCCCCGGCTGCAGGCCGCCAACCTCATTGTGGAGGACTCGAAATTCCCCGGCCTCGAAGGCGTGACCTCGCCCGTCAGCCTCACTGACGAGTGGTATTCGCTGAAAGATTTTGCTCCAGACCTCCACGTGATTCTCGCGCTCGACACCCATGGCATGAAAGGCGAGCCCTACCAGCGCGCTCCCTATCCCGCAACCTGGGCGCGGATGCATGGCAAGGGACGCGTCTTCTACACAGCCATTGGCGATCGCCCGGAAAACTGGTCGAATACGTTTTTCCTGAACCTGCTTGGCGGCGGAATTCGCTGGTCCATAGGCGATGCCAAGGCTTCGCTCAACAAGAATCTCGCCCAGGCCACCCCGGGCTATGCTGAGATTCCCCCGAAACCGCCGGCTAAAGACTAGACGCCGGTACAGCCGGGCGAGGTAGTTCCGGGTGCCGGAAGTTCACGCATGAAGAAGGCCCGCCCCAAGCGAAGCCTGGACGGGGGCGTTCTGCAGAGGAGCTGATCAGTTTGGATTGATGTTACCCGCCCTCAGTCCGGAAGGCTGCGCTATCGGTAGGGCAGCAATGGAATCCCAATCAGAACTTTGAGAGCTACTGGTTGGCCGTTGAGTTGGGCCGGTTGAAAGGTCCAGTGGCTCAAGGCCGCAAGAATAGGTGGAGTGAAGCGGGCGTCCGGAGTCTGCGCTATAGCCAGGTTGTGCAGCTTGCCCCCGCGGTCCATCACCGCGTAAACCACAATCACATTACGCAGGTATTTCCTGATCAGTTCCGGATTCAGTTGGGGTAGTTCCTTGATCAGGGGGAAGGGAGGGGAAATGCCCTCTGGGTTGGAGCTTGGTGCCGCTTTTTCCGCGGCCGACCGCAGACGTGAATACTGCAGTGTCCATGACGGCGTGCGATCGCTGCTGGTTTCCCGCATGTCGAGAAAGACGGTATAGACGTTCTCATTGGCGAAGATCCCCAGCTCAGGCAGTCCGCCGCCGCTCTCCGCGGTGGAGGAAATGGTCATGCCATAGGCGGTCTGCGGAGGCATTTTGATCGGAGTACGCTGCACGTCCACGCTGATCCCGCCACTGCCGCCGGCGCCCCCGTGGTTGACGCTGATGCCTGCCCCGCCATAACTTCTTGCCTGGATAGTGAGTCCAGGAAGGCCGCCTTGACCGGTCGCGCTTCCGGCTCCGGATCCGCTGGCCGAGGTTGGTCCCGGTCCCGCGCCGATGCCCGCTCCTGTGCCCGATCCGCGGGCTGCCCCGGTTGCGGAGCCGCCCTTGCCCGAACCGGTTTCCGCTCCAGCGCCGCTTCCGATTCCGCCACCGCCACCGGTCGCCACGCTGCTCACGCCGGTTCCGGTTCCCAGTGCCGCATGGCCCGCAGCATCGCCGACAGCGGCGCCAGTTTGCCCGATTGCCGGCGACGGAGCGGCGCTTTCGATCTTCGATCCGGGAGTTTGACTTGGCGTCAGACTCGCGCTGGGGGAAACGGCAAACTGTCCGCGCGCTTCACCCTCTGGAATCTTCGGCGCCTGTTGGGGCAAGGTGGGCGTTGGACTCAGTGATACCAGGGCCTGCTCGTCGGCTCCGAGGGTTTGCGCCGGCTTCAGCTTGGGCGGCGCGATCTCCTTTTCGCCCGCAGCCCGCTTCGGGGCCTCTGCTGCCGGACGAATAGGGGCGGGTGGCGGGGTTGCGGGTAGCGCGATGCGCGGCGGTTGCACTGGAGCTTGCACCGCGGGATGAAATTCCGGCAGATCAGGCTTGCCCGCGACCAGGTCCGAAGGCAACGGAAGATGCGGTTTCGCCACCTTCACCATATTGGGCAGGGGCACGAATTCCTGCAGCACCTTCGGCTTCTCGCGGGCGGGCTGAATAATCGTCTGCCTCTGATTAGTCGGATTCGGCGGATTCGAGAGAATCGGCTGGGGCCCGGGAAAAGCAATGCCCTTACTGCTGCGCGACGGCGCCGGAGATGATTCCTTGCTCGAGACTCCAGGCGACCCCCCCTTGCTGCCGCTGCCTTCGCTGCCACCGCCCAGGACGGGAAGATAGATCACGCCTTTGGCATCGCTAAGCTTGATGGTTTCGTTGAAGACGCGCGCCGCCGGCAACGGGATTCGGCTCAAGGCAAACGAGAAAAGGAAAATAACAACGACCACCAGCTCGTGCGCAATTGCAGACAGAAACAAACCGCGAATGGGCAGCCCGTGACTGATCTCAGGAAAAGTAAGCGGAGGCGGAGCAGACTCCGCCTGCATCAGCTTGATCAGTGAAACTTCGATGGGGTTTTCGACGTCCAACTGCGGTGGTTTCATCCTTGATCAGGCCCTTATACCGTTGCGGACATAGAGGTGGTACGGATCGCCATAGATCGATCCGCCATCACTTGCCGCTTTACCGAGTTGGGTTGGTAACGAATGCATCACCTGAGTAGTGTAGCTTTCACGAGGCTGAGCGACCCTGTCGGATTGAGGTCCATGGTGATACCGGAGGTTCCTCCCAGGGTCAATTTATTGGTTACAAAGTGCGACCGGCCGCCGATGGTTCCCGTCCTGAATTTCCAGGCGCCTGCCGGATTTGCGCGCGGCCTGCGCCGGTTACCTCACTTGAGCAATGTAGCTTTCAACGTGCTGTACGCCGCAAGGGGATTCAGCGCCATGTTGATCGTGGGTGTTCCCCCCATTGCCAGATTGTCTGTAATAATGTCGCCCAACACGTAACTCGCCGAACCGGAGTTGCCCTGCAACGTAAAGATTGAGTTGTAATACGTCGGATTCGCGCCGCAACTAACACCCGTGCCGGCCGCGTTGCAGTGATGGAAATACATGGAGCCCGCCAAAAGAAAGCCACCACCACCGCCCCAACCCCCGCCACCACCACTTGCCCGGTCTTGGAAGAAAAGGATGCCGCGATATTTCCCCAGGGGATCTCCGTAGGTCCCGGTGCACGGGGCCAGCAAGACGTTACCGGGAAGTGTGGCTGGAAGATTTAGATTCGGATCAGGCGGTGAGCCACCCGGACATTGCACGGCCGAGGTATTGAATAGATCGATTGCCTCACTGCCGGAGTTCGATCCCACGCAAATCAATCCAGGTTGACCGCTGCACGCGTTTGACGCCCCGGTCAGATAAAACATTGTTCCGCCAGTGCCATCCCCTACTCCGGTTCCGGGACGGACCATAGCGTGGGCCATTAACTGGATTCCATTGTTGACGTAGTAAACGCCGGGATCGAAAATCGCGGTGTTTTGGCTGGCGTGCGCTATGCCGCCGCCGCATCCTCCGGTTCCGATGCAGATGCCATTCGGATAGTATCCACCCGTGAACAAAGTGCAGTTCGTAGCGGGACAGCCGTGTACCAGGTGAGCGACGGTGCAATTGCCGCTCTGGATTGTCAGGGAACTGCATACCACGGCCCCACTCAAAGCCGCCGGGGGTGGAGGCACGGCAGGAGCGGGTATCTGGGCGAACGGATCAGCTATGGGACTCGTCGTCATCCATTTGCCGCTGCCCGCGGTAACAAACCCTGCCGGAGCAGTGGCCGGACCACCATACGTACCGAAACTGCTCCCGTCGAAATTGGGGCCACCTTTGGTAAGATTAATCGTAGCGCTCCCACCGATATTGACTGCGGTTGCTGACTGCGAATTCACCTGAATGCTCTGGGATGGGCCACCGACAATCTTGATGGTTGGAGTTCCCTGTATGTCCAGAGCCTTCTGTGGAGGACTGACTACCGGATTAAACGGATCGAGCACCAGAATCGGAATCGGCGCTTTGGCCAGTACTACGCCGCACGCCGAATAAGCGCGAACTGCCTGAGTCCGGTTGCCGCTCAGTATCCCCGAAAAAAAAGTCTGCACATTATCGGTGACCAGCACCCCCATGAACGCAGTGGGAATCATGCTGGACGGGGCGATGGAGCTTGTGGGGACTCCACTTACTGAAGCCGGGAAACTCACGCTGACCAGATTGCCCGTACCGCTGTTGTAGCCGTTTTTGGCGGCATACTGGCAGGGCGCGGCGGTAGAACCAGCGGTGCAGTTGAAGGCGGTCCCGGTGACGAAACCCTGGTGACCTGTGGCTCCGCCCTGGGCACCCACCAGCAGATCCATTGCACCCGCAGTGCAGGCGGCATCGGCGGCGTTCTGCGCCGCCTGGCGGTGGAACCATAGATTGCTCATGTCCACGCAAAGCGCTCCCGCACCCAGCAAAAATATGCTGAGAGCAAGCACCATGAACACCAGCGCCTGGCCGGACTCGTTACCGTGTCGTGCCGTTCTTTGCCGACGGTAGATCATATTTGCGCTCCTGCGACATCTGACATCTTTGATCTCATTACTCGTCAAAAGGCGATTCTTCCCTCTGACGCTGCGTTCACCGTCACCGTGGGCCAGCCTAGTCCAAAGAGGGGTTGGTAGTTATAACTCACCACCACCCGAACCCGGCTGGAAGGCGTGCTGACTCCGTCCGGGTAAGTCGGGGTCACGGTCATACCCGCGGTGTTATTTAAGGAACCAGTAGCAAAGGTGGTCACAGCGCTTTTCACGCCCGCGGCCCCAGCGTCACAGGAAATTCCTGCTGCGCCCGGACCGTTGCAGGTGGTGCTCAAGGTGCCGTGCACTATTCCGTAGCGCACGCCTTCCTTGGCGGAGGCGGCCAGCACACTGTACGTGTACACCAGGGCGGTGATCTCGACAAAACTCATGAGGAACACCACCAGAAAAACGATGATGAGGGCGAACTCGACCGCCGCCTGGCCCGCCTGGCGCTTCTTCGACGAACTTTTGATGGACGAAAAAGTTTTCATCTCTACTCTCACTCCCCGCTCAGTTCATTCCCCGCATGACCGACTGGCGGTGTATCACGCAAACTCCGCTCGCATTACAAGTGGGGAAGGTCAGCAGGAGAATGTTGAATGGCGTCCCCGGAATCAGGGGGTTAAACTTGTAAGCCACATCCACCTGATGCAGCACAAAAGCGGGCGCGGTGTTGCCGGCGTTCAGTTCCGGATCGACTTGCGCGGCAGGAAAGGTGTAGGTCACACCGGTTCCCGGGTACACCACGCAAGCCGCTTTGGCTGTAGTCGTGCCGGGATTGACGATTCCCGCGGAAGGTGAACAAACCTGGACGGACGCGTTGGCGGCGGGTGCGTTCAGCGCGCCCCTCATATCCTCATAGGTCAGAAAGCTGGACGAGAAAACATTAGTAGCGGGCCCGGTGGGCGGCAGTGCTATTGCCGCTGGCGTGGCGTTTCCGATGATGGAATACTCCACCCCCATGCGTGGCGCTACCGCCAGATTGGTAATGGTAAAGAAGAAATACCCGAAGTTCACTGCGTTGAGCAGCAGCAGCAGCAGTATCGGCATCATCATGACGGTTTCGACGATGCTCTGTCCCGATTGGACGCGCGTCATGGCGTTTTTTCGATTACGCATCCTCATCCCCTTAAGCCACCCGTGAAGCGATACTCAGGCCGGACCTGGGCGGAGAGGCCGGACTTGCCTCCACGGCCACCGTTTCCGGATCTTCCTGGAGCGCAACCGGAGCGATTCTGAGTTGGTTCAGCAAGCGATGCAGATAACACCGGCTGATTCCCAACTCGCGCGCCGCCCGCAGTTTGTTCCCGGCATGCGTGCGCAAAGCTGATCGCACCAGCTCTCGTTTGAAACTTCGAACCGATTCGTGGAACGAGCCTTCCGGAAGTTCTTCTGGCAGGTCCTCCATGATGGCGAGTTCCTGCAGTTCGTGCGGCAGGTCCTTTACGCTGAGATGTTCGTGGCCATCCGCTAATACCAGGCTGCGTTCGATTACGTTCTGCAACTCCCGAACGTTGCCCGGCCAGTGGTGTTCGGCCAAGGCATGTAAAAACTCCAGCGTGAAACCGTTGAGCCGCTTGTTATGGGCCTGGGCAAATGTCTTCAGGAAGTACTCCGCGAGCAGCGGAATGTCTTCCGCCCTCTCCCGCAGGGCCGGCATGTGGATGCGCACCACGGAAATACGGAAGTACAGATCCTCCCGGAAGGTGCCTTCCTGCACCATTTTTTCCAGATTGCGGCTGGTGGCGCAAATGATCCGGACGTCGATGGGATGCGAGGCATTCGAGCCCAGACGTTCCAGGCTGCGTTCCTGCAGCACGCGCAGGAGCTTGGCCTGCTGGGGCATCGCCAGGTCGCCAATTTCATCGAGGAAAATGGTCCCGCCCCGGGCCTCTTCGAAGCGCCCCCGGCGCGACTGGATGGCGCCGGTAAAGGCGCCTTTTTCGTGGCCGAAAAGCTCGTCTTCGATCAAAGACTCGGGCAGGGCGCAGGCGGAGAAGGCAACAAACGGTTGCTTGGCGCGAGGGCCCAGATCATGAATGGCGCGCGCCACAACTCCCTTTCCCGTTCCGCTCTCACCCGTGATGAGCACGCTGGTAAGAACCTGTGACACTTTCTGGATGAGTTCGTTCACCCGCGCCATCGGTTTGCTGTTTCCCAGAAGTCCCGGGACGCGATTCGAGGAGAGCATTCTCTGGGCTGCGCCCAGATCACGGGCCAGGTCGGCACGCCGGCAGGCGGCGTCCAGACGAAACTTCAGCGCCCGCACATCCAGCGGCTGTTCGAGGCAGTCCACCACGCCCGGGCGAAGACCGGCAACCGCCTTTTTCCACCGGGTGTCCCAGCCGTAAACGATCACGGGTGGAGCAAATTCCTGCTCCGCGATGTACTTCACCAGCGCGAGCAGGTCTTCACTTGAGGCAGCGCCATTTTGCAGGTCCAGATTCAGCAGGACCACGTCAGTTTCATCACTGTCAAGCTGACTGTCCCCAGCTTTCGCGGTCGCGACGCGCCGCAGGCTGTAGCCAGTCCCCAGCACTTGCTGCAGTACCTGGCAAAAAACTTCATCGCGATCGATCAAAAGAATTTGTCTGCTACCGTTCTGCTCTCGCAACAGGGTCACCTCTTCTGCACGTTCACCAGGCAGGGCAAGCATTTCGCATTCGACAAAATGACGTTATTTATGAGTCGGGGGAGACCAGTATGATTGCGATTCTCAACGCGTCCAGCACAACCGATCCGGCAAAACCCTTACCGGTGGCCCGAAGGGAGGAGGAACTATGGTGCCACACGCGTCGTTACTATCGCAAACGCAGGGCCAACCGGTCAATGGCTAATTCGAGCCAGACGGTGATTCGCGCATCCTGACTGGGCGCCGATGTGAAAACTTATGCATACCCGCCCGGGTGCCTGAGCAAAAATGTTCTCCGCGCCGGCCCGCTGGAGACATCATCTGGCAACAGTTGTTAGCAGTTGCCGTCCTCGGCGGGCCTGCTTCAACCGCGAACTGATCCTGTTGTTCGACTGAAGCCGCCTTTTCAATGCGCTGCCCTGCAATGACATACGGCCTAAACCGGGTTGGCCACGTTTCGTGCCGGCACGGTGGTTCGGCTATTGGCAGCGCAGTTGCAGCCACGCGGTGGGCGCTTGGCGCGCGGTCCCTGAGGATCAACAGCGTCGAAGTGAGTCCCCCGCGACCCCGGTGTGGCTGTCCGACCCACCACGGTACGGTGGCGCACCAGAGAACGAGACTCAATGCTGTTCAAAAAACAAAAATTCGATTGGCTGGTGGTTGCACTGATGGCGTTTGCCCTGTTTCTGTACGCGTCGTACCAGCCCAGATTCCGTCTGCGCCCCGCCATGCCGGCGGACTTCATCGATGAACCGCTTGCCCGATCGCCGCAGAATCCCAATCCCGAAGCCAAGATCGCCGGCGCGTACTGGAACTGTCTGGCCAGTACCATTCAGTGGCAATACGGTTACGGACACGCTCTGCCCGCCGATCCGCCTCCTGACTTCACCGCCGCGCTGTCGGGCTTGACTGCAGAGGATACCGCCACCCGCCTGCGCTACTGGCACAAAGCGCAACACGTCTGGTATCTGCCGACCGTCTGGCAGAAAGACTACGAGTGGAACTTCGCCTGGACAACAGACTGGGTTCAAAACGGTGGCGACGCCTTGCACCATCTGTTCGAACGCCTGGGCAAATAGCCTCCCCCTGTGAAAGCTCTGCGATATCCCTGCCGCACCACTAGGCTTTGCATGAGACGCAGTTAGCTGACGAGAGGTATTCCAAAATGATCGGGACGGAACAAACAGAGTCACCACCGCTCACACTTGCAGCTGAACCCGCCGATCAAACGAGGCGATTCAAATTTGTCGGGCTCTTCAGTTTAATTTTCTTAGCGTACCTTGCGGCCCTCGTCCACTATGCGGCGGTGCGCCCGGTTGATTGTGACGAAGGCTTCAATAGCACGGCCGCGAGGCTGGTATGGCAGGGCAAGAGTCCGTATCGTGACTTCTTCTTCCAGCAAGCTCCGCTTCTGCCCTACCTCTACAGCTGGGTTTGGGCGGTTCATCCGCAGTCATTGATCTCAATGCGTCTTCTTTCGGTTGTCTTCGGCGGGCTAGCAACCTTGCTCTGGGGCATTTGGCTGATCCGCCTAAAGAGGATCGAAGCACAAGCTCTGATGGCAACATTTGCAACACTCGTTCTTAGTCCTGCATGGATGACATGGAATGTCGTGGTGAAGACCTATGCGGCCGCCAACCTACTGATGACGGTGGGAACGATCTCGCTTTACAACGCGATAACTTCGCGGAAACCCGTCTGGTACTTGATTGCGGGGCTGGGTCTGGGATTCTGCGCCTCAACACGTTCGCTTTACGGGCCTCTTATCCCCGTGGTTGCTCTCTGGCTTTGGTACCGGGAATTTCGCGGCTTGGAGCATGATTACCGACTCCCTTTGAGTTTCATAGCCGGAGCGGCTTTCGGCCTGCTTCCCATGATCGTAAGCTTCGCTCGTGACCCGCACGCGTTCATGTTTAACAACGTTCACTATCATGCCTTGCAGGACGGCTACCTTTCCGGGAATAAGGTCGAGAGTAGTCTTGGAGCTATTTCTCGGGACAGCGTCGGAGACATTCTTCTGACCTACTTTGCGGTTCTGGTCGTGCTCCTGATGGGACTTCATCCCTCTTTCACACTCCTGCTTGCGCTTGGCCTTGTTGGCGCTTGGAGCGTCATCAAGCTGCGCAAGAATAGAGACGGTTGGTGTGATCCATGCCAACATCTTTACTTCGAAATCTCTGGCTTGATGCTGGTGGTCTATTCAGCCACGGCCCTGATACCGTTTCCGCCTTTCGACCAGCACTTCAGTAGTCCCCTGGTTCCCCTGCTAATGCCCTTTGTCGCCGCCGGGGTACAAGTTCTCTGGTCATCAGGCCGCAGGTGGTTTGTGGCTCTCGCGATTGCGGTGCCGCTTCTATTCGTGACCGGGATCGGCAGAGACGCCTGGCAGTACTCTCGCGAGCCCGGTTGGCAACTTTCTGGTTACCACGGTGTGGCAGATACAATTGAAGCTCACACCAGTCCCGACGATGTTGTGCTTTCTTTCTGGCCGGGATATGTCTTCGAGTCAGGCCGGCAATATTTCCCTGGTCTAGAAAACAATTGGGGTTACACCATAATGAAAAATACGAGTGCTGCAGACCGGGCTCGATATCACATCGTGTCCAACGATGACATAGTCGAAGCCCTTTCGAAGCGCACGGCTGCTCTGGTGATCCCATTTCCATCCAAAGCTGTGTGGATCAAACAGTACTACGACAACCTGTCACCGGCCGAACAACAAGACTTCGAAAAGGCGCTTTCTGATAATTATGTCCCGGTTAGCACTGTGGATAGTGTTTCCGTCTATCGAAGGCGCGGACCCCAGGAACCGCCATCGGAGAGGCCCTCACATTGAAGTGCCACGGTACGCTCGAAGGAATATCGCCGGAATCAGCAGCCTAACCTCGAGCACTGCAATTCGGCGCACGCGACACGAAGATGAGGCAGAATGCAGGGATGGAACGCGTCGCCGAAGCGCGAATGGAAGGCCGTCCAGACGCCTCGCGGGCCAACGAACAGGTAAAAGCCCCACCTCGTGACGTGGCGCGCCCGGAACTGGATAGAACCGATCAAGGGATTGCCGCCGCTATCTTTGCGCTGACCGTGGCTTACCTTTGGGTCTTCCGTCACTACACCTCGATGGAGCCGGACGAAGGCATCGTCCTCGAAGGAGCGCAGCGCATCCTGCGCGGAGAGGTGCTCTACCGGGATTTCTTTTCTTACTTCACTCCTGGTTCTTATTATTTTCTGGCACTGCTGTTCAAGATTTTTGGAAGCTCGTTTCTGGTGGCGCGAACCGCGCTGGTTTTCTTTGGCGGAGTTTATTCGACTGTCGCTTACCTGCTGGCGCGCCGGGTCTGTTCGCGTACGAGCGCCATCTTTACCGCCGGAATCGTGACGCTCACCACCCTCGCCTATCGTTTTGAGGTTCTGCACAACTGGGACAGCACATTGTGGGCGTGCCTGGCGGTTTACTGCGCCGTGCGCTGGCTGGAGTCTCCGCGATGGACGTGGGCGTTCGCTACGGGATCGCTGGCGTCCGTCACCTGCCTCTTCGAGCAGTCGAAAGGCGCCGGATTGGTGCTCGGTCTGGGGGTAGGACTG
>Ga0207677_10001003_pt1 | contig 15596 bp, 15 predicted proteins | sample KBSMisM42_FD_184311 | JGI IMG/M metagenome (GOLD analysis project Ga0207677, IMG submission 184311) | Miscanthus rhizosphere microbial communities from Kellogg Biological Station, Michigan, USA - KBS Miscanthus M4-2 (SPAdes) (version 2) | ecosystem: Host-associated > Plants > Roots >...
CGGCGCGTGGTCAGTCGCTGCATTCGCAGACGCTAGCAGCGGCTCTCGCGGGTGACAGAGATCACCTGACGACGAAGTCACTCTTTTCCCCTCTACGCAGGGAAAAAGCCTGACTATCCTCGCTCGCACCCGCGGCTTCTCCGGCGGGATCAATTCGAAAAGACCAGGGGCGCGGGATGACGGTTCGGGGCTCGAACTTGACGATCGTGGAGGTACTGCGGCTGCTCGGAGCAGGTGCCAGCGGCTCGATTCTGATGGCCCTCCGCGAGGGACCGCTGCGGACGAAGGAGCTGACCGAGCGGGTCCCGGGCTACGCACCACGGACGATCTACCGCTACTCGGCGAAGCTGGCGGAGCTGGGGATGGTCGAACGGGACGAAGAGCCCGGAGTCCCCTCCAAAGTGGTGCACCGGCTCACCGATCCGAGCGGCTGCGAGCTCGCCGACCTGATCGACGCCTACGCGGATGCGTCTCTGGGGCGACTGCCGAACGGCGAAATCGGCGCCCATGAATGGGGTTCCTTCGCGCTCGTGGCGGACCTCTGGGAATCGGGCATGATCGAGACGCTGGACCGGGGCTCGAGCTCCTTGACCGAGTTGAGTCAGGGCGATCACGATCTCAGCTTCCACCAGGTGAGCCGGCGGGCCAGCCTCTTTGCGATCGGCGGCTTCATCGAAGAGACAACGGAAGCAACCCGCTACCGCCGCTTCGCGCTGACTGACAAGGCGCGCCGGGCGATGGGGCTGATCGCCGGCATCGGCCGCTGGCGCCGGCGCCACATCGTCCCCAAGGGAACGATGGGCCTCACCTCGGGCGAGGCGGCGGAACTGATCCGGACCGTCCTGCCCCTGGTCTCCGTCCCGGAGCACCGCGAGAAGGGTCTCGAACTGAGGATCGCGCCGACGGGGGAGAGCGAGGCCGGCGAGGCAATCGTCTGGGCGGAGATTCAAGGCAACGGAGACATCGCCAGCGCACCGGTTCCGCCCGCCGTCGTCTCCACCTCGGCGAGTGGCAACGTTGCCGTCTGGATCGACTCGATCCTCGACGGACCGCAGAAGGAACTCAGCGCCAGGGGTGACGCTCGACTGCTCGACGAATGCCTGCGACGGCTGCATGCGGAGCTGTGGGGGCAGCTGCCGGATCTGCCGGAGGTCGCTGCCACCGCAGGGGCGCCAGGTCGCTGACGACGACGTTGACCGTGCCTTCGCGGCGCTCGAGGCGGCCGCGGACGCGGAGCAGGGGGGCGGTGCGGACGAGGGGACGGTGGCGCTCGTAGACCGGGGGCGGGACGACCAGGTTGACCGAGCCGCGCTCGTCCTCGAGCAGCAGGAAAGTGACGCCGTTGGCGGTCTCGGGACGCTGGCGGGCAGTGACCATGCCGGCGATCTCGACCGTCGCGCCGTGGTCGATCCGGTTGAGGTCGGTGCTGCGGCGGAGCTGCGGGTCGAGGCCCGGGCGCAGCAGCTTCATCGGGTGCTTGTCGACGCTCATCCCGGTCGAGCGGTAGTCGGCGATCAGCTTCCCCCACTCCCCCAGCGGCTCCAGCTCGGGGGGCGCGGGAGGCTCCATCGGCAGCGCCAGCTGGGTGCCGTTGCCGTGCATCTGGCCGGCGCCGGTGACGCCGACGCGCCAGAGCGCCTCGCGGCGGTCGCCTTCCTCGGCGCCGACCGGAATGCCATCCAGGGCGCCGGCCCAGGCGAGGCGCTCAAGGCTCGGCAGGCCGGCGCCGGAGCGGGAGGCGAGTTCGGCGATTCCCCCATAGGGGCCGGCGCGCTCGCGCTCTGAGACCAGCGCCTCCATCTCCTCCTTCCTGGCGCCCTTGACGTACCCGAGCCCGACCCGCACCGCCAGCCCGCCGCGGACGTCGTCCTCTGTGCGCGGCGATTCGACGTGGCAGAGCACCCGGCTGCGGTTGGCGCACGGCGGCGCCACCCGGATTCCCCGCCGCTGCGCCTCGTGGACGAGCGAGTCGGGCGGGTAGAACCCCATCGGCTGCTCGTTCAGCAGCGAGCAGAGGAACTCCGGCCCGTAGTGGATCCGCAGCCAGGCCGACTGGTAGGCGAGTAGCCCGAAGGCGGCGGAGTGAGCCTTGGGAAAGCCGAAGCCGGAGAAGCCTTTGATCTGGTCCCAGACCCGTTCGGCGATCTGCTCGGAGACGCCCTTGCCGGCGGCGCCGGCAAGGAAACGGCGGCGGTGCTCTTCGATCGCCTCCTCGGAGCGCTTGCGGCTCATCGCCCGCCGCAGCCCCTCTGCTTCGGAGGAACTGAAGCCCGAAAGCGCCATCGCCACCTCGATCACCTGCTCCTGGAAGACGATCGTCCCCAGCGTCTCCTCCAGCACCGGCTCCAGCAGCGGATGCTCGTAGGGGATCTTGTACTCCGGGTCTTCGCGGCGGAAGCGACGTCTTTCTATATAGGGGTGGATCGCGCCGCCCTGGATCGGGCCCGGCCGCACCAGTGCCACCTGGACGACGACGTCGTCGAGGTCACGCGGCTGGGTCCGTGGCAGCATCTGCATCTGCGCCCGGCTCTCGATCTGGAAGACGCCGGTGGTCTCGGCGGCGCGGATCGATTCGAAGGTCTGCTCGTCGTCGAGCGGGATCCGCGAGAGGTCGAGGCGCTCGCCGCGGGCGCGGCCGATCTCCTCGACGCAGCGCTCGACCGCCGAGAGCATCCCCAGCCCCAGCAGGTCGATCTTGAGGAAGCCGGCGTCAGCGCAGGAGTCCTTGTCCCACTGCACCGTCTGGCGCCCCACCATCGCCGCCGGTACGACCGGGCAGACGTCGATCAGCGGCCGGGTCGAGATCACCATCCCGCCCGGGTGCTGGGAGGAGTGGCGCGGCAGCCCCATGATCTCCTCGGCGAGCTCGAGCAAGGTCCGCCAGCGCGGCTCCCGCGCCCGCTCCGGGCCCAGCGTCGCGACCAGGTCACGCTCGATCTCCTGCGCCCGCTCGTGGAAGCCGACGGTCTTCGCCACCCGGTCGATCTCCGCCGGCGGCAGGCCCAGCGCCTTGCCGAGGTCGCGGACGGCGCCCTTCGGCCGGTAGGTGGGGAAGGCGGCGACGAGGGCGGAGTGCTCGTGGCCGTAGCGCTCGTGCACGCGCGGGATCAGGACCTCGCGGATGTCGCGCGGGAAGTCGAGGTCGATGTCCGGCATCGAGGTCGTTTCCTCGTTGAGGAAGCGGCCGGAGAAGAGGTCGGCCTCGACCGGGTCGACGTGGGAGAGGCCGGTCAGGTAGCAGACGATCGAGCTGACGCTGGAGCCGCGGCCCCGACCGGGCGGAAGGACGCCGCGGGCGGACTCGGGTCCGCGCACCTCGGCGGCGACCTCGCGGGCCAGCTCGAGCAGGTCGCGGTGGAGGAGGAAGAAGCCGGAGAGGTCGAGCTTGCGGATCGTCGCCAGCTCCTCCTCCAGCCGCCACTGCGCCTCCAGCAGGCGGGCGTTGCCGGCGTAGCGCTCGCCGAGATGGTGGTTGCAGACGCGGGCGAGCTCGGCGTCGGCGCCGGGGTCCTCGCTGCCGGGGTAGCGGTAGCCGAGCTGCTCGGTGAGGTCGAAGCGGAGGCGCTCGGCGAGGCGCTCGGTCTCGGCGACCGCCTCCGGGTATTCGGCGAAGCGCGCGGCCATCGCTCCCGGCGAGGTGAGGGCGGAGGTGGAGTTGCCGCGACGGTGGGGCTCGGACTCCTCCAGGGTCTCGCAGAGGCCGATCGAGACAAGGGCGTCCTGGAGCGGCGCTCGGCGGCGGTCGTGGCAGTGGACGTTGCCGGTGGCGACGCAGGGAACCTCGAGCCGCTCGGCGAGCAGCGCCAACCAACGGTTGCGGGCGCGGTCCCGCCGCCAGTAAGGACGCTGCAGCTCGATCCGGAAGCGCTCGCGGCCGAAGGCACCGAGGAGCCGCCGCGTGAGCTTCTCCCCACCGGCGGTGTCGCCCCGCTCGAAAGCCCCGGCGGCCATCCCATCACGAGCACAACCCGAGAGGCAAACCAACCCCTCCGAATGCTCCTCAACCTCCTCGAGCGTCGCCCACGCCTGCGACGAGGTCCGCCCCGTGTTGTCCCGCGTATGCGAATGGGCCGCGGTAAGCAGCCGACACAAATTCCGGTATCCGGTCTCGCTTTCGACCAGCAGAGTCAGATGCGCGGTCTCTCCCACCGTCAACTCCGCTCCGGTGATCGGCCGGACGCCGAACCCCTTGCAGGCATGGGCGAACTCCATCGACCCCCAGAGGCCGTCGTGGTCGGTGAGGGCGAAGGCGGGATAGCCGTGGGCGGCCGCGGCGGCGGCCAGCTCCGTCGGCGTCGAGGCGCCGTCGAGGAAGGAGAAGGCGGAGTGGGCGTGGAGCTCGACGTACATCTTCTAGGCCCGTTGCCGGTACCAGCGCTGGGCGCGGGGGGTGTGGAAGACGGTGAGGGCGCGGCCGTCGCGCAGGGCCAGCTCGAAGTAGTGGCGGCGCAGGGGCTGCGGCGTCCACCAGCGGTCCTCGACCAGCCACTCCTCGCGCACCGACTCGACTGTCGAGCCGTCAACTGTCGACGGTGCCCCACGGGGGTCGGTTCGGACCGCCACCCGCTGGGGGGCGTAGAGACGGCGGAGGCCGGGCATCAGAGCTCGGGATACGGGGTCAGCATCGCCCAGCGCTCGGGCACCCGCGAGCCGCCGTCGACCGGAAGGATCTTCAGCAGCGCCTCGGCGCCCTGCACCGCCCGGACCTCGCGGACCGCCGCCCCGAGGCGGCGCCGGCGCGGCTCGGTGCCGCCGACCGAGAGCTCCATCTGGGCACGGGCCGGCGGGCCGAGGCCAACCGCCCGCAGCCGCAGCGCCGTCGCCGGGCCCGGCAGCTCCTCGAGCCGGGAGACGAGGACGTTGCGCAGCACCTTGGCCGAGGCGCTGGGGCGGCCGAGGCCCTGCTCGACGCTCCAGCTGCCGCCGGCGGCGAGTCGCGCCCCGAGCTGGAGGCCGAGCAGGGTCCTGCCCCGGCGCTGCGGCAACGCCAGCAGGCGGTCGACGAGGAGCTCGAGCGCGCGGTCGAGCTGCCTGCCGGCGGTTCCTTCCGGCAGCTCGATCTCCTCGCAGAGCTCCTCGTGTGGGATCCGCGGCCGCAACGGTTCCTCCTCGCCCCGGCAGAGGCGCAGCGCTTCGATGCCGAGCGAGCCGAAGCGGTCGGCGACCTGGTCGGTGGAGAGGCGGGCAAACGCCTCCAGGGTCTCGATCCCGAGGCGACGGAGGGACTCGACCAGCTCCTCGGCCTCACGCGACGAGCAGCGCAGCCGCGGTTGCAGCGCCGCCACCTGGACCGGCCGGGACCAGTTACCGGCGGCGAGGAAGGCGGCGAAGCGGGTGCGGCCACAGGCCAGCGCCTTCTCCTCCCCTACCGCCCGCCGCGCGGCCGCCATGACTCCTGCCGTCGAACCGCCGTAGAGACCGCGGAGGCCGTCGAGCGCGAAGAACGCCTCCCCCGGCCGCTCGGACTCGACCGCGGCCCCGAGCGCTTCCAGCGCCTGCACCATCGCCTCGCCCCGCTCGGCCGCTTCGACGGGGTCGGGAAGATCGACGCGCCCGGACCGAGGCCCCCCGGCACGATCCGGGCGCGGCGGAGTCGCCAGTTGCTCGTCGATGACGCAGGCGATCTCCATACGAACGTATGTTCGTCTAGCAGCTAGCTTAACTCCATAGAGTTGGCCGCAAGCTTCATAGCTCGCCCCGCGAGGCGATCGCGCGACAACTCCTAGAGCCCGCGCATGGGCAGGTGCGCGACTCCGTCATTGGACGTTTCCAGGCATTTTCTGACCGCGCTCATCCCCGGGCTGGTCATCTCGATGGTTTCACCGCATCTCCCGCGCCCGACCCGGCCAGGAAGCATTAGATCTAACGCTTCCGCCCATTCAAAAGGGAGACAACATGCTTCGAGCCTGCAAAGCGTTCGCCGTCGCCCTCCTCGCGCTGCTCGCGCTCGGGGCTGCCGCTCAATCCGCCTCGGCTCTCCCAATCACAGTCGAAGGCACCGGACCGATGTACTACACAGGAGAACCGGACGGGGCCTCACACGAATTCGTCTTTTCGGGCCTCACGGTCAAATGCACGGCGGTCTTCGCAGCTCAATCATCTTTAGCTGAAGGGGCCACCATCCACGAGCTCACCCTCACGCCCAACTACACCGGCTGCACCGCTAAAGGCTCCTTCGGCGAAGGGAAAACGACCGATGTCAAGCTCAACGGCTGCACTTATACATTTACAACACCATCCATGAACAACACAGGGGAAATAGCCTGGATTGCCACGACACATCACCTCGTATGTCCGGCAGGAAAAAGCATGGAACTGACACCGACATCCCTTGGAGTCAGTATCTGCACCCAACTCCTTCCCGCCCAGACAGCCACAGCCGGCAGGGTGGTCGCAGCCAACAAAGGCACCGAATCGTTAATGGACATCACAATGGAAGCCGCCGTGAGGGGAATCCACTACAGCGGCACCGGAAGCGGTTGCGCCGACGGGACGACACATACGGACGGCGAATACAAAGGCAACGTCACACTCCGAGCCTTTAAAGACGCGCCACATACCGAGACAAAAAGCATCACATTCTCGCCACCCACCACCCATTCGGGCATTCCGATCACGGGAGATCAGGACGGCGGAACCCTGAAGTTCGAAACTCCCAGTGGGAGTATCGAATGCGTGACGGTCGCCCTGACTGCCTACAGCGCCAGCGAAATCCTCGGGGAGCTAACCGTTGCACCACATTTCACAAATTGCAAAGCGTTCGGCTTTGTCGCTACCCATATAAGCGTCAACGAATGTGTTTATACATTCACAACGCCGACCGCCCTCGGGAAAGGCGAAGTGACATGGGGAGGAGAACAGTTTCACCTTGTCTGCCCGATCTGGCAGCAGATCGAAGTTACACCGACAATCTTTGGCACCAGCTTGTGCACGCACTTCATCGGGCCACAGACACCGACAGGTGGTCACATAGTCGGGAGAAACAAAGGTGCTGGGGGAGCCGATATGGATGTCACATTGGAATTCACATTGAGCGGCCTCCACTACACGGGGACCGGCAGCGTTTGTGGCGACGGGACGACACATACCGATGGAGTCCTCACTGGAAACAGCACACTCCGCGGTTCCTCGAGCATCACAGTTTCCTGACCGACTCAAAGGAGAAGGCGGCGAGTGCTCCAAAAGGAGCGCCGCCGCCTGACGAGCTTCTAGCCCTGCCGGGCGATCTTCGCTGCTTCGGAGCTGCCGATGTAGGGCGTCAGGGTGAACTCGACCAGGTCCGGTAGGAGCGATTCGAGCTCCTCTGTACGGTCGGCGAAGATCCGGCGGGAGATCAGCGAGACCATTCCCCCGACCAGCGCCTCCTCGGTCGTCGGCGAGAGGCCGGCGAGGATCTCCTCCGAGCGGCCCTCGCGGCCGGCCTGGAAGTAGGGCACGAGGCTCTGGATCGCGGCGTCGTAGCGCTCGACCACAACCGGTCCGGCGACCAGCGCCTCAACCATGCTGAGGCGAGCGAGGTGCGGCTCCTCGGTGAGGAACTCGAGCATTGCCGCGATCCCGGCGCGCACCGCCTGCGGCCACTCGTCCTCTTTGTCGAAAGCCTCGCCCACCTGCCGGCGCAGCTCGGCCATCACCGTGTCGTAGGCCGCCACGAAGCACTCGTCCTTGCTGCTGAAGTGCTCGTAGAAGGTGCGGCGGGAGACGGCGGCATGGCGGGTGATGTGAGCGATCGTCGTCCCGGCGTAGCCGTTTTCGGCAACGGCCTCCGCCAGCCCCGCGATCAGACGCTCGCGCTGGTTGTGGGCAACGAACTCCCGCGGCAACCCGTGCCGTCCCGGCGGCAGCCGAGCGAGCTCTGGCGGGTACTCCGGGGACTCAACAGGTGGGTTTGCTCGATCGCTCAAGAGAACCGAAGATACCGATTTGAACCGGAATGAACCAAACTGGCTGACCGGCCAGTTCCCAGGAGCATGGTCAGCCGCCCGTGGACGCCGCCGCGGCGCCCTCCTCGGAACCGGCGGTGGCGACCTCGTGGGCCCTCTCAGCGCCCAGGTACGGCGCCAGCGTGAATTCCACCAGCTCCGGCAGCAGCTCCTCGATCGCCTGCGGCCGGGAGATGGTGAGCCGCTGGTAGAGAATCCAGAAGACGCCGCCGATCAGGGCTTCCTCCAGTGTCTCCGGCAGATCCCCGCCATGAGGCGAGACATCGCGTCCAAGTTTGAAGAGGGAGACGAAGGCCTGCTGGGACTCCTCGTAGTAGCGGACCGACTCGGGGCCGGCCGAGAGCGCCTCGACCATGCAGGTACGGGCGAGCGCCGGCTCCTCGATCACGTAACCGAGGAAGGCGCCGAGGCCGGCGCGGACCCGCTGGGGCCAGTCCGCGAAGGAGCCGGCCGCCGCGACGACGCGCTCCAGCGCCGCTGACATCGCATACTCCTGCGCCGCGAGGAAGCACTCCTCCTTCGAGCTGAAGTTTTCGTAGAACGTGTTGCGGGCGATTCCCGCCCGCTTGACGATGTCGGCGACAGTCACCGCCCGGTAGCCCTTCGCCGAGGTTTCGTCGGCGAGCGCCGAGACGATCCGGGCACGCTGATGCCGGGTGATGAACTCGCGCGGAAGCTGCTGCTGGCCTGGAAGTGGACGCGTTGTTGAGTTGGATCCCACGAACGGAACAGTACCGGAGTCGGATCACGGGGATGTCGCGTCGCCCGACCGGATACCGTTTAGGTACCGAAAGACAGACAACTCGTTTTGCCAATCAATCGACCGGGCGGGGACTTTGACCGGAAAGCGGCAGCGCATCCTCCAGGGGATGCTCGAAGCAGTCGGAAGACAGGGTTACGAGCAGACGACGGTGCAGGACGCGATCGATGCGGCGGGCCTCTACCGGCAGGCGTTTTACGACAGCTTTGAGGACAAGGAGGACTGCTACCTGCAGGCCTTGGACTCGGGGGCTGCCTGGATCGAGCTGGCGATGCGGGACGCGGCGGAGGAGGGCGAGGAAACCTGGCGCGGACAGCTGCGGGGCGCTCTGGCCGGCCTCCTGAACTTCCTCGACCAGCAGCCCGACGTCGGCCGCGCCCTCCTGGTCGAGGTCCACGCGGCCGGGCCGCGGGCGGTGGAAAAGCGAACAGAGGCGATGGAGCGCGCCGTGCACCTGATGGACCTGGCGCGGGAGGAAAGCGACGACATCGCTCCGGCGATCTCCGCCGAGGCGGTCGTCGCCGGCATCCTCGCGGTCCTCCATGCCCGCCTCTCCTCCGAGGAGCTGGTCGGCTTCGGGCGGCTGCTCCCTGAGCTGATGTACCTCGCCGTCCTTCCCTACTTCGGGCCGGACGCGGCGGGCGCCGAGCTGCGCGGCGAGACCTTCTAGCCGCTCAGACGCCCTCGCCATGGCGGCCCTCGCCGGCGGCGAACCGGGCCGCCCCCCGCGCCGCCACTTCAAGCACCTCACGGCCGAGGCGGTGCTCGAGCGCGAGGCCGTCGGCCAGCGGCAGGCCCGCTCCCTCGACCGCCGCGCGGCGGTCGCTCAGCATCGTCTCCTGGGGGAAGGCTGCGAGCCGCTCGGCCCACTCCAGCGCCCGCTCGAGGTGGCCACCCGGCTCGGCGATCTCGTTGAGGAGACCGATCCGGTGCGCCTCCTCGGCCTCGACCGCGCGGCCGCTGAGGATCATCTCCAGGGCGCGGCCGAGGCCGACCACCCGCGGCAACCGCTGGGTGCCGCCGTCGATCAGCGGCACGCCCCAGCGGCGCTCGAAGCAGCCGAAGACGGATGCGGGGGTGGCGATCCGCAGGTCGCACCAGAGAGCGAGCTCGAGCCCGCCGGCCAGGCACCAGCCGTCGATCGCGGCGATCGTCGGCTTCGAGGGAGTCACCCGGGTGAAGCCCATCGGGCCGCCCGGGTCGTCGACGTCGAGGTCGAGCGCCTTCAGGTCGGCGCCGGCGCAGAAGGCCTCGCCACCGGCGCCGGTGAGGACGAGGACGCGGGCCGCGTCGTCGGCCTCGAACTCCTCCAGCCCGCGGCGCAGCCCGGCAGCGGTCGCGGCGTCGACGGCGTTGCGCCGCTGCGGCCGGTCGATCGTCAGCACGGCCGCGGCTCCTCGGCGCTCGTAGCGCACCTCGCTGCTCATCGGCGGATCGTCCCACAGAGAGAAGGGAGCGGGCGGGCTAGTCGCAGCGCGGTTCACGGGGTTCGCAGCGACGCCCGACTCCCAGAGGGTGCGCCCCGGTCGCCGGCCTGGGAAGGGCAGGTCTCCCAGAGGCCGGCTGCAACGGTAGGTGCCGCGCCGGACACGGAAAACGGCAAAGAAAAAGCAACCGGCGATGGCGCTCGTTGCCTGCCTCACGCGTAGCCTTCGCGTTCAGAAGCTCGTGGCGCCACCTTCGAGACCTTGCTCCGCTTGGCTTCCGCGGAACCGGTTCTCTCCCGGTCGCAAAACGAAAATACTCCTCGCCCGGCGCAGGCGCCAGGGGTGCCCGTCGGACCAGTCCGCAAAGAGCGACAAGTTCCGTCGGCGCGGATCAAATCCTGAGCCCCTCCGCTCCGGCTACCCTGAGCGGATGCGGATCGACGAGATCATCGCCCAGCAGCGGCCGACCTTCTCGGTCGAGTTCTTCCCCCCGAAGACCGCCGAGGCGACCGAGCAGCTCTACGAGACGGCGCGGGAGCTGCGCAAGCTCGATCTCGACTTCGTCTCAGTCACCTATGGCGCCGGGGGATCGACCCGGGACGGGACGGTGGAGATCGCCCGATCTCTGAAGGACGAGATCGGGTTCGAGACGATGGCCCACCTCAGCTGCGTCGGCGAGACGACCGATGGCCTCGCCGCGACCCTCGACCAGATCGAGGCGGCCGGGATCGAGAACGTCTTCGCCCTACGGGGCGATCCGCCGCGCGGCCAGGAGGACTTCGTCCAGATCGAGGGCGGCCTCGGCAACGCCGCCGAGCTGGCGGCGTTCATCTCCGCCGGCTGGGACTTCGGCATCGGCGGCGCCTGCTTTCCCGAGGTTCACCCGGAGGCGCCCGACCTCGACACCGACCTCCGCTACCTGAAGACGAAGGTCGACTCAGGGGCCGGCTTCCTGATCACCCAGCTCTTCTTCGACAACCAGGTCTACTTCGACTTCGTCCGCGCCGCCCGGGCGCAGGGGATCGAGGTGCCGATCATCCCTGGCGTGATCCCGGTCGCCACCTTCGCCCAGACGAAGCGCATCTGCGAGCTCTGCGACGCGACGATCCCGCCGCCGCTGGAAGCGGCATTCGAGGCCGCGGGGGGCGATCCGGAGCGGGAGTTCGAGCTGGGGATCGCTTACGCGTCGCAGCAGTGCGCCGAGCTTCTGATCGCGGGAGCTCCGGGAATTCAGTTCTATGCGCTGAACCGGGCGCCGGCGACGCGAGCGGTCCTCGCTGCGCTGAAAGCCTCGCGACCGTGGGAGCGGGTACGGGGTGACGCCGCCGAAATGCAGCGAGCGGATTAATCTATTGGACCATGGGAAAGGGAGAGCGCGAAAGAGAGCGACTGCGGGAAGAGCGGATCGCCGCTGAACAAAGCGAGAAGCAGACCGGGCGCAACCGGCTGCTGATCGGCTACGCGGTCGTTTCCACCGTGGTCATCGCGATCGCCGTCGTCGTCTTCCTCCTCGTCAGCGGCGGTGGCGACAGCAGCAGCAGCGCCGAAGGGACGACCGACGACGGTGGCGCCCACATCAACCTCGACGAAACGATTGGCAACACCAACGGCGTCCAGCCGGACGAGCGCGCCGGGGTCGTTCCACCCCCGCCGAAGGAGACCAACCTCAAAGTCGCGGCGCAGCAGGCGAACTGCGAACTGCGGCTGAAACTGCCGGACGAGGGACACAACCACCTTCCCGTGGACGCGGAAGAACCGAACTACAAGACCAGCCCTCCCTCGTCGGGCAACCACGTCGAACCGCCCTTCCAGCAGGCCGACGGCGCCTATTCGGAGCCGCCCAAACAGCTCGACGTCGTCCACTCGCTCGAGCACGGCCGGCTGGCGATCGAGTACTCGCCCGACCTGCCCGACCAGGCGCAGCTGGAACTGAAGGGGCTCTACGACACGATGTACGGCGCCTCGCTGCTCTTCCCAAACGACGAAATGGTCTACGACGTCGCCGCGGTGACCTGGACCAACCTGCTCGTCTGCCGCGAATACAAAGGCGAGAAAACGCTCGATGCGATCCGCGCTTTCGGCAAGGAAACCTGGGGCAAATACGGCGGCGAGCCGGTCTTCGCCTTCAAATTCGACGGCCCGACCCCGGCCGAACCCGAAGACGGCTGAGCTAAGCGCGGTAGGCGGGGAAGTATCCGCCGGCGTCGCGGGCGCTGCTGAGCTGCTCGTAGCGCTCGGGCTCGCAGATCAACTCCGAGGTGAGCCAGGTCAGCTGGCGGTTGCCGAAGCCCCGCTTGAACTCTTCGAGGGCGTCGCCGGGGGTGATCCCGCCGCCGAGGTTGAGTGGCAGGCCGATCTCGCCGGCATGGTCGACGAGGCGGGCGACGACGTTCTTCATCGGCGAGTCGCGCAGGTGTGAGTCGGCGCTGCCGCTGAGGTAGTAGTGGAGGAAGCCGTCGCTGACTGCGGCGATCGAGGCGGCGGCGAGGGTGCCGTCTGGGGCCGTCGCGAGGGCGAGCCAGGTCCGGGGGGCCCGGAGGATGCGGTCGAAGTACTCGATCCCGAAGAAGTAGTGCCCGGCGGCGGCGGTGCGCCGCATCGTCTGCTCGTAGACGGCGAGGAACCCGGCCCGCTGCTCGGCGCTCGCCTCGCCTCCGGCGATCAGCTCGAGCCTGTAGCCAGCCTCGAGGTTGCGGCGGACCTGTCGCCGGTCGCTTGGCCTGCTCTTCGGTTTCAGCTCAGGATCAGCAATCTGAACCACATTCCGCTCGGTCGCCCCGGCCAACGGCGGCGGTCCCAGCGCGTGGCGGATGAAGACGCTGACGAGGCCGGTGCCAGCGAAGTCAATCCCGGCCGGCTGGAGGGCCGGGGGCACTCCCGTACGGACACTCCCCAAAGCGAGCGAAGCGAGCGCGTCCGGTAGGGAGTGCCCCCGGCCCTCCCCCCAAGCCAGCCCCGGATAGCCGTACGGCGAGGTCGCGTCGTGCTGATCAGTTCCCGGGATCTCGCGAACGATCAAAGGACCGACCAACTCCCCCTCGTCGCTTTCGATGCGCAGGGAGTGGGTGACGCCCTCGGCTTCGAGGAAAGCGCGCGAGCGGAAGAACTCGTCACTCACCGCGGCCGCACCCGCGTCCTCGATCAGCTCCGCGCGGGCGGTCACTCGAGCAGGTCCGCGGCGGCGGCGCGGAACTCGTCCGGCAGAACCCCCCAGACCTCGCAGTCATCCGGCGGACCGTCCTTGCGGGCGAGGTGGGCGCGCATCGTCCCCTCGTGCTTCCAGCCGAGGCCGGCGACCGTTTTCTTCGCCACCTCGTTGCGGGCGGGGATGCGGCCATAGACGCGGTGGGCGCCGTACTCGTCGAAGGCCTTGGCGATCGTCAGCGCCTCCGCCCGCCGGCCGACGCCCTTGCCGCGGACGTCGTCGCCGATCAGGGCGCCGAGCTCGGGGGCGGTCTGGCGGAAGAGCCCGTAAAGCGCCGTGAACCCGACCGGCTCCTCGTAGCCCTCGACGACGATCGCGAACTTGCGGTCCTCGCCGGAGTCGTCCATCGCCCGCCGCGTCCATGCTTCGGCTTCCTCGAGCGAGAACCCCTGCCGCTGCTCCATCAAAGACCCGATCGCCTCCGGGTTGTTGAACCAACGGTGGACGGCGGACGCGTCGTCGGGCTGGAAGGGGCGCAGGCTGACTGCGGGGCGGTCGGTCACGCCGAGAACCCTATTTCAGTCTGGTGCGAGTCCTTGACCCGTGAGGACGAGCTGGAGGGTCTTGGCGAGGATGCGGGCGTCGAGGGTGAAGGTGCGGTGGTCGACGTACCAGACGTCGAGCTCGATCCGCTCCTCCCAGGGGATGCCGGCGCGGCCCTGGACCTGGGCCCAGCCGGTGATTCCCGGCAGGACCTCGTGGCGGCGTTTCTGGTGCGGGGTGTAGTCGTCGACCTGGGCCTTGATCGTCGGGCGCGGGCCGACGATCGCCATCTCGCCGCGGAGGACATTGACGAGGTTGGGGATCTCGTCGAGCGAAGCGCGGCGGAGGAAGCGGCCGGGGGCGGTGACGCGCGGATCGTCGCGGTAGACGACCTTGCCGACGCCGACCGGGTCGGAGCCCTGGACCATCGTCCGCAGCTTCCACATCTCGAACTCGCGGCCGCCGAGCCCGACCCGGCGCTGCCGGTAGATGACAGGGCCGCGGCTGGTCAGCTTGATCGCGATCGCGGCGACGAGGAGGACCGGCGAGAGGATCGCCAGGGCGAGGGCGGCGACGAGGATGTCGAAGATTCTTGGCATTACGCCGTCACCGGGTTCCCGCCGCCTTCTCCCAGCGCCCCCCGGCGCCGTGGCGGAGGCGGTCCCAGAGGCCGGCGGCGATCGAGGTGGTGGTCAGGGCGTAGTAGCGGGCGATGCGGAACGGGGCGAGCGGCAGGAAGCGACCGAGAAAGGCGGCGGCGAGCAGGGCCAGCTGCAGGGCGAAGGTGAGGACATAGAACCAGCCGTCGTCGAGGAGCACGACGTTGGCGCCGAAGGCGACGAGGTGGAGCAGCGGGCTGAGGTAGCGGAGCAGGCGGTGGGAGAGGACCTCGAACGCGTAGGCGGGCGGGTAGCCGCGGGGCGAGAGCATGCCTTCGCCGGCGACAATGTCCCAGAGGCCGACCATCATCCGCCGTTTGCGGGCGAACTCGCCCTCCACGGTCGGGACCATCTTCTCCTCCGCCCGCGCGGCGGGCGCGTAGAGGGAGCGGAGGCCACGCTTGGCGAAGGCAAAGGGGAGGCTGAGGTCGTGGCTGCCGGAGGATGCGAGCGGAACGTAAGCCTCGCGGCGCACCGCGTAGATCGCGCCGTTGCCGGCCGTGATGCCGGCCAGGGCGGACTCCATTTCCCGCACCGCCATCTCGTAGCGCCAGTAGGCGCCCTCGAGGTTGTCGCCGCCGGCGTCGAGGAAGCGGACCTGGCCGCAGACGTAGCCGACCCCGGGGTCGGCGAAAGGGGCGACGAGCTGGCGCAGCGCGCCCGGCTCCCAGCTGCTGTTGGCGTCGGAGAAGGCGAGAACCTCCCCGGTCGCCCGCTCGGCGGCGGCGTTCAGCGCCGCGACCTTGCCGCCGGGCGGCAGCTCGAGCACGAGGTCGACGCCGGCAGCGCGGGCGCGCTCGGCGGTTGCGTCGGTGGAGCCGTCGGAGGCGACGATCACCTGCAGCCGCTCGCGGGGGTAGTCGAGCGCCAGCGCGTTGGCGACTTTCGCCGCGATCACCTCCTCCTCGTCGTAGGCGGGGACGATCAGAGACACGGTCGGCAACTCCTCCCCGCCAGCATCGTTTCCAGACTTTTCCTCGCTATAGGAAGGAAAACCCTGGAAACGATGCAGGCGAGTCAGGGCCCAGAGGGCGAAGGGGTAGCCGAGGTGCGTGTAGACGAGGGCTCCGGCGCTGAGCCAGAAGAGGATCTCGGCGGCGGTGTTCACCGGGCGCCTCC
>Ga0207677_10001008_pt1 | contig 15540 bp, 23 predicted proteins | sample KBSMisM42_FD_184311 | JGI IMG/M metagenome (GOLD analysis project Ga0207677, IMG submission 184311) | Miscanthus rhizosphere microbial communities from Kellogg Biological Station, Michigan, USA - KBS Miscanthus M4-2 (SPAdes) (version 2) | ecosystem: Host-associated > Plants > Roots >...
GCTCTCCATCGTTGCGAGGCCACATGAGGCCGGCCTCATACGTTCCTGGAGAGCTGATTCCCTTGCCTTTGTCTGGCTCGATCCCGGAATTACCCCATGTTGCAAAAGTCGGTTGAGAGAGGCCACGAGGCGTGATTCCGTAGTGTTGACGCGAATCGCGACGAGGTCGATCCATGATGGGCCGTCTGAAGAGTGACCAAGGTCAACTGTTCTACGAGTTTCATCTTGGCGACGCGATTCCCGAAGATCACCTGGTGCGGAAGATCGATGCTGCTCTCGATCTTTCGTGGCTTCACAGCGAGCTTGCATCTCATTATTCGTCCATGGGTCGCCCGTCGATCGATCCGGAGCTGATGATCCGGATGCTGATCGTAGGGTATGTCTTTGCGATCCGCTCGGAGCGGCTGCTCTGCCGTGAAGTGCAGGTGAACCTCGCCTATCGCTGGTTCTGCAAGCTCGGTATCGAGGATGCTATCCCGGATCATTCGGCGTTCTCGCGGGCCCGCAATGAGCGCTTCCGCGAGGGAGATGTCTTTCGTCGCGTATTCGAACGTGTCGTCGAGGCGTGCATTGCGGCCGGTCTGGTTGGTGGCGAAGGTTTTGCGGTAGACGCGAGCCTGATCCAGGCAGATGCCAACAAGCAGCGCTCGATCGCGGGTCAGGATTGGCGCAGGGATCGCGATCCGGCGAGGTCAAGCCGCGCGGTGAAGGAGTATCTGGCAACCCTCGACGACACGGCGTGGGGCGCCGCCAGCGAGGTTGTCCCGAAGTTCGTCTCACCATCCGATCCCGCCGCCCAGTGGACCGGCGCTCACAAGGGGCCGGCATTCTTTGCTTACTCCGACAATTATCTCATCGACGTGAAGTTCGGCGTCATCGTTGACGTCGAGGCATCCCGCTCCATTCGCCAGGCCGAGGTCGGCGCGGCGAAGACCATGATCGAACGAACAGAGCAGCGCTTCGGCCTCAAGCCAGAGCGGCTTGTCGGGGATACCGCTTACGGGGCAGCTCCGATGTTGAACTGGCTGGTCGAGGATAAAGGCATCGCGCCACATATCCCCGTGTTCGACAAGTCGAAGCGGGACGATGGCACCTTCTCGCGCAGCGACTTTCGGTATGATCCGACCAGCGACGTCTACCACTGCCCGGGCGGAAAGCGCCTCGGAACGAGCGGCACCGTGCACGAGGGCAAGACGCTTCTGTATCGTGCGAGCAAGCTCGACTGCGATGTATGCCCGCTCAAACCGCAGTGCTGCCCAAAAGAACCATCGCGCAAGATCCCGCGCGACATACATGAACACGCCCGGGACGTCGCCCGGTCGTTCGCCGGTACCCAGGGCTTCGAGACGTCGCGACGTGAGCGCAAGAAGATCGAGATGCGGTTTGCGCACCTGAAGCGCATCCTTAAGCTCGGTCGACTTCGACTGCGTGGTCCACGAGGCGCCCAGGACGAGTTTGTTCTAGCTGCCATCGCTCAGAACCTGCGGCGGCTCGCGTCATTGGTTGCGCGACCGCCACCGGCAGAAGTTCTGTGCATCGCGTAGAGTTGGAGTTGCGTAAAAAGCGTCAGGGCCGGCGGCTTAAAGCCGCCGCCCCTAACAAAAGGCCAAACGACCCGATCCCTTGCATCCGACTTTTGCAACATGGGGTAATTCCGGGATCGAGCCAGACAAAGGCAAGGGAATCAGCTCTCCAGGAACGTATGAGGCCGGCCTCATGTGGCCTCGCAACGATGGAGAGCGGCAATGGAGTACTATGTCGGACTGGACGTGTCGTTGAAGCAAACATCGATCTGCGTGGTGGACCAGTCGGGATCGGTCGTGCGAGAGGGCGTCGTCGATTCAGATCCTGAGGCGATCTCAGTTTACGTGCGGTCAAAGGCGCCGGGCGCGGTACGTATCGGCCTCGAGACCGGACCGACATCCACGTGGCTTTGGACTGAGCTTAAGCGACTTGGCCTGCCAGTGATCTGCATTGACGCGCGCCATGCCAAGGCGGTGCTCAAGATGCAGATCAACAAGAGCGACCGCAACGATGCTATCGGGATCGCCCGCATCATGCAGACCGGTTGGTTCAAGGAGGTGCACGTCAAGGATATCGACAGCCACACGGTCAGGGCGCTACTGGCCAGCCGGGCGCTGCTGGTCAAGATCAAGCGCGATCTTGAGAACCATGTCCGTGGCCTTCTCAAGAACCTCGGTCTCGTCATCGGCCGTGCCAAGTTCAATGTCTTCGCCGTGCGAGCCGAGGAGTTGATCGAGGGGCGCCCTGAGCTGATAGCTGCGATCAGACCGCTGCTCGAAGCGCGCACTGCCGTCGAGCAGCAGGTCAGCGAGCTTGACCGCAAGGTTATGAAACTGGCTCGCCATGATGCGCAGGTTCGCCGGTTTATGACCGTCCCTGGTGTCGGCCCGATTACCGCGCTCGCCTTCAAGGCAACGATTGACGATCCGGCACGGTTTGCGCGATCGAGAAGTGTGGGTGCTTATGTTGGGTTAACCTGTAGACGCCACGCCTCCGGGGAGGTCGATTGGTCCGGTCGAATCTCCAAATGCGGTGACGCCATGCTGCGGAGTTATCTATTTGAAGCAGCCGGGGTTCTGCTGACCCGCGTCCCGAAATGGTCCGCCGTGAAGGCCTGGGGAGTGAAGCTCGTCAAGCGCAACGGGCTCCGCAAGGCCAAGGTCGCGGTCGCGCGCAAGCTCGCAGTCATTCTGCATCGCATGTGGATCGACGGGACCGAGTTCAACTGGTCGAAGAAGGAGATTGCTGCCTAGCAAGTAGAATACTGAGATCCCGCTAAACGGCGGGAAAAAGACGTCCCTGCCGGGACGATGGCGATGGTGAGTTCGTCCGATTTTTTGCGAGCGCCCGAAAGGCCGACCGCGATTGCAACATTGAACCGCCAGCGTCACCTTACGCCATCATGCGGAGGGCTTACCCCTACCGCGGAGAGAACAGTGGGCCCGGTAAGGATATCGTTGGAAAGCTTGACACCCAGACCCGGAATTAGAGAACACTATCGGCGCGAAGCGGCCATTCGTGGTCCGCCACGAAATTGGGGGCCTTGCCGTGGACGTCGATGCAACAGATCTGCAATACGCCGAACTTAAGCCATTGACATTGTTGAGCACCTTGCGGGCTCCGCGCGAGCAACGACGAAGTCGGACAGGTTGGCGGTAAAATCAATTCGAACTATTTCCGCCCCGATCCGTAGTCTCCATCAGGAAACCACACTGAAATTAAGCTCCGTGTTGTTTCGCGGGTCTCACTTTGGAGAGTGGCGCATGGAGGCTGGCTGACGCACATGGCGAAACGACACACACGACTGAAACAATGCGCATCGCTCTAGAAGCCTTTACGGGTAAAAAACTCCGCATGCGCCCACGGCCGTCGCGGCGGCCGCTTTGAAGCCTGCATTCCGCACCGTCAAGGCGAACGCCAAGCGTTTGCGCAAGAGGCGCTAAATATTAGCATGATAGGCACGAGACCAGCGACGACATGACTCTGGCTATTTGGCAGTCGCGCGATCAACGGCGAGCACAGGACAAGCACCATGAACCGCGCCAGCGGAGAGGTTGCCGCCTCGTCGCAAGACTCCCAGCGGCAGATGCAGGGACAACCGACTGCCGCGCAACAGGCCCAAGGCGCCAAGCCTGGTGCCGAGATGGGTACTCAGGAAGCACAGAGGGAGATGCACGCCCAGCCCTCAGTGGCAATGCAGCCAAAAGGCACTAACGACGACTGCCAATAAAAGCAGCCGGCTTACTAACGCCGATCGTCGGTCGCGTTTATGCCACCGCACCGCTTCGTTGACTTAAGCCCAGGCATCCCGTGACGAGGCGGCAAGGCTTACCGAGGATATGCGTTTGCGCGTTGAACGTGGGCGCTCTGTTGCGGCCTGAGCGCGCAAGGGAAGGCAAATGAACGCTCGACTGCTCCGCGCTGCCCTGTAGCTTGTGGCCTCGGTGGGTACCGAGTTCGCGCCCGCGACGTTGCCACGAATTGTCAACCGTTGCGGAATCGAGCGGCAGACCTCTTCGATCCAGCAAGATCAGGCGGTCGGGACCCGGCATCAATCCTGATCGTAATCGCTGATCGCTCGGTATTGCCATCTGCGCCATCGCGTCGGCGCCCTACGAGTCCTTGTAAGCCCGTTAACGGAATATTAACCACGCCCGGCTTGAATTGTTGCACTGCAAAGCACACCGCAGGAGTTCAAGCACATGCAGGATGTTGAAAAAGCAATCCGCGAGCGCGCTTATGACTTGTGGATCTGTGAAGGACGCCAAGATGGCAATGCCGAAGCGCACTGGTTGGCTGCACAGCGCGAGGTCTTGTCATCATCCTTGGCCAGCTTAGGGAACGTCTCGCCAACGCCCCGCGCTCCTAAGAAAACTGCGAAGAAGACACCCTCAAAGAAGGCGCAAGCTGCATAGCGAAAGTCGGACACTCGTTATTCGAACACTACTTCAGAGAAGTTGTCGCTTTTCGGCGGTCGAACGCGGCAACGCCTCGCAGGGCACCGAACGGCCGAAGCCTAGCAGGAGTGGGCTGAGGCCATTCAATCTCGTTTTGGGGCAAGGTGTCGAGCCGGACGTTCGACCATCCGTCGATCGCACCTACCGGCCGAACATTGGATGCTGCAGGTCACGTGACCGTCGGCCGGCCATTCTGCCGGGCCGCCGGGTGGGTATTTGCCTGTCCAAGTTGCGTGTCGCTGCGAAGCCCTCGCGGATGATTCCGCGGCTGACGACGGAGCGCAAATTATCAATCCCTTGGGGCAGGAAGTGAGCCGGCGTCTGCCGAAAGGGCGAAACAGTGAGTGGCGATCCCAGCAGAAAGCGCACCTCGACAGCAGAACAACGGGTTAGTGGCCCCAACCCTGATTTTCCGATCACAGAACAAAAATGCGATTTTCGCACCACCCCAACCCTGGTAGGCAAGGGCAGGGGACGCTCTGAGGCCGTTGACCGATTCCGCCGTCGGGACTACGCTGCCGCGCCATGCGCGCGACCATGACCTTACGAGTTCCGATCGCCACCTCATCGGCCGGCGTGCGCTATGTCGCGGTCAGCCTGCCGCGGATCGATTGCCTGATTGCCGACGCGCCGCAAAAAGTATTTGCGCCAGGCGACGAACCGCTGCCGACCAGGTCCGATCTCTCGGCGCGGACCTGGTCGCGATTTCAACGGCGCCGCCTGACCGCGGAGGAAAAGCAAAGGCTGCGGCGGGTGCTGATAGGCAGCTCGGCGCGCGAACTGGCGTAGCCGATCGCCGTAATTCCGCCGTCGCGCCGGTTGCCTCGACCGCCAGCGATCGCTTAAATCGATCCATGCCCGATCCCGATCCGAACGAGGTTTACGAGGTGGTGCCGACGAAGGTTGAGCCGCAGGGCCCGCCCGCCGGCTGGCGGACGGTCACCCGAAACGGCATTGCCGACCGGCACTTTTCAGCCAGCCGCAAGGCCGAGGCCGAACGCTACGCCACCGACCCGGCGCTTAGAGCCGCGATCCGCGGCAAGAAAAAGCCGCACGACACATAGCGGTCGGTTCGACCGCGGCGAGCGGATTCCGCCAGATTTGGACCGCATGGCTAAAACTGATCCTGCACACGCCGATATGCCGGATGGAGGTATTAATCGCCGTCAAAAATGATGCGCCGACGCATCACTTCACGAAATTCCTGGCGCGACGGTTACAAACCGAACCGACACGAATCGGCCCGCCGACGTTCAATTGAGTTTTCATCACCGGATGGCATCCGGCGAAATCATTGACGAAGGATCGGGCATGAACGATGGGCTCGTGCAGGCCGCGATTGGCGGCGCAACACTCGGCGCCGGCGCAGCAATCTGGCTACTTGTAGGCTACCTGATCCAGCGATTTGCCTTCCGCAATCCAAGACCGACCGCCGGTACCGTCCTTGCGACATCAATGAGCGCTTCAATGTTGCTGTTTTCACTCGTGGCTTTGCTGACGTTTCACATGCGATACAATTATCCCGGCGCGGCTAATGGCTTGGTTCAAGCGGTTCGTTGACCCCATCGTTTTGCCCGACGGGCGCGAGTTGCTGACGCTGCGCGACGCCGCCGAATACATCACCGCGTTGCCGAAAGCCGAGCATGATGCGGCCGATTGGCAGGTCGCGATGCAAACGCTGATCCTGGTCGCCGAGCGCGACGGGCCGGAAATGCTGGCGCGGATCGCGGTCATGAAGGCACTAAATAGGAACGGAACGCGGTAAACGGCCGCTGGCACGCGTTCACAAGTAATTGGCGCGAAGTCACAAGTTACGATCCGCCTTTTCATCTAAATGTCTCGGTCGGCGTCACCCGCAAAGTAGGCGTGTACGCGCGAGCTGTAGACCAAAATGGAAGAAGATAAAAAGCGGCTGGAAGCACTTCTGCGGGGCACAGGAGACTTCGAACTGATCGTCAAGCTCGCCAAAATCTTCCGTCATCCAAATGGCCGAACAGCTTCGGGCTATGGCCGCCACTTTAAGGGCCGAAATTGCCGCGAAACGCCAGTGTCGATCCGCGAAGGACCTGAAACCACCCCTTCATACAACGCGATGACAGACCAAACTCCATTACTCGTCTTTTTCAGTTGCCTGTATTGCAAGGCCGTTTACTACGCGACGCAAAAACGGGAGCCGAGCATTGTTGTCGGCCGCTTCACTTGCAAAAGCTGCAACACGACGGTGCAACAGTGGTGGGGCACCCAATATAGTTTTACGGATTGGAAAGGACCGCTTGAGTTGCGGCAACCGCGGCGCCCCAATTAGGCGAACAGGTCCGCACCCGCTTCCGTGAACTTCACATAGGTGCCGCTTTCATGCATTAGGAGCCAAACGCGCTCGATCGCGAGCCGCAAGCCGGCGCTGTACTCGGCCGGCGTGGCGCGTGCCTGGTAGAGAAACGGCGCGTTGATCTTCTCGATGTGGATTCGGCCATCCTGCACCGGCTCGATCGTGCTGGCGATCTCGACCAATTTGCGGGCGGCTTTCTCAGGGTCGGCGTAAATACGGGTTTCGGCGAATTTCATTGGTTAGCGCGAATCAATTCGATTGGCTGGTGCCGCGGTGAATACTCGACTGCCGCAATTCACGCGCGAAATTCTGTCTTCTATGCACAGCCCCACAGCCGCCGCGACGGAAAGCCGCCCGGGCTTTTCGGATCGTTCCGTGATTGAGGCAGCGCTGTGAATAACCAGGGCTTTTGCGCATTGAACCGCGCCGCCGTGGTCGCTTCGCGATAGGCTTTGCCTCGAACAACGAGGGGAAAGCTCAAATGGGGAAGAGGGCGCGGCATGAGCCACGATAATCACGTGGCGGCCACGTTGCGCACTATTGTCGCCGAACAAGGCCCGGAAAATTTTGAAAGAAATCGAGGACTGGCGATGGAAAGACAACTAGAACGCAGGTCGCAGGAACTGGAAAATACGAAGGCATGGTCATGGTGGGCACGGTCGAGCCGCTGGGGTCTTTTCCGGTCATCAAGGACGGAATGTTCCAGAGCTGCAATCATCAAACTGGCACGTATAAGTTGAAGTAACAAGAATGGCCGTCGCTTACCAAATCTGAGCGGGAGCTTCTTCGTTCCCGCCTTGATCATCGTGAGCGACTGCCCGACCATCGACGGCGGCTACTGACCCTGGGACACATCGATGCCTATAATTTGGCGGATCGCGATGAAGCCGAAGGAGCGGCGCTGAACCTTCGGCTAGGCAAGCACCAGCTCAAGCTCAAACACCGGATAGCCTTCGCTGGAATGATATGAAAAACCGAGAAAGGCTCGGGTGACGCACGCGCTCAAGCACGATCGAGTGACGCCCTCGGAAGTTCGATTTCAAATTCTGATCCTTTCGGGTCGGATTTCGACAAGCGTAACCTTCCTCCGTGACCGTCGACAATGGCACGGCAGATGGCGAGACCCAACCCCATGCCCGTCGTCTTCTTAGTGAAGAATGCATCAAAGATACGATCCTGATCCTCCTCGGCGATGCCGGCTCCGGTGTCGCATACGGACAGCACGACCGTCGATCCGTCCTTAATTTCAGTCGAAAGGCTCAATTGCCGATTATCGCGGGCCGTGGTGCTCAAAGCATCGATCGCGTTCCTGATCAGGTTCAGAACCACCTGTTGCAACTGGATAGGGTCGGCCTGCACGACCGCCTGATCGGCGCGGAAATCGGTAGATATGGTAACCCCGCTTGCGAGCAAGTCGGGCTCGGACAGGGCGACCGCGTGCCGGACAAGGTTGTCGACGTTCACGGGGTTGCGATCGCCCGGCTCGGTCTTGAACAGCGCGCGTATGCCCGAGATGACCTCGTTTACCCGCCGCGCGTCCGCCTCGATGTCCCTGAGAATGACCCCGACCTCCGCAAATTCAGGTGGCGCAGAACCAAGCTGGCGGAGCGCAACGTCTGCATTGAGCGCGATTGCGCCGAGTGGGTTTCGCACCTCGTGGGCGATCGCTGAAGTGGCGGCGTCCACGCTCATCAGCCGATTGGCGCGCTCGCGGCGCAATAACGAGAAAGCATTGGCAAGGCGCGAATACAGCACTGTCATCTCAGTCAGCAGCACGCTTAGCAGCATGAAGCTTGCGACGAGCGCAAAGCCGCGCGACGCGTACCAACCTAGTGAAAATCGTACCGAGCTGGCGAGCATAGCCACCACAAAATTCGGCATCCATGCCATCAAGATCACGGCCAGCCAGATGTCGAGAATTGTGCGCTTGCGGATCAGCAAGACCACGAGGACGATGGCGTACCAGAACAGCAAGCCGAGGTTCACCTGATTGCCCAGTCTGGTTTGCAGGGTGACGCTGTCCCGGTAGAAGACCGGCAGGCTTCCAATCTGCGCTGTCGCAAGCCATGCCAGTCCGGTGACGACCACGAACACGCTGACGACCGTCACACCGATGGCCGCTTCCGCCGACCGATCCAATCGCATGGTGCGAACCGGCGCATCCTTCGAGAGCGCATAGATCAGGATACCGAGCGGGTACGTCACGTGCCAGAAAACGAAAAACCAGGCTGAAGTGTTGGTTCCGTCTCCGATGAGACCCACCGGCGCGTAGCCGCCGGGAAAGCTCAAGGTCTGCAGGAAGGCAAATGATGCGCTGCAAAGGTACGCGGCAGCGACGGCCAACAGTGCTCGCTGCGGCAGGATCACATATTGCGCAAACAGTAGTACCGCCGTGATGACGTCAGCCGTGGCCAGAACGGTCTGCAGTACAGGGACGAACGCGTCAACGCGACCTAGCTGAGTATTGGCAAACGGCGCGACCAAGGCGGTTATGATGACCAGAGCAATTACAACGCCAGCCACCGCTCGGCGCTGCTGTGCCGTCGCTGGGATGGTGGCGATCGCGGGTGGGAAGTCCCGATCCACTGCTGCGTCGAAGCGGCCACTTTTGGGCATCGCATTCTTCCGATATCGATACAGACCGGCGGCGTCCTTTTTGGGGACGAAACCGTTTTGCGGAGGCCACGAAACCGTCCTGAAACAAGGGGCCAGGTATCCTCTTCTTATTAAATTGGGACGATCAAAATGCAATTTGTCTTTGATCTCATTTGGACGCAGTCGTGCAACAGATACCTCGCCGCAATGGGCCAGCTGGAGGGCGGGCAGTGATCGAGGCTTCAGCAGCCGTTCTCATGGTGAGCAGCTTAGCGATCTTCGCTGCGCACGCGCTAAATGCCTATCGCACTGGTTAGCCTACAGGCTCGAGCGAGGATTTTGTCTGTGGCCCCATTAGGGGAGTAGCCATGGTCAGACGTCGCAATAGAGTGGACATAAGCGGTCCTAGAAATCGGGCTCGGAGTTACCGCGCCAACGAGGATCGTTCCGCAGGTCACTCCGTCTTTAACGCTCGGCAATCGAAATCATTCCTAAACCTTCGACGTTCTCTCGGGACCGATCCAGGGCCAGCCGGTTTCGATTGGGTCGAGATCGATTTTAGCAGCGCGCCACTTGCGGACGGCGCCGATGATTTGTGACAAGATCGATATTAGGAGAGGTGACCGGGTGAGGTTGAGTCCGCTTGGAGCGGCCCGATGCCCGCGTCTTGCCGACAAAGAGGGATTGATCGTAGGCGTTGGCCGATATCAAAGCACCGTCCGGATTATTTTCGATGGCTTGAAGTCCCCAACCTCGTTGCATCGCGATTATGTTGAGCCTGTCCCTGGCTGATGCAATGTGAGCCCCGGCGAGGAGTTTCCGTCACAGGTTGGCCCCATGTGAATAGCCGGGATACGGGAGCAATTCGCCACCAGCACGCACCCAATGCGTCATCCTCCTATCAATCGATTCACGGTCCAAAGTTTCAAAGAAACGGCCCCAGTGCGTGGCTGGCTTGCGCCGGGACCGTTCCCTCTCCTTGGGCGTCTCATCGAGACGCAACGTCAGGATGCCGGGAAAAGTAGGCAGCTACGATCCGTTGCGCCGCATGGAAGCCATGCGTCTTAATCTGGCAGCATCGGTGGCCGTTATTCCTGTTTCTGATCGGTCACACGCCTGGTGTTCCTTCGCCGGAACTTGCAGTTTTGGCTTCCCCTCCAAGGCTGTCCGGCTAACTTTCCGAATAACCGGGGCTGGCTACATTCAATAAACAATCCATTTTCCCGGACCGCCGCAGCGCCAATGCTGCGGCATTTTATGTTAGGTGGCTGCAATCCTATGTCTGAGGGCAGTCGGCATGGCGAAGCGAAAAAGGCGAAGCGGCAGCATCCAACGGCGTCGATCGGACGAGCCCTATAACGTCGGCTACTTCGCCCGGAAGCATGACATCTCGCTTGAGCAAGCCCGCGAGCTGATGCGGACAATTGGCCGCGACCGCGACAAACTCAACGAGGCCGCAGCAAGGCTATTTCGCAGGTAGAAGCCACCGCAGCGAACGCCGCGTCGTAAGCGCAACCCTTGACTGTAGGTTGGAACTGGAGAGGCGCGTAACCTATGCCCCATGACCTTTTTGGTGCAAGCCTGCCTGGATGATCACACGCTGGCGGTGACTACCGCAACCGCGAAGGAAGCGTTTGCAAAGGCGGTCGAGTGGCATGTCACTGGACGGTTCACCCATGTCACTATCAGCGACGACGCCAAAACTTATTCGATTGACGCATTTGCAGTGGCAATGTCGCTCCTCGAGATTGCGAAAACAGTCAACACCACTGCCGAACAGATGGCGGAAGGCAATGATGCCTGCGGCTAATGCTGACAAGGGTTGGCAGCGCAAGTTCGAGGACCCAATACCGCTGGCTGACGGGCGAACACTGTTGTCGACGTTACGGGATACTGCCGACTATCACGAGCCTTCCGAAAAAGGAATCTGACTTGCCGGAGTGGCAAACGGCGATCGAGGCGCTGATGCTGTGCAGCCGCGGCGGTGACCCTATGCTGGCGCGGATCGGTGTCATGAAGGCATTGAACCGTCATGTCGAGCGGGTGTTCAGCCGCCGCCCTTTCGTCCCAGACAATCTGGCCGCCGGTCAATGCGATCAGAAATGCTGCAGCCCGCTCCGGTTCCGCGCTGGTATTATAGGCTCCTGACTGGGCAGGATCGTCGCTCCCGAGGCGCCCGTACTTTCAGGACGGGTCCGCCCACCTTAAATGATAAAAGCCCAGCCGCCGGCTCCCGTCTGTTCCGTTGCGAACACAGGGCGAAGCGGCGCGCGGCACAATGAGCAGGTCGTCACTCGCGTGCTTCTTTGGTTGATGAGGAACTAGCTCGTTCAGGCCGAATTGAAATTGAACGTCAGTCTCCAAACTGGCCCAGCACGGTCCTCCGACGAGCCCCAACGCCCACGCAGGTGGGGCCTTGCCCCAACCTGGAGCAATCATAATGCCCGAACCGAGCAAGCAAGAGATCGAGGCCCGAGCGTATAAACTTTGGGAGCAAGCAGGCCGATCCGAAGATCGAGAAGCTGAATTCTGGCAGTTGGCTGAACAGGAGTTGCGGAATGAGGACAGATCCTCGTCAACGCGCACTCCTGACACGCTGTGATGTTGTCTTGCTCGATGCCTAGAGCAGCCCAGAGACGCGCTGACGCACCTTAGCGCGGAGGCTTGCTTTGCTGCAGGCAACCATCAAAACGCATGTGCGCGACCTCAACGGCCTCAGCTTGCCGTGCTGAGGCCGATCATCCGACAGCGGAGGCCAAGCTATGACTGGCCCGTTCTCGTCAGGTTCATGATTGATCGCACCTCGATGCTGCCAAGGCGCGCCAGCGGGATTCTGGAGGCCACCTCGACCGCGTCATCCTGGTCTTTGGCTTCGATCAGAACGAAACCAAGCAGCTGCTCCTTGGTCTCGGCAAAGGGACCATCGGTCACGAGAACTTTTCCGCCCCGCACCCTCACGGTGGTCGCCGTCCGCACAGATTGGAGGGCATGAGCAACGATGAAGTGACCGCTCGTTCGGAGCACGTCGTTGTAGGCCAAGGAGTCTTTCGTGAGGGCGTTCACCTCGGCTCTAGACATGGGGTTGGGGTTTTGCGTCACGGGCAAGCTGTCTTCAGTGCCGTAGACAAGACACAAATACTCCATGGCTTTCTCCAAAGATATGGCTATTGGCCGTCCGCTCTAACCTGAGGACGAACCAGTTGGCAGCGACCCGACACCGGCAAATATTTTCCATGTCGCCCATCCGCCGATCTCATGGGCGCGAAGAGGCGCGATTGCCCCGGCGAAAATGCCCCGGTGCTGAGCGCCAACAGCATTGGTGGTGGCGGGAAGGATCACGTCCCCTGATTGTGCGATGCCGGCGCGTTGGCCATATCGGGCGAGGCCATCATCGACGGAGAGGTGGTGGTCGACACGACGGACGCACAAACTTTTCGGAACTGCAGGCACAGCTCGCCGCGGGTAGACAGGGTCGGCTTGTTTACTACGCTTTCGATCTGCTCTGGCGGGGTGGGGATATCCGCACACTGCCGCAGATTGAGCGTAAGCAGCGACTGCTCGACCTTCTCGGGGAAAACGACATCGAGATGCCAGTACTCTACTCCGAACATCTTACCGGGGACGGGCAGGAGATGTTTAAGCACGCCGCCAAACTAAACTGGGAGGGCATCGTCTCGAAGCGGGCGGATGCGCCGTATCGATCTGAGCGAAATGAGAGCTGGCTGAAAATCAAAACAACCCAGCGTGAGAAATTCCCCGTGGTCGGGTTCGTTCAAGATCCCACCGGGGTCGCCGCTCTGTACCTCGGCAAGCAGCAGGGCAAGGAACTGGTCTACATCGGGAAGGTCGGGACGGGCTGGTCCCGCGCAGTCTCCAGCGAAATTCGCAAGCAGCTAGGCGGTGTGGTCAGTCCGAAATCAATGCTAACCAAACCCATCAGGAAGCCAAAGGCCACATGGGTCGAGCCGAAGTTCTTTGCCGACGTTGAGTACAGAGACATCATGTCGGAAGGCTTGCTCCGAGCAAGCTCCTTTAGGGGGCTTCTCGGAACTGGGTTGGGCGAGCGGGCCGTTCGCCCATTCCTTCAGCGCAGGTGTCTCCATCGGGTCCTGCTTATCGCAGAATACGCACTTTAATTCGGTGCGTCCGCTGTAGCTGGGCACAGGGATCATACGTTTCCCGCAGTGCAAACAACGTGTCACAGGATCCATAGCGTCCTCCCGTGCTGTTCCAAGCGTAGGAACCGCTGTTTTAATGCGGAGTTATGCATGAATTGAAGGGAGGACAAGATGCAGACGGCAATCGACCGGGTAATGCAGACCTTTACGTTGATGGCCAACCTCAGTCCCGAGGAGGCGCGAGCCACCCGCGAAAGATTGGCGCAGTATTTGACCGGAATAGACGCTGACGAAAAGGCGCTTGCGGTTGAGGGGCTTCGCTATTTGCGCGGACCAGGCCGTGTTGCGCGGCGAAGAATGGCGAGGGAAGCAACATGACGGATAGCCTGACCATGAGGGATCAGCCTGACCGCAGCAAAATTAATATGACCGAGGACTATGAGGTGCACTACTGGACCAAGCACCTGAACATCTCGAAGGAAGAACTTCAGAAGATTGTCGATCAGGTTGGAAATTCAGCCGCCGCTGTCCGTAAGGAACTGGCGGCGTAACTGAAGGCGTGGGGTATGCTCGCGATCTTTGGAGCGGGGTCCCCACGCTTTTTCTTTCGCGGATCGTGCAGCAGGCCAGCACGCTTCTAATCTCCGGCCTGAACTTGTGGAGGAACGAATCGGTCGAGGCTCCGTTTCCTCGGCTATGACCGACACTGACCTAGTAGAGCAGTCCTTCGCGATCGCCTGGAGTGTACTTGAGAAATCCGGTGAGCTCAGGGATCCAAACTGGTCTGCGAATTTCTTGCTTGATGAAATCATAGGAATGCTCAGGTCCGGCGAACGGCGCAGGCTCGTTCTTTCGAACTGCGCAATAGATGCATACCGACATCAGCCGGTCAAACTCGTCTCATGATCGACCCTGCCTGCAAAGGTCTGTCTCGGCATTGGCTGAGTGTGCGAGAACAATCCCCAACGCGCGTGGACGGATGAACTGGGCTGTCAGTGCGGAGTCGGGATACCTTGCGAGTGCCAATGGAAGAACCCGCTACGAGCGGAGTGATCGCGAACGGTCATTCGTTGAGGGCGCAGAGGTGACGTTCTGACCGGTAGGCCCGTTGCAACGGATGCGCCTGATCCGGCGCCTATAGCTGGCATGCCCTGAGGGAGTTGGCATCGTCAGCAACGTCGGAGGCAGAACGCCATAAGTTCGAGGCCAGGATCGTGGCCGGCGAGCGCATCACCGGCGCCGATTAGCTCGCACATCGCGGACGGCGTCGGCTTGATGAGCATCCACTATGCCTGACGGGGCTCCGCCTCTGCCGGAACGATATCGCGGCCGGCGCTGCTTGAGCGACGGCGGCTCCTGGCAAAGTGTATGGCCGCTTTGGAGAGCAAAGCGGACCTCTCCCCGTCGCCAGCCGACATCCGCAAATGAGACCCAAAAGAGACATTCGAGGCGAGCATTTTGCGGCTCAGGAACACCAGTCCGTGGTTCGGTTTTTGATCAGGGATCATCTCAGAAAAAAGGGCAGCCGCTTCACTCTGCCCGCTCGATAATTTTACACACTCGATCGTTCGTGCAGAACGCGACTAGCCACCTTGCCTCCCGACACGAGGCGGCTTCGCCGGGTCCATCGCTGGCACGAGGTTAGTCGGTAACGTCACCACTTCTAAGTTGGACCTAGGTCCCATATGGACCCCATCTGGGCTGGTTGGCGATCATCGCGAATGTCGGCGGTCCTCGCGTGCTCGCCGCGCAGACGCGGGGCGAAGTTTGACCGACCAAAACCCAGTTTTGCCTTGTCGCCACATCGAGGTCACGGATGCGGTTTCGGCTCTTGCAGGGTCATAATGTTTGGTCCGTGAGGTGAAGCACGATGGTATCCGATGCTGACCTTCGAAAAAACTATCGCGCACGTTTCTCTCCCGGAGCGGTTGTAAACTTGACCTAGCGTCTGCTTGGATTGAGGTAGCCGTTGAAGACAGAGGCGCGGATGTTCGCGTTAGCTCGTGGTTTCGGCTTA
>Ga0207677_10001011_pt1 | contig 15499 bp, 15 predicted proteins | sample KBSMisM42_FD_184311 | JGI IMG/M metagenome (GOLD analysis project Ga0207677, IMG submission 184311) | Miscanthus rhizosphere microbial communities from Kellogg Biological Station, Michigan, USA - KBS Miscanthus M4-2 (SPAdes) (version 2) | ecosystem: Host-associated > Plants > Roots >...
AAGGACATCTTCCGGCAGGATGACGATCGGCTGCAGTTTCTGTCGTTGCTCGCGACGACCGCCAAGCGATTTCGCTGGCGTCTCCACGAATATTGCCTGATGACGAATCACTACCATCTCGTCATCGGGGTCGGGGAAGAGTAGGGTCAGGCCTCTGCTTCTTGTCAATCAAACTGCGACTCTAAGGGGAAGAGTAGGGTCAGGCCTCTGCTTCTAGGGTCGGGAAGAATAGGGTCAGGCCTCTGCTTCTTGTCAATCAAACTGCGACTCTACGCGGTGTAGCGAAACTGCCCGATACCTCCTCGGAATGGAAACATCCTTGGTCGATTCGGTGGAGTTTCTGCGTGTTTTCTTGACACCGAGGGATCCTCGGGGCATGTCGAGACCGCTGAGACTTGAATTCGAAGGTGCCTTCTGGCACATCACTTCCCGAGGCAATGAACGGAAGGACATCTTCCGGCAGGATGACGATCGGCTGCAGTTTCTGTCGTTGCTCGCGACGACCGCCAAGCGATTTCGCTGGCGTCTCCACGAATATTGCCTGATGACGAATCACTACCATCTCGTCATCGAGACGCCGTTCCGCACGCTTGCCAAGGGGATGCACTGGCTGAATAGCGAATACGTCCGCATCTTCAACAAACGATACAAACGTGTAGGCCATCTCTTTCAAGGACGCTACAAGTCGATTCTCGTCGACGAGCAGAATTACCTGGACGAGGTGAGGCGCTACACCGTCCTGAATCCCGTACGGGCAGGGATGGTGGCGGGTCCGGCCGACTACCGCTGGTCGAGTTACCGGGCGCATGCCGGCCTTGACCCGATTCCGGAGTGGCTTTACTCCGAATGGCTGTTCGACCTGCATCCCGATCCGGCGAAATGCCATGAGATGTATCGCGAGTTCGTCCTCGTGAAGCTCGCGGCGACGGAGTCGATATGGGAGAAACTGGTCGGCCAGATTTACCTCGGCAGCGCGGAGTGGGTCGAGAGGATGCGGAAGGTCATCGCGGAAAAGCCGCGGTCCGATGAGCACGCGAGGGCACAACGGCTGATTCCGCGTCTGAAGATGGCGACGGTCGTGAAGGCGGTGGCAAAGGCTTGCGATATCGAAGAAAAGGATCTCCGCCATCGCCACGGCGGCGCTCCTCGAATGCTCGCCGCCTGGATCGGCTGGAACGAAGGACTGCTACGCCTGAGGGAGATTGCCGCCGCGCTCCGCCTTCGAAGCTCCGGCTACATTTCGACCCTGATCCGCAACGGTGATCGCGAACTGGCCGGCGACGAGCAGTTGCAAGACTTGGCGCGACAAGCGATCGCGGCACTGCAGCCTGCGTAAAAGAACCTCGGCCGCCCCGTCGAATCGGCACAGCTGCGTCGAGCGGGTAGCGCCAGTTGCCGACGCGTGTTCAGAACGTATCCGAGAGTCTCGGGAACTGTGGAATTGCGCGCGTCCAACCGTGCGACTCCCGCGGGAGCTTTCACTCTCACGTCCAGAAAGAGGTCTAACCCGGCCGTGACCACTCGCGCGCATCCACTACGAGCGGCAAAGGCCTGACCCTCCTAGCCCTTTGGTGGCTTAACCCGTTTCTGAAGGTATTCGAGAGTCTCGGGAACTGTGGAATTGCGCGCGTCCAACCTCGCGACGCCCGCGGCAAGCTTTCACGTCACGTCCAGAACAGGCGTCTAACTCCTCGCACGTCACGACTCGCGCATGCACCACGAGCGGCAAAGGCCTGGCCCTCCTAACCTCCCGATTACAGGCACGTGACCACTGGCGCGCATGCACTACGAGCGGCAAAGGCCTGACCCTCCTAGCCCTCTCCGCGTCCAATCTCGCGAATCGCGCGGGCAGCTCTCACTATCACCTCCAGAGCAGAGGCCTGACCCCCTCGCGCGGCCTTTTGAAGCGGATTCGCAATTTCCGCGACCCAATGTTTCGTCATCTCAATGCTGATCAACGCCGAGCCCTCGTCATCGAACTGATCGACGCCGTCACTGAGGCGGCGCTCCTGGGATCGCTTGTTTACCTTCGCCCTGCCGAATACGAGAATATTGCCAGCTCAGAGTTCCGTAGTCGATACGGGAGCGCATACGCCACTCTCATCAGCCTTCAGCTCCTCCAGATCAGTCAACATTTTTCTGACCGTCCGGACTTTCCACTTAGGACACGAGTATTCGTAGAACAAGGGCACGCTAACGATGGAGATGCCCTGCGCGCGATTGGGCACTGGAAGTTCGATACCGAGCCTGCTCCGGAGATATTTGAGGGAGAGGAAGTGCTGACGTTACAACCAGACCCACGCCGAACATCCTTGCTACGGATCGACGACTACGCGCTGGGGTCCAAGGAGTCGATGTACCCCCTTCACGCGGCTGACATGTTCGCCTATCTCGCTCACTCAGCACTTTCCTTCAAGATAGACCGACTTCCTCAGGGGTCTCTTCGACAATCTCCTGCCACGTATTCCGCACCTATCCACCTACTACGACAAGGCTGCACTGATCCAAGTCGTTGAGAATGCTGAGGCGATGCAGGGAGAAAATGCAGCGATTCGGGCTGGATGGCAGAACATGCGGGAGTATCTTCATTCCCACAACCTGAAGATGAAGATTTTGCCTTGGGGCACGATCGACGGACGCCATCTCACCGAGGAGGAGCACTCAACAGCGCGTGCAGCTATCCGCTCGGAACTCGACGGCCATCGCTCGGAGAGTTGAGATCCAATCTGCTTGCAGCGTGACTTGCGACGCGGCGCCGGACCAACTCCGCATGCTGCTGGCTGACCTTCATCAACTCGATGATGCCTGTCCAGTTTCGCCAGTGTTTATCCCATAGCTCTTCGCCCACAACACTCCCGAAATCGATTTTCATCGGCGTCCGCCAACTTTCGTACCGTTCCAAGGCCACGATGCGCTCACTGATCCCTTCGAGCTTGCGGGCGGTCGGGCTTCTTCGGGCGGAACTCTCCATCCATTCACGCCAATGGCGCTTTCCTTTAGATTGGTTGCATTTCCCACATGCGGGGACCAAGTTTGCGATCTCGGACACGTGCCCGGTCGGCTTTTTATTTTGGACGAGCGGACGTAGGTGATCCCACTCGGTCGAGGCATCTCCGCAGTACGCGCACCTGACGTCGTCGGGCGCCATGCCGAGAATGGACAATGCCTCCTCGACCTCCGCCTCCGTTGGCGGAACCACCGGGATGATCGCATTCACGAAAGCACTGGTGATGCTCGAAGAACGGCCGGCGATCGTCATGACCGTCGGCATCTGAAATGAGGGGTTCTTTTTTGCCACTCGATAAGCTCCTTTTTCCGGGTCCGGGCCGCCGCTCGATTCATGTGCCGAGATTTTCTGAGAAGGTTGGCCCATCTCTCACGCCGCTTCTTCAGGGGGTGCGCTCACCGCGATCCACGGGATCGAGGCCAAAGAGAATCTTCGCGGCACTTCCCCCAATCAGTCGACTGTTGAGCGTCAGAAGTTCTTCGATGTCCAATGCAATGCCGAGTGCCATCGTTCGCTCGGGTGCATGTGCCAGAGACGCGACGTGCTCTCTTAGAATGACACCGCGAATTGCGACGTCGTGGCGAATCGAAAGAAGCGGCGCGCCCGACAGTCCGGGAGGTGGAACAAACGACGTCTCGTATCCGGGCGGCGTCAGTGGAAGCTCAGTCAAACCTCGGCGCGTGACCACGTTTCCAGCGAACGCTCGAAGATACTTCACGGGTGCAGTAGGAGTCGGTGTAAGAGCGAATGGGAACCCACAGGCAGATACCTCGCTCAAGTAATCGAGTGGCGTGAAGTCGAATTGCAGTCGCGGCGTTTGAAGGCCGGGACAGTGGAGTATCACGAAGTCGATTCCGGGGAACTCCTCCTTGTCAGCGACCGGGATCGTCTGCTCGGGCGTAGTCATGATCCGGCCAACAGCTACGAAGCCGTTGGCCTGCGCTGCTGCGTGCTCCGCAGCTTGATGATAAACATGGAGAGCGCTCCCGAAGAGGCCCTGTGAGGGTGCGAGAGGGAATGCGGTTCCATACACCTCCAACCGTGACAAGTCGAGTGATCCATCGGGCGAGGCTGCGCCACTCACGACGGCGAGGTGTGTTTGATTGATGAGTCGGGATAGTCCTGGAGACGGCTGCATTCTGTCCTCTCGGTCAGAGAATTGTGCGGAACGGATTCACGAAACGTTGGGTAGGCACGAGGGTCAGACCTTTGTTTTTCGCTAGTGGTAACTTTGCTCACTTCTGCATGAGCGTAGAGAGATCTCCCCTGTCGAAGACCGACATCAGCGCGGTCACCTTACATCCCAGGGCGTGTGCGAGTCGGAGTACCGTTTCGACGTTGGGTACACGCGAGCCGTTTTCGATGGTGCTGATCCGGCTTTGAGGAAGGCCGCATCGAGCCGCGAACTCCACCTGAGTTAACCCGCGCTTTTTTCGGAGCTCGCGGACGCGCTCTCCGAGTAGTCCTCCGATCGTAGGAGCTACTGCCATTGGTGCGCTTTCGCGTTGACAATTCGTACGCCTCGATATATCATTTTCACAATATCGAAGGAGCGCATAACCATGCTCGAACCCGACCTCATCTCCCGCATTCGTCACATCTTCCTACACCCACGGCCGCATGTCAGCATTATGCAGGCGACGTCGCTCCTCGGGTGGTCGCGGAGGGAGATGTCTGAGGCGATTGAGGCGGGGGAGGTCGAGTTGTGGACGACGCCGGTGGGGAAGTGGTTTCCGCGGGCGGAGATGATGGCGAAGGCGCTGGAGATCTGGCCGATGCATGTCATCGAAGAGGCGCTCGGGGAGGATGCGGACGGCGTCCTGCCGCAGGCGATCCGGAGCGCGGAGTTGCGCGTGCGGCTGCCGCGGCATCATATCGATATGCTGGAGTATCGGGCGGAGCAGGGGGAGACGACCGTCAGCGGGGTGCTGGAGCGGGAGTTGGATGGCATCGCCAGCGCGCACATCGAGGAGTTGTCGGCGGCGTTGCCCGGGTTCGCCGAGGCGATGGCCTGGCCGGGGTGACTTATCCGCAGATGACGCAGATAGAACGAGATGGGGGACGACTTTCACCTTCGTTCAGCCCGACACCGACCGTGTCGGCATGGGGACACCGACCGTGTCCCAGTGAGGCGCGTCCGCGTCCCACTGGGACATCGCCGCGTCCCAGTGAGGCGCGTCCGCGTCCCACTGGGGCATTGCCGCGTCCCAGTGAGGCGCGACCGCGTCCCATTGGGGCATCGACCGCGCCCCGCTGAGGCGCGACCGCGTTCCAGAGGGCGTCGACCGCGCCCCGCTGGGGCGCGACTGCGTCCCAATGAGGCATCGGCCGTGTCCCAGCGGGACATGACTCGGCCGCACTCGGATGGCTGCGAATTCGGGGGACTTGACAACGGGGAAAGCGGGCACTAGAATACCGAACACGGAATCGGAGGCTCGTAAAGCTACGGTTCCGGCGGCCGTCGTCGGTATGGGCGTGCTGGATAGCACATAGTCCTGTACCGGTGCGGGAGTTGAGTTGTCTCCTCCTGCCGCGAGCACCTGAGGTGTGTACATACCTCGGGACGACATCAACCGGGGGTATCGGCGCGTCGCCGCGACCTCCAGCCGGTGGCCGCCTCGCACTTGTCGACGAGTCGTGACGTTCCCTCCGGCCTGACAGCTCGCATAAGGAGGAAATGTCATGAGTAACACCGTCAACAACACACTTGGTACATCGAACCCCGCTTCCGCCGGTCTGACCCCGGATGCGGTCATCGAGCAGATCCGCACGCTGCGCTCGCAGATCGGCAATGTGACGCCGCTCTCGAAAGCGCAGCGGGATCAGCTCAACCAGCGGGCACGCAAGCAGCCGGCCCCAATCGTCGACATGTCGATCGGTGTGATCGGCTCGTCGGCCACGGTGGCGCAGGCTGTGGGGCAGCCGATCGACGATGTTCTCCAGCTTCAGGCCGAGTCGGTCCGCTGGGGGCATGTCGCCGACGAGCTCCGCACGTTCCTGAAGGGAGTCGAAGGCGCGAACCTGGTCCGCCGCGAGCGGCTGGCGTTCATCGCTGGGCAGGCGTATTCGTTCGGATCGCAACTGGCGCGGAATCCGGACAATGCAGACCATGCGGACCTCCTCCCGCGGGTCGAGGAGATCAAGCGTCTGAAGAGCGTCGCACGCCGCAAGAAGGCGGCGCAGGCTCCGCAAACGCCGTCGCCCGTACCGCCGGCACCCGTACCCGTCACGTCCGCATCGCCGAAACCGTAGAGTAGAGGAGATAGTGAACCCGGGCGCGTCGCAGCGCGCCCGGGTTCCATTGAGTTCGGAAATCAGCGGATCAGTGGATCAGTGATTCGTGGATCAGGGGATGAAGTCAGTCGCTGGTTTCCTGTTCTACGAGCTCCGCATCTGATGAAGGTACTGATCTACCCCTTATCTACGGATCCACTGATCACTGATCCACTAATCCACAAACGAGTCTTCTATGAAAAACGAAAACAGATCCGAACGTGCCGTGGCGCTCGTCAACGAAGCAGTCGATGTGATGCGGCGGGCCGAACGAGCGCCCCATTCGCCGCTCAGCGCGTCCGTGTCGGCGGAGATGAGACGCGAATACCGCCGCCATGCCGTGCGTCTGCGCCGGCAGAAGGTGGGGCCGCGCTATCTCAATCTCCACTCCGCCGAGAAGCTGGCCGGCATTTATGAAAGGACCGTGGCTCGTGACGAGATTCTCGAGAAGGTAGAAAAGGATTTCCGGCGAATCTCCCTGGAGCTCAAGCAACTCCGGAAGGAAAACCCAGAGATCGATAAAGCGGTGGTGGCGTTAGTCGAGGAGGCGGCACGGCTGGCGGAAGAGCATGGTCCCGGCAGTGAGGCCGCGGAACGATACCGGCTTTTGGTCTCCTTCGGCTTCGCGGAGAAGGAATTCATCGATCGCAGGCGGAAGGCGCGGGCTGTGTCTCGCCCGAGCCTCACCCGGACTGAAGCACGCTATCTCCTGACCGGCGCCGAGTTTCTCGACTCTGTCCCCGAGGGGACGGCGGTCATCGCCATCCCGCCGGAGGGGAGCGGCACCGGACGCCCTCGCATTTTGATGCGCATCGGGGTGGGTGAGGCAGCGTGGATCGGCAGCTTCGAGGCCGGTAGTGAGAGTTTCAACACGGTTGCCCTGATGCCGGACGAAAAACACCTGTTCGTATCGGCGGATGGCGCCGGCTACATCATCGACCTGCTGTCGCGAACGCTTGTGGAGCAGATCGGTACGGAGATCAGCGGAGTGATGGCGGACGATGCGGGGACGCTGTTCGTGGTCGTTCACGGCAGCAGGCGCCTGGAAGCATTCGGGCGGGAGGGCCGCCTCTGGAAAACCGGGGCGATCGGTTCCGGGAGAGTGCGGCACATGGACATGGCCGACACCGCGATCATCGGTGAAGGAGTGCACCCATTGCTCCCCGGCTGGACCAATTTCACCGTCGAGCTGGCGACGGGCAACGTTCGTTTCCATCCGCGTTAACTCCGGGGCTCCGCGTGACTACAATGCGCGCCCCATGACCGCGGTCATCATCGCGATTGCTGTTGCGATCTTTCTCATCGCGAACGCCGCCGCATTCCGCGTCCTCGTGCGCGTTCATCCGCGGCGGCGGCGGATCGTCATCGCGTTGATCGCCATCGGCAATGTGATGTGGATCTTCTTTCCGATCCTCAATGCGCGCACCGATTTCTCCCGATTCGTTCGCGCCACGTTCGGGCCTCCCTGGTTTGCGTGGGCGTGTTTCGCGATTCTCTACTCCGCGTTCGCATTGCTGCTGGCGATGGCGTGGCTGCCGTTCCGGCGCCGCATGCCGTTCGCGGGATTCGCGCGATGGCCGTCGCGGATCTTTTTGTGGGCGACGCTGTTCGCGCTCGTCACCGGCGTCTGGAACGCGCTCGTGCCGCTGCGCATCGAACGCGTGCCGATCGTCGCGAACGGTGCGCCGCCGTTTCGGATCGCGCTGATCTCGGACTTGCATACCGGACTTTTTTCGCGCGCGTCGCGGCTGGAGCAGATCTTCGGCACTGCCGCCGCGCAGAAGCCGGACGTCATCCTCCTCGCCGGCGACAACGTCGACGACGATCCGATCTTCACCGCCAAGCTGCTCGCCGCGACGCGCGTCCTCGATCCTCGCATTCCGCTCCTCGCCGTCCTCGGCAATCACGAGATGTACGGACAGCCGAACGAAGTGATCGATCACTTGCGCGGCAGCCGGATTCGTTTGCTCGTCAACGAAGGGGCGGTGATCAACGGTGTCTGGATCGCCGGGATCTCCGACTTTGCCGCACGCACTCCGAAGCTCGAACCTGACTTCGACGCGGCGTTGCGCGGCCGCAACGGGGCGTTTCCGATCCTGCTCGCGCATCAGCCGAAGGCGTTCCCCGAGGCGATGAAGCGCGGCTTGCCGATCACGATCTGCGGCCATTCGCACGGCGGACAGTGCGCGATTCGTCCGCTGCATTGGTCGCTGGCGGGCGTGTTTCTGCCGTATCACATGGGTCTGTATCGGCGGGGCGAGTCGCAGCTTTACGTCAACACCGGAACGGGTTACTGGCTCTTTCCGTGGCGCTTCGGAATCGGGATCTCGCCGGAGATTACGGTCGTCGAGATAGGTTCATCCGCAGATTACGCAGATGTACGCAGATTAAAAACGGTTCTCAATCTGCGTTCATCTGCGAAATCTGCGGATGGATTTTGACTTACGTCGCGGCGACAACCGTAAGTCGCCGCTCCGCGTCGGCTTTGAGCGACGCCTGCACTTCTTCGTCGCCGATTCGCGGCTCGTCCTGGGGGTGGGCGAGGTAGTAGCCCTGGAGCAGATCGACGCCGAGGTCGCGGCACCATTCGTATTCTTCGACGGTCTCGAGGCCCTCGGCGAGCGTCTTCGCGCCGATTTTCCCGCCGAGGTCGACGAGCATTTTTACGAGGTCCTGCTTGATCGGCTCGTCGGCGAGTGTGGAGACGAGGCCTTTTGTGATCTTGAGATAGTCGGGGGAGAGCGCGGCGATCGCTTCAAGCGAGGCGTAGCCGGAGCCGGCGTCGTCGATGGCGACCTCGATCCCCTTGTCGCGGAACTCATCGAGCAGGCGGCGGAAGACGGCGTAGTCCTCGATCGCCGCGCGCTCGGTCAACTCGAACACAAAATGCCCGCGATGTTCGGAGAAGAACGACACCATCTCGTGGATGCGGAACTCCGACTCCTCGAACATCTCCGCTTCGAGATTGAGCAGATATTTGCGACCGGTGAGGTCGAACGAGCGGAGGCGTTTCAGCGCGTTTTCGAGTGCGACCGTTTCCAGCGCCCAGGCCAGTTTCGCATCGCGCGCGAAGCCGAAGAGCATGTCGGAATTGCGGAACGACGAATTCGGCGCGCCGCGCGTCAGCACCTCGTAGCCGAAGACCGTTCCCTGCTGCGCCCAGACGATCGGCTGGAAGAGCGTGGTCACGCGCTTGCGGCGGATGATGTCGCGCAGCTCGCGCGTGAGCTGCTTCTTCCGTTGCTGCTCGGCATCGCGCACCGCGTCGCCAGCGGTCTGCATGCCTTGATAAACCTGACGCTCGAGGCGGATCTGCGGCCGGTAGTCGATGCGCGCCGCGCCGACGAAGAATCCGATCTGTCCCTGCTGCATGGCCGGAAAGCGCTGGCGCATGGCCGCGATCAGTTTCTCGCGGACGTCGTTGGCGACCATGTCGAAGGCCGTCTCCTGCCGCAGGTCGGTGCCGCGCGATTCGAAGAAGATGTAGAAGCTCGATCCGCCGACGAGATTCGCGGCCACCAGCGCTTTCGGAAATCTCGCACGCGCCTCGGACACGACGGCCTCACCCGCGCAACGGAGGAACTCGTCGAAGAACGCCCATCCGTATTCGGCCTCGATCGATTCGAATTGTTCGATGTCGACGTAGACGATGCCGATTTCGCTCTGCTCGATGAGCATTTCCTTGAGCCGGCTGAGCACCATCGGGACGGTGGGAAGTCCGCTGGCGCGATCGAACAGCATGCTCTCCGATGATTTCGCGGCCTCGGCGCTCGGACTCGGATCGCGATGCCTGCGATGCAGCAAGGCGCCGATGCGTTTGACCACTTCGTCGCGGTTGAACGGCTTGACGAGGTAGTCGTCGGCACCGAGCTGCAATCCGGTCAGGCGATCCTTGACGTCGCCGCGTCCGGTGACGAGCACGACCGCGATCTGCGACGTCCGCTGCACCGCCTTCAGCGCCTGGCAGACTTCCCATCCGCTGCGCTTCGGCATCATGACGTCGAGCAGGACGAGATCGGGCAGCCGGGCCTGGGCGATGGCCAGCGCTTCCTCGCCGTCGCGCGCCGTCAGGACTTCGCAATCGAGCGGCCGGACGAAGAGCGTCAGCAGGCGCTGTACGTCCTCATCATCATCGGCAATCAGCAGCACGGGCCGCTCAGACATCGTTGGGCAATGATATTGCGTGAATCGAGCCAGAGACGGAAGAGTGAAGGGTGAAGAGTGAAGAGTGAAAAGTGCGCCCCATTTTCACTCTTCACTCTTCACCCTTCACCCTTCACTCTTCCCCTGTGTTAAGTTCCCACGCCGCAGTTGATTGGAGAGACATGATCAAATTCGGGACCTCGGGGTGGCGCGGCATCATCGGAGAGGATTTCACCTTCGACAACGTCCGCATCGCCAGCCAGGGCATCGCCAACTATCTGAAGAAAGCGAATCAAAAGGGACACGGCGTCGTCATCGCTTACGACACCCGCTTCCTATCCGAAAAGTTCGCATCGGAAGCGGCGCGCATCTTCGCCTTCAACGACATCCAGGCCTACCTTTGCACGCGCGACGTTCCCACGCCGGTGGCGTCGTTCGAGACGGTGCGGCGCAAGGCGATGGGGGCGATCAACTTCACCGCCTCGCACAATCCGCCCGAGTACAACGGCCTGAAGTTCTCGACGTCGAACGGCGCGCCGGCATTGCCGGAGATCACCAAGCAGATCGAGGAAGAGATCAACAAGGTCGCCGCCACCGGTCAGCGCGTCGACGTCTACGAGAAGTCCGAGCTGATCGAAGAGATCGATCCGAAGGACCGCTACCTCGACGGCCTCAAACAGAAAGTCGACGTCGATACGATCCGCAAGAGCGGTCTGCGCATCGCCATCGATTCGCTCTTCGGCACTTCGCGCGATTACCTCGACTATTTCCTGCTGGAGTCGGGCGTCGAGGTGAAGATCATTCACAACTATCGCGATCCGTATTTCGGCGGCTTCTCCCCCGAGTGCAACGAGAAGAACCTCGGCGAGCTTCGCAAGGTCGTGACCGAGGAAGGTTTCGACCTCGGCCTGGCCACCGACGGCGACGCTGACCGCTTCGGCATCATCGACGACCGCAACCGCTTCGTCTCGCCGAACGTGATCCTGTCGTTGCTGGCCATCTATCTGAAACGGGAGCGAAAAATCCCCGGCGGCCTGGCGCGCTCGGTAGCCACGACGCATCTCATCGACGCCATCGCCCGCAAGCTGGACGTCGAGCTTCACGAGACGCCGGTCGGCTTCAAGTACATCGGCGAGCTGATTCTCGACGACAAGATCGCCATGGGCGGCGAGGAGAGCGCGGGGATGTCGATGTACCGCCATCTCCCGGAGAAGGACGGCATCCTGGCCTGCCTGCTGGTCGCGGAGATGGTCGCGCACACCGGCAAGAAGTTGAATCAGCTCATCGAGGAGATGTATCAGGAGTTCGGTTACTTCTATTCGAAGCGAATCGACATGAAGTTGACGCCGCAGTTGAAGGATTCACTGGCCGAGAAGCTCGCCAATCCGCCGAAGTCGATCGACGACTTCACCGTGCGCGAAGTGAACAAGACCGACGGCGTGAAGCTGCTCTTCGACGACAACGCCTGGCTGCTGTTCCGGCTGTCGGGAACGGAGCCGGTCGCGCGGATTTACGCCGAGGCGTGCAGTCCGAAGGATTTGAAACACGTGTTGGATTCGGGGAAGAAGTGGGCACTGAGCTGAGAGAAAAGCGAATGTTCAATGTTGAATGTTCAATGTTGAATGTTGAATGTGGCTGCGCGCCGCACGGCATTCGTTCTCTCATTCAACATTCAACATTCAACACTCAACATTCAACATTTCGCTTTTCGTAATGCCTTCCAAGAGCACTTCCGGTTGAATGTGGAATGTGGCTGCGCGCCGCTCGGCATTCGTTCTCTCATTCAACATTCGACATTCAACACTCAACATTCAACATTTCGCTTTTCGTAATGAGCTATCCCTTCCAAGAGCACTTCCGGTTGAATGTGGAATGTGGCTGCGCGCCGCTCGGCATTCGTTCTCTCATTCAACATTCAACATTCAACACTCAACATTCAACATTTCGCTTTTCGTAATGCGCTACCCCTTCCAAAAGCACTTCCTGGTCTGCATCGGCGGCCGCTGCGGCAATCCCGATCGCGGCATCGAGCGGGGAGAGCTCATTCACGCGGAGCTGAAGGGGCACAACAAGAAGATGGGGCGCAAGCCGCTGGTGCGCGTCTGCACGGTGTCGTGTCTCGACCTTTGCGATCACGGGCCGAACATGATCGTCGATGGGAACGTCTACTCGCACCTGACGCGCGAACTGGCGCGCGAGGTGTACGCGGGCGTGATGGGCGACGGACCGTCGCGCGATGATTTGCAGTTGTCCGAGGATGAGTTTCAGGCCGGCGGCAGCGCGGCGGTGAAAAAGTAGCGATGCGGCGCGCGCTGATCGCGATCGCTCTCTTACTGGCGGCGTGCGGGCGTGAGGCGAAGAAGAAATCGTTCATCCTGGCTACCACCACGACCGTGCAGGGATCGGGCGTCCTGCCGATGCTGCAGGCCGAGTTCCAGCGCGATACCGGCATCGAGATTCATCCGATCGTGGCCGGATCGGGACGAGCACTCGAGCTCGCGGCGCAAGGGAACGTGGACGCGACGCTCACGCACGATCCCGGATCGGAAAAGCGTTTCATCGCCGCGCACAAGCCGCGGCTCTATCAACCGTTCCTGTGGAACGACTTCGTGATCGTCGGACCGATGGACGATCGCGCCGACGTGGCGCACGCGCGCAGCGCCGCGGACGCGTTTGCGCGCATCGCGAAGGCGCACGCCGTTTTCACGTCGCGCAACGATCAGTCGGGGACGTACACGAAGGAGCGCGCACTTTGGCGGGCCGCGCTCGCGGTACCCGAGCTCAATCCCGGATACATGAAGATGGGACAGCCGATGCCGGCGCTGCTGCGTTCCGCGAGCGAGTTGCAGGCGTACACGCTCAGCGACCGCGCCACGTACGAACAGCTCGCGCCGGCGCTGCGGTTGCGCCTGCTGTACGCCGGCGATCCCTTCCTGCGCAACGTCTACTCGGTGATGCTCATCTCCGCCGATTCCAACGCCGCACGCTTCGTCGACTGGCTTCTGCACGGCCGCGGCCGAGCGCTGCTCGAGAAGTACGAGATCAAAGGTCATCGCGCCTTCCACCTTTTGTAGCTCCGCGCGACCGGTCCCCCTTTTGCAGTCCAGCGCCGCGGAGGGTTTTATCGATGTTGAAGCGCACTTCGTTTCTCGCAGTAGTTTTGGTTGGAATTCTCGCTGCCGGCTGCGGCTCCGGCGGCCTCGGCGCGTCCGGCAACAGCGTCTCGCTCGATCAGGAATGGCAGCTCGGCAATCAGATGGCTGCGCAGGTCGCGCAGCAGATGCAGCTCAGCAATGACGCCACCGCGAAGGCGTATCTGACGCAGATGGGCGAGCGCATCCACGCCGCTACGCCGCTGGCCGATCGTCCGTTCACGTTCGACATCGTCAACGATCCCGGCGTCAACGCGTTCAGCATTCCCGGCGGACACATCTACATCAACAGCGGCCTCATCGCGCATGCGGACAAGGCCGACGAACTGGCCGGCGTGGTCGCGCACGAAATCAGTCACGTGGTCGCGCGCCACGTCATCAAGCAGGTCGAAACGCAGCAGGAGATCGGCGCAATCGGCAGCATTCTTCTCGGACAGAATCCGAGCGGGCTGCAGCAACTTCTGGCGCAGGTGATCGCCGGCGGCGCAATGGCGCGATTCAGCCGCGCCGACGAAAAAGAAGCCGACGACCTCGGCCTGCAATTCATGACCAAAGCCGGCTACGACCCGCACGGCATGCTGGACATGTTCCAGAAGCTGCTCAGCCTGGAGAAGGGCGGCGACAACTCCGTGACGCGATTCTTCGCCGACCATCCCGGCACGCAGGATCGCATCAACGACATCTCCAGCCGCATCGCCAAGATGGGCAACCCGACCGGCATCGTCGACGACCCGGCGTATCACTCGAATTTAAAGGATCGCGTAGCGAGGTAGGTTTTCGTCATCCAGAGGCGCCGAAGCCGTGGAGCGCGACGCGCGACGCGGCGTAGGACGCCGAAGGATCCCCGGCCGGTAGCCCGGAAGGGCGGTGGCGAAGGTCGAAAGTCGCGCCATTGGAAATCGGATTAACAGCCGGGGATCCTTCACCGTCCTGCGCGACTTCGCCTTCGGCTACGTCGCTCCGGCGGTTCAGGATGACAGCTAGAACAATTCGTTGATCGGCTGGTACGTCCCGTCCTTTGCGAACGGCACGTACTCGAAGCCGCGGTTCAGCGGATCGTCGTGGCGGACGGTCGTGTAGTCGATGCCGAGGGCGGAGTAGATCGTCGAGGTGACGTCCTCGGGGCGGATGTCGCGGTTCGCGCTCCATCCGAAATCGCTCACGCTGCCGCCGGTGGCGTCGGTCTTGCCGATGACCTGTCCGCCGCGGACGCCGCCGCCGGCCCACACCGTGGTCATGCGCAGGTTGTGATCGCGGCCGGCCTGATTGTTGAGGACTCCGACCGTGCGGCCAAACTCGGCCACGACCACGACCATCGTCTCATCGAGGAGCGTCTTTCCCGCCACCGAGCCGGGCATCGACGCTAAATCGGCGAGCAACGATGCGTAGGCGGGATCGAACTGTGCGCACTGCGTGTAGAGCGAGTTCACGCCGTTGGCTGGCTTGTCGTAAATGCCGCTGTGGTGATCCCATCCGCCGAGGGTCGCTTGCACGAAGCGCGTGCCTTTGCCGGCGGCGACGAGATTGCGAGCCACGATGAGCGAATCGCCGAAGGTGGTCGCGCCGTACTTGGTGTGATCGGTGGACGAGAAGCTGAAGACCGCGTTGATGTTCGGCGCGTCCATCAGAGCTTTCGATTGCGTGTAGAAGTCGTTCATGTCCAGCGACGATTTGCCGAGGACGCCGCTGGTGCGGTTGGTATCGAGCGACTGCAGGAACGACCAGCGGTCGGAGAATCGCGAAGCGCCGTCCGGATGCGCGATCGTCGGAAGGCCGGTGGCCGCGGGCACGACCTGGAACGGTGCGTACGACGCGGGCAAGTAGCCGGACGACGGAATGCCGGTGGAGTTGAGAGCGATGAAGCCGGGAAGGACGTCCGAGGGGGAGCGCTTGAGTTGCGATTCGAGTGCGACGACCGCCCCGA
>Ga0207677_10001018_pt1 | contig 15444 bp, 13 predicted proteins | sample KBSMisM42_FD_184311 | JGI IMG/M metagenome (GOLD analysis project Ga0207677, IMG submission 184311) | Miscanthus rhizosphere microbial communities from Kellogg Biological Station, Michigan, USA - KBS Miscanthus M4-2 (SPAdes) (version 2) | ecosystem: Host-associated > Plants > Roots >...
ACTTCATGCGTACTCGCGGGCATACGCCAGGCTTGGAGAGAGCTATGCGGGCTCTCGGGAAGGCTGGGAACAACGGCGCGATCTGGTTCGGGATCGGCGTCGCGTTGGCGATCCTCGATGGCTCGAATCGGAAAGCGTGGATCGTCTGCGCCGTCCTCGCGCCGGTCGCGATCGCGCTCAACTACGTGGTCAAGCTGATCGTCAGGCGGCCGCGGCCGGTGCTGGAGGGGTTGCCGCCGCTCGGCGGGGCGCCGAGCTCGCTCAGCTTTCCCTCGGCGCACGCGACCTCCTCGTTCGCGGTGGCGACGGCGATGACGCGGGTCGAGCCGCTCGGCGCTTTCGCCTTCCTCCTCGCCCTCGCCCTCTCGCTCGGGCGTCCCTACCTCGGCATGCACTACCCATCCGACGTCATCGCCGGCGCGCTGCTGGGCGTCGCGCTCGGATTGCTGGTACCCCTCTCGCTATGAGCGGAGGAGGCGGCGCCTGATGAAGGTGGGGATCGTTGGCCTGCCCAATGCCGGCAAGTCGACTCTTTTCAACGCGCTGACCCAGGGCGGCGCCCAGACCGGGGATTACCCCTTCACGACGATCGAGCCGAACGTCGCGATCGCCCAGGTGCCCGACGAGCGCTTGGAGAAGGTGGCCGAGACGGTCCGGTCCTCGAAGCTCGAACCGGCGACGATCGCCTTCCACGACATCGCCGGCCTGGTCAAGGGCGCCTCGGAGGGGGAGGGGCTCGGCAACCAGTTCCTCGCCTCGATCCGCGAGACCGACGCGATCTGCCACGTCGTCCGCTGCCACGCCGACTCGGGCGTCCCCCATCCCGACGGCCGCGTCGACCCGCTCGCCGACATCGAGACGATTGAGACCGAGCTGATCCTCTCCGACTACGAGCAGGCCGAGCGCCGGCTCGACCGGGTGCGCAAGGGCGCCAAGTCCGGCGACCCCGAGGCGATCGCCGAGCGCGACTGGCTCGAGCGGGTCGTCGCGGCGCTGGCGGAAGGCAGGACCGCGCGTTCGGTCCCCGTGCCCGAGGGCGCCGCCCACGGCCCGCGCAACCTGCAGGCGCTGACCTCGAAGCCGATCCTCTACGTCGCCAACGTCGACGAGGGCGACGCCAACGCGCCGGACGCCGTCGTCGGCCACGCGGCCGCGGTCGGCGCCGGCGTCGTCGCGGTCAGCGCCAGGATCGAGGGCGAGCTGGCCGAGCTCGACCCCGCCGAAGCGGAGGAGATGCGCGAGTCCTACGGCGTCGAGGGCTCCGGCCTCGATCGCCTCGTGCGCGCCGCCTACGACCTGCTCGAGCTGATCGTCTTCTTCACCGCCGGCGAGGGCAAGGAGGCCGTCGCCCGCCCGCTCGCCCGCGGCTCGACCGCTTGGGAGGCGGCGGGGACGATCCACACCGAGATCCAGCACGCCTTCGTCAAGGCCGAGGCGATCGGCTGGCAGGAGCTGGTCGAGTGCGGCGGCTACGCCCCGGCCCGCGAAAAGGGCCTGCTGCGGATCGAGGGCCGCGACTACCTCGTCCAGGACGGCGACGTGATCACGATCAAGGTTTAGGCTCGTTTTCGTCCGGCGCTCTAGGGTTCCTCCATGGATCAGGGGGCGCGGTTCCCGCGCGTGGCCGCCAGGGCGGGCCACTACGAGAGCTTCTACGTGAAGGCCTGCCCGCCGGGCGGCGGGCGCGGGATCTGGATCCGGCACACGGTCCACAAGCGGCCCGGGGCGGAGCCGAACGCCTCGATCTGGTTCGTCCTCTTCGACCGCGAGGCGGACGGGCCGCGGGCGACGAAGATCACCGTCCCGGCCGCCGACCTCTCGGCGCCGGTCGGCTCCTGGATCCGCGTCGACAAAGCCGAGATCGGGCCCGGCAAGGCGAGCGGCTCGATCTCGACGGAGGAGCTCAGCGCCTCATGGGACCTGACCTTCCGCGGCGACGCCGAGCCCTGCAAGTACCTGCCGGCCGACTGGCTCTACGGGGCGCCGCTGCCGCGCACCAAGTTCGTCGCGCCGTACCCGCTCGCCCGCTTCGGCGGCCGCCTGGAGGTCGACGGCGAGTCGATCGAGCTGAGCGAGTGGCCGGGGATGATCGGCCACAACTGGGGCAGCGAGCACGCCGAGCGCTGGGTCTGGCTGGAGGGGACCGGGTTCGTCGACGACCCCGACGCCTACTTCGACGCCGGCGCCGCACGGGTCAGGGTCGGCCGCCGCTCCACCCCCTGGCTGCCCTCCGGGATGCTCTCGCTGGAAGGCGAGACCCACCGGCTCGGCGGCTTCGGCAAGATCGGCTCGGCCTCGATCGCGGAGTCGCCGGCCGCCTGCGAGTTCGTCCTCCCCGGCAAGGACCTGACCGTCCGCGGCCGTGTCTCCGCCCCGAGGAAGGACTTCGTCGGCTGGCTCTACGCCGACCCCAAGGGCCCTGAGCACCACACCGTCAACTGCTCGGTCGCCGACCTCGAGCTGACCGTGGAGCGTCCCGGCCGCCTGCCGCGCCAGCTCTCGCTCGCCGCCGGCGCCGCCTACGAGTTCGGCATGCGCGAGACCGACCACGGCATCCCGATCCAGCCCTACCGGGACGGGTGAGCGGTCAGTCGACCACCTTTACGAAGGTCATCCAGCGGTCGTAGGCGCCGAGGGCCGAGGCGAGCTGGTCGCCGCGGATCTTGGTGACGCCGCCGGTACCGACGAGGCGCGCCCAGACGATTCGGGGCGAGACGCCGCGCTCGGTGACGACGACCTGCTTGAGGCGACCGCGAAGATACGGCGCCAGCCGTTCGCTGATTTCCGGCCCGCTGAAGGTCAGCTTCCAGCTGTGCAGCGGGCAGAGATAGTCGTAGGGGTCCGGGACGCCAACGAGGTAGGGGACCGGCGGTCCGAAGAAGACGTTCTGGACGCTCTCGGTATGCCCCCCCGAGCAGGCCGAGAAGAAGGTCTCCGCGACTTCCCCGCCGTAGGTCACCACCTCGCCGCGAGTGTCGTCGACCGCGGCGTCGGTCGCGGCCGTCTCGGTGGAGAGGTCGCCGTAGACCTGGCTGCGGGTGTCGTCGTAGAGGTCGAAGCCGTTGCCGCCGACGTCGCCGGTGAGGGCGAAGGAGCGCGACTCGACCGCCTGCGTGCGGAGCTCCTCGCGCGGCCAGGAGGGCGGCGACTCGTTCGGCACCACGCCCTTGACGTACTGCTCGAGCGGCAGGGCGTCGATCGCGTTGAGGGAGCCGGGGTCGCTTTCGGTCGGCACCACCTCGAGCGCGCCGCGGTAGGCGTCGCCGGCGATCTCGACCGTGCCGTTGCCGGCGGCGCGCAGCTTGCGCCCGCAGTTGGCGAGGCGCTTGCCGGCGCCGCTGCGCAGCATCACGCTGCCGCCCGAGCGGCGGGCCTCGTAGCCGCGGGTCGGGTCCAGCCTCACCCCGCAGGCGCCCGTCGCGCGGCTGAAGCCGACGTCGCCGGAGGAGACTTCGAGCAGGACGCGGACGACCGGCGAGCCCTGCACCTGGCCGATCGTCGTCCCCCGGTAGTAGTGGGCGAGGATCCAGCGGTAGGTCTTGCCGTGCAGGGCGTAGCCGTAGGCGCCGTACTGGCTGACCCCGACCCCGTGGCCGAAGCCGTGCCCCTTCACCACCCAGGTGACGCTCGCCTGGGCCGGCGTCGCGAGGCAGAGGAAGAGCAGGAGCGTGAGGAGACGTGCGCGCATCTTGCGGTCAACAGGTTCTAGCCGCACGAGTCGCGGCCTCCTCTACTGTTGAGCGAGCGTGCAAGCGACCGACCACAAGCTCCTCGCCGCGGGCGAGTGGCTGCAGACCGGCGAGTGGGGCGAGGTGCGCGGTCCCTACGACGGCACGGTCGTCGGCCGGGTCGCCGAAGGCGACGCGGCCCTGATCGACCGCGCCGCGCGGACAGCGCGGGAGGCCTTCGAGTCGGCCGACTTCCCCCAGCACGAGCGCGCCGCGACGCTGGATCGGGCCGCCGAGCTGGTCGGCGAGCGGGTCGAGGACCTGGCGCTGACGATCGCCGCCGAGGCGGGCAAGCCGCTGAAGACGGCGCGTGTCGAGGCGGAACGCTGCGTCGACACGTTGACCTTCTCCGCCACCGAGGCGCGCAAGCTGACCGGCGGCACGGTGCCGATGGAGGCCTCTCCGGCCGGTGCCGGCAAGCTCGGCGTGATCCTGCGCGTGCCCTACGGCGTGGTCGGCGCGATCAGCCCCTTCAACTTCCCGCTCAACCTCGTCGCCCACAAGCTCGGGCCGGCGATCGCCGCCGGCAACGCGGTCGTGCTCAAGCCGGCGGGCCAGACGCCGATCTCGGCGCTGAAGCTGGCCGGCATCCTGGTCGAGGCCGGCCTGCCCAAGGGTTGGCTCAGCGTCGTCCCCGGCCCGGGCTCGGAGGTCGGCAACGCGATCGTCGAGCACGAGCTGACCCGCGCGATCACCTTCACCGGCTCGGCCGGCGTCGGCTGGGACATCCGCTCCCGCGTCCCCCACAAGAAGGTCAACCTCGAGCTCGGCTCCAACGCGCCGCTGATCGTCGACGCCGACGGCGACTGGGAGACGGCGGCGGACAAAGCGAAGCTGCACGCCTTCTCGCACGCCGGCCAGAGCTGCATCTCGATCCAGCGCGTGCTCGTCCACGAGGACGTCGCCGACGACTTCGTCGAGCGCTTCGTCGCCAACGCCGAGGCGCTGCGGGTCGGCGACCCGCTCGATCCCGAGACCGACGTCGGGCCGCTGATCTCGTCCGGCGACCGCGACCGGGTCAAGGAGTGGATCGACGAGGCGGTCGAGGCCGGCGCCGAGCTGCTGACCGGTGGCGAGCTCGTCGACGAGGGTCGCTGCCTGGCGCCGACCGTGCTCGGCTCGCCACCGCGCGAGGCCAAGGTCTGGTACGAGGAGGTCTTCGGCCCGGTCGCGACGGTCGACCGCTTCGCGGACTTCGCCGAGGCGCTGCGGATGGCGAACGACTCGAAGTTCGGCCTGCAGGCCGGCGTCTTCACCCGCGACGTCGGCCGCGCCCTCGAGGCCGCGAAGACCCTCGAGTTCGGCGGCGTCCTGATCAACGAGGTCCCGACCTTCCGTGCCGACCAGATGCCCTACGGCGGCGTCAAGGACTCCGGCAACACCCGCGAGGGCCCCGCCTACGCCGTGCAGGAGCTAACCGAGGAGCGCTTCGTCACGTTGCAGGGCTAGTGTCGTTGCCTGCCACCGCCGGGCGAACCTCGTCGAAGTCGAACTCCTTAAAGGGAACCGAAGCGGCGATGCAGAGCCCCGCGCGGAGCAGCAACTCCTGCGCTTGGCGCGGCTCGGCGATGATCCTGCCGCGGAAGCGGGGGTTGAAGCGCGCGCGAGACACGGCGACCATGCGTAGGTCGTCTCTCTGCAACCGTTCGGCAATCGCTCTTTCAGCGTCGTCCCTTTTCTCCGGCGTTTTGTTGACGTACTTCGGGATCTCACGGCTGAGGGCCTCACGGCTTTCCTGGATTGTGGGGGGACTATCCCCGGTTCGTCCGAGGAACTCATTCGACATCCAGAGCCAGCAATCGGGGAGGGACGGCGTCACCGCCATGCTTTGGTCTCTCAGGTCGAGCCATTCGCGGCCCACGTCGCACAGTTTGCCAACGGCTTTGGGCGGATCCTTGGCTTTTTCGACTCCGGCGGGAGCGTGGAAGACCCGAACGGAATCAGCGAATTGATCTTTCGACTGGCGTCCACGGGTTAGTTGTGCGCACTGCCTGTTGAGCTCGGACCAGAGGCTGTTCGGATCCCGCTCCTCGGCCATCTGCTCGCCGGAGCTCTCGGATTGGCTGGGGTGCTGGAGCCCCGCGTCGATGCCACGAATGATTGTCTCAACGTTCCACGGTAGAACCACGCAGATCCGATTGCGCGTGTCTTCGGATCTGATTAGGGCCCGTCGTGTTCGCACGTTCTTTATGTATTCGACGATTTCGAGATCGTCGTGGTACAGAGCCGACGCGAGCTTCTGCAGAGATTTCTCGCCAAGCAAGAAAGTCGGGGGCTCGTTACGAAGGATGAACAAGATTCCCTGGCTTCCTGTCGCGGCGCGAGCCAGGAGGTCGTCCAGCGAGCGCTGGAAAAGGGTGCTGAGAAGAGATCCGCCCTGCTCGATGTCGAGACGCTCTGCCACGGTCAGGCGACCGCGGAGTTTCATCTCGCGCTTCTTTTTCTCCGTTTCCGCCCTGCTCGGTTTCGGCACCAGGTCGTTCTCGTCGAGCCAGGTGCTCGCGAGATCCTGCTTGTGTTTTTTCGCTGCCTCGTTTGCAAGGAGGCCGATCGTACGGGCGATTTCCGGAATCCAGAATTCGCGCTGCTCTCGCTCGACCCTGCCACGCGGACTGTCGGCGAGAAAGTGTCCGAGACCGCCGATGGCCAGCATGTTGATCCCATCCGGAGGGCTCGCATCTAGCACGCTCTGGGGGCGTACGATCGGATCGTTGCCGCCTACCACGGAGAGCATCCGCTGGCGGAAAGCGGCGAGTCTGGTCTGAAAGCTTCCCCTGTACTCCTGCTGGAAGACCTCGTAGAAGGTTCTCTTTAGGTAGAGAAAAAGATATGGGCTCATTCCCCCTCCCCACCCCGCCCCCGAGTTCTGGAAGCGCCAGTCCATCATCGCGTCGTCGAGCTCGTAGCGCAGCGAGTGGAGGACCGTTTGCCACTCTTCAGGGTCCGCGAAGGCGGTTGGTGCAAGCTCCCGCATCGCCCCACCCGAAAGCAGGGTCGAACAGGAGGAAATTAGGAAGGGCCAGGACATGAATACCGACTGCGCAGTGAAGCCGCCGAGGCTGTATCCGAGCACATGCAGCGCAGGCTCGGCCCGGTCGTCGAAGCTGCTGCCGTCGTGCCCCGACCCCAGGTCCAGTGCGCCCCGCAGCGAGTCGATCGCCTCTACGAAGGCCGCCTCGTCGGGAGGGTCACACATCTCGGGAAAGCCACCGCGATGACCGTCAATCGTCATGAGCGAAGCGCCATAGAGGTTTTCCCACTCCCCCATCATCGCCTCGACGAGGAACCTCGTTTCGAGTCGGCTGCCCTCCACGCCCTCTCTCTCGACCAGCAAGCCAGATCCGGCGACGCAGCGGTACTTGGAATAGCGCGCGATCGTGCTGAGGAGCCATCTGGTCTCGATCATGTAGCGCAGAAATTGCCGAAATAGGTGCAGGCCGTCCCAGAGATAGTGGTCGAGAGGTGTCTCGGTGAGCCCGGGATAGGCCGATCTCGTCAGGTGGCCGGGAAACGGTCGTAGCAGGCAGACTGTGTTGGGATCCTGCTCGATCAGGTGAGAGGCAATTTCGTAATAAAGACCCACTTTTCGGGTCTCGTTGAGGCCGTTGTGAAGAAGAAAGATTCGACTCGCTTCTCCGCCGTGACCCGGATCGGAGAGTAGACGGAAGGTGTGGAAGTTCTCCACCGGCCCCATGTTCACCTGATCCTGGCTGAGGCGGTGCAGGCCGTGAATTGGCGCCGACGGGAAGCGAAGAACGCGCTCTCGGAGAGATCTTGCCAACGCCGTTTCGCGCTCTCCGTTGTGGATTTCGCGCTCAAGCATGCCTGAGCCAGGGTTCCACGAACCTATTTTCGCCTCCCGTTTGGGCCAGCCAGCGTCGCCGAGCTCCTGCTCCGCGTCGCGTTCCCCCGGCCCGATCCCCCGTGCTCCTTTGAACGAGATACCCAAACTAATCGGGTACACCTTATACAGAAGGACAAGGGCCAGGTCACCCAAATCCGATCAGGCGAGTTCGTTGAACCGTTTCGCTACTCGTGCGGGCGCGCCATGCGGCGGTGGTCGAGCGCCTCCTCGAGCACGCTCGGCTCGACTCCCTGCTCTAGCGCGACCTCGCGCAGGGAGCGGCCGGACTCCGCCGCGGCCTTGACGATGTCGGCGGCGCGGTCGTAGCCGATGTGGGGGTTGAGCGCGGTCGCCGTCGCCAGGGTCGCCTCGGCGTGGCGCTCGGTCATCTCCTCGTTGGCCTCGAGCCCGGCGACGCACTTCTCGTCGAGCAGGCGCGAGGCGGAGGCGAGCAGCTTGATCGAGTCGAGGAGGTTGCGGGCGATCAGCGGCACGCGCACGTTGAGCTCGAACTGGCCCTGGCTGCCGGCAACGGTGATCGCGGCGTCGTTGCCGATCACCTGGGCCGCGACCTGGATCACGACCTCGGGGATCACCGGGTTGACCTTGCCCGGCATGATCGAGGAGCCCTTCTGCAGCTCGGGCAGGCGCAGCTCGGCGAGCCCGGCGCGCGGCCCGGAGCCCATCAGCGCCAGGTCGTTGGCGATCTTGTTGAGCGAGACCGCGTAGACCTTGAGCGCGCCGGAGAGCTCGACCAGGGCGTCGCGGTTGGCCTGCGCCTCGAAGCGGTCGAGTGGCTCTGAGATCTCCAACCCGGTCTCGGCGGCGAGCCTCTCGCGCACCTTGGCGGCGAACTCGGGATGGGTGTTGAGCCCGGTGCCGGTCGCGGTGCCGCCGAGCGGGATCTGACCGACGCGGCGCAGCGTCGCCTCGACCCGCTGCACGCCGAGCCGCACCTGGGCGGCGTAGCCGCCGAACTCCTGCCCGAGGGTGACCGGGACGGCGTCCATCAGGTGGGTGCGACCGGCCTTGACGACGTCGGCGAGCTTCTCGGCCTTGGCCTCCAGCGCCGCCTCCAGGGCGCCCATCGCCGGCAGCAGGTCGTGGGTGACCTCGTCGAGCGCCGCCAGGTGCACGGCGGAGGGGAAGACGTCGTTGGAGGACTGGCCCATGTTGACGTGGTCGTTGGGGTGGGCCCCGTCGCCGGCGAGGTTGGCGAGCACCTCGTTGGCGTTCATGTTCGAGGAGGTGCCCGAGCCGGTCTGGAAGACGTCGATCGGGAACTGATCGTCGTGTTCGCCGGCGGCGACCGCGTCCCCCGCCGCCGCGATCCGCTCCGCCACCGCGGGGTCGAGCGCGCCCAGCTTGCCGTTGGCGAGCGCCGCCGCCGCCTTCAGCCGGCCCAGCCAGCGCACGACCGGTACCGGCACGCGCTCGCCGGAGACCGGGAAGTTGTCGACCGCCTTGGTGGTCTCGGCACCCCAGAGCTGCTCACTCACGTCAATTGCCTCCATCGAAGTCGTTGTAGGGGGAGGGTATTCAGCCGCGCGCGTTCCCCGCGTCGAAGCCTTCCCGGTAGGTCTCGAGGAAGGTCGCGGGGAGCGGCCCGTTGTCGGGGCTGTAGCGGGCGGCGGCCGTCAGCCGGCGGACCAGCTCGGCGTGAATGCCTTCGGTGCTCTCGGCACCCCGTTCGGCCGCGCCGAGCAGGTAGCCGAGCCGCAGGTTGGCGGCGTCCCCCGGCCGCGCGCGCGCTTCCGCGTTGAGCCTGGTGGTCGTCGCCAGCATCGCGGTCCCGACGCTCGCCAGGTCGCCGCCGCTCTGGTTTTCGGTCAGGCAGTCCGAGATCGGCGTCTCTCCGTCGAGCCTCACCTCGCGCGGCGCGTCGCGCAGCGCCTCGAGGTAGGGACGCGGCCCTTCGCGACAGGCGAGCGGAGTCGCGTCGTCGGTCGACCCGCAGGCGGAGAGTCCGCAGGCAAGGGCGGCGAGCGCGATCGCGGTTCGGGTTCGCATCGGCGTCGGCCGCACGCTACTCCGTCTGGCTGGAGCTATGGCTTGGGTCGGGCCTTCCCACCCGGGAAGGCGAGGCGCAGGATCGTGCGCTGCACCATGCCCAGCTGGCGCCCGAAGGGACCGGTGTTGTAGGGCAGGCCGTAGCGCTCGAACACCTCCCTGACCTGGGGCGCGACCTCGGCGTAGCGGCTGCTCGGCATGTCGGGGAAGAGGTGGTGCTCCACCTGGTATCCGAGGTTGCCGGAGGCGACGTGGAAGAGCGGGCTGCCTTCGATGTTCGCCGAGCCGAGCAGCTGACGCACGTACCAGCCGCCCCTCGTCTCGCCCTCGACCTCCTCCTCGCCGAAGGTGTAGGTCTGGTCGGGGAAGTGGCCGCAGAAGATGATCGCGTAGGCCCAGGCGTTGCGAACGACGTTGGCCGTGGCGTTGGCCTTGGCCGTGGCGCGGAAGCCCTCCGTGCCACGTCGCGGCGCGCGCGCCGCGACGTCCGCCAGGCCGCCGCGTCGCCGCCGCCCCGACTTCGCCTCCCGCCGCGAGAGGCCGGCCTCCAGCGCCGCCGCCGCGAGGCCGCTCAGCAGGGGCCAGGCGACGTAGTCCTTAAGCGCCTGGCCCCTCACCTTGGCGCCGATCGCGCGCAGCTCCTCGCGCACCTTGGGCATCGGCTTCTTGCCCTTGCGCACCGCCTCGAAGTTGATGTCGTGCAGGGCCACGCCCCACTCGAAGAAAGCGGCGAGGAGCAGGTTGTAGAGGGGTTGCAGGAGGTAGACCGGGTGCCAGGGCTGCTCGGGGTCGATGCGCATGATCTCGTAGCCGAGGTCGCGGTCCTTGCCGCGGATGTTGGTGAAGGTGTGGTGCTCGTAGTTGTGCGAGTGCTTCCAGGCGTCGGCTGGCGAGACGTTGTCCCAGTCCCAGGTGGTGGAGTGGATGCGCGGGTCGTTCATCCAGTCCCACTGCCCGTGCATGACGTTGTGGCCGATCTCCATGTTCTCGAGGATCTTCGCGGCCGAGAGGACCGCGGTGCCGGCGATCCAGGCCGGCCGTTTCCGCGAGGCCAGGAGCAGAACCCTGCCCAGAATCGCCAGGCGACGGTGCATCGCGATCATGCTCTCGATGTAGCGGCGATCGCGGTCGCCGAGGTCGCTCATGACCCGATCGCGAATCGCGTCGAGCTCCCTGCCGATCTCGTCCAACTGTTCGGGTGAGAGCCGTGCCAAGGGACTCTCGATCGCCGGCGCCTCCGGCTCTGTGGTGGTCGTGTTGCTCATGTCATCTCTTCCTTTCCCTCAAAGTCGAAGTTCAAAGCTCGATCTCGACTTCCCCCTCGGGGGCGTTGACGCAGGTCCGCACCGCTTTGTTCGGCGTGTCATGGACCTCGCCGGTTCGCAGGTCCCGCACGGCACCCGCCCGCAGACGGCCGACGCAGGTGTGGCAGATCCCCATCCGGCAGCCGAAGGGCAGGCGGGCGCCCGCTTCCTCGCCGGCGACCAGGATCGGCGTCCCGCCTCCGCACTCGGCTTCGACGTCGCTGGCGAGGAAACGCACCCGGCCTCCGGCAGCCGTCGCGCCGGCAGCGCCGACGATCGGCTGGAAGCGCTCGATCTCCAGGCGCGCCGGGTCCCCGTCCGCTTTCCAGTGCGCGTGCAGCGCGTCTAGCATCTCGGCAGGGCCCGATGCGAAGGCGTCTCGGGTCCGCCAGTCGGGACAGATGCGATCGAGGTCCGCCGGGGCGAGCCGCCCCTGCTCGCCCGTCAGTCGCAGGTGCAGGCGCAGCCCCTCGCGGCGCGCGCCGAGCTCGCGCAGGTGCTCGCCGAAGATGACGCGCTCGGCGTTGCGGGCCGAGTGCACGTGAACGACGTCCGTGAGGGCGTCGGAGCGGTCGAGGCTGCGCAGCATCGAGAGGATCGGGGTGATTCCCGACCCGGCCGAGATGAAGAGGACTCGCCGCGGGGGCGGCGAGGGAAGGACGAAGGTGCCTTCGACGCCGCCGAGGCGCACGATGTCCCCCGGTCGCGCTCGCCGCACGAGGTAGGGGGAGACGACGCCGGAGGGGACCAGCTTCGGGGTGATCCCGATGCAGCCGTCGGGGCGACCCGGCTCGGTCGTCAGCGAGTAGGCGCGCCAGTGGTGGACGCCGTCGACGACGACGCCGATCCGCAGGTACTGGCCCGGAAGGTGGCCGGGCCACTCGAAGCCGGGTCGGATCAGCAGCGACGCGGCGTTGTCTGCCTCGGGCGAGATTCGTTCGATCCTGCCGCGCAGTTCCCGGGTCGACCAGAGCGGGTTGATCAGTTCGAGGTAGTCGTCGGGAAGCAGCGGCGTGAAGAGGGTTCGCATCGCGCGCAGAGCCCGACGGCGGCGCGTCGTAATTCGAGGTGGGGCTCCGGTCTCTGCCATCGTTACCTGACAAACGTTACCTTGTTTGAGGTTACATTGACTAGGTATAGTTTTCCTCTGTGACCAAGACCACGCAGCCCGAGCGCGGGGCGGATGCCGCCGATGCCGAGGCAAGTCTCACTGTCGAGCAGCTCGCCTACGAGACCGGGATGTCGGTGCGCAACATCCGCAACCACCAGTCGCGCGGCCTCCTTCCCCCGCCCGAGGTGCGCTCGCGGATCGGCTACTACGGCCGCCAGCACGTCGAGCGGCTGCGCCTGATCCAGGAGATGCAGTCCGAGGGCTTCAAGCTCAGCGCGATCGAGCGCCTGATCGGCGAGCACGGCGACGCCGACCGCTTCGCCGGGCTGCGAGCCGCGTTGACCAGCCCCTTCGCCGGCGAGGCGCCCGAAGTCCTGACCCGCGCCGAGCTCGACGAGCGCTTCGGCGTCCAGGAGGAGAAGCTGCTGGCGAAGGCGCTGAAGCTGGGCCTGCTGGTCGGCCTCGGCGAGGAGAAGTACGAAATACCCAGTCCTACCCTGCTGCGCGCCGCCGAGGAGGTGCAGGCGATGGGCATCCCGCTGCCGGCCGCGATCGCGGCGATCGACAAGTTGAAGCGAAACTCCCGCTCCTCGGCGCGCGCCTTCGTCAACCTCTTCCTCGCCGAGCTCTGGGGCCCCTTCGACGAGGCGGGACGCCCGGAGGAGGGTTGGGAGCAGATCACCGGCTCGGTCGAACGCCTGCGCCCGCTCGGCGCCGAGGTGCTCAACGCGGTCTTCCGCCTCGACCTCGTCGCCGAGATCGAGAAGGCCTTCGGCGAAGTCCTCGAGCGCCGACGGTAGGCGCGGCGCGCGAGCTCAGTCGCCGCGCGCCGAGACGCCGCCCGACTGGACCGTCGAGATGCCGCCGGCGGGCCCGGCCAGCGGCGGCGCCTTGGGCCGTTTGTGACGCGGCTTGCGCGGCTTGCGAGCCGCCCCTTCTTCGCCGACCGGGAAGACCTCGACCCATTCGGCGAGCTGGAACTGCGCCGCCGCCGCGTGTTCCCAGGAGAGGTGCAGGTGGTTGCCGCAACCGTGGCCGGCGTCGCCGTCGTAGCCGACCCAGCGGAACGGCGGCACGGGCTCGTTCTGCACTGGCTCGGCCCATTCCGCCAGCCGGTCGATCCCGGTCCAGGTCGCGTCGCATTTTCCATCGCCGTTTAGCGGCACGACGTCGACGGCCAGGCCGTTGTAGTGGTCGGAGTGCTTGACGTGGCACATGCGGCAGCCGGCGTGTTCGCCGTTGGGCAGCGGGCCGGAGTAGCCGTCGGTGACGTAGATCGGGAAGCGCTGCGCGATCCAGCGCAGGTCGGGAACGATGCGGCGGTCGACCATGTCGCCTTCCTCATGGGGGATCGCGGCCGGGATCGGCACGATTTCGCCGTGCGAGTAGGCGATCCGCGTAGCCGCTGGCCCCGCCTGGGCGTCGCCAGTCCAAGCCAACCCGCCCAGAACCAACAGCGAGCAGCAGGCGAGCACCCCCGCCCACCCGCTGAGTTTGTGCTTTGTTCCGTTATGCGGAACGAAAGACGAAGTCAGCCGTAGTGCCGCCACGGTCAGGGTTATCGACCGGCACCGGGGGCGGGCTTGAGAATCGCAATTCATCTATAGGGTTCCGACCGGTATGACAACGGTTCGCGAGGCTAGCTTCGATCTCTTCCGGGAGCTGGGGATCACGACGATGTTCGGCAACCCGGGCTCGACCGAGCTGCCGATGCTCGCCGACTTCCCCGCCGACTTTCGCTACGTCCTCGGCCTGCAGGAGGCGGTGGTCGTCGGGATGGCCGACGGTTTCGCCCAGGCCTCTGGGCAGACGGCGATCGCCAACCTGCACACCGCGCCGGGCGTCGGCAACGCGATGGGCGCGATCTTCAACGCCCAAGCCAACCACTCGCCGGTGCTGGTCACGGCCGGCCAGCAGGCGCGCGCCCAGATCACGCTGCAGGCGAACCTGACCAACCGCGACGCGATCCGCATGCCGCACCCGCTGGTCAAGTGGTCCTATGAGCCGGCCCGAGCCGAGGACGTGCCGCTGGCGCTCGCCCACGGCGCCCACCTCGCCTCGCTGCCACCCAAGGGGCCGACCTTCGTCTCGCTGCCGATGGACGACTGGTACGCCGAGGTCGAGGAGGCCGACGCGCGCGAGGCGATCGCCCGCCGGGTCAACGGCCGTGCCGCCGCCGATCCCGCCGCGATCCGCGTCCTCGCCGACCGGGTCGACGGCGCCGCCAACCCGGTGATGGTCGCCGGCCCCGACATCGACGCCGCCGGCGCCTGGGAGGAGGCGATCGCCCTCGCCGAGCGCCAGCGCCTGCCAGTTTGGGCGACGCCGGCGACGGGAGGGGGCCGCCTCGGCTTCCCCGAGAACCATCCCAACTTCCGCGGCGTGCTGCCGCCGGCGATCGGGCCGATCGGCCAGACGCTCGAGGGCCACGACCTGATCCTCGTCGTCGGCAGCTCGGTCTTCCCCTACTACCCGCACATCCCCGGCCCGCTGCTGCCGGAGGGGGCGAGGCTGGTGGCGATCACCAGCGACCCGGACGAGGCTGCACGGGCGCCGATGGGCGACGCCCTGGTCGCCGACGTGAAGCTGACCCTGGCAGCCCTGCTCGCGGACGCGCCCGAGTCCTCGCGCCCGGCGCTCGAGCCCAACCCCGGTCCGCGGGAAATCCCGCCGGCGGACCCGCTCGACTCCTCGACCGTGCACTCGGCGCTAAAGGAGGTCTTCCCCGAGGACGGCATCGTCGTCCTCGAGTCGCCGGCGAGCACGCTTGCCCTGCGCAACCAGCTGCGCCTCTCCCGCCCCGGCAGCTACTACTTCAGCGCCGGCGGCGGCCTCGGCTTCGGCCTCGCCGCCTCGGTCGGCGTGCAGCTGGCCCAGCCCGACCGGCCCGTCGTCTGCGTGCTCGGCGAGGGCTCCGCCCAGTACGCGATCACCGCCTTCTGGACCGCGGCCGCCTACAAGGTCCCGGTTACCTTCCTCGTCCTGCGCAACGAGGAGTACGCGATCCTCAAGTGGTTCGCCGAGGTAGAGCAGGTGGCAGGCGCCCCCGGGCTCGACCTGCCCGCGCTCGACGTCGCCGCCGTCGCCGAGGGCTACGGGATCGAGGCGACCCGCGCCGGCGACCGCGACGCCGTGCGGGGGGCGCTGGAGAAGGCGCTTGCCTCCTCGCGGCCGGAGCTGGTCGAGGTGCCGGTCGCGCCCGGGATGTCGCTCTTCTAAGGTCCGGCTATGGCGCCGCTGGAGAGAGACGTCTCCGTTCTCGCGCCGCACTCCGCCGAGCCGGCGCCCGACCGGGCCCCCGACGAGCTCGCCGCCGGCACGGCCCAGCCGCTGCGGCGCGACCTCGAGCGGTTGCTCGGCCCAGACCGCGTGCTCGGCAGGGTCAGCGACCTCGTCCGCTACGCCTCCGACGCCAGTCCCTACCGGCTGCTGCCGCGCGCCGTGGTC
>Ga0207677_10001025_pt1 | contig 15389 bp, 31 predicted proteins | sample KBSMisM42_FD_184311 | JGI IMG/M metagenome (GOLD analysis project Ga0207677, IMG submission 184311) | Miscanthus rhizosphere microbial communities from Kellogg Biological Station, Michigan, USA - KBS Miscanthus M4-2 (SPAdes) (version 2) | ecosystem: Host-associated > Plants > Roots >...
GTACGGGGACGGGGACGGGTACGGGGACGGGGACGGGTACGGGTACGGGTACGGGTACGGGTACGGGTACGGGAACGGGTACGGGGACGGGTATTAATTCATCACTCAAACAAAACAATAATGAAAAAGCAGATCATCATCGCCCAACGTGGTTGGGTGTTCGTAGGCGAAGTAACGAACACAGCAGAAGAGGTTGTAATCGAAAAAGCCCGGAACATCCGGCGCTGGGGAACCGCCAATGGATTGGGCCAGCTGGCCAAAGAAGGACCTACATCCAATACCGTCCTGGATGATTATGGCACCGTCCGGCTGCATCCGTTATCGATCGTAGCCCGTCTCGATGTCACTACCGATAAGCTCTAACAGCAAAGCCCCTCACGGGGCTTAACACTGTAAATCGAATACGAGACTCGATCTCCTTATTGCAGCAAATATAGAAAATTTCTGATCATGCACAACAACCAAGTAACAACCAACATCGAAAACTTCATGGAGCAGACCACGCAGCGCATCCTGGAGGACGAGGAATATCCAATGCTGCTGCTTTGTTATAAAGAGATTGGGAAGGGAAAGCAGGATCTGCTCATCCATCGGGGAGCAGAATATACGAACACCCAAATTGTCGCGATCCTAAACATGTTCATCCAATCGCTTACTCCTTAAAAGTCTACCAATGGAAAGATTCAGTGACGATGTCCTGGCACAGACCAGTATCAACCTCTACGACAATGTCAAGGTCAACCGGGAGCGGACCGAAGCCGCGCGGACGGCCATGAACCAAGCCAATGCCACTTTTTTCGTGGGCGTGGGTATACGGTTCGACAAGTTCACCGGCACCGGGATCCCGGTGATCTCGGGAGCGCAGTACTTGACCAAAGAGCAAACCATTCACCTCCTGGAGAGAGCTATTATAGCCCTTACTCCGCCGCCCAGCCTGCCCGAGCTGGAGAAAGGAGGGGAGCATGGTGCAGTGTAAACTATTTACCGGACCTTACGCGGAAACGGATATCAATACCTGGTTGGTGGATCATCCGGAACACAGATACATAAACCATTCCCACAATGCGGCTATTTATCACAGCAGCGTCACGATCACGGTATTTCTTTTTTACGAGACCAATCCCCATACGGTGATCCGGACAGGACCGAACAGCGTCAAATCCATCAGCCATGAATAGAAAGCAATTCGAATATACCAGTTATGAGTTTATCTGTCCATGGGTGGAGCTACACTTCCGGTTGAACGAATGGGGCCTGGAAGGATGGGAGGCCTATGCGCATATAACGCTCAAGAGAAGTCGAACAACCATTGTATTTTTTAAACGCGAAATATTACCCAATGGACAAGAACAAACCCATTGAAGTGACGGCGACAATCGCCTTTCAGAATAGCCGTGGCGCCCGGGCCTATAGGACGGCGATCTATAGAGTAAGCCAGTGGCAGGATGCCATGGTTGATCTGTTTACTACGGTCGCCTGGCAAGCCCTGGACAAAGAATTCAACGGTGAGCCGTTCATCTTCGGCGTCACCTTCGGCTTTAAAAACAAAGAACTATGAAGGTAGTGATCATTATGCACGACCACGAGCAGTGGCACGAGATCACCGGTCCGATGCCTTTCTGGAAGGGTTTTTTCTTCTGGTGGTATTTGTGCCTGAAATGGTCGTACGGTCATCCATCCATTAGGAACGAGATCAATTGTTTCTGGATCCGCCGCGTCCGCAAAAACAAAATGCCATGAGCCGCGACTACCTGGATGCGATCGTGCATTGTTACATCGATGGCCGGCATGAATTCAAGCGATATAAGCTGATCAAGAACATCGAACCCAAGCTGCAGAAGTTCGAAACCTTTGCCCGGCGCACGTTTCAGGGAGCTGATTATGTAAATTATTATTGGCATCATTTGCCCGATGGCAGCAACTACGCCTTCCGGCGCTACCTGACGCCCAAAGAAGCTGTCTCCTGATACGAGTACAGTAGCAGAGTTCAGTTTAATGTTTGGTTTAAAAACAGCGGCCCGCATCTCTATGCGGGCCTTTTTCATGCAATCCGCTTCCAGCAAGGCTTTCATCAATTCAAATGCATCTCCTTTGACCTTCGGGTGACTGGAATTTTATCCCCATGTGCATAAAAAAATTGTTTTTTGGCGGCTTTTCTCATTTCTTTTCCGTATCTTCGCCGGTATGCGGCTGCGACCGTACGGGTCTACAACCCGCAAGCGGATCGCAGGCCGACAGGCGGCGGAACCTTAGGATATCATCTCTTCCTCGTTTTTTTTCTTTTTCGCGTATAGGTTCCCGTTAAATTATTTCCCCTACATTTATTCTCGCTTACCACTCGTATCAGCAAGAGACCGCGCTAAAATCAAAGCCGCATGAATGGTCTATTGCTGATCGCTGGAGCAGTAGCGCTCTGGGTGTATTCCAAAGCCCACACAGGCGCCAACCTGCAGTTCCTCCCGCTCGGGGCGAACTGGGACGGCGGTTCCCTCCACATCCAGATCGGCGTACAAAATCCTACCAACGACTCTTTGCAATTCCAGTCCCTCGCGGGCACGGTCTATATCAACGGCACAGCCGCCGGCACGATCAGCGATTTCACTCCGGCCATCATAGCACCCAATGCGCAGACGCCGGTCACGCTCAGCTATACGCCTTCGATCTTCGGAGTAGCCGCGGCGGTGATCAACCAGCTGAACAACGGCGGCGGCGTCACCATCGGGCTCAAAGGCAGCGCCAATGTCAACGGCATCTCCATTCCTGTTAACGTCAACTTTCAAGCGATCAGCAATTGAGTACGCGAGAGACCATATTAGCCTCGGTTCCCCCCAACAACCGATCGGTCATGTTGATGCAGGACCAGGATGTGCCGTCGATCATACGCGGTATCACGTATTACCATAAACGCCATGCACCCCAATACGATAAGATTGCCGGCACTTTCGACGTCGGCACCGAACGGGACATTGCCCGCGCACTGTTCAACTTCTGCAAGCGGAACATCGAATACTGCGTACAGACCGAGGACCTCCAGTCCATTCGCTCTCCCGGAAGGATTTTATCTGAAGGTTCCGGTGACTGTAAGCATTACGCCTCTTTCATTGCCGGCATCCTGGATGCCCTGAAACGTGCCGGCCTCGACATCGACTGGGCCTACCGGTTCGCCAAATACCAGGATCTCGCCGGCAACATCACCAACCACGTCTTTGTCATCCTGTACGACCAGGATGGCCGGGAGATATGGATCGATCCGGTGCTGAACTGGTTCGACTATCATCTTCCGTATAAATCAGCCACTACCAAAAGTGTGGATACGTCGGCAACCGTCGGTTGTATCGGCTGCAGGGGAAGCTACATGCTCTCGGGTTGCGGGAATGCCATGGGATCCACTGAAAGCGATTTCCAGGATGCGCTGAAACAGTTCGAGCTGGGGCTCTACAGCAGCTACAGCAACCTCATGAAGAACGGCACCATCGATGGCGGTATCGACACCATCCTGAAAGGCGCGGCCAGCTCGCTCGTACCAGGTGCGTCGGTCGCCCAGCAGTTCACAGCCGGCCTGGTATCGCAATTGAGTAATACGTTCGGCGCCGGATCCGCGATCACCCGGATGGCGAGCACCCTGTCAAAGAGTACAGTCCTCACGGCCATCCCCAACGTCCTGCAGGCAGCGTTTGGTCCGCGGACCTTCAATTCCCAGAGCTATTATCTTGCCCAGGATTACTCCTACCATGTGCTCGGCGTCGATGCCGGCTCCACGGATCATGTCCCGGATAATGCGGTGCCGCCTGCCGCGGCCTGGTTCACGATGAAAACAGGGATCTTCATCCCCGGACGAAACTTCCTGGGGGCGCTGCGCGACGGCGTCGATAATTACCTGAACATGATCAGCCAGAACCCGCGGACGACCCAGGACCGGGTCCGGGTCCAGCTGGGCCGCGACGTAGTCATCAACTACATGCCCAATGTCCTGGTGCTGAAAAATTGGGCGAATGCGGTCGGCGTGTACGATAATGCCGTCACGGCGGCTGTCGAGAAGGCCCGCATTGCCGATATCAATGCCCGGACCGATACACAAGGGACGGTTTCGACAGGCACGTCCACGCTGACCAATACTGCATCGTTATTGCCCTCCAGTCTGAATACTATCAATTGGGGTCCGCTGCTCCTGATCGGCGGCGGTCTCTATTTAGCCACCCGTAAAAAAACAAGAGCATGAAAAAATTTGCGATCCGGATCTTAAAGCTGGTCGACCAGGTAGACCCTATCAATAACGAGGTAATAGGAGAGGGGCTGGAACTGCAGCCCGGCGAGTTCAAGCACGATAAGGAGGCCTGGGATTCGATCACAGCGTCCGGAAAATATATTTTGTTGCCCGTCTGCAGCTTTGAGGCGGATGCAACAGAAACTAAACCCGCGAACAATGGCAACCAGGAGCAGCCATAGGAGAGGGGGTTTTCCGTGGGGCCTGGTCCTGCTGGGCCTGGGCGGCTGGTTGTGGTATGAGCACAGCAAACAGACAGCAGCTGCAGCAGCAACGCCGACGCCTACCACCACGACGACGTTGCCGCCGACAACAACCACCACAACGGCACTGCCGGCATCCACGACGCCGGCCCAGCTGCAGGCGCCGGCGACCGATGCGCGCTCGATCGTCCTGCAGGCCGCACAGCACATCGGTACGCAGGCCTGGATGTCCTTCGCCCAGACCGGCAGCGATGCGGATATCGCTACGATGGCCAATATCATTACGGGTGAATGGGCGCAGTATGGCCGTTGTCAAACCGATCAGTGTACGGCTACCTGGGGCGCTATTGCTAACAAGTATAATCTGTATTGAGCATGAACCTCTTTAAAAAAGCCAGCCAGCTGCAGCGTCAGCATCCGAAAAAATACGAGGACTACCAGGACTATGTACAATGGGCCAGAGAGATACTTTACGGAAAGGGACAACCGAAAAAGTCCGGCAAAAAGAAAGCCCGGAAGAAAAAGCCGGCCGGCAAAAAGCTGGTCCCGGTGAAAGGTATCGTGCATGCCAAAGCGGTGGGAGCGCTGAGCTTTTCCCAGTTGCGCAGCCGGTACAAAAAATCGCTGGAGGAAGAGATGGCCTGGGCATTGCTGGCCCGCGACCAGGCCAAAAATAAAACGGAGCGCAAACAGAAGGGAAAGAAGGTGACGGAGCTGCGCAGCGAGCTCAAGGGCATCAAGTAACATTTTTCATCAATAAAACCTCTGATATCATGGCTAAGAAGAAAAGAAAGTCCCACGGGCACAGGCGGCGCCGGTCCCGCTCCATGGGCGCCGTTAATTTGTCAAGCATCGGGATGAAGATCGCCGGCATTGCGGGTGCCGCCTTCCTCGACAACCTGGCCCGGAAGAATTTCACTTCTATGAACGTGAAGATCCTGGGTGCGATCGAGATCGCCGCCGGCGTATTCCTACCGCGCTTTATGAAATCGCCCCTGGGTGAAGGGATCGCCGATGGCCTGGTCGCCGTCGGTACCATTAACCTGCTGCGCGGGTTCAGCGTGATCAGCGGGGTAGGGGCTGTACCGGTTGCGCGGGTGCCCTTACGTCGCGGTGCCATCAATCCGGGTCAGCCGGCCATCGGCGCCGCGGGAGGACGTCCCTTCCTGAACCAGGTCGTGGGGAGTCAATTCGGGCCAAATGCCGAACGGGAAATGATGATGGGCGCCCTCATGTATGAGGACTGACCATTTACCAGTCGAACGGGGGTAGATCTCCTTAGCCAACATCCCTCACCACAAAAAGCATTCTTATGAGCGTCAGTACAGCCGGCGAACGGTTGATCTTTCACAATGCCAAGCAAATATTGATGGCCAACGGCATTGATCCAACCAGGACCATCAATACGCAGAGCTATCTGCGGTTGGAGGTCCTTGCCTCGATCTCTCAAAATATTTTCACCTTCCAGGTGATCCAGGGCAGTAATCAGTTCGCCACAGAGAACCGCCTGGTCCTCCAGGACAGCTTCCTGGTCTCCTCCGCGGCCGCGTTCTGGTATATTCCCACCGCCTCCGGAACGCCCGGCCCCAGCAATGCGCCGCTGCTCAGCTGGCCCAACCCGAACTTGTTCACGGTCGCCAATTCCGCGGCCCAGGCAGAAAGCCTCTATAATGGTTTCCTGACCCTGAGCGTGAACAAAAAGGTCGTGGTGCCCTCCTGGGATCTGTATCGCAGCCGGCTGGTCAACCAAACGCAGCTGACCGCCGCGACCAACAGTCCCGTCGATCAGCTAAGTGGGCGGGATGATTGCTTCTATCCGACAGAGCCCAACTGGCTGGTCATTGGATCGCGCAATTCGGTATTCACGATCACGATGCCCAATGCGTTCACGGCGGTGATGACCAACAGCCGCATCGTGCTGTACCTGCGTGGCCTGCTGATCCAGGATTCTACCAGCGTTCAATAAACGATTTCCTACGGGAAACCATAACCAATATCTCGACCAGGAGCCCACAGCGCTCCTGGTCATTCTTTCATGCTCTAAAAAAAAGCTATGTATCATTTGTTTCCCCCGATCAAAGGGATCACCCGATACGACAAGGTAGAGGTCACCATTCCCAATAGCTACCAGGCAAGCTCCATCAAGTTCCCGGATCAACCGCAGCTGCGATCGGACCAGGACTTCGATATTGCCATACAGGCCATCGAGACGTTCACGAAGTTCGACCAGGCCCTCTCGCAATCCGGGATCGTCATGCCGACGGTCGCCCAGCTGATCGCGACGACCATGACGCTTTGGATCGATGGCGAGCAGCAGGGATTTGATATCCCGCTGGTGCAGTTGCACCGGGCCATCGCGGTGGACGGCGCCGGCGCGATTGTTCCGTATGTCCGGGACCTGCAGGTGTTCAACAACGTACAGGTCTCCTGGCAAAAATGCACGTTGAACAACCCCGCGGCCAATGGCTGGAATACCGGCGCATCCGGAACTTTTTCTTTTGAATTCGGGATCCATTATGTGCGTCTCCCGCCGGGTACGATGGCGAAGCTCAAGGCGATCCAGAAAGCCAGCTACAATCAAATTGCTGCATCGTAATGGCCGAAGCGGTACAAATGAGAGGGACGCCGTTGATCCTCGCGGCGTTTGACCGGATCGATATTTCGGCCTGGGGGCTTTTCTATAAAGAAAGGTGCCTGTTCCGTTGTGCCGGGGAAGATCTCCAGGAAAGCAGAGCGCAGCTGCAGGGATTTTTGAAACAGCTGGAGCAAAGCAATACGACCACCATTTACAGTCTTCGGTTTTACGAGGAAGTAAAGGATAAAAAAAAGATCAAGCCCGGTCTCGAACCGGACTATGCCTACAATGTGACGCTGTTTAACGATGAGGACTATCCTGCACCAGGTGCGGTCAGCCGGCAATCCGGTTATAGCCTGCTGATGCAGGAGCTCCAGGATGTAAAAGCGCAGCTGGCCATCCGGCAAAAAGAAGACGAGGAGGAAGGCGATGATGAGCCGGAACAGGTGGGCAGTGTAGGATCCCGGCTGCTGGCTTTTTTGGATAAGCTATTGGATAATCCGGTCGTCGAACAAAAGATCGGACAGCTGGCCTCCGGATGGCTCGACAATCTCCTTACAACACCTTCAATACCCATTACCATGAATGGACAACCCAGAGAAGCCGGCGCCATGGGCAGCGTACCAGGTGCGGCCACCGAACAACCGATGATCACCCAGGAGCAGGCCCAGAAGATCCAGACCTCGATCGAGATCCTGGCCGCCGCGGATCCGCAGCTGGGGGATCACCTGGAGAAGATCGCGCAGCTGGCCCAAAAGAACCCGAACAGGTATCGCAGTTTGATCACGATGTTAAACAGCTTTATATGATCGAAGTGAGCGCAGCGGTCATCGATGGCAGTACGGCGGATAGTATTCCGTCGGCCACGATTGCCGTCAATGGCAAAGCGGTCGGGGAGACGGACAGTGACGGCAATTTTTCTATCAACGTCAACAGCTATGACGACCAGGTCACCGTCTCCAGCATCGGCTATAAGACACAAACGCAGTCCGCCGCGGATGTCCTCAATGCCGGCGCTATCGGGCTGGAGCTCGATCCCCAAAGCCTGGCTACCGCGACCGTCACCCATGCGGCGCCGGCCAAAACAAATTACTGGCCCTGGCTGATCCTGGGCGGTGTGATCGTGGTCGGCTCTTCCAGGAAGCACTCCCGGGCGGTTTCCGGGAAAGGATCCAACCTGGTACCGATCGCCCTGGTGGGAGCGGGCGCTTATTTGCTGCTAAAAGGCCAGAAAAGCCCCTTGCCGGCCGGATCGACCGCGACGTCTCCATCTACCCCCGTAACGAGCCCAAACGCCGGAACCAGCTCTATTTTGAACCCGGCGAATCTTTCCAGCCTGGCCAACCTGTTCAAGGGATTGTTTGGGTCCAGCGATGCCTCCTATACGCCGGGGATCCAGGAGATCCCAGGGACGACCAGCCCGAGCCCGGCCGGCGATTATTCCAGCCTGCCCACCACCGCGCCGATCATCCCGATCGATCCGGGCGCCTATAGCAGCGGAAGCGATACGTCGTATGATCCTTCGGATTATGGAATGAGCTTTGCGGGCATCGGTGCCACGACCACCCTCAATGCGGGAGATATCATCGGCAAGACGATGATCGCTGCAGAGAAAGTGCCGCTCTATGACACGCCACGCGACGATGCGCAGCCGTCCGGGTATGTCAACCAGGGCAACCCGATCGGGATCGTATACAGTTACCTCAATCCCGACACTTCACAAGGGCGAGCAGAACTATGGTGGATGTTCGAGCCGCTACCAGGTGACAGTGATATCGGGGATAACCTCGGCTACTATTATGTGCCGCACCATCCGGACTACTTCGATACCCAGGCGCTGCTCGATGCCGGCGTGTTGACCGTGGCCCAGGCAACAGCCCTCAAACAATCGGGCGGTCAATCTACCCTGGATACCTACCTGAAAAAATATCTGCCTTGGGTCGGCGGGATCTTGCTGGCCGGCGTCGTCATTAAAAGCGTTGTCAACAAAGCCATATGATCCTCAACTATACCACACGGACCAATCTCACCGGGCAACCGCTCAATATCACCCTCGACGCACTAAGCAATGGGCTGACAGTACGGAACATCGGGAATTCGATCTGCGTATTCAATGACGATCCCCTGCAGCCCGGAGAGTCTAAATCGACCGGCGGCAACAAGGGCGAGATCCTGAAAGGACGCTATGCGCTCAAATTCCAAACACCGGCGGTTGTGCCTGTTGGTTACGTACAGAACGACCAGGCCGTGGTGACAGAAAAATTTTACCTGGACGACGACGCCTGGGCATTGTTTAAGCGAAAATCCAGCTAATGGGATACGGACAAGGTAATATCATCTACGGGTCGCCGGGGTTCAGCTTCTCCAATGCACCCGGTGCTGCAGGCGCGAACAACGGCCTGTCGATCTCTACACTGGATCCGCTCAAGCTGGTCCTGGGCCAGGATGTGGGACAGGCCGGGGCACCCGCGACGCTGCTGAGCAATCGGGAGATCCCGACAGCGGGGTTCAATCTGTACCTCAGCGGCACCGGCATGCTGGGCATCGGCATCAATCCATCCTATCCCCTCGATGTCAATTTAGGCAGCCGGGTGGGGTTCATGCTGGTGAAAGGAGAGGGCCTGGCCCTCGATGGCAGTCCGTGTGCGATCAGCACCTACAGCCGGCCGGGCACCATCCCGTTCCAATCCTTCAGCGAAGGTTTCCAGGAATACAGCTTTGTCACACCGCTGACTGGTTTTTACGGCTACCTGGGCGTGCAGAGCTGGGCCTACTTCTATTCGCCGACGCCGGCGGTGCCGGCCAACTTCGCGGGCAAGTTCACCAACTATATCAGCGCTTTTTCAGCCGGCCAGATCTATGACAATGCCGGCACGACGCTGCAGACCAACGTTGCCTACTTCTCCGGGCTCAACGTACAGAACGGCACCGTCACCAATGGCTATGACTTCTATGCGTCCGAGCTCAACTCGATGAACACGACGACGAACCCGCCGACGATGAGCAATCATTACGGGTTCTTCATGGAGGCCTGCACGAAGGCGACGAACAATTATGGCGTGTACGTCAACGGTAACCAGATCAATTTTATGAATGGCCGGCTGGGCATCGGCAACAATAATCCATCAGCTTGGCTGCAGATCAAAGCCGGCACGGCGACCGCTGGCCAGGCGCCCCTGAAATTGACATCCGGCACCAACCTCACTGTCGCAGAGAATGGCGCCTTCGAATACAACGGCACCAACCTGTTTTTCACCCGCGCCGCTGCGACCCGGGAGAGCGTCCTGGTCGGGAATTCCGGAGCTGCCGCTCCAGCGACGACGGCCGGCGTCGCCATCGCCAATTTTTACGGCACCGCCGCGACCAACTTTCTGGGTGATCCCAACAGCTGGGCCAGCGTCGTGATCGGCGGGACAACCTACAAAATCCCTCTATATACTTAAATCGTTGTTATGACAGATAAAGAAGCCGTAGAGGTATTCCAGCAGCTGCTGGACCAATGCACCGGCGCCGGATTTTTTAAATCCGTGCAGACGGTCTATCAGGTGAATGAAGCATTTGCTTTGCTGAAGCAGTGCGCCGCGGATAAACAGGTCCTGCAGGAAAAGGTATTCCAGCTGCAGCAGGAAAAAAACGGGCAGGATCCTGCCGCCATCACCTAAAGGTCAAAGGAGATGTGGAAGATCCTGGTCGATATCGCCCGTGCCATTGTGTATGCTGCTATTGCTGCGTCCTGGCTGTTTGTGATCCTGACCATTTTGACCTTTTTTCTACTGTGCTGTTGATTACCGAAAATCCCGGCATGGTTAACCGAAGATATTAGCTCTATGAAAACGTGCTCTTTTGTCGATTTCTCAGGCTGTTTGCTACAATCCACGTCCACCCTGGTTTTAAGCGTTACCAGGGCCGCGACCAGGTTGACCAGGCCTGCCGGCAGGACCTGGTGAGCTGAGGTCCCGCCGGCAGCTGGGCAACCGTTAGTAAAAAACACCCAAATCCGTTAGAAATGATCACTGCTGAATACATCGTTATCCTGAAGACCGGGCACCAGTTCCGGATGTATCCGGATGCAGTAGAAAAGCTCAAAGAGCGGATGGCTGTGAAACACGCCCCAACTTGGCAGACAATACATGGAGACGACGGTGGGGTGGACTGTATTATCGATCTTCAGGAGGTCGAGGCAATCGTTAAAGAGAAATATTTGATCAAATAATGGCAACTTCTTTCATCGGCCGGAGCGACCTGTATCCCGGCCTGCGCAATAATAACCCAGGCAATATCCGCCCAGGTGACGCCTGGCAGGGGATGACCGGCACGGCGGACGGGTTCGTCGTATTCCAGGATATCGACTGGGGTCTCCGGGCCCTGGCTACCGATATCACCAACAAGATCCGGAATGGATACAATACCGTCACCACGCTGATCGGCCGGTATGCGCCACCGTCGGAGAATGACACTCCCGCCTACATTGCTGCTGTAGCCGCGGAAACAGGCCTTAATCCCAATGATCCGATCGACTTGGATCAGGAAGTCCTCCACGACCTGATGCGGGCTATAATCGATCATGAGAACGGCCAGCAGGCATCCCTGATCCCGGACCAGGATATCGATATCGGGATCTCGATGATGAGCTCGTCACTACTGCAGTGGATCGATGCCGCCGGCATCGCGGTGAAAAATCCAGGCACACCTGGTGGGGCGATCGTGTGGATAGGAGGGATCGCTTTATTGCTGTGGGCTGGGCGGTCGAGGTAGCTTAGGATGATTACTGGCCATTACAAAAATCTGTGCAGCAAAATTCGCACATGCCGGCGATCAGCACAAAGCACTTGTCGCCACATTCGGAGCAGGTGAGGATCTGCCCACCTGTAGGTGGTGCAAACCCTACGACGGTTTTATTGACTTCTGCATCCTGGGAGAGCTTCGGGATGACCGGCTCAATATCGAGCGGCAATTGCAATTGCTGGAGTTTCTTTTTTTTCATCTGGCTGTAATTTTTTGGACGACCTCCAGCTGCAGCACCTGAAGGTCAAAGGAGATGTTACCGAATTACAAACATTGTTCGTGGATCTTTGCCGCTGACGATGTGCTCGAATTGATACATCCCATCGCCAAGAGAGATCAGCTCGCGAGGCTCGGTTATATCCGGAGTGACGTACACCCAGTTACCTTTTGGAGTGTCTAGGATTACAACTGTCATTTCCTTATCCTGGATCTCGGCCAGTATCTTCTCAAGCTCACCGACGGTCATGGCAAATATTTTAAATGTTCGCGATCGTGGATCATCCAGGAGACCAGCTCGTCGCTGTCGAGATCATCGACGCGTGGAATAGATTGCGCAAAAGCCAATGCCTTCACATAGGTATCGAGCTTCACACCTCTGAAAGCATAACAGTTTAGCTCAAACAGAGCAAAGCTGACCGCATCCTTCAGGCTGGTCGCTCCAGCAGGGATCTCATCAACGACTCCGGCCATGTATTCGGCCAGCTCTCGTACCTGGTCACGGGTTAATTCCATTGACTAAAGGTAATACTTATCGAAAATAATTTTACAAATAAATATTTGTAAAATCAAAATGAAGATTATACCTTGTATTCACCAATTAAGAGCTATATGGCAGTTAAGAAGAAAAAGCCACTTAGCAAAAAACGTAAAGGTGCTGGTCGTCCCTCCAGGGAAAGTCTGGGGCTCGAACCTACCGTAACGGTAACGCTGAGTGTGGAGCAAACTGTAATCGATCTGGCGCGAGAGAAGTATGGTACCCTGGGTAATGCTTTGAGAGCGTCAGTCGCTTAACAACTGACTGCGAATGCATTAGAATTCGAGCTTTTCTTCTTTTTGTCTTATAATTAACAGTATGTAAACTGCTGAAAATGCAGTACTTACATGCAAATTACGGATTTTCTTACGCTTTTAATTGGCCTTTTTTGAGGGCCATTTTTCATTTAAACCATCCTCTCCAGTGAGCAAGAGAAAATCAACGATCGACGCCAACCTGGGCAAAAAAGAAAAAGCCATCCGTGATTTACGGCGCGCCTGCATCTCCGCCCAGGAGATCCTTCAGACCGGCGCCATCCATACCGCACTGATGCTCCTGGATAGCGCGGTCAGAGAAGTATCGAATCATCTCCTTAATAAAAAATCCACCCCATGTCACGCATCACCCAGCTCCAAAAAGAGATTGACGCCCTTAAGGAAGCCCGGAACCGTTGTTCCCAAGCCTTCAATAAAACAGTTAACCGGACACGGCGGGAGTCGCTCCAGCTGACCACGGAGACCTTGTGTTATCAGATCATCCGCAAAGAGATAGAGCTCCAAAACTTACTTACAATACCCGATGGCCAGAGAAACAGCGATTGACAAAATTCTTAAGAACAGCCGTTATGATCCAAATAAGAAACCTCGACCTGAAGACGTGATCTTCACCATCCAGAACCAGCCGATCGGTAGCCTGCAGAACTTCATCACGCTGACAGGTATGCCCAAGGCCGGCAAGAGCCGGTTCATCGGCGCCATCGTCAGCTCGGCGCTAACCAACCGGGAGATCTGGACCATGAAGCTGCGTACCTCGAACGAGCACTACCAGGTGATCCACCTGGATACCGAGCAGGGAGAGACCGACTACTATAAAACCATTGAACAGATCAAGACCATGGCCAATATAGAACACTTGCCCAACTACTTTCACAGCTTCAATATGCGGGAGCATGAACCCAAGACGATGATCCAGGCCATCGAGCGGCTGATCACCACGGTGCGGCATGTATGCGTCGTCATCCTGGACGGGATCCTGGACTTCCTGTATAGCTATAACGACGAGGCAGAGGCGAAGCGCTTGATCAACCTGCTCAAACGCTGGTCGAAGATCTCGAACTGCCTGATCATTTGCATCCTGCATGTTGGCAAGACGACCGGTACGACCGTCGGCCACTTCGGAGCCATGGCCGACCGGGCGGCCCAGACTGTGATCGAGGTAAAGCGGCACGATGTCGATAAGCTGACCACGTTCTCGCTGATCCCGATCAGCAGCCGGTCCGCGGATCCTTCGGTCATGAGCCCCGTGGAGATCTACTGGGACATCCAGGAGCTCCGCTGGCAGGAGACGGGCAGTACGCAGCGGCTGCTGGCTCATCCAGCCAAGATCAAGCCGGCCGACATCCACCAGGACATGCATGTGGCGACGCTCCGGCGGATCTTCGATGCCCGCGGGCTGGAGCTCAAGTACACCGACCTCCTTACCGAGATGTACCAGTACTACGATAAGGACCGCAAATGGTGCAAGTCGTGCGTCTCCTACCTGGTCACCAATGGACTGCTCTTCAAGAACAGGGACGGGCAGTTCACATTACAACCGCAATCAAAAATTCGAATATGACAGACACAACAGACACACTCCTTATTTGCTGCATTGTTATGGACTGCATCCTGGCCCTATTAGCAATCTGGGCCTTCATCTGGATCCTCCGGCTCCGTACCGGCTATGACTGGCAGCTGCAGGCCTCTGAGAAGGCCAATCAAAATTACCGCAAGTACCGACAGTCCCTGCTGGAGCTCAATAAGCACCTGCAGGACCAGCTGGAGGCCGCAGAAAAAAAATGGGGCGAAGCCGATACGCAGTGCAAATATCACGAGCGGGAGATGGAGCTCTTCCTCAAAAAATACCAGGACCTCCGCGACGATTACGATACGCTGAAAGGGCAGGCTGAACTTTTCCAGCTGGCAGGGATCGAGGCGGGGAAGCAGGTTTCCCTATTGTCCAACCAGCTTAAGGACATCGGCGAAAAATATCACCAGCTGCAGCAGGATTATTCATTCCTCACCACTCAATCTAACGTCAATGGCTTTCCGATTTGATGCACGGACCGACACCTACACTTTTATAACGACCCAGCCGCCGCTGCAGACGTTCATCGTTATGTGCATGCTGCGGCCGGGGGAGAAAAAATGGGTTGTCTCTATTGTCGATGCGACGAATGAACGATACCGGCGGATCGCCCTTACCAGCTGCCTGCAGGATCCTAACCCGGAACGGGCAGAACTGATGCTGCGATGTTACGTGGATACCGACGAGGACCTGGAGGCCTTCATCCAGGGGAGACGCCGCCGTTGATGCACCCAAAGGTCAATAGGAGATCTATTTATATACACAAAAACTCGACAAAATGCAACTTGAAAATTATGAAAATGTCAGAACACAGCTGACTAACGGGGACGGGTACGGGTACGGGTACGGGTACGGGGACGGGTACGGGGACGGGGACGGGGACGGGAACGGGTACGGGAACGGGTACGGGTACGGGGACGGGGACGGGTACGGGTACGGGTACGGGTGAGGGTACGGGTACGG
>Ga0207677_10001027_pt1 | contig 15369 bp, 18 predicted proteins | sample KBSMisM42_FD_184311 | JGI IMG/M metagenome (GOLD analysis project Ga0207677, IMG submission 184311) | Miscanthus rhizosphere microbial communities from Kellogg Biological Station, Michigan, USA - KBS Miscanthus M4-2 (SPAdes) (version 2) | ecosystem: Host-associated > Plants > Roots >...
GGCGTTCTTCCGGCGAGGCCCGTTTGCATTGGGTTCTGTGGGATGGATCACGCCCTCCCCTAGCACGCCCTGTACACACCACCTCCGATCGTGAAGGACGGCTTGTAGAAACCGGACGCCGTCTTATTTTCCGATGGGCGCAGCGCGTTGCCGTACGCCTTTGGCCGAAAAACGTATGCACCCGCAAAGCAGCAACAGTGTTCGTCGGCCGGTTCGTAGAGACCACTGATCGTGCTGAAACACGTGGGGCGGGAGGGGGAATGAACGAACGCCGCACAGTTGGTCCGCCTAACGGATCAGACGCTAAGCTGCAAGCCGCATGTACGCGCGAGCGGACAGGCGGCGCGCCGCTTGCCGCGAGGAAAGAAAGGTTCTGCCTGAGCGACCTGCAAGCGGCGTGACGCCGTCCGTCTCGCGGGGAACAAGCCGGCTCGGCCGGCGGGCGCGGTATCCGGCGGCTTGTCGGCTTCTGCGGCGAGTTAGGCGGCCGGTGGTTGGACGTGCAACACTAAATGTGTGAGTGACGAAGCTGTCGCCGCCAGGCTGGGCGCGATAACGGATGCAGCCCGATCGAATGTTATTCCTTTGTATAGCAGCCAAGGGCGAGGCAGAGGGTTTCTGCATGTGGGATCAGCCGTGCTAATTCTACGATCCGATGGCTGCAATCTGGCCGTTACCGCAGGCCACGTACTCGACCACGTGACACCCCTACCTCTGCTTACGTTGGGGACACCCGAATCTGGCCTTGTCCAACTCTCGTACAGTACTGCGGTGACGAGCCAACCCGGACGACCCAATCGACAACATGACTCCGTCGATCTTGCGGCATTCGCGCTCGACTCGACTACAACAGACAGGCTGCTCGCAAAAGGTGTGTCCTTCTTTCCAGAAAAGAATATTCGACACGACTGGAGCGCGGCAGGCATTTACGTCGCGGTAGCCTTCCCGCACAGCCGAAATGCCGTGAAACGCCGCAAGAATCCAAATGACCCGACCAAGAGACCATTCGGGCGCTACGTCATTCCAAACAGTGCTGTGTTCGCACCCTGTACTGCTGCGCCCGATGACCAGTATGGAACGGTCGCCGCCGATCTTGAACTGAATTTTGTGGTGGCGTTTCGTCATCAACAGGTCCGCGACACCGAAGGTAACGTCTACCCTCATCCGCGTGGCATGAGTGGCGGCGCAATCTACCGTATCGGTACCAACGACACGCTCACGAAAGCAAATGAGATTCAGCTTGTTGCGATCGGGACGGAGTATCACGAAAAGAAAGGACTCTTAGTTGCGGCCAGCGCACCTGCTCTTCGCCGCATTGCGCTCGCGGTGGAGCGTGTCGGTTCGTCAGCAATCGGCGATCGCGCGGACTCAACAGGATGCTGAGCCAACGGCGTCCCCATAGGTAGGTGGTGTCATATCTTGCGCTATGAAGACCGCCCGCCCAACGATTGGGGGACGTTTTGCGAACCGCTTAAGCGCGCCCTCCGCCAAGAGACATGCATCAACGCGGCGAGCAACTCACGAGAAAAATGCGGTCTAGGTTGGGGGTGGGTGGGGGAATCGTGCGGCGACGGGATCGATGTCCGCCTAACGGCTCAGAGGTTAACCCGCGCGGCCAGGGCCCACGTGCCGAAGCCGACGCGGCGCACGGCGTGCACGCATGTGAGTCGCGCGATGCAGGCCGCGCGCCGCCGCCGGGTTTTGATTCTAGCGAGGCGGCTCGGCCGCCGGACCGAAGCCGGGCCGCGCCGGGTTCTACCTCGAGTTAGCCCGCCGCTTGTTAGTCGCCTGAGATTCAAATTTCAAGTCCTTCGGCGGGAACGCTCTATTCTCGGAACCGTTCAACATGGTGTGGTATTGGCCAGCGTATCTCAAGAGCGTGAGGATTATTCGCTTAAGTAGCTCGCGGAGCACCACGACATGTTCGTATAATTCATGAAACCCATCCTCGTGGTACCTACCGGTATGCACAATTCGGTTTCTGGCCGCAATGGCGTCAGCGATTTTGTTATCGATTCCTTCTAATGGAACGGCGTAAAAGTGCAGCATCCCACGGAGACGGGCTTGAAACGGCGCCTGATTAGCGCCGCGAAGTTTATTTCCCAGCTGCTCTATGCCCTTGACCGCGTTATTGTTGGCGCGTCTTCGGGCGCGACGGAGTAGCGCCGCCAGCTCAGGCTCGAATCGACGTCGGACGCTAGCAAAGGAGCGCGGGTTGACAAGTTTGGGACCGCGACCGCGTTTCGAATATTTCGCAACGAGATGTTCTAGCGCCGTCACGGCGGCTAACAATTGAAACTCTAAGTAGCGCGGATGAAAGAGCAACCAATGGATTGCGACGTCGATTCCCGTAGATCTCCTCAGACGCTTTGTGTATCGAGTAACCGCCAAATCAATCCACGGTTTCAGGTTAAGGAAGTGACCGACGCCGTCTTGCGGGCGGCCAGCTCCTTTCGGACCATCTAGATCTGTAATGATGATTTTCTTCTTATCGCCCGTCCGAGCATCGTGCACTACATGCCGAATGCTCCAATCGGTGGCCTTGCCGTTCGCGAGAGAGATCAGTCCAAGCAATTGTTGAACTGTATCGTCGCACCGCTTTAACCAACTTCTAAGTGACTGCCGGCGTTTCGACACGATATCGATTTGGCCCGCGAGTTCATCAAAGTCTTTGATATCGTAACGACCGGCGATCAATACGTCACCTGCCAGCGATGACGTATGCTGAACTCCAAAGCATTGCATGCCGGCCGTCAGGTACATCGTGCGAAGGCCGAGGCTATCCTGGGGAGGTCGTTCCCACTTCACGGTGAGGTGAGATGCTTGGCCTTCGATCTTGAGCCGTTCAAAGCCGGCACGACTGTGTAGCGCTACATATTTGCTATGAATCCGACGGCCATCTTTTGTCTCGCCACGGATCGTCGCCCAGGACACGAGCCGACCATGTCCAGGCGCAGCGTCGAGCAGCCATCCAGTTTTCTTTGTCAGGCGAATCGGTTGAAACGACAGTTCAATTCGGCCCGCACGATCAACACGAACAGACCATACCGCCGGTGTCCTATTTCCCTGCCACGACAAAACACCCTTCACTCTCGAAAGTGTCAAAAGGGAACGAGGTCGACGACTTCGGGAGGTTGCCGCCACTGACTCAAGTTTACGACGCCGAACCCTTACGAGGGTACTCCACCGTTGCAACACACAATGTTGGTCGGCTGGCGACCAGCGTCGCCGCGTGACCGGAGCGTGACGGCACTCTCGTGTCGACGGGGATCACTTTTGGGGATGTGAAGGGCGGGGCGGGGGAAGAGTGCGGCAGCGAGATTCATGGCCGGGCTAACGGCTCAGAGGTTAACCCGCGCGGCCAGGGCCCACGTGCCGAAGCCGACGCGGCGCTCGGCGTGCACGCATGTGAGTCGCGCGATGCAGGCCGCGCGCCGCCGCCCAGCTTTTGACTTAACGAGCCGGCTCGGCCGGCGGGCCGAAGCCGGGCCGCGCCGGGTTCTACCTCGAGTTAGCCGGCGATTCGTTCCATCGATTCTGCTTATTCTGCAAATTACGATGAGTGCGCAGTACTAGTGTCGCCCAAGTGCCTTCTCGACTGCTTTGGGATTTTCGGATGCAATCTTCAGCAAAGCTCGAGCCGGTCCGTGCGGTTGTCGCCGACCCTGCTCCCAATTTCGCAGCGTAGCGACACTAACACCGATCATTAGCGCGAATTCATCCTGTGACTTTCTGAGTTTTTTGCGGATAGCTTGAACGTCTTGTGCCGAAAACGTGAATTCGCGGCTAGGCCGGGCTTCTCCGCGAAGTATCCGCCCGGCCTCTTTGACACTTTCGATCAGCTCGTCAAAATCTTTCTCTTTCATTTCAACTCCTCGCGCACTGCTCTCGCCAATGCGCGCTTCTGTTGAGCATTGAGATCCTTTTGCTCGCTCTTACGATAGAGAAACAACATCAACAGCATCTCTCGCTTCATGTGCCAAAAATAGATGACTCGAAGAGCGCCGCGCTTTCCGCTCCCCTCTTCTCCCCAACGCATTTTGCGTATGCCACCCGTGCCCTCGATGAGACTGCCCTGCCCGGGCCGCTGAAGTAACGCCTGCTGCAGCAACCGATACTCGTCATCGGGAAGCATCTCCAAGACGCGCCGCGTAAACACGCTCGTTTCGACAAACTTCACTCCGGCCATGCTACGCCATTGGCGCAGAAAATGACAACAACCGTGCTGCTTGGTATCTTCCGGTTGCCCGGCGCTCGGCGAAGCCATGGACTCGCCCCGCATGTTGCGACTCCCGACCCGATGACGACAAGGTACGAGTGGAGGATAGGCTCTGAGCTGGGCCGGTGAGGCAGCACGCGGCGACAACCGTGCGATCGAGGGCACGGCATCGCCTTTATGCGATGAGGCGATCGAAATCGGTGCGATGAAGAACGTCTTGCGTGGGTGGGGAGGGTGTTGCACCACCGCGCGCAGGTCCGGCTAACGGATTAGAGGTTCACCCGCGAGAGGTAATCACGTGCGTGCGGGCAGAGCGGCACGCCGCTGGCCTGCATTTGAAGTGCGCGATGCAAGCGGCGTGACGCCATGCGTCTTGGAAAGGTCGAGGCGGCTCGGCCGCCGGGCGCGGCATTCGGCCTCTCGCCGGGTGCTACCTCGAGTTAGGCGGCGGATATCACTTATTTCCATTCCGCCGTCGCATGGAGGCAATGGCCTCTCCCCATGTTTCCGCCGACGCTTCAGCAAACGACATTCCGATTTCCCGATACGCACGGTAGTGCACCGGAAAGTGATCTCTCAGGTTCGCTTGAAAAACCGCGTCATCTGCCGCATAAGGTCGCCAAACGCCTCGACTGCATGTAAGCATGTCGATGAGGAGGTCGCTGACCGAAATTCCTCGTGGCGAAAACCGACCATCGGACGTATGGCCTAGGGGAGGTTGATGTCGCCAGTTGCCGCTTGAGTCAAGTAATTCACCTACGGGTATGAGCGTCGCACCGAACTCGGAACTGGTAGAAGTTGGTTTGCCGGACACAAGCCCCTGCTCCCATGTTGCATATCCATGCTCGGCTCCATCGAGATAGCTTGCTGGCACATACACCAACAGGAAAGACAAATCGCCATTTCTCTTTTGCATTAGAACAAGTTGCGACCAAAGCTTGTCCCAACCCTCCGCCGTATCGCAACGTAGCCGTTGGTCCTTGGGGTCGAGGACCTTTGCCTGAATCAGTGCTCGCTTTGTTCCTTCGGGCGTTGTAATCGTGATAGCAAGGTCGGCGCCGACGGTAGCCTCTTCTTGCTGCGTCGTTTTAGAGACCAAAACGGGAAACGATTGGTGCGGAAAAGTTCGACCTCCTCGGAGGTTCAGCCGTGCATTCGGGTGTTGCGACCATATGTAGAACATGTCGCACCAGTCATCGGTGAGCGTGCGCTCGTCCGTGCCGAACTGCTCCAGCTTGGCGGCGACGTGGGCACCCAATGAGTCAAAGATGGGGAATAGTTCTGCGATGCTAATTTTCGATGTGAAGTTTCGGACGACTGGCAAACGGCCCCCTTTCGAACGTGCTCTAACAGGAGAGTCAGCGCCGACCCTAATCCCTACCTCCGTTACGCACGGCCGGGCTCGAGGATCGATCACGCGGCGACGACCGACCTATGGCCGATGGCGTCAACGATCACAGCGAGCATTTCACGGAACGGACACCCATAGGTCGGGGCGTGGTGGAAACGTGAAGCCGATGGGATTGAGGTCCGCCTAACGGATCAGAGGTTCACCTGCGCGGCCAGGGCCCGCGTGCCGAAGCCGACGCGGCGCACGGCGTGCACGCATGTGAGTCGCGCGATGCAGGCCGCGCGCCGCCGCCGGGTTTTGATTCTAACGAGCCGGCTCGGCCGGCGGACCGAAGCCGGGCCGCGACAGGTGCTAGCTCGAGTTAGGCCGCGGTCATTCAACGGTGGGTTTCGAACGGACGGTTTTCTCCCACTCACCATTGAATGCCGCACCTGCAATTACACGTTTGATCAACCAGACCGGTGCCGGCGCCGACTCGGCGTAGTCTTCGATACTCTTGCGACTGCCGTCCCGGTAAACGATGGTGATCGTTTCGAAAGTGCCGTGCGTGATATTCCGGGAGTAACCAGACGCGAGCGTTGCCAGCCCAGACGTTTCGATAAGCCGAGCGATTCGATCGATGTCTCCCGAATAGATGCCGGTTCGGCCTGTGTTCCGCTCCCAGAACGTGGCTCGATCGTTGTCATTTGCTTTTCTGCAATATCTTCGCGCGAGAGTGTCGGGCCCTCCAACTCTGAGCCCAATTTCGTATGCCCCGCAGATGACGGCGGACGGAGTTTCGGTGAGGTCCACTTCTACGATCGCCGAGAATTGACCGGCATAACCTAAGAACCGAAGCTTTCATTCGTCGAAACGTTTTAACGTCAGCGACGGAACAGAACCTGACATTCGATTTCCGAAAAGAAGCAGCTCAGAAAGATCTGCAAGACCGTCTAAGGCCTTCGGAAGAGGTCCAACTAGATTGTTATCTTCGAGAAATAGTCCTTCGACGCGAGGTAGCCCTTCCGGTCCGTACCCACATATGACGCCAAACCAATGGCATTCCGTGCCTACTGGACCTTTCCAGCCGTCGTGATTCTTCCAATGTTCGCCGTTGGTAGATTCGTACAACTGCAGTAACGCCATGCGGTCTTCCGCGGTGATGGTAGGTTCGGCGACCATCTCCTGGGGCAATGCTCGAAGGGCAAGACTCAGCAGAAGGAAAACGCGTAGTGGTTTCGGTACGTACATTTTCCAATCGTAGCTGCTTCCGAGACTGATAAGCGTTGGTTTCATCGCCTGGCAAAACTGCAACGCGGTCCGGCCGAAGTTGGGGCGCGATAACTCGGCGGCCTAGCAAGCACTTCGGTCGTGCCGTCTCGGCCAGCCGGCAGGATTGCGCCGGCACTCGTTGGGAGGGCGGGGGAAACGTGCAGCCGCGAAAATAGATGTCGGCCTAACGGCTCAGAGGTTAACCCGCGCGGCCAGGGCCCGCGTGCCGAAGCCGACGCGGCGCACGGCGTGCACGCATGTGAGTCGCGCGATGCAGGCCGCGCGCCGCAGTGCAGTTTTTGACTTCACGAGCCGGCTCGGCCGGCGGGCCGAAGCCGGGCCGCGCCGGGTTCTACCTCGAGTTGGGCCGCCCGATGCAACCTTCGCTTACATCTTTCCCAATTTCTCGTCGCGAATAAGCTCTAGCTCGGCAACGGCCTCAAGATCTTTGGGGCGACCTGCCGCACGCTTCGAAACGATCAAGGCGTCAAGATTTATGCACTGATAGGGCGCCCCATACAAAGTCAGTTGCTCTGAAACCGCTAGGACTGCACGGTAATCGCCAACTCCAGTAATCTCGCCCAGTACGTCCATCGGGCCTGCGTCGGTTGTCAGTGTGAAATTCAGACCACGACGAACGGTTTCAATATCAAACTTGAACGGGAGTCCTGGGGGCGCGCCACGCAGATATGGATTCAAAGGCTTTAGAGCAGTTACTAGGCGTTCGATGTTTGGACGAGAACGTTCATAAACAACGTCAACATCCGACGTCAAACGCGCCGAACCGTGCACCGTTGCAGCTACGCCACCGACAATCACGAAGGCAACGTCCGCAGATCTGAGTGACGTCAGAATACGTTCAAAATCGTTCATCGATTGTTGGGACGATCGAGCGCTTTTCCTGCACGACGCAACTCTTCGGCAAACGCTTGCAACTGTTCCAGCGCTCGCAGCCGTTCCTCCGGAGACCGCTTCAGATTCTCCCGGATTAGTGTGCGATCGATACCCGGTTTGTAGGCATCAACAACGGGATCAGGCGTGCCGCTCATCGGCTCTTTTGCTGCCATGAAGCAATTCTATGCGATGCGACGGTCGAAACTGAACAACACTCACACCTCACTCGTGAGCTGTCGATGCGAAGCCATCGGCGCAAACGTTCTTCCCGGCAGTTCCCGCAGCGACAACGTCAATCGGACAGCCCGACGGATCACACACTCGGTACGATGTCTGACGATGCTCGCCGATCCGGCGACGATCCAGCGGGGTTGCCGCTCGGGTGGGTGCCTCACCCAGATTGCGAGCTGGTCGGCCCAACGGTGGAGAGGTTAACCCGCGCGGCCAAGGCCCACGTGGCTACGGCAGCGCGGCGCACGGCCTGCCTGCATGTGAGTCGCGCGATGCAGGCCGCGCGCCGCCGTGCCGATTTCGATTTCACGAGCCGGCTCGGCCGGCGGGCCGAAGCCGGGCCGCGCCGGGTTCTACCTCGAGTTAGGCGGCACCAATCAGAAAACATCGGCCCATCGTGCCACAGTACTCTCATACACCTTCTTAAGAACGCTCGGTATTTCATCGTAGCCGTCGAGCCATATGATGCGAACGCCGAGTTCCCGAAGGCCACTCTCTAGCGCGTCGTCGATGCTGTTTTCCTGACGAGCCATCAACGCGAAATGCCGGGCAAGCGCTGGACTTGATCGGCTGCGGCCCATTTTTGAAAAGACTTGGCCACGTTCGCGCGCCGAGTAATAGAGTAGCCGGCGCAAATTGTCATCCCGCATCGAAAGACCGATAAAAACGCAAGACGCCTCCCGTAATAAATAAAGGAAGGTATAGGTGAAGGCTCCGAACGGCTCACTGAAAAAGTCAAAATAGTCCGCTTCGGTAAGAATCAATGCTCCTGGGCTCATGCGGCCGATCTTCACGAAGCCGTGCATGTGGTAGACACTCGTCGCCGACACGTCAGTTCGTGCCGCGGGGTGATCGATGGCCTGCAACATATCCCCGCCATAACGATACGAGACATACTCCTCAAGTATCGTATCGAGATTGAACGTCACTACCGCACGCACCTTACCATTCGGTATAAAACCAGTGCCGGAGGCAGCACAGCATAGCGCGGCGACAGCTCGAAGTGTCGGGTTTCGATTTTGGACGTTGTCCAACAATTCGCGTTTCCACGGGCGAGCCAGGCTAATCGTTCCGAACGGCGTGTCTGCGTACAGAGTTCGCCATAGTTGATCGAACAACTTCTGCCGCGAGCCGTACATGCTCTCGATATTCGCGGCAGCAACCGGCAACGAGAACCCCTGACTACGAAGTTCCTGAAAGGCGGGCTTCCCCTTCGGCGCTTTATCAGCGAGCCGGACCAGCAGATCCTCCCAAGTGGGCACGCCGCTCCCGAGAGAGGCCCCTGCGCCTAGCACTGGAACGACACCTTGTCGACGGTATACGGCGCGCAGCAGATCGATAGTTCGTTTCACCACAAATATAGGATGATACGCCAACCAGGAACAGCGGCCGACAGCGCTGTACGAAGTTTGGAGAATGGATCGTCTTCCGTTCCCGGCAGCACCTATCTGCTTAACGGCACGGACCAGTGCTTAGCAATGGGAATCGAAGCACGCGGTTACTTCTTGAACGAGTGGTAGGCCTGTGCGCCCGCGCCGTTGTCCGCCTAACTAACTACCCGATTCGACACCAGACAACTGATCACGCGCAGACCCGGCCGCGACGTAACGTGAGCCATAACGCCGGCGAGCAACTCACAACGGTGCCGTGCAGATCGAGGCGGGCGGGGGAAACGTGCGGCCGCCGGGATCGATGTCCGCCTAACGGCGCAGACGCTAAGCTGCAAGCCGCACACACGCGCGAGCGGACAGGCGGCGCGCCGCTTGCCGCGATGCACACGCAGTTGACGTTGAGCGGCTGCAAGCGGCGTGACGCCGTCCGTCTCGCGCCGAACGAGCCGGCTTGGCCGGCGGGCGCGGCATTCGGCGGCTTGTCGGCTTCTGCGGCGAGTTAGGTGGCAGGGCTCTTTAGCCCGACGATACATCGCTACGGCGTGTTTTCGTTGACGATACGATAACCGAAAATGACTACCCTTCCCCGATGCCGACAGTTGGCGATTTTTCTACAAGTCTGTGTGCTTCTGCTGTTGCTCACGCGCGCGATGGCGGAGACCTTCAAGAACCCGTCACGAGACACCTTGCAGTTTGGCACGTCCGGTTCAACGCTTACCTATGTTGTTTTGGGTGACAGCACCGCGGCGGGTCAAGGCGCACCCTATGAGAATGGCATCGCGGTCTTGACGGCGCGCGAGTTGGCGAAAACGCGAACTGTCATGCTGACCAACTTCGCGATATCCGGTGCCCGGACCCGAGACATCTTGGCGGCGCAACTGCCAGCCGCCGAACGCCTTCGACCCGATCTCGTGCTGATCTCAGTTGGGGCCAATGATGTGACTCACCTGACGAGTATTCGTTCCGTGCGCAGAAGTATCGTTCGCATCATTCGCCGCTTGCGAGCAGCCAACCCAAGCGTTTTGATCGTCATGACAGGTTCGCCCGACATGGGCGCTCCGCCCCGGCTGCCGCGAGTACTTCGACCCATCGCCGCCTGGCAGACCAGACGACTGAACCGAATGTTCAAATCGGTGGCCACGGCTAATGAGGTTACGTTTGCGCCGATAGCCGCGGCGACCGGTCACTTGTTTCGGCAAGACCATTCGCTATTTGCGGATGATCGCTTCCACCCGAATGAGCGCGGCTATGCGACGTGGGTTCCAGTTCTCGACCGCGCGCTTGGCGATGCGCTCAACGGCCGTAAGCCCAAACCCTGATAGCAGCGGAGCCTGGGCACATGCTATCGACGTTCGGAGGCGGCACGCGATGCTAGGCCTTGGGCCACATCAATTGATGCCGCGAAGCGGCCTCCTTTTTTCTGTCCACCTAACGGCTCAGAGGTTAACCCGCGCGGCCAGGGCCCACGTGCCGAAGCCGACGCGGCGCTCGGCGTGCACGCATGTGAGTCGCGCGATGCAGGCCGCGCGCCGCCGTTCAGTTTTTGACTTCACGAGCCGGCTCGGCCGGCGGGCCGAAGCCGGGCCGCGCCGGGTTCTACCTCGAGTTAGGCGCCGGTTCGTTTGTATGAAGATCTAATGCAACTGCGAGAGCGTTGTTGAGTTGCAGCAGTTTCGCCTCTGACATGCTGCCGATGTAATCTGTCAGCACGGTTTTCGGCAGACTAACCAGCTCATCGCAATGAACTGCGCTGTCATGTTTCAACCCTTCATCGATTCCTACGAGTACTTGCGATGGAAGATCGTGGAATACTGAATAAACAGGCGCGCAAACGACCGTGGAGAACCGTGAATCGATTGCGGCCTGACGTCCCACGATGAGAAACACGCGCGACCTGCGCGGATCATCGCCTCCCGGGTGTCGGACACGATAGAACTCTCCTCGCCTCACGCGAGAACCTGGTACTCGAGTACGTCCTCGGCTTCGCGATTGAGCTCGTCAGCGATCTCGTTAATTCGTGCGACCTCGCGCTCGTTTGTTCCGGTCGCCGGTTCGCGAAGAGCCTTCCGAACGGCTTCCGCTACAAATTCGGACCGGTCGGTCGAAAGATCGTCGATACGTGCCACCAAATCATCCGGAAGACTGACCTGAATCGTCATGGCAGAGAGAGTAGCGGGATTTTGCCCGGCTGCAATGTACCGCATAGGTTCCGGGTCGCGATTCTAAACTCCGCCGCGCAGACGCTGCCAATCTGTATCAACGGTCGAGGCCGTAGCCCTCGCCTTCTCTCTCTTGCTGCGGCCGCTGTCGAAAAGCTGTTACCGCCTTCGCTTGAGCAAAGCCGCCCATGCCGGTCAGAAGGTTGGGGGCTCGCACGTCCACGCGTGGACAACTCCATTCGCGCGAGTCCCTCGGCGAGGATCGTTCGTCTCGCCCTTTGGCCAGAATCAGCAGATGCCGCGAAGGCGGCCCCGTGCGCCTAACGGTCTAGAGGTTAACCCGCGCGGCCACGGCCCACGTGGCTACGGCAGCGCGGCACGCCGCTTGCCCGCATTTGAAGCGCGCGCTGCAAGGGGCGTGACGCCGTCCAAGTTGCGCTGAACGAGCCGGCTCGGCCGGCGGGCCGAAGCCGGGCCGCGCCGGGTTCTACCTCGAGTTAGGCCGCGGCGCACCAGTTCTGCCGACGAAGCACAAACGTCCTCGCCGAGTCGCACCACGGACGGTTTGGGCACACTGGGTAGGGACTTTGGGGGAATCTCACCCTCCTGCAATGGGGGACGCATGTCTGACGCCGTGGTTGTTGCCATAATCAGTGGTGCCGTCGCCATCGTCAGCGGTCTACCGGCACTGGGATGGACCATCTACACTTGGCGCGCCGAGCGCCGTAAGACGTCTCTTGAGCAGACGCTGTCGCACGTGACCGCTGCCACGAAGTACACACACACGTTAGATACAATCATAACAACAACGCGGATTCTTAATGCCGAAGGCGACAATGAGACAGAGGTTCGGGTCAACGGCCTTCGCGTCAGCGAAGGCTTATCACTCAACAAAATTCACATGGATCTCTTCACCAGCGGAACCTTCAGCGCGGAAGCACCTCCGGTGCTAATCGAAACCTCGCGCAAGGGTGTATGTCTTGATGCGACGCTGAGTACGGAGCAGCATTACACCTGTGAGCTAGGGATTTATGGTGGCAAGCAACCGGACGAGGCGCCACTCGACTACGCCTATCGCTTTTCGGCTAAGAAGGGCTACCTCCTTTCGCGCGCTGCTATAAAGGAGCGCTTCGGCAGTGAGGCGCTTGCATACGAATACTTCGAGGAAACCATCGCCGTACCAGTGAAGCACATCCGGATAGCGGTCAGTTTCCCTAAAGATCTCATGCCAAATGCATTTCCGATCGTAACGGTCGCTGGGTTGCCCCAGATCGCCGCAGCTGAGCGCGCCCGCGCTGAAGCAGCCTTCAAAGTGTCGGGCAACGTCGCCGCCATCAACCTCGATGACCCTCAGCCGGGACTTCGCTATCTTGTGTGTTGGGACGGCACTCCGAAGATCTCGTCGACCTGACGTCGACTTCGGCCGCAGGGTTTGCGACGAATGTGATCTGTGCGCTGTTTCCGAGGACCACGAACATGCAAGCTGCCCTTGGCCAGCCATTAAAGATGGCGCCGTGAGGCGGCCTCCTTTTGTCCCCCTTCGCCTTTACAGTTTTACAAGAATGTCGTGTGAGTTCGGGTTGGGCGGGGGAAACGTGAGGCTGAGACACTCTGGCCGGCCTAACGGCTCAGAGGTTAACCCGCGCGGCCAGGGCCCGCGTGCCGAAGCCGACGCGGCGCACGGCGTGCACGCATGTAAGTCGCGCGATGCAGGCCGCGCGCCGCCGCCGGTTTTGATTCTAACGAGCCGGCTCGGCCGGCGGACCGGAGCCGGGCCGCGCCGGGTTCTACCTCGAGTTAGCCGGCGCGACTTCGACCAGTTCACCCTTTTGCACTTCTGCCAGTGCGACAAGGATATGCGGCAGGAGAGGGCGAAGATCGCTAATGCGGTTGCGAACGCGCAACAGCAACACGACAGCGATGCCAATCTTGGGAAGATTCTGTTGTTTTTTAAGAGCACGATCCGCTGTGAGCAGAACATCGAACCCAGCGCTCACTGCCGCACGAAGTAGAACCCCATTCTTGAGTCCCAACCACTGCTGAGCACGAACCGTTGAGACCTCAAACCCAGGTAGCTCTTTCGCCAAACCGATCGGCAACGACTCGTCGAGCAAGACCTTCAAACGCCCGCACCTACGACAGCCTCACGGGCGATTTCAAGCGCCGCAATTGCTTGTTCGCGAGTAACGGAGGGAAACTGCTCCAAGAATTCGTCGAGCGAGTCCCCGGCTTCGAGGTAATCGAACAGGTTGTACACAGGGACACGAGTACCAACAAAGACGAGCTCGCCCCCCATGATCTCGGGATCACTATGAACTGCCGGTTCCTTGGTATTCATATGAAGATTGTACTCTTTCCTAGAACAGGTCTCCTCGCCCATCGTGAGCACCTCGTTCGCCGCCTAAGCCTTCATTCAGGCCGTGCCTGATGATGACTTTCGACGTGCGCTGGTTCACGTCGTAACAAATGTGACTTGCTCCATCAGGGCACCGCGCACATCGTTGGGCGGAAGGCTCCAGCGCTTCAAGCAATCGTCTGTTCTTGTGCGTCCAACGGCTGCGAAAGAACAACAGATGGAACCCGGGTTCCGAGGTACGGATCGGGCGCACGACGTTATTTCCGGACTTCGAGCACCGCTCGTTACGCGTAACTAGGTGTAGATGGTATTCGAACCTTACCTAGATGTAGATGGCTTACCCGTGATAAATCGTACGCCAAGGCATATTGCTGCGGAATCTGACTCGTTTGGGAGGCAAATCAGCGGTTTAGGCGGTGCCGTTCTACACGCGATAGACGAAGGCTTGAGCGGACGGGTGGGGGTACGTTGCCGTCACGAGAATCGTCGTCCGGCTAACGGCATAGCGGCTCACCCGGCCGGGCGCCATAACGCGCCCTGCCCCCTGACACACGCCAACCAGTAAGCACAAGGCGGCTCTGCCGCCGGGCCAAGCAACGGCGCCGGTCGGGTGCTGCCGCAGAGTTGGGCGGCCACCAGGCAGCTCGTGCCTTTTTCCTTGGTAAGTTCTCGTTAATGTGGCCCACAAGCGTTGGCTGACAAGCGAAACTGCCGACGCCGAAAGCGAACGATCTTGCGCTTCCGGAACTGCGGCAGGACGGCGTTGCCGAAGCCGCGTCAGACGAATCTTGCGTGTTGGCAGAATGCTTGCCGCGCTGCACGTGCAGACCACGCGCCGAAGCCACCGCCCACGGCGGCACACAGGCACGTGCGCCGTCAGCCTGCGCACATGCGACAGGCGGCCTGGCGAACGCAGTGAGCTACGCGCAGGACGAGCCGAAGTGTCTGCGGCAAGCATGTGCTCTGTTGCGGTCCTCTGGCGAGAACGCCGCGTGTGAATTCTTGCTTCGTGCCGAAGTATGACAATGCGGACGGAGCGAAGATGTGCTCTGGCCAGTCCGCCCAACGGCGCAGACGCTAAGCTGCAAGCCGCACACACACGCGAGCGGACAGGCGGCGCGCCGCTTGCCGCGATGCACCCGCAGTTGACGTTGAGCGTCTGCAAGCGGCGTGACGCCGTCCGGCTCGCGCCGAACGAGCCGGCTCGGCCGGCGGGCGCGGCATTCGGCGGCTTGTCGGCTTCTGCGGCGAGTTAGGCGGCGATGCTCGAGCCAGTCACAAATGTTACTTGCGAGAGTTCGACGAGGTGGTGCAGCTAGCGTCACACTGGCCTATCCGGAGAGCTGAGCTCGATAACGGCAGAAGGATCTTCGACCGAGAAGCAAAGAACGAAGATGGAACCCGGGTTCCGGGACTACGTTACGAGCACACAGCATCCGTTGCCGGTATGGTCTGTGCCTCGCAAAGGTCGCGCGACCAACGCGAGAACAGTACAAGAAACCGCTTTCCGACTCAAT
>Ga0207677_10001034_pt1 | contig 15322 bp, 9 predicted proteins | sample KBSMisM42_FD_184311 | JGI IMG/M metagenome (GOLD analysis project Ga0207677, IMG submission 184311) | Miscanthus rhizosphere microbial communities from Kellogg Biological Station, Michigan, USA - KBS Miscanthus M4-2 (SPAdes) (version 2) | ecosystem: Host-associated > Plants > Roots > Rhizosphere...
GATCGCGCTCGGCTCGTCCTTCGCCGGCGAGTACGAAGCCGACTACAACACCCCCGGCTCGGAGTCCAAGGAAGCGAGCGAGCTCGCCGAACGCGAGTTCAGCGGCTACTCCGGGCAGGAAATCTTCGTCGTCTGGAAAGACCCGAGCGGGGCCGACAGCGCCGCCGCGAAACAGGGGCTGAACAAGTTCTTCGCCACCGCCGAAGCGATCCCCCACGTCGAGAAGCGGGCGGCGATCCGGGTCTCCGACGACGGCACGATCGCGACGACGACGCTGCCGCTGACGATCCCCGGCTGGGAGGTCCCGAAGGAGGATGGCGAAGCGCTCGTCGCCGCGGCTGAAGACAACAGCAGCGAGAGCCTGCAGATCGAGCTCGGCGGCGATCCGATCTACCGCGCCCAGGAAAGCTCCAACGAAGAGGGCATCGCCTTCCTCGCCGCGGCGATCGTGCTGCTGATCGCCTTCGGCTCGGTGGTCGCCGCCGGCCTGCCGCTGATCGTCGCCCTCGTCGGGATCGGGATCACCGGCGGCGGCCTCACCGCCCTCCTCGCCAACGTCATCGACGTCCCCGACTGGACCCTCGCGGTCTCCGGCCTGATCGGGATCGGTGTGGGCATCGACTACGCGCTGCTGGTCCTGACCCGCTTCCGCTCGGCGCTGAAGGCGGGCAAGGATCGCCACGACGCCGTCGTCGAGGCGGTGACCACGGCGGGCCGGAGCGTGATCATCGCCGGCGGCACCGTCGTCATCGCGGTCCTCGGCCTCTTCCTCACCGGCCTCCCGTACATGTACGGGGTCGCGCTCTCCGCCTCCTTCGCGGTGCTGACCGTGATGCTGGCTTCGATCACGCTGCTGCCGGCGCTGCTCTCCTACCTCGGGCCGCGGGTCGACAAACTGCGGCTCCCGATCCTCGGGCGCCGGCTCGACAAGCCCGAAGAAGACGGCAGCTCCCTCGCCGCCCGCTGGAGCCACTGGGTGCAGCGGCGGCCGTGGCCGGCGGCGATCGTCGCGACGCTGATCCTGCTGGCGCTGGCGGCGCCGGCGCTGGGGATGCGGCTCGGCTTTCCCGACGCGGGCAACGACCCCGAGGACACGATGACCCGCCAGGCCTACGACCTGATCACGGAGGGCTTCGGCCCCGGCGCCAACGGCCCGCTCGTGATCGCCGCCGAACTGCCGGAAGGCGGCGAAGGCAAAGCGGCGATCACCACGCTGAGCGCCGACCTCAAGCAGGAAGACGGCATCGACTTCGTCGCCCCGCCCACCTTCAACGGGGAAGGCACCGCGGCGCTCCTCACCGTCATCCCCACCACCTCGCCGCAGGACGAGGCGACCTCCGAACTGGTCGAGCACCTGCGCGGCGTCGTCGTCCCCGAGGCGCTCGGAGACAGCGGCGTCAACGCCTACATCGGCGGCGTCACCCCGGCGCTCGAGGACCAGAGCGAATACATCACCGGCCGCATGCCGCTGTTCATCGCCGCGGTGGTCGGGCTCTCGTTCCTGCTCCTGCTGGTCGCCTTCCACTCGCCCCTGATCTCACTCAAGGCGGGGATCATGAACCTGCTCTCGGTCTGTGCCGCCTACGGCGTCATGACCCTGGTCGCCCAGGGGGGACCGGTCGGCGAACTGATCGGGATCGACCACGAAGTGCCGATCGCCCCGTTCATGCCGGTGATGATGTTCGCGATCCTCTTCGGGCTCTCGATGGACTACGAGGTCTTCCTCGTCTCCCGGATCCGTGAGGAGTACCTGAAGGACCGCAACACGAGGCGGGCCGTCGCCGACGGCCTCGCGAAGACGGCGCGGGTGATTACCGCGGCGGCGGCGATCATGGTCGTCGTCTTCCTCGCCTTCGTCGCCTCGCCCGAAGTCTTCCTCAAGCTCTTCGGGATCGGGCTGGCGGCGGCGATCTTCCTCGACGCCACCCTGGTGCGGATGGTCCTGGTGCCGGCGGTGATGCAGCTGCTCGACAACCGCAACTGGTGGATCCCCGACTGGCTCGAGCGAATCCTGCCGCGGATCGACGTCGAGCGCACGGCAACGGAGACCCGGCCGTAGCCGACAGCACTTGCCGGATTCCGCTGTTCCTTTCCGGTCCACACGACCGATAAGGAACAGCGGAACAGGCTGGTGATCAGCCCGTGACCCCTTTCACCACGGGGTAGTAACCATCGGCATGACCTGTGACCTTCGGGTGGTAGCTTTCGCCCGTCGGGTTGGAGAGGCCGTTGATCCACTCGGTCGAGGAGCCGCCGCCGCCGTCACAGACCGCGTGCCCGGTGAAGGCCGGGATCACGTCGCGGAAGACGAAGTTCGCCCCCGCCCTGCTCGCCGCCGCGCTCATCGCGGTCCTCAGCATTTCCGCCGTCTGGTTAAGCCTCGTCTCCTCGCTGGGGCTGAACCAGGTGAAGGCGTTGCAGTCTTCACCGTTGAACAGCTTCGGGTAGTCGAGCACCACGACTTTCGCGCTCGGCGCCCGTGACTTGATCGCGTTGTTGACCAGGTCGAGGCGACCCGGCAACGTATTGATGATGTAGGACTGGGCGGTGTTGATCGCCCCGTCGCAGTTGGACGCCCACGACGGCTGCGCGCACGTGGTGATCACGCTCGAGAAGCCGGCGTCGTTGCCGCCGATCGTGTAGGTGACCCAGTTGGTGTCAGAGGTAACGCTGTTGACCTGGGTGTTGAGGATGTCCCCCGTCTTCGCCCCCGAGCAGGTCGCGTTGACGAAAGTCCATTCCGGATGGGCGTTGTGCAGCAGGTACGGATACGCGTAGACCGACCGCTGGCAGGTCGATTCGTAGAAGGTCCGCGTCCCGGTCCCCGATGAGTACGAGTCCCCGAGAGCGACGTACTTCGTCGCCGACGCGGTCGCGGTAAGCACTCCGAAGAGCGCCACCACGCAGAGCAGGGCAGCAATTCGACTCAACTTCATTTGACGCCTCCATCCCCCGCCCTATGATCAGTTGTTCCTGAGCATATAGCCGCGCGTCGCCTCTGGGGCCTCCGCGCTCCCGCGGCTGTCATCGTTCCCGGCGATGGCCAGCTCCCCCACTCCCCTCTCGATCCTCGACCTCGCCGCCGTCGGCCGCGAGGAGACGGTCGCCGAGAGCTTCGCCGGCAGCGTCGAGCTGGCGCGGGTGGCGGAGCGCTGCGGCTACCGGCGCATCTGGTACGCCGAGCACCACAACATCTCCTCGATCGCCTCCTCGGCGACGGCGGTCCTGATCGCCCACGTCGCTGCCCGGACGGAGACGATCCGGCTCGGCGCCGGCGGGGTGATGCTTCCGAACCACTCGCCGCTGGTGATCGCCGAGCAGTTCGGGACCCTGGAGACGCTCCACCCCGGCCGCATCGACCTCGGGCTCGGGCGGGCGCCCGGGACCGACCAGCGGACCTGGATGGCGCTGCGGCGCGACCCGGCTGCGAGCGAGCGCTTCCCCCAGGATGTCATCGAGCTGCAGAAGTTCCTCGGCGACGAGAGCCCCCTGCCCGGGATCAAGGCGATCCCAGGCCAGGGCACCCACGTCCCCCTCTACATCCTCGGCTCCTCCCTCTTCGGCGCCGAACTGGCGGCCGAGCTCGGCCTCCCCTACGCCTTCGCCTCCCACTTCGCGCCGCGCTTCCTGCACGAGGCGATCACCGTCTACCGCGAGCAGTTCAAGCCCTCGGCGCAGCAGGCCGAGCCCTACGTGATCGCCGGCGTCGGCGTGATCGCCGCCGAGACCGAGGAGAGCGCCGCCGCCCAGCACGAGGCGGCCCGCCGCATCCGTGCCCGCGCCCTCTTCGGCCGCGGCCGCAAGCTCAGCGACGAGGACATCACCGCCCTGCTCGAGTCCCCCCAGGCCGCCGCCGTCGACGAAATGCTCGCCTACACCGCCGTCGGGCTCGCCGACGAGGCCGCCGCCTACCTACAGAAATTCGCCGCCGAGACCGAGGCCGACGAGCTGATCACCGTCCACTACTCCGACTCGGTGCCGAACCGCCTGCGCTCGGTCGAGCTGCTGGCCGGGGCGACCGACCCGGCCGGGTCGGTCGGCCGCTAGCGCGACTCGTTCAGCGCCACCGCTTCGCCGATCAGCGCCTTCAGCGCCTCGCCGTCGATCTCCTCGCCCTCGTGGATGTCGATCGCGCGCCGGGTATTGCCCTCAAGGCTGGAGTTGAAAAGACCCGCCGGGTCCTCCAGCGAGGCACCCTTGGCGAAGGTCATCTTCACTTTGTCCTTGTAGGTCTCCCCCGTGCAGATGATCCCGGCGTGCTCCCAGACCGGGGTCCCTTTCCATTTCCACTCCTCGACGACCTCGGGGTCGGCCTCCTTGACGAGAGCGCGGACCCGGGCGAGCGTCTCGCCCCGCCAATCACCCAGCTCCTCGATCTTCTCGTAGATCAACTGCGAGGGATTGCTGCTCTCACTCATGGTCACCTCCGGGTCGTCGCTCGCCCGCGACACAATAGACCCGTGCCGAACCTCCGCCGAGGCGCCGCCCCCGCCCTCCTCAGCCTCCTCGCCGTGCTGGCGGCGGTCGCTCCCGCCGCCGCGGCGCCGCTGCTGAGGCCCGACCCCTCCTTCGGCAGGCACGGCGTCGCCGAACCGGGCCTCGCCCCGCACTACGACTACACCAGCTTCCGCTCGCTGAACGTCCAGCCCGACGGCTCGATCCTGACCGCCCGCCACGACGGCGGCAACGGCGAAGGCTTCCTCACCTATCGCCGCTACGACGCCGCCGGCCACCTCGATCGGAGCTTCGAGCCAAAAAGCGAAACTCCCCCGGTCGAAGCCCTCACCGCCGACGGCAAGGTCCTGCGCGCGAACACCAACTCGATCGAGCGCTTCAACCCCGACGGCAGCCGTGACCTCAGCTACGGGACCGATCCGGCCAACGGCAGACCCTTCAGCGAGATCCTCAACTTCAGGATCGAAGAGCTGCTGCTGACCCCCTCCGGCAAGCTCTTCGTCGCCGGCTCGATCCTCGACCGCAAGGACGGCGAAGAGTCGGTCCAGCAGATCGTCGTCGTCCGGCTCGACGCCCAGGGCCGATTCGACCCCGGCTTCGGCGGCGACGGGACGGTGAAGCTGCGCTCGGAGACGGGGGTTCTCGGCGCCGGACTTGTCGGCGTGGCCGGCCGTGGCGAGGAAGGCATCGTCGTCCTGGTCGACGAAGCAGAACGCCGCCGCTACGAAGGCGATGGGACGACGCCCGGCGGCTCCGCGGTGGTGGCGCTGGCGGCGAACGGCCTTCCGGATCCCGGCTATGGCGATGGCGGCAGCGTCCGCTCGCCCTCGTCGATCGAGGCCTTCGCGACGCTGCCCGACGGCAGCCTGGTGGTGGCCGGCAACCGCTGGGGGGAGTTGATCCGCCGCGAAGGGGCGCGTACGAGCGACATCTACGCCGCCCGGCTGACGCCGTCCGGGCACTACGACCCGGGGTTCGACGGCGACGGCGTCGCGACGGTCGGCTCCGGCGGTATCGACCTGACCGGGGCGCTGCTCCTGGGCGACGACGGCTCGATTCTGATCGGCGGCGCCAGCACCGAGCTGGTCGACAGCAAGTGCGTCGACTACGAAGGCTTCTGCCGCGAAACGCCGGTCCTCCTTCGCCTCCTCCCCGACGGCGCCCCGGACCCCGGCTTCGGCGCGGACGGCAAGGTCAGGCTCGGCGCCCTCTCCGACCCGTTCGTCGAACCCGACGTCGGCAGGGGCGTCCGCGTCCTCACCGCCCTGCCCGGCGGCGGCGTGCTGGCCGGCGGCGGCTCGGGGACCGCTGCCTTCATCGCCGAGCTCGACAGCCGCGGGGCGCTCGCACCCGGCTTCGGCAGCGGCGGGGTCGTGATCGAGCGCGACGCCGGGTGGACCGAAACCGAGGCGCACGCGGTGGCGATCGACAGTCGCGACCGCATCCTCGTCGCCGGCAGCACCGAGAGCGGGAGGCTCTACAGCGCCGAAAGCGGCGCCGTCTTCCGCTTCCGGCCCGACGGCCGGCCCGACCGCAGCTACGGCGAAGGGGCGGGCTACGTGCGCGTGCCCGGCAACACCCGTGACATCGCCGTCGGGCCGAGAGGCGACGCCTACGTCCTCTCCGGCGAGTTCGGGCCGAACATCGTCGTCCACCTCACCGCCCGCGGTGCGGTCGACCGCGGCTTCGGCCAGGACGGGGTGGCGCCGCTGCCGGACCTGCCTGCCATCCGCCGCCACGGCAAGCGGCACGGGCAGGAATTCGACCCGCGCTCGATCGTCGCCCTGCCGGGGGGCGGGGCTCTGGTCGGGGGCGAAGCCGGCAGCAACGCCGACACCAGGATCGTCCTCGCCCGCTTCGACCGGCACGGCGGCCTGGTCCGGCGCTTCGGCGACGATGGCGTCGCGCTCCTCGCCCTCGGGCGCACGGGCAAGTGCAACATGACCCAGCTCCGCCTGGGGACGGACGGTCGCATCCTGATCGCCGGCCGGGTCCGCGAACGGGGCGAAAACGGCCGCCGGCCGGCGCTCTTCCGGCTGCTGGCGGACGGATCCCCCGATCCCTCGTTCGGGCGGCGCGGCGTGGCCCAGGTCGACCTGGGAGCCGAAGGGGTGGCGACGAGCCTCGCCATCGGGGGCGACGGCTCGATCCTCCTTGCCGGCCGGCGGGAAACCGACCGGAAGACCACGCCGCTCCTCTTCAGGTTCAGCCGCAACGGCACCCTCGACCGAGGCTTCGCCAGGCGGATGCTGGCGAGCGCCCCCTCCTTCAGGCGCGACGAGGGGCTGGCGGCGCGGCAGATCCTCCCGACCGCGAGCGGGATCTTCACCGTCGCCCCGTACCGGGCGATTCTCGGCTTCTCGGACCGCGGCTCGTTCCGAGGCGCCCAGCCGTTCAAACGCGGCAAGAAGCCACGGCACTATCTGAGGGCCGGAGCGGTGCAGCGGGGCCGACCCCTCCTCGTCGGCGAAATCGGCGAAGGGCGCGGCCTGGTGCTGCGCCGCTACCTTATGAAGTAGTCAGATGGGCAAGCTGATCGCAACCACGCAGGTCACCCTCGACGGCGTCATCGACCCGGTCGGCGAGTGGGTCCAGCCCGACGGGGACCACGGCGAGCACTCGTTCGAACGCCAGGCGAAGTCCGGCGGGATGCTCCTGGGTCGCAAGACCTACGAGGGGCTGGCGGCCTACTGGCCGGACAAAACCGGCAAATGGGCGGACATGGTCAACGCGATGCCGAAGTACGTCGGGTCGACGACGCTCTCCGGAGACCTGGAGTGGAACGCGACCCTGCTCGAGGGCGATCTCGAGGACTCGATCCCGAAGCTGAAGGGCGAGGTCGACGGCGACCTCTTCATGCACGGCAGCGGCGAGTTCGCCTACGCCCTCGCCACCAAGGGCCTCGTCGACGAGTACGAGGTCTACCTCAACCCGCTCGTCTGGGGTGAGGGAAACGTCCACATGCTCGGCGACCGGGGGACCGTCCGGATGCAGCTCGAGGACATCAGGCGGTTCGACTCCGGCGTCGTCCTCCTGACCTACCTGCCGGCGTCCTAGGTCAGCGACCGCTTCGGAGGCGGGCCGTCCACTGCCGATGGCGCCGCCGAAGCTCGTCTTCGTCGAGGTCGGGACGGCCCAGCGGTAGGTAGTTGGGGACCCAGGAGCCGACCGCGTCCGCGGACCGCGCGGCGGCCCAGCAGTCCCAAAGTCCCATCTCGACCGTCTCGCCGGCCGCCGCCTCATAGGCCGCAAGGAACTCGTCAGCGATCCGCTCGTCAAACAGGAGGACGAGGTCAAGCCGGCACCAGCCGAGGTCAAAGCCCCGCGGCCCGCGCGCCCCACCCGACCAGTCAACGATGCCGGTCAGCCTCCCCTCCCGCCAGACGACGTTGCCCGACCAGTAATCGCCGTGGCAAAGGACCTCCGGAGAGGCCACGATCTGCGACCAGCAAGACCCAACCTCCGCCGCCAACGGGCCTGCCAACAACTCCTGAGAGCCCGCCCGGCGGTCGAACACGCTCGGCAGCGCCGCCAACCGCCCGACCGGCACCGCGTGCACCGCGGCAAGCGCCCGCCCCAACTCACCCGCCCACGCCCCGGGGTCGGCCGGAGTGATGTCCGCCCGCCCATCAAGCCAACTGACCAAAGAGGTGGGGGACGTCGACCACCGACCCTCCAGATCGCCACCAAGCGCCATCGGGGCCAAACCATCAAGCCCATCGAGCGCCCGCAGCACAAGCTGCTCATTCATCGGAGCGGAGTCACCCTCCGGAAACTGGCGAACAACGACGCTGCCCACAGGGTTCTCGGTATCGACCCTCCAGGTCTCGGCGTGCTGGCCCCCCTCAAGACGCCCGACACCCACGACCACGGCCGATGGCCCCGCAAGGCGCCGGACTTCCTCCAGCGCCCCAGATGAAGGCAGGTCCTCAGCTCGGGTCACCGCCGCAACTCTAAGTACCGGGATACCCGCTCGCGCTACGCCGACCCGATTTCGTGCTGGCGGGGAGTACTTCGCGTCGCGTACCTATTTCCGGTGCTCCTCCGGATCGTAGGACTCGGCGAATGACATGTCCGCGAGCCAGCGTTTGAACTCGGGGTCATCACTGAAACGCTTGAACAGCTCGGTGTTGTCTCGAAGAAGCGCCTGCATCGCCCGGTTGAGTGCCTGGTCATGCTCAATTCGGGCGTTCTGTCGATCGCTGTTGGCCATCGCGTTGCGGTACGCGGGGTCAGCGGCGACCTTGCCAGGCAGTTCGGCGACAGTGCGAGCGACGCGGTCGGAGTCATCCCAATCGATGTCCCCGAACATGTCGTTGAAGGTCTTGACGATGCTCGAGAGCCGGTCAAGCTCGGGCTCGGGTCTGCCACCACCCCCGTCCGCCGGGACGGGTCCCACCTCAGCGTCCTCGTCTTCCAGCGCGATCGCAATCGTCTCGCGCTTTTCGGCCCGATAGCTCTCCATGTCGACCGTCTCCAGAATCCCTCGCGAGAGGTCTTCTTCCTTCGGCGCCGGCAGCTTCGGGATCAGCAGGTTGAGGAAGATCGAGAGCTCCTCCCACTCCGGGTTCGCATAGGGGAGGATCGAGCTGAGAAAGCCGTAGCTTCGAACAAATGCCTTCGCATCGCCTTTGAACTCCACCTGCTCGTCCTCGTTGAGCTGCTCGTTGTAGGTGGCGACACAGGTGTCAAGAATGAAGTCGAGCTGGTCCCGCGGCGCACTATCGAGAAAAAGGCGTACAAGCTCGCGCACCTCAGAGTCGCCGAACACCTCAGCCATGTAGAGCCGCGCCCGGAGATCGTGCAGCCGGTTTGGATCGGTCTCTTCACTGAGGATCGTCGTCCGGTAGTAGTCGGAGAACGCCGCCTCGATCGTCTCGGCGTCGTTGGCGAAGTCGAGGACGAAAGCGTCGTACTTGCCCGGGTGCGCGCGATTGAGACGGGAGAGCGTCTGCACCGCCTGTACGCCGCTGAGAACTTTGTCGACGTACATCGTGTGCAGCAGCGGCTCGTCATATCCGGTCTGGAATTTGTCGGCGCAGACGAGCAGCCGGTAGGGGTCCTCGCGGATCTTCTCGACGATCGAGTTTGAGGGGAAGCCATTGAGCGAGGCCTCAGTCACGGACCTGCCGCCGTACTCGTGCTCACCCGAGAAAGCGACGATCGCCTCGACGCTGCTGCGGCGCTCGCGCAGGTAGGCCTTGATCGCATGGAAGTACGCCAGTGCACGTTCAATGCTGCCGGTAACCACCATCGCCCGCGCTTGACCACCAATCTTCCGCGTTCCCAGCACCTCGTCGTGGAGGTGATCGACGATGATCTTTGCCTTGAGCCCGATCGCATGGTCGTTACCCTCGACGAAGGCTCGAAGCTTGCTGCTCGCCCTGCGGGTATCGAACAGTGGATCGTTGTCGACCGTGGTAACCAACCGGTAGTAGCTGGTGACCGTGGTGTAGTGGGCGAGCACGTCGACGATGAAGCGCTCCTCAATCGCCTGCTTCATCGTGTAGATGTGGAAGGGTCGGTGTTTCGTGTCGCCACCCTCGTTGAACGGCTCGCCAAATAGCTCAAGCGTCTTGTTCTTGGGCGTAGCGGTAAAGGCGAAGTAGCTGGCGTTGGGGAGCATCTTCTGCGCCTCGATCAAGTGATTGATCCGATCCTCGTAGGTTTCCTCCTCCGAGCTCTCTCCATCGTTGGACTGGCCGGAAAGTGCTCGGCTCATCGCCCTCGTGGTTTTCACCCCCTGGCTCGAGTGCGCCTCGTCGATCACAATCGCGAACGAGCCGTCGGCATGGACCGTGCCGATGTCCTCAAGGATGTATGGGAATTTCTGCACCGTCGAGACGATGATCTTCTTGCCGCTCTCGATGAACTGGCGCAGGTCGCCGGAGCGACGGGCGTGGCCGACCGTCGCGCCAACCTGGGAGAACTGCTTGATCGTCGCATCGATCTGCCGGTCGAGGATGCGGCGGTCGGTGACGACGATGATCGAATCGAAGACGGGGGCGCCATCACGCTCCAGCTCGATCAGGCCATGGGCAAGCCAGGCGATCGAGTTTGACTTGCCGCTGCCAGCCGAGTGCTGGACGAGGTAACGGTGGCCAGCGCCGCGCTCTCCGACATCGGCCAGCAGCTTGCGAACAACGTCAAGCTGGTGATATCGCGGGAAGATCTGCGTCGAGGATTTGCGCCCCGTCCGCGGGTCTTTCGTAGTGAGCAGTGCCGCGTAGTGCTCGATGATCTCGGTGAGGCTGTCGCGGGAGAGGGTCTGCCGCCAGAGGTAGTCGGTCTTCAGCCCGTCTGGGTTCGGCGGGTTGCCTGCGCCCCCTTTGTAGCCGCGGTTGAAGGGCAGGAACCATGATTTGGCACCGTCGAGCCTGGTGCAGAATCGAACCTCGGCGTCGTCGACGGCGAAATGGGCGAGGGTGCGGCCGGAGCGGAATATCAGCTCCTTGGGGCTTCGGTCGCGTTTGTACTGCTCAACGGCGTCCTCCACGGTCTGCTTGGTGAGGTTGTTCTTCAGCTCGAAGGTGGCGATGGGCAAGCCGTTGACGAAGAGCGCCAGGTCGAGAGCGAGTCGAGTTGCATCGCTGCTGTAGCGCAGCTGTCGGGTGACGATGAAGCGGTTGGCCGCGTACCGTTCGATCGCGGCCGGGTTGCCGGCCGAGGGTGCCCCGTAGAACAGATCGACGTTCAGCGGCCCATGCTTAACCCCGTTGCGCAAAACGTCGACGATCCCGCGCGAGGTGATCTCGCCTTGCAGTCGAGCCAGAAAGCGACGACGCGTCGTCCCATCCCCCCGAATCTCAGTGGCCTCGGCGATCTCAGGCTGAGTGCCCTCCAGGAACGCCGCGAGCTGAGCCAGGTCGACCGCGAACTCGCGGTCATAGTCAGCTGGGTCCCCCTCGATCCAACCCACATCGGACGCCGTCATCTGCGCGACGATCGTCGCCTCGAGCCCCGCCTCACTGATGTCCGTGCTCACCCCGCAGCCACCTCCTCCAACCGCTCGCTCAACGCCGAATCGTCAGCGTCAGGATCATCCGGAAGGTTCGCCGCCGCCTCGCGAACGTCGAGCTTGCCGGTGACGACGTCAGAGATCAGGCGCGTGCGGTACTCGCGCAGTAGGGAGATCTGACGCAACGCCTTTTTCTGGACTTCATCCGCTCCAGCCGTAGATCGATCCACCCATTCAGCGATCCCTTCTTGCTCTGCGAGGGGCGGCACCGGGACCTCAAGGTTCCTAATTCGATCAGTGGAAAGACCTGGTTGCGCAGCCGCCTCCGAGTACTGATTAAGGTCCATAGCAACAAGCAACAGGCTCATCCAGCGGATATTGCATTGGTTGCGTACCTCAACCACGATGGCGTGCTCGGTTGCCCAAAACTGTCCACCAACCAAGTGCACATTTCCGCAAAGTGCCCCCTGTCGGCCAATCAGGATTCGATCACCTTCGTGAGTGAAGTCAGATGCAAATCCACGCAATCCATTTCCGCCGAAAACGGGATACTCGCCTTTTTCCTTAATTGAGTCAGAAGTGATCGTCCTGCCAGCCTTCATCCAGGCTATGCCCTTAAGCCGAGATCGTCGCCAATGCCCGGGAACAGCCTCAAGCCAGGTAATACTCGAGGGCGTGAATACAGCATCACGGTCGAGGCCGCGCGTGACAGCATGGTGGATAATCGTCCGCTTTTCCTCTTCTAGCAGCTGAACCAAGCGTTCCTTAGCTTCAATCAGTCTATGAATTCGGGAGTCGATGTAGTTCAGAACGCTGACGATCATGAGCTGTTCGGCAATGGGAGGAATTGGCACCGGAAGCTGCTTCAGGTGCTCAAGGTTGAGGCCATCCCGCAAGTCACCGACCAAACCCCTAATGTCACGGTAACGACTTTCGAAGTAGTAGAGCAGAAACTCTGGATTACATAAGGACAAGGAAGGCTCCAGCACCCCCAGCGACTGATTGCACGTAGCATGAAAGTCAACCAGCGCCGCCATTCCCTTCGTCTTTCCCTGTCCAGCAAGGGCAATGACGACCGATCCTGGCCTTATCCACTTGGTGCTTGACGCTCGAAACCCGGCATCGGTAATGAACTGACTCGCAGTGGAAATTCGTCGTCGGTTGACGTCGCCCGAAGCAAGCCAAGGAACCCGTCCCCCATTCCAAAACGATGGCTCGTCACGACTCGGCGTAGCCCCTGCGAATACTCGGCAAAAACGGCGAGCCAACAGAACGTCCCACTCCTTTGGGATCTCGTCCAGCCAATCCGCACTTGAATCCTTGTAGGCCGGGTACGATTCGAGGTTGGCAATCACACTTAAGCCTCCTCCGATCCAATGATCTCCTTGAGCGGATCCTCGGCTTCGCGCTCGACAGCGAGGATGTCGGCGCGAATCTCCTCCAGGGGCCGTAGCTGTACCGGCCTGTAGAAGTGACGGGTGAAGTTGATCTCGTAGCCGATCTTGATCGAGGCGGGGACGATCCAGGCGTCAGCGGCGTAGGGCAGGACCTCGCGGCGGATGAAGGCCTCCACCCCGCCCTCCTCTAGTAGCGGCACCTGCTCGGAGTCGCGCAGGTCGCTGTCGGGCTCGTATTCGACGACCCGTAGCTTGCCGTCGATCTTCCGCTCGAAGCGTCCGTGCAGCGGGTCTGCCTCGGCGCCGCCGACTCTATGGATTTTGCGGATCACCGGCTCGGCATCCTCGTCAGGCTCGGCACCAGCGGCGCGCAGCGCCTTGATCTCTTTGGCGGAATAGGCCCGCTCGGAGTCGATGCCGGGGAGACGCAGCGGCCGCTCGACCGTCACCCGCCGGTATCCGAATGCCTCGTTGGGGAAGATCTTCGACTGCTCGCCCTCCTCGAAGGAGAGGAGAGCCTCGATGACTCGTTGGATGTTCTCGCCGGAGAGTTCGCAGTTCTTCTTGCCGAGGTTCTTGCGGAGCGGCTTGAACCATTTGGTCGCGTCGATCAACTGCACCTTGCCCCGGCGGCGCGGGTCGTGCTCAGCCTTTCGGTTGCTGAGCACCCATACATAGGTCGCAATCCCGGTGTTGTAGAAAAGGTTCAAAGGCAGCGCGACGATCGCTTCCAGCCAATCGTTCTCGATGATCCAGCGGCGGATGTTGCTCTCGCCTTGGCCGGCGTCGCCGGTGAACAACGAGGAGCCGTTGTGGACCTCGGCGATGCGGCTGCCGAGCGGAGTGTCCGTCTTCATCTTCGAGACCAGGTTGGCGAGGAACATCATCTGCCCATCGCTGACCCTGGTGACCAGCGAATATTCGGGGTCCTCGTCGTGTTCGATCAGGAAGCGCTCGTCCTGGATCCCGACCTTGCCGCCCATCCGCTCCAAGTCGCCCTTCCAGCTCTTGCCGTAGGGGGGATTGGAGAGCATGAAGTCGAACTGCGTGGTGGGAAAAGCGTCGTTGGCGAGGGTCGAGTGCTCGGGGCCACCAACGATGTTGTCCGCCCCTTCCCCCTCCCCCTTGAGCAGAAGGTCCGCCTTGCAGATCGCGTAGGTCTCAGCGTTGATCTCCTGCCCGTAGGGGTGGGTGACGACATCCTTGCCCTGCTCGGCGGCGAGCTGGCCCAGGGTCTCTTCGGCGACGGTGAGCATGCCGCCGGTCCCGCAGGCACCGTCGTAAAGCAGGTAAGTGCTTGACTCGATCCGGTCTGCGACCGGAGTGAAAATCAGCCGTGACATCAGCTGCACCGCATCGCGCGGCGTCCAGTGCTCTCCCGCCTCCTCGTTGTTCTCCTCGTTGAAGCGGCGCACCAACTCCTCGAAGATCGTCCCCATCGAGTGGTTGTCGAGGGCCGGTTGGAACTCATTGCCTTCTGCGTCGAGAACCGGCTCCGAGCCGAGGTTGATTGCTGGATCGAGCAGCTTGTGGATCAGGTCGCCGAGCGCGTCGGCTTTGGAGAGCCGCGGGATCTGGTTGCGGAACTCGAAGTTGTCGAGAATCTCCTGAACGTTGGGAGAAAAGCCATCGAGGTAGGCGACGAAGTCGGCGGTCAGTTGCTGGCGATTTGCACGGTTGCGGAGATCCCTCAGAGTGAACTCCGAGTGGTTGTAAAAGGCCTGCTGAGCGGCGTCGCGAAGCGGCTGGTCCTGGTCGTTGACCCCCGCCTCGTCAAGCAGCGCTTTGGTCTCGAGCACTGCCGCCTTGGTCGGTTCGAGTACTGCATCGAAGCGACGCAGAACGACCATCGGCAGAATCACGTCACGGTACTTGCCACGCACGTAGAGATCGCGTAAGACGTCGTCGGCGATGCCCCAGATGAAGCTGACGATCTTGTTGTGCTGGCTGGCGTCCATCCCATCTCCCGACATCGCCGTGTGCGGAGGCGCGAGCCTATCGGGGAGGTGTCCGCCCCGCCCCATTGACCCCCAGCCCTCGACCCGCCCAGGTGCATAGAAAAGACCCCATTTCCGGGGCCTTCTCGAATAGCGGGGGCGGGATTCGAACCCGCGACCTTCGGGTTATGAGGTTTCTAAGGGGGGTTGACCAGGCTGGTTTTTGGCTTGTTCAAGCGGTTCGAGTCGGTCCGAGTTGGACCTGGTTTCGCTCAAATTGGTACCCGTTTGGTACCCGCTCCCTGGGTCCGACTGTCGTTCTCCCCTCCTGGCTTAGTCGATAGCGGCTTTCAGTCGGTCGATGACTTGCCTAGCTTCGGCTTTGGTCATGGCAGCACCCTTGACCCGTTTGCCAGCCGCTATTTTCCCCGCCAGCTCAGCGAGAGCTTCGGCGTGGCGAGCCGCCCAACCGTGAGCGAGCGCCCAAGTTCGGATCTCCGTTGAGTCCAAAGGCTCACCAGCGATGTAGAGAGCCTTGAGAAATTGCCTCGCCTGCCGCGCGTCGGGGGGTGGTG
>Ga0207677_10001038_pt1 | contig 15272 bp, 18 predicted proteins | sample KBSMisM42_FD_184311 | JGI IMG/M metagenome (GOLD analysis project Ga0207677, IMG submission 184311) | Miscanthus rhizosphere microbial communities from Kellogg Biological Station, Michigan, USA - KBS Miscanthus M4-2 (SPAdes) (version 2) | ecosystem: Host-associated > Plants > Roots >...
GGCTGTAGGAGACCTCGCAGCCAAGCTCCTCGATCCCGCGCGGAATCAGGGTCGGCGGCCCGCAGACGGTGACCTCGGCGCCCATCCGGTCGAAGGCGATCAGGTTGGAGCGGGCGACGCGGCTGTGAAGGACGTCGCCAACGATCCAGATCCGCACCCCCTCCAGCGAGCCGAGCCGGCGCCGCAGCGTGTAGACGTCGAGCAGGGCCTGGCTCGGGTGCTCGTGCTTGCCGTCGCCGGCGTTGACGACCGCGGCCTCGGTCCAGCCGGCGACCATCTGGGCGGCGCCGGCGTAGGGATGGCGGATCACGATCGCCGCCGGGTCGTAGGCGGAGAGGGTGGCGATCGTGTCCTTCAGGGACTCGCCCTTGTCGACCGAGGAGCCGGCGGCCTTGACCGAGACGAGGTCGGCCGAGAGTCGCTTGGCGGCAAGGTCGAAGGAGCTCGAGGTGCGGGTGCTCGACTCGTAGAAGAGCGAGACGACGGTGCGGCCGCGCAGGGTCGGCACCTTCTTGATGTCGCGACGGCCGACCTCGGCGAAGCTTTCGGCGCGGTCGAGGATCGCCTCGATTTCCGCTCGCGAGAGCTGCTCGATCGAGAGCAGGTGCTTCATCGGTTCACCTCCACTGGGCTGGGCTCGGAGATCGTCACCCCGTCTGTGCCGTCGACCTCTTCGAGGCGGACGTTGACCCGCTCCTCGCGGGCGGTCGGCAGGTTCTTGCCGACGTAGTCGGGGCGGAAGGGAAGCTCGCGGTGGCCGCGGTCGCAGAGGACGGCGAGCTGCACGCGCTCGGGGCGGCCGTAGTCGAAGAGGGCCTCGATCGCGGCGCGGACGGTGCGGCCGGTGTAGAGGACGTCGTCGACGAGGATCACGGTTCGTCCGCTGAGGTCGAAGTCGATGTGCGAGGCGTGGACGACCGGCTGCGCGGCGGGGGCCTTGGCGCCGACGTCGTCGCGGTAGAAGCTGATGTCGAGGTCGCCGATCGGCAGCTCGGAGCCGGTCAGCTCGCCGAGGAAGACGTGTAGGCGGCGGGCCAGGACGGCGCCGCGGGTGTGGATGCCGATGACCGCCAGATGACCCGAGTCGGGGTTCTTCTCGGCGATCTCGTGGGCGATCCGCCGCAGCGTTCGCCTCAGATCGTCGTGCTCCAGCACGACCTTCTCGTTCACTTCGGTTGCTTCCTTCCTGGCCTCTCGGGACCGGGTTAAAGGACGGGGGGAATGTAGCAGTGTGCTCGGCGGCGGGGCCGGGTAGGGCCCTCTCGGGACAACTGATGGGGAGGGTCCCGAGAGGGCCCTACCCGGCCCCGCCTTTGTCTACGGCTCCGTTTGGGATGAGCTGGGGTTGACCTCGCTCGGGAAATGGGAGTTCGATGAGGTCGAAGTCTTTGGGGGCGACGGTTGGTTCGAAGACGTCTTTTGCCTCCTCGATCACTTTGCCTACGTGGTAGCGGGAGGAGATGTGGACCAGGGCGAGGAGCTTTGCGTGGGCCTCGGCGGCTACGGCAGCGGCTTGGCCGACGGTCGAGTGGCCGGTTTCGGCGGCGCGCTGGACCTCCTCCTCGGCGAAGGAGGCGTCGTGGATGAGGAGATCGGCGTCGGCGGCGGCTGAGACCGTGGCCGGGCTCGGGGCGGTGTCGCCGGTGATGACGATCGTCCGGCCGGCCCGGCTGGGGCCCATCACCTGCTCGGGGGCGACAGGGCCGGCCTCGCCCTCGACGCTCTCGCCCCGCTGCAGGGCGGCGTAGGCCGGGCCTTCCGGGACCCCGGCGGTGGCCGCGGCCGCGGGGTCGAAGCGGCCGGGCCGCTCGGCCTCGACCAGCGCGTAGCCGTTGGCGCGGGTGGTGCGATGCGAGGCTTCGAAGGGGCGGACCTCGTAACCGTCGTGCTCGACCGAGTCGCCCGGCCCCAACTGGACCAGGTCGAGGCTGTATCCGAGCCGACCGATCAGCGGCGAGAAGACCTGAAACAGCTCCGACAGCCCCGGCGGCCCGTAGATCTTCAGCGGCACCTGCCGGTCGGTCAGGTCATAGGTCTTCAGCAAGCCCGGCAGGCCGAGCACGTGGTCAGCATGGAAGTGCGTCAGGTAGATCTCGTCCGCCTGCACCAGCCCCAGCGAGCGCTGCATCTGCCGCTGCGTCCCTTCGCCGCAGTCGAACAGCAGCCGCTCTCCCCCACGCGCAACCAGCACGCTCGCCGTAGAGCGCCGCGCCGAGGGCACCGACCCCCCGGTGCCAAGAAAAGTCACCGCCAAATCCATCGGCGGCGAGCCTACGTGAGTTACGGGTTAATCTGCCGAGTGAGCGCCCGTAGCTCAGCTGGATAGAGCGCTTCCCTCCGGAGGAAGAGGCCACAGGTTCGAATCCTGTCGGGCGCGTGCTTGGCGTGTCGACTTTGGCGCCCATAACGACGCATAAGTCGACACAGCTAGCCCTCGGCAGCCTTGAACCTTGCTCGCCATTCGTCGCGGTCGAACTCCGCCGGCTCGGTTTCGGCGAGGAAGCGTTCGAGGGTGGCGATGAAGCGGCCGGGGCGCTCCAGTTGGGGGACGTGGCCGGTGTCTTCGAAGATCTCGAGGTGGCTGGTGGGGAGCTGGGCGTGGGTCTCGCGGGCGTGCTCGACGGGGATGATCGGGTCGTTCTCGCCCCAGACGATCAGCAGCGGCAGGGCCTCGGCGAGGTAGAGCTTGTCGAGGGCGGCGATCCGCTGGCCCTTGGTTCCGACGACCGAGCGCAGGGTGGCGACGAAGGCCTTGCGGCGGTCGGGGTCGGTGAGGGTGGCGTAACCGCGGGTGACTTCGGCCAGGTCCGTGTTGGGCCGCAGGCCGACGAGGCCGAGGCCGCGCCCGACCAGCGAGCCGACCCTGCTCCCCACGCCTGCGGTCGCCGAGATGAAGAGCTCCGCCCCCGGCAGCGCCGCCGCCCGCAGGATCGGGCTGACGTCCGGCCCGAGGCCGCCGCTGGAGACCAGCACCAGCCGCTCGACCATCTCCGGGAACTGGTAGGTGAACTGCATCGCGACGCCGCCGCCGAGCGAGTGCCCGACCAGCGTCGCCCGCTCGTGCCCGAGCGTCAGCATCAGGTCGCGCAGGGCGCTGGCCAGGGCGCCGAGCGAGTAGTCGCCGCCGCCGGGGGCCGAGGAGCCGTGGCCGGGGAAGTCCGGCGCGATCACGGTGTGGTTGATCGCCAGCGGCTCGATCACCGATTCCCAGTTGGCGCAGGTGCCGGCCATGCCGTGGATCAGCAGCAACACCGGTCCCGAGCCCGCTTCGATGAAGTTGATCGGCCGGCCGTGGACATCGACGGTCCTCGGCTTCGCCTCTGCCCTGCTCAATCGCGCCACTTTGCCTGCCACGGGGAGAACGTACCCAGGAGGGCGGTCGAGGTATCGCAGCGAGGCGAATCCGTGACCGATTCCAATACTGTCGCGCTGTGAGCGACGCCCCCCACGGCTCCCCCACCGACACCTCCCGCCCGCCCCGCGGCGCCCTGATCGTGATCGTGGTCGGGCTCGTCGCCTGCGCCGTCGCCGCGCTCGCGAGCACCGGGAAGGGCGAGGGCGAAGCGGCGAACCTGGAATGGGTGCAGTCAGCCGCAGGGGCCGACTCCAGCACTGTTCCCGTGCCCGGCGGCAAGGGCACGATGCAGCTGACCGAGACCAACATCCGCGCCACCGGGACGAACGTCAGCGGCTACTCGCTCTACATCGTCTCCTCGGCGCTGAGCGTCTCGGCCGGCTCGCCGATCGGCGGCAGCAAGGCCCTCTGCGCGATCAAGGCCCCGAAAGGCACCGAAGTCGCCCAGAGCGGCGGCGACCTGCGGGCGACCTATCCGCGCTCCTCCGAAGACGGCATCTACAGCCAGGAAGTGCCGGAAACGGTGCTGATGGACTTCAGCTCCCACGGCGGCGAACTGGCCTCGCTGGAAGTGCCCGACCGGCCGCGGCGGTTCACCACCGAACAGGGCGTCAAGGTCGAATGGCCCGAGTTCGTGATCGGCGAAGAGCGGATCGAGTACTCGATCGCCGGCAAGCCGAAGCAGGACCTGGTCCTCCCCTTCTTCACGATCTGGCGGACGACCGACGTCCCCTCGGCGAAGATCCGCTGCACGCTGGAGACCGGCGCCGGCGAAGCGACCGCGCGCACCAAGGCGGCCCTGCCCGACCGCTCGCCGCCGATCGACGAAGAAGCCGAAGAACTCAAAGCCGAAGAACGCGAAGAAGCCGAAGCGGAAGCTGAAGAAGGCGCCGGGGACTAGACGTCCAGGCTCTCCTGCGGGGCGACCAGCAGCTCCGGTCCCTCCGCCATCCCTTTGCCGACCTGGTTCAGCGCCGGGTTGGCCGGCGCGCTGGACATCCGGCCCGCGTCGAGGGGACCACACATCGCCACAGCGTCCTCGGTGCTGAGGTCCGGCCGCAGCCAGGCGGCCTCGGCCTCGGGACTCGGAAGGATCGCCGGCATCCGGTTGTGGACCGGGGCCACCACCTCGTTCGGCGTCGTCGTCACCAGGGTGCAGGTGTAGAGATAGCCGTCGTCGTAGCCGCGCTCATCGGGGTCGTCCCACTCCTTGCGCGTGCAGAGCCCGGCGAAGGCGAAGGGCTCACCGCCGTCGACCTGGAAGCGCCAGGGCTGCCGCGGCTGCTTCGGGTCCTCGGCCTTCATCCACTCGTAGAAGCCGTCGGCGACGATCAGGCAGCGGTGGCGGTACTTGCCGACCAGCGGCCCGTAGGCCTTGCTTTTCAGCAGGTTCTCTTTTTTCGCGTTGATCATCCGGTAGCCGACTTTGAGGTCCTTGGCCCAGACCGGGACCAGGCCCCAGCGCATCAGCCGCGCCTCGCGCTCCCCCTGTTCGGCCTCCTCGGGCTCGGGAGAGGCGCGGACGACCAGCACCTCCTGGGTCGGGGCGACGTTGAAGCGGCCAAACCCCGGCGGCGCTTTCTCTTTCGCCTCGCCGCCGTCCTTGGCTGACTCTTTCGCCGACGCCGCCGCGACTTTACGTTCCAGCGCCTTCTCCAGCTCGACCTGGAAGCGGTCGCCGACCTTCTTCGTGTCCTTGGTGGTGTTGGTGAAGCGCCCGCACATGGCGCCCAGATTACCCAGGCAATAGGCTCACCTCGGGACGATTAGCTCGACGGTTGGGAAGTATGTGCGATAGCGGGACGCATCGCGGGTCAGAAGTCGCAGTCCAGCTACAGCGGCGTGCGCGCCGATGAAGAAGTCCGGCAGCGGCGAGCGGCGGCTACCGCCGCGGCGGCGATAATCAGAAAAAGCCTTGCCTGCGAGGAAAGCCGCGGTCCAAGGCAGCTGCTCTCGCAGAAAGACGTGTTCTGGCAAGTCAAGCTCGAGTTCGTCGGTGTCCTCGTACCTGACCGAAATCTCTGCGTAGATCACCTGGTTGATCACAATCGGTCCCGCCGCGGCGGCGGCTTCGAGAGCGAGTGCCGAGCGATCCGACCAATCCGGGTCCCCATCGAGCACGTCGATGAGGACGTTCGAGTCAACTAGGGTCGTCACCCTCTTCCAAGCGGCCGGTGCCCCAATCCTCTCCCCGGGTCATACGCATGATTTCCTCGGTCGATAGGCGATATTTGCCGCCGCTGGCTTTGCGCAGGTGTTCGACGATCTCCCGACCCCTGTTCTTCCCTCCCGGAACCTTTCGGACCCGGATCTCGCTGCCGTCTTCGAAGAACTCGACCTCGGTTCCAGGAAGAAAGCCGAGTTGGTCCCGAATCTCCTTCGGGATCGTCACCTGGCCTTTGCTGGTTATCTTCATAGGTAAGAGTATTACAGGTATTACTCTTACTTAGAAGTTCGAAGCGCCCTCCGGACGTAGCTCAGAGTGGTCCCGGTACCAGTCGAGCGTCCGGATCAGACCGTCGCGCAGCTCGACCTCCGGGCGCCAGCCGGTCAGATCACGCAGCTTGGCCGAGTCGACGAACTGGCGGTCGATCTCGCCGTCGGGGTTGCCGGTGCCGAGGAATTCCGGCGTCAGGTCGGTTCCCGAGACGGCGACGATGGTCTCCAGCACCTCGGCGACGGAGAAGGGTCGCTCGCCGCCGGCGTTGAACGCCTCCCCCGCTCCGGGCCCGCCGGCGCCGACCGCGCTCTCGACCGCCAGGTAGGCGGCGACGGCGTCGCCGACGTAGAGGAAGTCCCGCTCGGGGCTGCCGTCGGAGCGGATTTGCGGACGCCGGCCGTCGAGCACGGCGGCGATCGCCTCCGGGATCAGGCGCGAGAAGTTGGGGTCGCCGCCGCCGTAGATGTTGGCGAAGCGGGTGACCGCGACCGGGAGCCCGTAGGCGGGCCGGTAGCTGAGCGCGATCGCGTCCGCCGCCGCCTTGCTCGCCTCGTAGGGCGAGGCCGGCTGCAGGCGCATCTCCTCGCGGTAGGGCAGCTCCTCGCTCGGCCCGTAGGCCTTGTCGGAAGAGGCGACGACGACCGCCGGCACCTCGGCGCGACGGCAGGCCTCGAGCAGGCCCCAGGTGCCGCGGACGTTGACTTCGAAGGTCTGGGTCGGGTCGGCCATCGCCGGGCCGACCAGGGTCTGGGCGGCGAGGTGGAAGACGACGTCGAACTCGCCGGCGATGATCGCGGCCTCGACCGCGGCGGCGTCACGGAGGTCGATCTCGAGCAGCTCAACGTCGGTCTCGACCCCCTGCAGGGCGAGGCCGGAGCGCGGCGGCGACGCCAGGTCGAGGACGCTGACCGCGTCGCCACGTTCGAGCAGCGCCCGGGCCAGGTTGGAGGCGACGAAGCCGTGGCCGCCGGTGACCAGCGAGCGCTTCAAGGGGCCTCCACCGAGGCGGCGTCCCAGATCCGCCAGGGGGCGCGGCCGGCGCTCCAGAGATCGTTGAGGATGACGGCGTCCTTGTAGGTGTCCATGCAGTCCCAGAAACCCTCGTGGCGATAGGCGCGGAGCTGCCCCTCGGCCGCGAGGCGCGAGAGCGGCTCGCGCTCCAGCACGCTGTCGGCGTCGAGGTAGCCGAGCGCGCCCGGCTCGAAGCAGAAGAAGCCGCCGTTGATCCAGTGCTCGCTGCGCGGCTTCTCGACGAACCCGGTCACCTCGTCCCCGGCCAGCTCGGCGACGCCCCACTGGAGGTCGGGACGGACCACGGTGACGGTCGCGAGGGCACCCCGGCCCCGGTGGAACTCGAGCAGAGCATCGAGGTCGACGTCGGCGACGCCGTCCGCGTAGGTCACGCAGAAGCTCTCCCCCGCCACTCGCCCCGCGAGCGCCGCCACCCGGCCGCCGGTCGGCGTGTCGAGGCCGGTGTCGACGCACTCGACCCGGACGCCCTCGGGCCAGCGCTCGGCCGCCGCGAACTCCGCCACCGCCTCGCCCATGTAGCCGGTCGCGAGCAGGAAGCGGTCGAACCCCTGGGCGGCGTAGATCTGGACAACGTGCCAGAGGATCGGCCGGCCGCCGATCTCGACCAGCGCCTTCGGCACCGACTCGGTCCGCTCACGAAGCCTGGTTCCCCGGCCTCCGCAAAGAATGACTACTGGTGGTGTTCCCATTTTCTCCTGAGAGGCGCCGTGGCCAAGCAGTTCAAGGACGCAGGGAGCGCCGCGTGCTCTGCACGCAAGCGACTGAGGACGCCGAAATGCGCCGCGCCACAGCGCCTCTCAGCCGCCGGCGACTGCCGGGAGGATCGTTACCTCGTCCCCGTCGTTGATCGAGGTCTCCAGGCCCTGCTGGAAGCGGATGTCCTCGCCGGAGACGTAGACGTTGACGAAGCGGCGCAGGTCGCCGTCCTGGGTGATCCTGTCTTTGAGCCCGCCGTGGGCGTCGAAGACGGCGTCGAGCACTTCGCCGACGGTGCCCCCTTCCACCTCCAGCTCGGACTGGCCGCCGGTGGCGGCGCGCAGCTGGGTCGGGATCTTCACGGTGACGCTCATTTAGACGGCTACCTCCTGCGGGAACTCGGCCTCGAAGCTCTCGAGGGCGGGGTCGATCTCGTGCATCTGGAACGTATCGCGGGTCGCGTCGAGCGTCTTCAGACCCTCGCCGGTGATGTAGACGACGACGCGCTCGCCTGACGCCAGCTCGCCGCGTTCGGCCAGCTTGCGGAGGACGCCGACGGTGACGCCGCCGGCGGTCTCGGTGAAGATTCCGGTCGTCTCGGCCAGGAGCTTGATCCCTTCGCGGATCTCCTGGTCGGTGACCGAGTCGACGCCACCGCCGGTGCGGCGGGCGTGCTCGACCGCGTAGGGCCCGTCGGCCGGGTCGCCGATCGCGAGGCTTTTGGCGATCGTCTCCGGCCGCTGCGGCTTGCAGACGTCCCAGCCTTCGGCGAAGGCGGTGGCGACGGGACTGCAGCCGTCCGCCTGGGCGCCGTTGAAGACCGGCTGCTTGCCCTCGACGAGGCCGAGGTCGAGCCACTCCTGGAAGCCGCGGCCCAGCTTGGTGAAGAGCGAGCCGGAGGCGATCGGGCTGACCACCCGGTCCGGCAGCTTCCAGCCGAGCTGCTCGACCGTCTCGTAGGCGAGCGTCTTCGAGCCCTCGGCGTAATAGGGCCGCAGGTTGACGTTGACGAAGGCCCACGGGTGGGTCTCGGCGAGTTGGGTGCAGAGGCGGTTGACGTCGTCGTAGTTGCCGCGGACGCCGACCAGGTTGGTCCCGTAGACGCCGGTCGCGAGCAGCTTCTGCTCCTCAAGGTTGGCGGGGACGAAGACGTAGGAGTCGAGGCCGGCCGCGGCGGCGTGGGCGGCGACGGCGTTGGCGAGGTTGCCGGTCGAGGCGCAGGCGACGGTCTCGAAGCCGAGCTCCTTCGCTTTCGCGACGGCGACCGCGACGACCCGGTCCTTGAACGAGTGGGTCGGGTTGGCGGCGTCGTTCTTGATCCAGATCTCGGCGTCGACCGCGAGCCGCTCGGCCAAGCGGTCGGCCTTCAGCAGCGGGGTCAGGCCCGGCTCCAGCGGGTCGCTCGCCTTGCCCTCGAAGGGGAGGAAGTCGCGATAGCGCCAGATCCCCTGGGACCCGGCCTGGATCCGCCGCTTCACCTCGGCGGCGTCGAGCCCGCTGAAGTCGTAGGCGACCTCGAGCGGGCCGAAACAGTTTTCACATACGTAGCTGGCATCCAGCTCGTAGGTGGTCCCGCACTCCTTGCACTTCAAGCTCTCTACTGACATCCGATCCTCTTTCCGCTCTCTACGAAAAAAACCTCCGCCGTGTGGGGCAGAGGTCCGGTCGGACGTCTCCCCACATCTTCCAGGCCCTTACGTCAACTTCTGCGACCTGCTGGATTTGGCACCTGCCTTGGCCTTGCGGTCCGAGGTGGTTGCCGGAGCTTCACGGGGCCAGATCCCTCCGCTCCTCTAGATGTGGCGCTTATGTGGGTGAAACCTTACCAGGCACCTGCGGTTGCTTCCAGCGCCTGCAAGGCGGCTAACCTAGGCGACACGATGACGCTGCTGCACGAGATCACGCGAGGGCCGGCCGATGCCGAACCTTCCGAAACCGAGGCTGCGGCGGCCCCGCGGCCGACGCGGCGAGCTCGTCTCTCAGCCGGCGGCGCCTGAGCCCCAGCAGCCGAACGTCGAGCAGATCGACTCCAACGGCCTGCGCTGGGTCAACATCGAGTGGCCCGGCTCGCTGGAGCGGACCTGGCTGGAGGAGCACTTCGACTTCCACGCCCTCGACCTGGAGGACGTGCTCTCGCGCAACCAGCGGCCGAAGATCGACGTCTACGACGACTACCTCTTCATCGTCCTCCACCTGCCAATCTTCGACCCCGCGGCCGGCCGGCTCGGCGCCGGCGAGCTCGACGTCTTCGTCGGTCCCGACTACGTGGTGACGATCCCGAACCTGCCGCTGCAGCCGGTCGAGTACCTGTTCGAGCGCTGCCGGGCCAAGGAGGAGCTGCGCGAACAGCTCTTCTCCCGCGGCTCCGGCTATCTCCTCTACCGGCTCGTCGACGACAGCTTTGACTACTGCTTCCCGATGCTGCGCAAGATCGGCAACAAGCTCGACGCGCTCGAGGACCAGATCTTCGAAGAGCGGGCCGAGGAGGTAGTCCGCGACATCTCCAACGTCAAGCAGGAGATCATCAACTTCCGCAAAGTGATCCGGCCGCAGCGGCCGGTCCTGCGCGAACTCGAGAAAGTCAAGCAGCGCTACCTCGCCACCGACCTCGACCTCGAGATCTACTTCGACGACATCGTCGACGCCCACGAGCGGATCTGGGACATGCTCGAGAACTACAAGGAGGTGGCGGAGGCGCTCGAGGAGACCAACGAGTCGGTGATCTCCCACCGCCTCAACGACATCCTCCGGGTGCTGACCGCGATCAGCGTCGTGATCCTGCCGCTGACCCTGATCGCCAGCGTCATGGGGATGAACACCTGGGTGCCAAGCGAAGGCCACGAGGCCGGCTTCTTCACCGTGCTCGGGATCATGGTCATCGTCCTCGTCGGGATGGTCGCCTACTTCCGCCGCCGTCGCTGGCTCTGAGCGTCCGACGCTCTCGTAGGATGGACGGCCCGTGGCAAATTTCCGCATCTGGGCGCCCTGGCGCCTCGCTTACGTGAAGGACGCGTCCAAGGACATCGAGGAGGAGTGCATCTTCTGCGCCAAGCCGGCGGCGGAGGATGACGAGGCGAACCTGATCGTCCACCGCGGCGAGAGCTGCTTCGTGATCCTCAACCTCTTTCCCTATACGAACGGGCACCTGATGGTGGCGCCGTATGAGCACGTCGGCCGGCTGCAGGAGATCGGGCCGGAGACGCTGGCGGAGATGATGGACTTGGCGCAGCGGGCGATGGACCGGCTGGAGCAGGTCTACGAGCCGCACGGCTACAACGTCGGCTTCAACCAGGGACGGGTCGCCGGGGCCGGGGTCGAGCACCACATCCATATGCACGTCGTCCCCCGCTGGGCCGGCGACAACAACTTCATGCCGGTGATCGCCGATACGAAAGTGATGCCGCAGTCGATCGAGCAGAGCTACGAGGCCTTGAAAGGAGCGTTTTGAACGACCCCTCCCCCCTGGCGCCGCCGGGAATCTTCAAGGCCTACGACATCCGCGGGCTGTACGGCTCGGAGATGGATGAGACGACGGCCGAGGCGATCGGCCGCGCCTTCGCCCGGGTGCTGGGCCGGCTGCGTGGTAAGCAGCCGAGCGAGCTAACGGTGGGGCTGGGTCGCGACATGCGGCTGACCGCGCCGGCGATGGCGGGCGCGGTACGCGACGGCCTGATCGCCGAGGGCGCGACGGTCCTCGACGCCGGCCAGGTCGCGACCGAGATGCTCTACCACCTGGTCGGCTCGCGCGGGCTCGACGGCGGCGCCATGGTCACCGCCTCGCACAACCCGAAGGCCTACACCGGCGTGAAGCTGGTCCGCGAGGGGGCGCTGCCGCTCTCCGGCGACGCCGGCATCGGCGACGTCAAGGCGGAGATCGAAGCCGGCCTCGGCGAGGCCCCGGGCGGCGGCTCGGTCGAAGAGGTCGACGTCTGGGACGAATTCCACGCCCACGCGATTTCGTTCATCGACCCCGCCAAGGTGAAGCCGATGAAAGTCGTGGTCGACGGCGGCAACGGGATGGGCGGCCCGATGGTCGGGCCGATCCTGGAGAAGCTGCCGCTGGAGCTGGAGGAGATGTACTTCGTCCCGAACGGCGAGTTCCCCGACCACGAGCCGAACCCGCTGCTGGAGGAGAACCGGCGGATGATCATCGACCGCGTCAAGTCGAGCGGCGCCGACCTCGGGATCGCCTGGGACGGTGACGCCGACCGTTGCTTCTTCATCGACGGCGAGGGCAGCTTCTGCGACGGTGACTTCATCTGCGCCCTGCTGGCCCGCTCGGTCCTGCAGAAGAGCCCCGGGGCGACGATCCTCTACGACCCGCGCTCGAGCCGCGCCGTGCCGGACCTGGTCGCCGCCGAGGGCGGCCGTTCCGACCTCTCCCGAGTCGGCCACGCCTTCTTCAAGGCGCGGATGCGCGAGGAGGAAGCGGCCTTCGGCGGCGAGGTCTCCGGCCACTACTACTTCCGCGACTTCTGGAACGCCGACTCGGGGACTATCCCGGCGCTGCTGGTCCTCGAGCTGCTCTCCCTCGACGGCCGCACCCTGGCCGAGCTGATGGAGGAGTTCCGCTCCCGCTACTTCATCTCCGGCGAGATCAACTCCGAGGTCGACGACGCCGCGGCGAAGATGGCGGAGATCGAGGAGCGCTACTCCGACGGGCGGATCGCCCACCTCGACGGGGTCTCGGTCGACTACGACGACTGGCACTTCAACGTCCGCCCCTCCAACACCGAGCCGCTGCTGCGGCTGAACCTCGAGTCCCTGGTCTCCCGCGAGGACATGGAGCGGCGGCGCGACGAGGTGCTCGGGCTGATCCGGGCGTGACGGCGACGCCCGAGCAGGCGCTCGAGCAGGCGGCGCTGGCCGGCATCCACCGCTTCGCGATCCCGACGCCTTTCGCGGTCGGGCGGGTCAACTGCTACCTGATCGAGGACGAGCCGCTGACGCTGGTCGACACCGGGCCCAACTCCGGCAAGGCGCTCGACGACCTGACCGCGCGGCTGGCCGAGCGCGGCCACGGGCTCGCCGACCTCGAGCAGATCGTCGTCACCCACCAGCACATCGACCACCTCGGCCTGGTCGAGATCCTGGTCGAGCACTCCGGCGCCGAGGTGGCGGCGCTGGGCGCGGCAGCGCAGCGGCTCGCCGCCTTCGAGGAGGACGCCGAGCTGGATGACGAGTTCGCGGTCGAGGTGATGCTGCGCAACGGCATCCCCGAGGACGTGACCGTGGCTCTGCGCAGCGTCTCCCGCAGCTTCCGCAGCTGGGGATCCCACGTGACGGTGACGCGGCCGCTGGAGGACGGCGGCGCGCTCGAGCTCGGCGAGCGCCGGCTCGAAGTCCTGCACCGACCCGGGCACAGTCCCTCGGACACGGTCTTCTGGGACGCCGAGCGGAAGATCCTGATCGCCGCCGACCACCTCCTCCCCACCATCTCCTCCAACCCGCTGCTGGCGCGGCCGCTCGACGGGTCCCCGCAGCGGCCGCAGGCGCTCGTCACCTACATCGAGTCGCTGCGCAAGACGCGCGAGATGCCGGCCGAGATCGTCCTCCCCGGCCACGGCGAGCCGATCACCGACCACGTCGCGTTGATCGACTCCCGCTTCGCCGCCTACGAGCGGCGCAAGGAGAAGATCCACCGCCTGGTCGTCGAGCGGCCCCGCAGTGGCTACGAGCTGGCGCAGGCGCTCTGGGGCAACGTCGCCGTCACCCAGGCCTTCCTCACCCTCTCCGAGGTGATCGGCCACGCCGATCTGCTGGTCAACGAGGGCCGGGTGCGGGAAGTCGACGACGGCTCGGTGATCCGCTACGAAGCGAGCTGACTAGAACTGCTGTCCGAGGGCGCGCCCGAGTGCGGCGGCGCCCAGGCCGAGGGCGATGCTGAGGACGACGTTGATCGTTGCCAGCCGCCGTTTCCCCGCCTCGTCGATCCGCTGGGTCTCCAGCATCCAGGTCGAGAAGGTGGTGTAGGAGCCGATCGCGCCGACCCCGAGCAGCAGTCGCGCGTCGCCGTCGAGCGAGGCTCCGGCCAGCAGGCCGAGCAGGAAGGCGCCGCTGACGTTGACGGCCATGGTGCCGAGCGGCAGGTGCGGGTGGAAGCGGTCGGCGACCAGCAGGGTCAGCCCGAAGCGCGCGAGCGCTCCGCAGCCGCCGAGGATGGCAACGCCGATCCAGACGGGCCAGCTCATGCCGTCTCCGTCCGGCGCGCGGCGGCGGTCGCCAGTTGCACTCCCGCCAGACCCGCTGCGAGGCTGGCCGCGATGTAGGCGACCGCAAGCCCGGACCTGCCGGCGTCGATCATTTCCACCAGCTCCAGCTGGACGGTCGAGAAGGTCGTCAAGGCCCCGCAGAACCCGGTCGTCAGCAACGGCCGGCGATAGCTCGTGTGCGGCAGGGTCGTGAACCAGTAGCCGAGCAGGGCGGCGCCGACGACGTTGACGACGAAGGTCGCCCACGGCCACTCGGCTCCCCCGGCCGGAAACGCTTCCCCGAGCCCCGCCCGCACCAGCGCCCCCAGCGCCCCGCCGAGGAAGATCGCGCCCAGCTCGCGTCGGTCGATCACCGGCGGCAGGGTAATCGCATCGCCCCATTAGGGTGCAATCCCCCGTGTCTGCCCAGCTGCGCTCCCTCCGCCGCCGCAAGCCGCACAAGAAGCGGATGCTGCTGATCGTCAACCCGTACGCGACGACGGTCTCCGACCGGCTGAAAAACCTGGTCGTGTACGCGTTGCAGGGGCGCTTCGATGTCGAAGCGGTCTCGACGCAGGCGCAGAACCACGCGACCGAGATCGGGCGCGAGGCGCAGGACGGCGGCTATGACGTCGTCGTCGCCTTCGGTGGTGACGGGACGCTGAACGAGGTCGCCAACGGGCTGGCGGGGACGGACCTGCCGGTGGCGGTGTTGCCGGGCGGCTCGACCAACGTCGTCTGCCGGACGCTGGGGATTCCCAACGACGTCGTCGATGCGACCGAGCACCTGCTCTCCCTGGTCGACGACTGGAAGCCGCGGAAGATCGACCTCGGGATGGTCGACGAGCGCTACTTCGTCTTCGCCTGCGGGGCGGGAATCGACGCGACGGTGGTGCGCCGGGTCGACGCCAACCCGAAACTGAAGGGGAGCGTCGGGCCCTACTACTACAGCTGGGCCGGGATCTCGGGCTTCTACCGCAAGTACCTGGTCAACCCGATCCGGGTGCGGACGACGGTCGAGGGGCGGGAGCCGGTCGAGGGCATCACCGCGATCGTCCAGAACTCCGACCCCTTTACCTACTTCGCCAGCCGCCCGATCAGGGTCTGCGAGGGGATCGCGATCGACGACGGGACCCTTTCGCTGGCGGTGCTGAAGCGGGCGACCCAGCGCGACATGCCGACTCTGATCAGCCGCCTCTTCGGCGAGGGTCGCGCCGCCGCCCAGCACAAGCAGGTGGCCCACTTCGACGACGTCACCGCCGCGGTCGTCGAGACGGTCTCGGTGGCCAAGGACGGCAGCCCGCGGCCGTTCCCACTGCAGGTCGACGGCGACTACATCGGCGAACGCGAGCGGGTGGAGCTGAAAGCGGCGCCGGGGGCGCTGACGATCGTTTCCTGAGAGCGGCCGGGCACCGGCGCGGCAAGCGGCGGTTCCGCGCCGCGGAGGACGGCGATCGTGCCCAGCCGCGGGAGGGCCGCCGTCGCCGCGGCCAGGAGCGCGACGCCCAGCGGATGCACGGCGAGCGTCCAGGCCAGGCCGAGCCGCGCCAGCGACCAG
>Ga0207677_10001040_pt1 | contig 15255 bp, 9 predicted proteins | sample KBSMisM42_FD_184311 | JGI IMG/M metagenome (GOLD analysis project Ga0207677, IMG submission 184311) | Miscanthus rhizosphere microbial communities from Kellogg Biological Station, Michigan, USA - KBS Miscanthus M4-2 (SPAdes) (version 2) | ecosystem: Host-associated > Plants > Roots > Rhizosphere...
CGCTCGAATGTGGTGTAACTTCATTGCAAACTCAGTGACTTACGTCGTTTGGAATGAAGCTTGCGGGGAAGCACCTTCGCGGCGCGCTTGTGCGACGGGGTGTAAGCATTCCCGACGTTTCCCTCGGTTCGTCAGGAGATTGTTGGGCCGTCGACAAAACGGGCTTGTGGCTAGTTCGGGCGGTTTGCTATCCTCGGTGTGTGCAGCTGGCTTAGTCGACACATTTGCATTCCAAAAGAAACGATCAAAACTGGTCAGTCTACGTGTGTAAGGGATAAGGAGACACTATGTTCAGTCCGACTCGCACGGCCCTCTATGTGGCGATTTGTGCAATGGGCCTCGCGGCCACCGAAGCGAGCGCGGGATGCAAGATCATCAGCGGTACAAAGGTCTGCGCCGCGTGGATTACGGGGAGCGAAATCTGCTCGGTGGCGATCGACTCAGCCGCGGCCGGCATCGGCACGAGCGGCCTCACGGCGACGTGTAGCGTGCGCGGGGCGGGCATTTCGAGCGAACCACCACCTGATTTCTTCTGTGACGATTCCCAACTGACTGGCGCGCAGACGTGCGAGGGAAGCACGGACGCGGCAGCGCTTGCCGGGGTAAACACGAGCAGCAGTAGCAGCAACGGGTGGCACGGCACCAACCCCGCCCGCCAGGGGCCGAAGTGCAACCACGACAAGTTCGATCCGAACAAGAATCCGCAATGTGTCACGGGCTCCCCGGACCTTAGCGGCACCCTGCAAAGCCCGATAGATTTTCCGCTGACTTGCGACAAGAAGGGCATCTGCACTGGCACTGCCGAAGTCGGAGTGCCGGACGGCTCGTTCTGCAGCAACGGTCAGGATCTCGTCGACTTTACGGCCGACCAATTCATCGGCATCGTGGAATTCGACGGTCCTGAAGGCGGCGTCGTGCTGTTCCAGCACTGCACGCTGGACAATGGTGGGCACAACTACACGTGCACCGATATCACCAACGATGTCGATCAAGCCAGCTGCGGTTTCGGTGACTAGTAGTTATCTTTGAGCGGGTTGAGGGTGGCGTCGCGGTCGCCCTCAACCCGGACCGCTGGTTCGGCCGCAAAACTAGCGCTCAACCACTCCGGCATTTGGATTCAGTCCCGCCGGGCGAACCCCGCCGGCGCTTCCGTGCCGTCCAATTTCGGGCGAGTTAGAATTGCGCCCTCTGTACCCTCTTTGGCAAAGCGACCGCAATGAAATCCACGGAACGCCGAACGTATCCTGCAGCTGCCGCGGGCGACCTGACCGCTCGCTCTGCGACTCTAACCGTGTGGCGAGGATGGGCTGCGGCGGCATTGGGCGGCCTGGTCATCGCCTCGTACGGAATTACGGCGGCGCGCGCACAGGCCCCAACGAACGAGGCGCTCGCCGAAGTCAACGGGGAGGCGATCACCGCGAAGGAATTGCAAACGAAGCTCGGAGGCAAGCTCTCTCAGCTCGAGGAGCAGATCTACGCGCTCAAGCGAGCGGAGCTCGACGCCCTCATCGCGCAGCACTTGCTGGCCCAGGAAGCCGCAAGACGCGGTATCCCGGTTGCGGTCCTGATGGACGCCGAAGTGACGGCCAAGGTGACGCTGGTCACCGAGCAGGAGATCGATGAATACTACAACACCAACAAAGCCAGGATGCGCGGCGACGAGGCCGCCGCCCGTGCCCAGATCCGGACGCGGCTCCAACAGCAGAAGCTGAACGCCCGCCAGGAAGCCTTCCTCGCTTCCCTCCGGTCCAATGGGAAGATCGTCGATCGCCTCGAGCCTCCGCTCGCGGCCCGCGTCGACGTGGCCGTGGCGGGAGCGCCCGTACGCGGCGCGCCTGACGCTCGCGTGACCGTCGTCGAATTCTCCGATTTCGAATGTCCGTTCTGCAAGCGGGCCAATGGCACCATGGCAAGCCTACTGGAGAAGTACTCGGGCAAGATCAAGCTCGTCTATCGCGACTTTCCGCTCGAAAACATTCACCCCCTGGCGCGGCGGGCCGCGGAGGCCGCACGGTGCGCTCGAGACGGCGGGAAGTTCTGGGAGTATCACGACGTTCTCTTTGCCCAGTCGCCCAAGCTCGCGCCGGAGGACCTCCAGCGCTATGCAGTCCAGGTAGGCCTCGACGCCAAGAAATTCGACGCCTGCCTCACGAGCGGTGCTCAGAGCGCCGGCGTCCAAAGCGATATCGACGAGGGCCAGCGCCTCGGCATCACGGCGACGCCTGTGTTCTTTATCAATGGACGGTCCGTGCGAGGCGCTCAGCCGGCCGAAACGTTTGCGCGGGTGATCGACGACGAGCTGGCACGAACCTCTCGCGTTGCTGCCAAGACCCAGTAGCCGGGGCAGGCGGCCGCCTACGCTTTAACCAGATGCTCGAACGCACCGTCCCAATTCTCGGGCAGAGACTTGTCGCGCATCATCCGGCACCGCTCTCCCATGACGGACGAAGGACCATCGTCCGGGCATAAGTCCAGGCATTGCCTGAAGAGCTCCGAAGCCTCGTCCCAGCGCCGGCCTCGATAGGCCTTCAGTGCAGCGGCGTAACGCACGAGCATCTGCTCCCGCGCTGGAGGCAGCACCGCGTCGGCCACTCCCAGAAGCTCGTAAATCTGCAGCGCCTGCGTGCGCCCCATGACCTGCACCTTGTCGAGCTCGCGCAACCGGAAAGTGCTTCCGATCAGGTCGGCGGTTTGTTCGCCGATCATGATGTCGGTCCTGTAGACCTTATTCAGCTGTTCGAGGCGCGACGCCAGGTTCACCGAATCGCCGAGCACGCTGTAATTGAAGCGATACTTCGACCCGTAGTTGCCGACCAGCATCGGGCCCGAGTTGATGCCGGTGCGGGCTGACAGTGGTGGCCGGCCAAGCTTCGCCCACTCGAGCGCCAGCACGTGGCGCGCGTCGCGCATCGCGAGCGCTGCAGCACAAGCGAGCTTGGCGTGGTCGCGCTGCGCGACCGGCGCCCCGAAGATCGCCATCAGCTCGTCGCCGACGTAGGTGGCGATCATCCCGCGGCTGGCGAACACTAACTCGGTCATCCTGTCGTAATATTCGCTGAGCACTCCCATGATCTGGGCGGGCGTGTAATTCTCGGAGTACCTCGTGAAGCCCGCCAGGTCGGTGAAGAGGACCGAAAGCACCCTCTCCTCGCCCCCAAGTTTCAGCCGCTCGGGATCCTTCAGCACCTGCTCGATCACCTCGGGCGAAACGTACTGTTGGAAGGTCCTGGTGACCCGCCTGCGCTCGCGCTCTTCGGTGAGGTAGCGGTGGACGGTCAGCATCATATAGGTCGCGAAGAGAGCGAAGACCGGATAGACCATGTTCAACCACACGTGGGCGGTAACGAAAAGCTCGTAGGCGACCCCCACAAAAATGACGAAGAGCCCCACGACCAGGACGAGACCGCCGAGGGCGCTGACCCGCGGCACGACGGCCCAGGCGAGCAATGGCAGGATTACGATCGCCAGCAGATCGAAGACCTGCGACCAACGCGGCCGCGCGATCAAATCTCCGGTGAGAATATTGTCGATGACGGTGGCGTGGATTTCAGGGCCGGAGGACACGGGCCCGAACGGCGTGCTGCGGATGTCGCCGATACCGATCGCGGTCGCCCCTACCAGGACGATCTTGTCCATGAACGTGCCGCTCGGCAGCCTGCCTGCCAGGATGTCGCTAATAGAGTAATGGGGGAAGGTCTTCGGCGGCCCACGGTAGTTGATCAGCATTTCGCCGGCCTCGTCGGTGGGGACGAAGCGATCGCCGACCTGAACCCCCTCGACGCCCTCCGCCCGCACGCGGACCGACAGCGGGGGCTTGCCTAGGTAGTGCCAGACGCTCAGCAGGGACAATGGCGGAAACAGGTCTTCTCCATCCTGGATCACCAATGGCATCCAGCGGACGACACCGTCGGGGTCGGTGGCCACGGTGAAGTAGCCTGACGACGCTGCTGCTGCGGTGAAGATTTCGAGGTTGCCCTGCGGCGAGTAGGCCTTCATGAGGGGCACTGACGTGGCGCTTTGAGTCGTGTAGGAGACGAGCGGATATTTAGAATCGACGATTCCCCGGAGTTGGCGCTCCATCCCGGCTTCATTGAGCTCGTACCCGACCTCGGCCGCGCTCATGTGGAAGAAATAGCCGAGCACGATCGCCGCCTTTGATCGCTCCAGCGCACGTACGAGGGTGCGATCGTTATCCGCGTCGATCCGGCTCTCCCGGATGAAATCGGCAAGCTGCGGAATCTGTACGTGCAGCGAGTCGACCTTTCGAGCCAACTGATCGACGAGCTTAAGCCGCGAGTTCTCGTCAGGTTCGGCGAAGGTTACGTCGAACGCGATGACCCTGGCGCCGTCACGCGAGAGCGCGTCGATGAGCGCCGCAATCCTCGATCTCGGCCACGGCCAACGTCCCTCGGCCTCGACGCTCTTTTCGTCGATCGCCGCCAGCACTACGGTCGGCTTGGGCGCGATCGGGCCGCGGGTGCGGAATCGCAAGTCGAGCCAGTTCAGCTCGATCCGGTCGAGAACCGGAGTCCCGGCTGCGAAAAGAAATATGACGACGGCAATCGTCCCCAGGGTCAGCCATACGGGATCGAGCAGCACCGACTTGAGCTGCGAAGGCGTGATACGGAGACGGTCGGGCAGACGCTTCATGGGTGATGCTACGCGTCACCTCTCGATTCGGCATGGGACGCATCCCGCGATGAACAGCTCGCGGGGAAGATTCTCGAACCGGAAGGCAGTAACCGACGACTACGGCAGTGACACCGACACTCGTGCGAACAGCATGCGGGTCGGCTGCAGCGTCGGGTTACGAACGTCCGTGTCGAAGAAATTGAACTTCTTGTCTGTTAGATTCGTGCCGCCGACCGCGATGAATCCGTAGCGCTTGGGCAGCCGGTAGGTCAGCATCGCGTCGACGACGGTGAATGACGAGCTGACTTCGGTTCCGTCGACCAATGCACCGTTCTGGTGGACGTAGGTGGCGGTAACGTTCGCGCCGAATCCGGAAGGGTGGAAGAACTTCGCCGCCACCGGGACTCGCTCCGTCTTCAAGTTCTGCGGCACATCGCTCAATCCCTCGGATTCCAGCCGCTCGTAGAGGTACTGAGCGCTCAATGCAAACCATGGATGCGGCGTCCAGAACGCGTAAGCCCGCCCGAAGTATTCCTTGATGTTCTCCTTCACAAGGAACGGGTTTTCGGGGTCGTCGACGTTGACGAAGGGCGACTTGAGATCGCGCTTTGAGGCCTCCACACCGACGAACAGATCGCTTGCGAACTTCTGATCGATTCCGACACCGTAACGCCACGACGACGCGCCATTGACATCGTCGAAAAACTGCTCGAATCCGGCGACCTGCGTCGGCTCGAGGGTCTGGTCCGTCACAAGTGTGCGCTTCAAGACCCTGAATGCGGCTGCGCGCACCGTCGTGGCCGGGGCGGGGTTCCACATCACGCCGAATTTCGGGTTGACCTGGTTCTTGCCGCTGATCTCGATGCTGTCGCCGTTCAGGAAATCGCCGCTGACCCCGGCCGTAAAGGTCACCGTGTTCACGGGCTTGAAGTAGCCATACGCGTACACGTTGAAATGCCGGATATTGGTGCTCGCCGTGTCCATGATTTCGAAGTCACCTGGACCATCGGGGGGCGGCACAAAGAAGTCGACCGTCGTGTCGAGATGCCCCTTGACGTCGGCGTAACCCGCTCCGCTCACGAGATTGAACTTGGGCGAGCGGTACAGATACTGCACCTCGCTGCTCACGGCCCGCTCGGGCTTCGTCAATTTGAGCAGCGTGACCGGGTCGCCCAACGAATCGTCGGTAACGCTAGCCTTGGAATCCTGATAGATGACCGACGCGAGAACAATGGAAGACGGTGAGAAGGTGTACCGGAAACCGACGCGGCCGGTGTCGGTCTCGGTGTTGTCTCTCTCGCCGGGGGAGAAGGCGTCGGCGAAAAAGCGCAGCGCCAGGTCACCGGTCGTTGTCTTCCTGTGCCGGTATTCCGCCTGCACGCTCGCCTGCGGCGTGAGGTCGTACTGACCAAAGACATCGAAGATCTGGTCGTCCTGGTCGGCGTTGGCCCGGAACCCGTCGGTCTTGAAACCGGAGTACCCGACGCTGAAGGAGCCCTTGCCGGCGATCCCGGCCGCGATGGCGTCGCCGGCGTACGTGCCATTCTCGCCGCCCATGCCGTTCAATTGCACGGTGTAACCGTCGCTGGTGAACAGCGGATTGAATTCGCTGAAGGATGCCGTGCCGGGGCCGCCCGAGCTGATCAGGAGCAAGTTGCTCACTGCAGCCCGGGGCTGCAGCGGCGTCATGTTGATCGGCTGCAGCAGCTGTGACTGGAGAAGCTCGCTTACCCGGCCGATCTCGTGCCGCGGCAGCGCCGAGTAGCTATCGGACAGAAACCGATGGGCGGAGAAGTTGGAGGGGTCGGCGTCGACCGACTTGAAGCCTTCGTTTAGAGCTAGCTGCTGGAAGCCGAGATCGGTGTAGATGCGCGCCAGACTGGCGCTGCGCGCAGCATTGTCCGAGTCGAGCAGAAGCTCCGACCTATAGACCGCACGGTTGTCGTTGAGCGCGATGGCCTTTTCCATTTCCTGGAGCGCTTCGACCGGCCGGTTCGTTGTCTGCTTTTGAATCGCATCGTAAAAGTATGGCGTCGGATCCTTGGGATCGAGCTCCTTCGTCACCTTGTATTCGCGCTCGTCGCGCGGATAGAGTTTCTCCTCGTAGTAAGCCTTGCCGAGATAGCTGCGTACGAGGGCATTGCCCGGGTCGAGGCTGGCGGCAATCTCGAGGTCGCGCGCCCCGTCGTCGAGCCTGCCTTCCCGGATCTTCGAGAGCCCCAGACCGAGCCTTGGCAGGGGATCGGCTTGGTCGAGCAGGATCGCCTTCTCGAAGGCCTGCCGAGCCTCCGCCGTCCTCACCTGAGTCAGGTAGGCGAAGCCGAGCACGGTCTGGGTCCGCGCGAGATTCGGATCGAGTTCGACGGCCTTCTGCGCCGCGGCGAAAGTCTTGTCGAGATCGCCGAACGACGAGTCCAGTTCCGCAAGCCGCGCAAACGCCAGCGCATTCTGCGGATCCGCCTCGACGGCTTTCTGAACGCTCGCCCGCGCACCCGGCAGGTCAAACCGGGCCTGTTGCGCGTAGGAGAACGCGATCCATGCGGTGGACGAACTCGGATTGGCGGCGACGTTCTTCTGGGCAATTTCGAAGGCCTTGTCCTTCTCGTTCTGGACTAACGAGATGACTGCCTGGAGGCTCAACGCGTTGGCGTCGCTGGGGTTGAGCTGCAGAGCACGATCGATGTCCGCGCGGGCCGTGTCCACGCGGCCGACCGCAAGCAGCAGATGCGCGCGATAGGCGAAGAACCGCGGGTCCCGAACGTCGGCAGGGGCGTTCTCCAGATCCTGCAACGCCTTCGCAAGATCTCCCCTGCCATATGCCTCGCTGGAGCTGCGCACCATGCCCTGCCAGCCCGCCGCCGCCGGGAACTCGCCGGGACGGAAATAGACGACGGGCGGGTAATACAGCGCCCATTGCACCGCGTCCCGCGGTCGCACCACGGTGCGCAGAACAGGCGCCTTACCGGCCTGGGCTACCGCCGACTGACCGCTGGTCAGCGACAGGCTACCCGCCGCGTTCTCGGCCGCGACCGTTCCTTCGAATACCGTAATCAACGTCTGCTCAGGTTCGATGCTGATGAAAAACTCAGTCCCGCGGACCCCGGCGACGGTGAATGGCGTGTTCACCTCCAAGCTGCGGGGACCACGGCTGAAGATGTTGGTCGCGCCGCGAAGGAGATCGACGACGCCGGTGGTCTGCTCCTTCGGCGCCTCGACGGTGATAGTCGTGTTGGCGTTTAGACGCAGAACCGATTGATTGAGCAGCGCGATGTCCGCGCGGCTGTTCGCCTGGACGCGAATCGAATCACCCGGACAGAAGGTGTCGTTCAGCTTGACCGGCTGCCATTGCGCATCGGCGGCCCGCTTCGCATCCACGATGCCTTGAACGGAAACCGCTCTCGCCGGCGCCGGCTCGCAGGGCCTCCCGGGTGAGGCGCCTTGGGCATGGACGCCGCCCACCGGGAGCATAGTAGCGACTGTTACCGTGAGTATTTGCAACGCCGCACGGAATCGCGCCAGACCCATGCAAGGTGTCCGATCGTCCATGGCCCCCCCCTTGTCAAGTGGGACTCTGCACATGCGTAGAACGCGTGTCAAGCCGCTAGCCGCCCGATCGAGTCAGCGGGATTCGCTGATTTTTCGCCCTCGTCGAACGTGCCGCCTGCGGCGCCGAGAATGGCGATCGTCAGGGCGATTGCTCGACGATGTGCGTGAGCACCAGGTGGTCGCCGCACACATCGAAGTAGTAGTCGTTGAAGTACTTCTTGCCGCTGGCCTTCACGCCTTCTCCTCGGACTTGGCCCGCGCCGGGTTTGTCCCAGGGATCGCCCGGCGTGCCCGGCGTCAGGAAGCGATCGGCGAAGATCAGGAAGTCGGCGTCGATGCCGTCCATGCCGCGGATGGCAGCGCTTTGCTTCGAGTCGAATCCCAGCGCTGCGAGCATCGCCTTCAAGTCCTTCTTCAGCGCTGCATCGCGCAACGCCACGTACGCAGCGGTTATCGCCGGCGCACCCGGCTTCGGTGTCGTTGCTGCCAGCTTCCGCTTCTGCTGCCGATCGCCCTCGCTTATCTGGTCGAACTTGGGCGTCGACAACGGCAGGTCGAATTCGTATTTGCCGTACTGCCGGTGCGTGACACTGCCAGAGGCGCGACCCGCGTCGGTCTTCAAAGTGCTCGACCAGTCGCGTGGGGTCAGATCGTTGAGGCTGCCGCCGAACGGCGTGCCCGCGCTGAAGTATTTCGACCGTCCGGCTGCGTCGAGCGTTATTTCGCCGAAACTCGCGTTCCGCAACTTCGCCAGCGCGCGCGCCTGCGTCAGCGGGCAGGCGGAGTCGACGAGCATCGGAGAAGCGATCGGCTTGCTGGCCACGTAGACGACGGTGCCGCCGCCGTTCATCGACGGATACGCAATGCCGTCGACCAGGTCGAACTCGCCGATGTTGACCTCCTTGATGTGACCCTTGACCGGCGCCGGGTAGGCGTACGGCGCGGGTTTCGCTTCGACGGTCTTGTGCGCGCCGGCGTCCGCCTTCGGCGCGCCGCCGCCCGCTCCCTGCTCGTTGCCGCAGCCCAGTAGCAGCAAAGCCGCCGTGAACGCGGCAAACCCTCGCAGTCGCTTCGTAGCCATCGCTCCCCTCCTCCGTCGGCCGAGTCCTTGAAGCTTAGCGAAATTGGCGATAATCCGCTCGAGTGAAGCTCCGACCGATCGCAGTGGTGCGAACGCGGCGGCCGGTATCGTCAGCTGACCAAGTCCATTAAGATAAGCCCCGATCGATAGCGACGCCGGAGGACCATGGCCACCACACCGATGCCTCTTTCCGAGGCCGCGCCGCGCTGGGCGTGGTTGCCCAAGCCCGGCACGTGGAAGTACTACGCACTGCTAGGCGCCGTCGGCATCCTGATCCTCGGTCCGCTGGGCGGCGTCGCAGCGTCGTACATGAACTTCTCGCTGGGCTTCTTCGTCGGCGGGCAGGTTCTCGCCGGAATACTCGGGTCGACAGTAACCTTCGGCTACGGCGCGGCCGGACGTCACGGCGCCAATTACATCCAGACGACGGCGGCTTCGGTCGCCGGCATGAGCGCGATGGCGGTCGTCATCCAGGCGATGACCTGGATGGGAATGCCGGCCCCGCCGATGTGGCAACTCGTCCTCTACATGATGTGCATCGGCATGTTCGGCGTCGGCGTAGGCATGCTCTACACGCCGATCCTCGTCGACCGCCTGCAGCTCACGTTTCCGTCGGGACTCGCCGTCGCGAACATCCTGCGCGCGCTGACCGATCCCGACCTGCTCCGGCAATCGGTGTCGCGGCTGTTCGGCGGCATGGCGCTCGGCGTCGCCGGCGGCATCGGAAGCGCGAAGGTCGCAGCGCTCGGTGCGATCGATCTGTCAACCTCGACGTTCGGCGCCGGCATGATCGTCGGAGCGCGAATCGGCATCGCGGCGATCGTCGGCGGGCTTGCCGGCTGGGCGATGATGCCGTATTTCATCTCCATCGGATGGCTGCAGCCGAACGAGCCGTTCCGAAAGATCACGTTCCTGATCGCCCTCGGCATGATCATGGGCGCTGCGATCGTAGACGTGTCGCTGATTCTCTTCCGCGCCTGGCAGCGCTCGCGCCAGGTCAAGGCGGAGGTAGTCGAGCAGGAGGATTGGAAGAAAACGAATACCCGGCGACTCGTCGCCTGGGTCGTGTTCTGGGGTATCTGCATCGTTGTTGTCGGTTCGCAGGTCCTGCACCAGCCGGTCGGCTATCTGGTGATGGCAGTGCTGCTCGTATTCGTGTTCGCGCTGGTCAACGGGATATCCCTCGGCATCACCGACTCGAACCCGATTTCCTCCGCGTTCGTCGTCACCGTGGTCCTGATGGCGGGCATCGGCTTGCGCGATCCGATCGTCGGGATGATAGCGGCGACGGTCCTGTTGGTGTCGACCAGCGAAGCTTGCGACATGCAGCAGGACCGGTCGACGGGCTGGCGGCTCGGGACCAACCGGATGATCCAGTTCCGCTTCCAGGTGGCCGGCATCGTAATGGGCGCGATCATGGCCGTGGTGTTCGCCAAGCTCTTCATGAGCGCGTACCCTGTGCTGGGCCTCGATCAGACGACGATGCCCGCCGACCAGCAGCCCGCGCAATGGTCGTCGGCGATGACCTACAAGTTCGTCGGCGTGCTGCGCAGCCTCACCGACGACAAGCCCTACCAGCGTACGGCGATCTGGGTCGGCATCCTGATCGGATTCGTGACCGAGTTCCTGCGCAAGTACATCAAGTCGCGCGAGCGATACCAGGCGTTCGTGAAGTCGGGCCGGGTGGGGTTCAGTACCGATTTCGTCCTCGACGCCATCGTGCTTCCGTCGCCCTATGCGTCGTCGTTCGGCGGATTCCTCAACCTGATGACGTCGGCGTGGTTCGCGGCCGGCGGTGTGCTGTCGAGCTTCATCAACAGCCTGCCGAAGCGCAAGGACAAGCCCGCGGCGTTGCCGAGCGACATGAGCACGACGTCGCTGGTCGGCGGCGGCTTGATAGCAGGCGACGCACTGGCGGCGCTGGGCTTGGGCATCGCGGGACTGCTCGGCACTTTGTTCGGCTGACACCAGCGTCTCGACGGCGCCGACGGCCGCCGCAACTGGTATTGCCCCGAACCAATCGATGGGGCCCCGCCGCCCCAAGGCGGGGGGCGTCTGCTAGCTGATCAAAGGCGTTGGACCGGTGGATCAAAGCCATAGACCAGTATAATACCAATTGACTAACTGGTATTTCCGGTACAAGCTAGCCGGATTCCCCGTTCGCAGGCGTTGAATCCATTGAACCCCGCCCGATCGACGGCGATCCGCTTCCACATCGGCATCGACGGCGGGGGCACGCATACGCGCGCGCGGCTCGCGTCCACCGACCGCGCGGTGCTGGGCTTCGCCGCGTCGGGACCGTCCGCGCTCGGCCAGGGAATCGAGCAGGCATGGCAGCACATCGTGCAGGCCGTCGACGGCGCGTTTGCCGACGCGGGGCTCGCCCCCGCACCGCGCGAGCAATGCGCGCTGGGTCTGGGGCTCGCCGGCGCCAACGTGCGGCAACGTTGCGAAGAATTCTTCCGCCGCGCGCCGCCGTTCGCTGAGATCGCACTGGACACTGACGCGTATACGACCTTGCTCGGTGCTCACGAAGGACGACCCGGGGCGATCGTCGCGGCCGGTACCGGCAGCGTCGGTGAAGCGTTGCGCCGCGATGGTCTGCGTGTGGCGGTCGGCGGGTGGGGATTTCCCGTCGGCGACGAAGGCAGCGGCGCGTGGCTCGGATTGCGCGCGATGCGCGAGACGCATCGCGCGATCGACGGCCGCGCCCACGTCGGCCCACTGGTCGGGGCCGTTCTTGCGGTGGCGGGCACATCGCGCGAGGCGTTGTTGGGCTGGTGCGATCGACCGGGGCAGAACGCCTATGCGGCGCTCGCCCCGCTGGTGTTCGACGCGGCCGCGACCGATCCGTTTGCCGCCGCCCTGCTAGATCGCGCGGCGCGCTCGCTCGAGGAAATAGCGGCCGCGCTCGACCCCGAGAGAGTGCTGCCGCTGGCAATTTTCGGCAGCATCGGGCAAAGGCTGCTGCCTCGTTTCGAACCACCGATCCAGGCGCGGTGCGTCGAGCCCGCAGGGGACTCCGCCGACGGCGCGCTTCGCCTCGTCGGCCAGGCGCTCAGTGAGCTGGGCGGAAGCGAGCGATGAAAGGTCGCCCGTTCGAGTTTCGCGTAGACGCAAGAGCGGCCTCGCCCCTATACATGCAGCTCGCGCAAAAGCTTGCGCAGGCGATACGCAACGATGACTACCAGCCCAACGAAGCGTTGCCGTCAGAGCGGGTGCTGTCGGAATCGCTCAGCTTGTCGCGCGTGACGGCGCGCAAGGCGATCGATCAGCTGGTCGAGCAGGGACTGGTCGTGCGTCGGCGCGGCTCGGGCAACTACATAGCACCTCGGGTCGAACAGCCGCTGTCGCGCCTGACCAGCTTTTCCGAGGAGCTGCACCGGCGCGGCTTCACGCCTTCGTCGCGCTGGCTCGCACGCGGCTGCACCGCAGCGGCGCCCGACGAGCAGCTCTCGCTGGGCTTGTCGCCAGGCTCGCGCGTCGCGCGCCTCGAGCGGTTGCGCCTGGCCGACAACGTGGTCATGGCCTACGAAGTCAGCGTGCTTCCCGAGCAGGTTCTGCCGGATCCTTCGCAGGTCGATGCATCGCTGTACGCGCATCTGGCGATGCTGGGCCGCGCACCGGTGCGCGCGCTGCAGCATCTTCGCGCGCTCAACGCCGACGCGCGGCTCGCGCAATTGCTCGAAGTGCCGACCGGACGCGCGGTCCTGTTCATCACCCGGGTTGGCTACCTGGACACCGGGCGGGCAGTCGAACTCACGCATTCGTATTGCCGCAGCGACTATTACGATTTCGTCGCCGAGACCAGGCGCCAAGCGTGAGCGCGTTGCGCATCGAAGGACACATCCTGACGCCGCAAGGCTTCGTGCGCGGCGTGCTCGAGCACGAAGAAGGCCGCATCACGCGCGTCGAAGGCACGCTGCGGACCGAGGACCAGGCGAGGAGCGAAGCGCAAGGGCTGGTGCTGCCCGGATTCATCGATACGCACGTGCACGGCGGCGGCGGCAGCGACACGATGGAAGGCGGCGAGGCGATTGGCCGCATCGCCCGGTTGCATGCACGGCATGGGACAACGTCGCTGCTGGCCACGACGATGACGGCGCCGCTATCCGAGGTGGAAGCGGCGATGCGGGCGCTGGCGCCGGCCTGCGCGAGTCGTGCACCCGGTGCGGCGCGCGTGCTCGGCGTGCATCTGGAAGGCCCGTACATCAACCCGGGAAAACTCGGCGCACAGCCCGACTTCGTCCGCCCAGCATCGATCGACGAAATCCACGCGCTCAATGCGCTGGCACCGGTCCGGCTGATCACGCTGGCGCCGGAGCTGCCAGGCAATCTCGATATCATCGTCGTGCTGCGCGCCGCCGGATTCCAGGTCCAGATCGGCCACACGCTCGGCAGCTACGAGGACGGCGTCGCCGCGCTCGAGCGCGGCGCCGGCGGCTTCACCCACTTGTTCAACGCGATGACCGGCATGCATCACCGCGAGCCGGGCATCGTCGGCGCCGCACTGGCGCACGCCCGCTACGCCGAGATCATTCCCGATCTGCTGCACGTCCACCCGGGCGCGATCCGCGCGGCGCTGCGCGCGATTCCCTGCCTGTTCTGCGTGACCGACTCGACCGCCGCGACCGGCATGCCCGACGGCGACTACCGGCTCGGACGCCACCGCGTGACCAAATGCCTCGGCGGCGTGCGCCTCGCCGACGGCACGCTCGCCGGCAGCACGCTTACCATGGATCAGGCGCTGCGCAACCTGATCACCATCGGACTGAGCCTTGAAGACGCATCGCGGCGAGTATCGACGTGCGCGGCCGAATACCTGGGGCTGCCCGACCGCGGCCGTTTGGCCGAGGGCGTGCGCGCCGACTTGGTGGTCGTCGACCGCGACCTGCATCTGCAGCGGGTGATCGCCGAAGGTGAAGAGCTCGATCTCGCGCCTTCGTCCGACGCGGTCCTGTGAGGCGTCAAATGCCAAGCGGTCCAGCGCGACGTGCCACGATGAAGCAGCGGGAACATTCCGCGGGCCGGCTCGACCCCGGCGCGCTGGTGATGGTCGGCATCCAGGGCAAAGTACTGGACACTGAGCAGGCGGCCTTCTTGCGCCGGAATCGTATTCGCGCCGTCGTTCTCTTCCGTTCCAATCTGGGCAGCGAAACCGAGGTGCGCGCGCTGACTGCCGCGTTGCGCAAAGCCATGGGCCCGAGGGCGCTGATCGCCATCGATCAGGAAGGAGGCGCGGTCATCCGTGCGACTTTCCTGCCGCATCCGCCCGCGGCGATGGCGCTCGGCGCGGTGGGGAGTGGGGTTCTGGCCGAAGAGGTGGGAGCTGCGGTTGCACGCGGCGTGAAGAGTCTCGGATTCAACTGGAATTTCGCCCCGGTGGCCGACGTCAACAACAATCCGGCGAATCCGGTGATAGGCGTGCGCAGCTTCTCGTCGAACCCTTCCGAAGTGGTGCGACTGGCCGGCGCCTGGATGCGTGGCGCATTGCGCGAAGGTGTGGCCTGCTGCATCAAGCATTTTCCGGGACACGGCGACACCCGCGTCGATTCGCATCGGGAGCTGCCGGTGGTCGACAAGTCGAGGCAGGCCTTGCGCGCGCTGGAGCTCAAGCCCTTTCGCGCGCTGCAGAGCAAGGCACCCGCGATCATGACCGCGCACATCGTCTATCCTCGCATCGATTCCGAACATCCGGCGACGCTGTCGCGCAAGCTGCTGCGAGGTGTGCTGCGCGAAGCATGGGGCTACAAAGGCGTGATCATCACCGACTCGCTGGTGATGGAGGCCATACAGGCGCGCTACGGGCACGATCGTGCTGCGGTGCTGGCGCTGCAGGCCGGCGCCGACATGGTGATGGCGCTGGGAAGCCAGGACCAGCAAGCCGCTGCTCTGCGGTCGATCTCCGGTGCGATCGACGATGGCTCGCTTGCGGCCGACGCGTTGAGGCGTTCATCGCTTCGCCTCGACGATCTGGCCCAGCGATATCCAGTGCG
>Ga0207677_10001044_pt1 | contig 15218 bp, 8 predicted proteins | sample KBSMisM42_FD_184311 | JGI IMG/M metagenome (GOLD analysis project Ga0207677, IMG submission 184311) | Miscanthus rhizosphere microbial communities from Kellogg Biological Station, Michigan, USA - KBS Miscanthus M4-2 (SPAdes) (version 2) | ecosystem: Host-associated > Plants > Roots > Rhizosphere...
ATACTCCGGATATCTGCCTGTCGCGTGTCAACGTCACATCAAGAATGAAATCGTGATGCGCAATTCGAGCGATCTCCAGCAACTCCCTGTGCAGGGGATTGCCGTCAATGGAGCCTTCGGTGGCAAGTGGCTCTCGCATGAACAAAGGCGAGTGAATGGTCTTGATCGTCGGTTCCGCTGCGACTCCGGGAACGACCAGCTTGCGGCCCCCTGAATAGCCAGCCATCAGATGCGGCTCTATGAAGCCAAGCGTGATCCGGAGGTCGGCATCCACGAAGTCGTTGTGAATATGAATCGGCGTTCCGCGATTTGTAGTTCCGAGATAGCGATGCTGCCCATTGGCTCGCGCATCATTGCTGATAATTCGGTAGGATCTGGCAATTTCGGTGCCGACGATCTGGTCCACTTCTGCCGGTGTGGCGGCCCGATGCAAACCCGTTGCGATCAGAATTGTGACTCCGTCACGGCTGATTCCCGACCTGTGAAGCCGATCGAGCAGAGGCGGCAGCGTTACGGAGTTCGGCGCAGGACGCGTTATGTCGCAGACTACGATGGCGACTCGCTTCTTGCCTTTGGCAAGGTCGCCGATTGGAGCGGATGCCAGCGGATGGTCGAGAGCATGTTGCAGCGCGGCGTTCGCATCGGCGAGCGGCTTTACATGCCGGCTCTCAAGGACAGCGCAATTGCTGGTGTCCGGGACTTCTACTTCGATGCCGCTTTTGCCGAACGCAAATGTCGTCTTCATTCTGGTCGAGTCCCCAATGCAGAGCTATGATAAACGCCCGGTCGGTTTCCCCGGGCCCTTTTACTCAGCGCGAATCTCCACAAGCGCGACCATGAAGGGTTCCAGATCGACAGAGAATTCCTTTGCATACGAAAGTGTCCGGCTTTTTGGCGCGATCGCATCCGGGCGTTCCAATGACGCGGAGTCCGTGAGATGCGCGCTAATGGTGTGCAGCGTAGCCACGGCTTTTTTGGGAAGTCCGGCACCCTGCAGCCTGACCAGCAATGCATTTCGCTGGGCTGAGTAGTTGACGGCCTTGATGACGATTCGGCGTCCGTCAGTGCTCATTGTGGCGATCGCTTCGGTTGAGCCGGGGACCCACTGCTCCGGTATATAGGTCGAAATCTTGTCAAACAGGCGGCTGCGGTCAGGGACATCGCGAATTGCGCCCGTTGCAGAAGCAAGAAACCGCTCCGCATAGTGCTCACGGAACAACTTCTCCACCACATACCCCGCACCCGGGAACCAGGAAACGTGATCGTGATAGATAAAGGAAGTCCACTTCGGGTCGTCTGTAGTATTTCGCATCAGCAATGCTGGGCAGCTCATCGTAAGGCCCGGGCTGAGCTCTTCAAACAGCATGAGGCTTCCCGCTGCATGAAGGCCCGCACGCCAATCGTAGGTGTGCTGCAGGCTCCATTCCAGAACGCCGATCTCGATATGCGGATGTTTTGAAGCGTGGACGTAATCTCGCAGCTTTGTAAGGTAGTCGCGAATGCGCCGCAATCCTGTTTCAAAGTTATTGGGCTCGTACTCATAGTTATGACAGCCAAGTATGTCGAAGTTCTCTCCCGCTAGATCGATGACCGTCTCGCTCCAGTCCATGTCGCTGGACCGCTTCTGGCCGCATGCCACGATACGTGCTTTCGGAGCAACCTCGCGCAAGCGCTTCCCGTATACGTTGACAATCTCCGCATAAGTCTCCGGAGTAAATCCGTTGTTCATAGGCTCGTTATCGATCTGGAACAGCGTCACCCCGTACGGTTCCGGATGCCCGTTGGCCGCCCGTTTTCGTCCCCACTCCGTGGATGGCGGGTCGTTGAGATAGCGGACCCAGTTCATGGCATATTCAACCTGATCCGGTTTTGTGCCGGGCGCGGCCAATACGATCAGCGGTTCTGCGCCAACCTTTTGGCAGAGGCCGAGGAACTCATCTGTCCCGAAGCCGAAGTAGTCTGAGTAGCCTCCCCAAAAGAGATTGGGATGATAGCCGCGGGCTGCATACGGGCCGATACCTTCCTGCCATTTATATGTCGAAGCAAACGATCCGCCGGGCCACCGGATGAACGAAGGACGAAGATCACTGAGAGCCTGCAACAGGTCGGGCCGCAGCTTGCCATCCCGACGAGCATCCGAACGCATCATCGAAACAAAATCCAGAAGGATCACGCCCTTCCCAGTTGCCACGATCTCAATAGACGCCTGCGTGTCCCGTACCTGGCTGGTGAAGGCGAAGGGAATGTCCTGCCATTCCGAACCTTTCACTACCAGTGGAAGAGTTGCGATTGATTCGCCGCCGGCAGTCTTGACTCGAAGCGTCAACTTCGGCGATCCATTTTCGCGTTTCAGCCAAAGTGATCCATCGTACTTCACACCCGCGTCCAGAAAGAGACGGCCCTGCCGGATCCCCACGCTTCCGCCATCGACGTGCAGGCGTACGCTCTTAGACCCATTCTGGAAGTCGACGTTTTCAATCCGGGTCTCGCCGGGGTCCGCGAAGGATTCCCAATACGTCTTGAAGTCTTCGCCCTCAAAACCAGCACCGCGAATCTGCTCGGCAAAGAGCCCGTCTTCCACGGAATGGTTGATGTGCTCGAGAAACTGTCCATAGATCCGCTGATCGATGGAGGTTGTAACCCGGTCTGTGTCCACAAGCAGAGGCATCACTCCCGGCTCGCCTGCAGACTCGACAGTGTGGGAAGCCAACGCACCCAGGAGGCTCCGTGAATGAAAGCAGGCGCCCGCTACCATCGATTCCTTGAGGAATTTTCGTCTATTCATGGGCAGGATTATCGGAACAAATCAGCATACTCGCACAATTCAAATTGAGAGCGAGGTGTTCCACCTTGCTTCGATATCGGCTGTTATTCTAGCCGACGATGCGAAGGAGTCGCGAAAACAATATGGCTGAAGCATCAGCTCGGATCGATTCAAAGTCCAAATTCATTTCGGAGTCTTCTACAGATGAAGCCTGATGCGGTTCGAGAAATGCCTCGCAGAAACTTTCTTAAACTCGCTGGCGCGGCAGGGGTGTGCGGGTTGTCTCAGACTGGTTTCGCGGCGGCTGAAAAGCGAGTCTGTCTGATTGTCGATCCCGAGAATTCCGCAGCAGCGAGCGTGCCTGCCATGAGAGCCATCGCTCGATTGGGTGAGGCTCTCGGCGCGAAAGGCGTGAAGCATGAAATTGTCCGGTCTACAGATGCGGCAGAAGGCGCGGGCCTTTGCATCGTTGTAGCCAATGGGGATTCGCTTCTCGCTCGAGGGTTCTCGCGCACAGCAACGAGTTCCGTGCCAGAGAGCCTAAGAATGACGGCCGGAAAGGTCGGCAGTGTACCGGCGGTTCTCGTTTCCGCCAGCGATCAGAGAGGCTTTGTCTATGCGATTCTCGAATTGGCGGAACGGGTGCGATATGGCGACGATCCATTCAAATCGCTGCAGTTGACGAACCCCATTGAAGAAAAGCCGGCAAACGAAGTCCGCAGCGTGAGCCGCTATTTCTGTAGTGAATTAGAGGATAAGCCGTGGTACTACGACCGCGAGTTCTGGAGCGCGTACCTCGACCATCTGGTTGAGAGCCGTTTCAATCGGTTCACATTCGCTTTCGGGTTGGAGTATGACTTTCCCCGTGGCGTGACCGATGACTACTTTCATTTCGTCTATCCCTATCTTGTCGAGGTGCCCGGCTATTCACAGGTTCGCGTAATGCAGCTTACGGCCGCGGACGGGGCCACGCTGGCAACTCCAACGCCGCTGACCACCGACGAGCGCGAGAAGAACCTCGAGACTTTACGTTTTATTGCGGCCGAAACAGCTGCAAGGGGACTGCAATTTCAGCTGGGCATCTGGACGCACGCCTATCAGTGGACCGACAGTCCGAATGCCTATCACCGCATCGAAGGCTTGACCCCTGACAATCATGCGCGCTACTGCCGCGATGCCCTCGCTGTAATTCTGCGGGAGTGCCCCCAGATACAGGGGCTCACCATGCGCGTGCACGGCGAGAGCGGAATTCCCGAAGGAAGCTACGACTTCTGGCAGACCGTTTTTGAGGCTGTCGCCAAGTCGGGGCGCACAATTGAGATCGACATGCACGCCAAGGGCGTGGATGAAAAAATGATCGACATTGCAGTGGCTACCGGGATGCCGGTCAAGCTAGGCGCCAAATACTCGGCCGAGCATCAGAGCCTCGGATACCAGCAGGCAGACATCCGTTCCATGGAGGTTCCCCACGGAAGCCTGTCGAAATCGGATGAATCGCTGTTCCGCTTCAGCAGCGGCTCCAGGAGCTTCACACGCTACGGCTACGCGGATTTTTTGCGTCAAGGTGCGCGTTACAAGCTCTGGTTCCGGCTCTGGCCCGGAACACAGCGGCACCTGCTTTCAGTTGACCCCGAGATGGCTGCGGCATATGGACGAACAGCTAGCTTTTGCGGGGCCACAGGCTTGGACCTGATGGAGCCATTGACCTTCAAAGGTCGCGAAGGCTCCGGCCAGCCGGGAGGACGATGCGCCTATGCCGACTCGTCGTTGAATCCACGGCAGGATTGGCAGAAGTACGATCTCTACTATCGCGTATGGGGCCGCAAACTGTACGACCCTGATGCCGATCCAGAAATATGGCGTCGCGCTATGCGGACGGATTTTGGCGCCGGTACCGAGGCGACCGAGAACTCGCTCGCACACGCGTCCCGCATCCTTCCTCTGCTTACCTCGGCTCACCTGCCGTCGGCCAGCAATCACGACCTGTGGTACGAACTGCCCACGAATATGCCCGTCGTGGAAGGTAGCGAACCCTCTCCTTACGGAGACACGCCGGTTCCGAAGATCTTCGGAACCGTCAGTCCGCTCGATCCCCAAATGTTCTCCACTGTTGCCGAGTACGCGCAGTCCTTGATGCATCGAAAGCCAAGCGCGAAGTATTCGCCAGTCGAGGTCGCGCGATGGGTGGAGCAGTGCGTCGACAATGCGAAGTATTGGTTGAACAAAGCGACGGAAACGGCAAGGTCCCGCAGCGGAAGCGCATTTCGGCGGATTGAGGAAGATGCTCTTATCCAGATCGGCTTGGGGACTTTCTTCGCGCATAAACTGCGCAGTGCTGTTCTCTATGACATCTTTCTGGCCTCGAATGACACAAACGCTGCCGACGCAGCCCTCGAGCATTACCAGAAAGCAAGAGACGCGTGGGCGACGATGGCGGAGCGCGCAAAGAACGTATATCGCGCGAACATTTCGTACGGCCGCATTCCCAAGCGAAGCGGCCACTGGCTCGACAGGTTGCCCGGCATTGACACCGACATCGCAGCGATGAGGACGAAGATTCAGCTGAACAAAGCTGAAACGATCTCGCGCCGCTCTGCTTCGGAAGAGATGAATGCCATAGCTAGGAAACTGCCTCTTCCGATCCTGGTGAAGTGCAGTCACACTCCGCCGGTGAGATTCACGCCGGGAAGTGCGCTTGAGCTCAGGCTTCTCATTTCGGGCGTGTCGAGCGGGGACGGTGGCAAATCGTTGCGTTCGGTCCGGCTCCAATATCGCCACGCAAACCAGGCGGAGCGTTGGAATGTACTCGACTTGCTTGCTGAAAACGGCGTCTATGCCGCAGCGATTCCGCCGGAGTATACGCGAAGTGAATTTGGACTCGAGTATTACTTCGAACTGTCAGACGACAGGGGAGTGGAGTGGATGTATCCGGGTTTCAATCAGACCCTCTCCAACCAGCCCTACTTTGCAATATGCAAAAGGAACGGACCGACGCAGAGCGAGTGAGATCCCACACCTTCTACATTCCAATCTCCCGCTACGGCCTGTGGGATGACCACTCTGTCCGCGTTGGCGTTGGAACCAGGAAAACGGGCATGGGTTGAGGAAACGTGTCAAGCGCGATCGCCGCGCAAACTTGGTTTTCAGAATGACTGTGACTGCCATATGGCAGTCAAACCAGTTGACAACTGGAGCCGCAGCGTCCATTCGTTGCTGCCGCAATTACTGATGGGCGGTGGTGGTTTCCTCGATATCTTCGAGAGGACGACCGTTCGTTTCCGGAACCGCTGCGAACACAAACACTGCACCCGCGAAACAGATTGCCGCGTAGATCAGAAATGCGCCCGAGGTTCCGATGGCCCGGTTCAGGAGAGGGAACGTGTAAGTGAGCAGAAAGGAGGCCACCCATAGGGTCGCGACGGAAATCGAGACGGCCGATGCGCGCATGCGATTGGGGAAAATCTCGGTGATGAGCACCCAGGTTATGGGCGCAAGTGACGTGGCATAAAACGCGATTGCGCACAAGGTGAGGACGAGCACCCAGGTGCCTTGCGCATGCGACCGATATGCCGCGCTGGCAGCCAGATGGGATGCACCAATGGCAATGCAGCCGAAGATCATGAGCTTCCTGCGGCCGAAGCGATCAACCAGCAACATGGCGATGACCGTGAAAATGAGGTTGATGGCGCCCGTGATCACGATGTTGAAGAGGATCTCGCTTACGCCATAGCCGGCGCTCCGGTAGACCTCTTGCGCGTAATTGAAGAGGATGTTGATGCCGGTCCACTGCTGCAGGACTGCCAATGCCGCCCCGACAGCAAGGAGCTTACGGCCGTGGGCAGACAGCAGTTCGCGCCAGCCGGTGCTCTCATGGGGAGCCGCGAGTGAACTCTGAATGGCGGATAACTCCGATCGGGCGTACTGCTGCCCGCCGATTCGAGCCAAGACATTGAGCGCGGCTTGCAGATCGTTTCGGGCGGCCAGCCAGCGCGGGCTTTCAGGGATGAACGGAGCGAAGCAGAGGAACAAGATTGCCGGTATGGCTACGGCGGTGAACATCCAACGCCAGCCGAATTGCGCGTTCCACGATGTGGCGAGCACGGTTTGAAGTGAGCCTGCAGGAATTCTTTCGGCGATCCGCCAATTGATAAGCTGGGCGGCGAGAATTCCGATAACAATCGCAAGCTGGTTGAGACTGACCAGCCGTCCTCGCCATTGGGCCGGGCTGATTTCGGCGATGTACATGGGTGAGACGTTTGATGCCAGTCCTATTGCGACTCCTCCGATGATGCGCCACAAGATGAATGCGTTGAAGCTGTGCGCCCAGCCAGTGAGGACAGAGGAAAGGGCGAACAAGAGCGCGGACGACACGAGTAGCTTCTGCCGGCCAAACCGATCGGATGCGGGCCCGGCAATAAGAGATCCGACGAAACAGCCAAGCAGGGCGCAGCTGTTTGCCCAGCCAATCCATGCTTCGGATGTGAGATGAAAGTACACCTCGTAGAAGGGCTTGGCTCCTCCAATAACGACCCAGTCGTAACCAAAGAGCAGCCCGCCGAGTGCAGCGATAAAAGCGATGGTCCAGAGATAGCGGAGATGAAGTTCTCCGTGTACAGAGGGGTGCGACAGCGGCGCAGGGGATGACATATGCATCGTCAGAGCACCGATCCGCCGTTGAGGATCTTATTATGTTTCAGAAGGTCGGATGCGCCAGCGTGATTGCGATCGAGGTTGAGGACTTCTCGAAGCAGACTATGCGACTCGCCTGTGCGACCCATGCCGGCCAGGGCTTGCGCGCGAAGAAACAGTGCATCGATGTGATGGCGCCGTACCAGATCCTCATTGAACAGCAGCATGGCAGGGAGGGAAGTGGCGAAGTAGTCGATCTTCGGTGGTGTCCGTTCAAGCTCCACCGAGTGATCGTATATACGGGTAAAAATTGCCGCCGACTGATCCTTGTTCCCCAGTCGTTCCAGTGCAAGTCCGGTCCAGTACGTCATGTCAGAGATATTCTGCACCGACATCTGCTGGAAATCGCCTCTTTGTCGTGCCGCTCGAAGCCACCACGCACGAGCATTCTCTTCATCGCCGCCGCGATGAAACGACTCACCGACCCAGAAGTAGATATCGCTTTGGTTGGCCAGCAGATGCTTTGCTTCGCTGAGATTCTTTGGCGGCTGAAGAGCCGCAAGGAAGTGGTCGCGCGCGTTTGCAAAGTCCACCCGATCGAGCGAGTGGCACCCGAGCAACAGCCGCGCGCGTACGTATTGGGCGAGTACCAGGCCCTCACCGCCTTCCCATGGTTGAAATTGCCTTCTAAGTAGAAGATCCAGCGCTTCGCCAGGCTTACCGACTTGATTCAGGAGAGTGGCGAGTTCCACTGACAAGTCATCGCGCGCTTCAATGAGCAAAGGAAATCGAGAGAGTTCGCCCAGGCGTTCCTCTGGAGATCGTCCGGTGCGCTTCCAAAGCTGATCTCGTTCGTAGAGCACGCGCGCATCATGGGTGTTTGCGGCGAACGCGATCTCGAAGTACTCCAGGGCTCGATCCCAGTCCTGCCTAACGTTGAAGTACGCAATCGCCAGGTTGCGATGGACAGTCGCAAACGCAGGCTTTTCTTTTGCGGCGTTCTCCCAGTGATGGATCGCGTCCTCGTAACGTTTTTTGTCATAGAGCAGGTTTCCGAGCAGATAAGCCGGGATCCACATTGCCGGCGCTTTTGCGAGGGCCCACTCAAGGACGATCATCTCCTCCAGTCGGCTCGGGAAGCAGTAGCCCACCGGGATTGTCGTCGCACGTTCGAGAGTCTGGACCACATGCGGCTCCGCACGCCTCTCCTGGACATATGCAAGAGTGAACAAGATCATCGGCGCCGATCCATCCTGCGCATCAAGATCTGCTGCCTGAAGCACAGCGCTTGCCTCATCGTGCAGTCCAGCTCGAAGTAGGTCGAATGCAAGGTCGAGGCACTCTTGACCGTTCGCAGGAGTAACGCCTTTTTGCCATCGTGCAGTGATGTCGAGCGGATCAATCGCCAGTATCTCGTTCAGGGCAAGGTCGGCAGCAGCGTTCTCGCCCGATTTGCGCAAGACGATGCTGAGAAGATTGCGAGCGTTCAGGTTGTCTGCATCTGCGCGCAAGCTCCGCTGAAGATGGTCCACGGCTGCGGTCCAGTCTTGGTTGGCGGCATCACACTCGGCGAGCGCAAAGTATCCCGGCGCGCGCCACGCCGCATTCCATGTGGCCTTGTAAAAGGCGTCGTACGCGTCTTTGTCCCGGCCCTGATAGCGGCATGCGAGCCCGAGGTTGTAATAAGGCTCTCCGTCCCGCGGGTTCGGATTCAGCGAGGTCAAGCGGGTGATCGCGGCTTGGAAATGTTGAGCGGCTTGTTCGAACTCGCCGCGGCGAAGATGCGAGAGGCCCATTGCATTGCGGACGCGCGAGTCGTGTGGATCGCGGCGGAGCCCTTCCGCCCAATACGTCTCGGGCATTCGTGTTGCATGGCGATATTGCTCAAGATGCAAGCCGATCAGGTATAGTTTCTCGACGGTCTCTACTTCTTCCGGAGGCTTCGGTTCCTGGGCTACCACGGGCGAAAACGCAGGTTGGATCTGCGCAGAATCGTATTCGATGAGGAGCCGCGAGCCTGCGTAGATCGACACGGCAAGATCAGTTTGACCCTCTCCGAGCGTATCCGGAGCTTCAATGATTACTGGATCTGAAACAGCCATGTTTCTCACCCAGCGCGCAATTTCAGCACCGCCGATCTTCAGGATGATGGTTGCGTCTTGAACGCGAGCCGTGACGCAGATGCCGATTCGCAAATTTCCGCGGTCAGACCGTACACTCAGGGCCGCGTCTGCGTTTGCGGCAATCGGCGTTCCGATTGCATGAATCGGGTACCAGTTCTGGGTAAAGGCTTTGGTCTCCCATGGAGCCAGATACGAGAAGTCCGGCTGATTGTCGGTATACACGCCGGCCATCAGCTCGATGTATGGGCCATCCTGGTCGGTGAGGTTGCGTTCCCACGCGTAACCGAACTCATGGTTGCCCCAGGTCCACTGCTTCTTGCCCGGAGAGATGTGGTGATCTGCGACGTGAACCATTCCTGCTTCGCTTTTATGGTCGTAGCCGCCGAAGAAGTCCTGTTCTGTGCCTGTGGCCATGTAGCTGGTTGGAACCGGGATATTCGCGTACCGACTGAGGTCGTTGGCCGGGTAACTACCATCGGGCGCAAACTGGGTGGGAGTTTCATCTGAGGGTACGCCGCTTCGAGCGCGCTGTCCGTAGTCCACGCCGTAGTAGATTCCTTCGCTGAGCGGGAAGGAAGTGATGGCGCGTTTTGCATGGTCCGCGACAAACCTGACGTCAGTGGGGAAGAAGGACTGGTATCTTTCATGCACCCGCGTGGCCGCATTGGCCCACCAAAGAAATGTCCGTGTAAGTGGAGTGCGATTATAGAGCCGCACCTTCAGTTCGAATACTGCTCGCCCTGGACGCAGGCAGATGCCGTGCATTCCCTTCATGCGTTGCATGGGGTCATGATCGCTGCACCAGACGGTGACGGAGCCGTCCCTGGCTTGCTCAATCTCCGTTGTAACCGGCATGAAGGTTGCCGGCCTGTGGTGTTGCGGCCAGTTGAATTCGACGCCACCGGAGATCCACGGCCCCGCAAGTCCTACCAGCGCCGGCTTGATTACGTTCTGGCGATAGAAGAAGTCGTAGCCAGTGGTCTTGTCGTAGCCGATGTGGACGCGTCCTCCGATTTCAGGAAGAATCATGAGGCGCAGGTATTCGTTCTCGATATGAAGGGCTTTCCACAACCTGGGCACAGGCTCAGTTGCAATGCGGTCGACGAAAGGGAGCGGATACACCTTGCCGCTGCTGCCCTGGTAAACGCGTCTTTCGAGGAACATGGGATTTCGGTCTGGCGCGCCCGGTGCATAGGTGAGGATCTCCACATCCTGTTCCCACGCCTTAACCGACCCGAGCTGCGCGGGAGGAGCGTCAGGCAGCAGTAGATAGCGGGCGGAGAATTCAGTTCGTTCTGCGGATTCCGTCGACATTCCAGCCTCGGAGTTTATGGTTGACGTACACAAAGTTATCTGTTGTGAGGTGCATGTGCAAACCCGGCGTTCCTATGGGGAAGGAGGAGTTGGGTTGTTGAGTTGGTGCTAGACGCTACGGCACAGGTCGATGACGACATTGCTCAAATGGTGCAATCATATGAAAATCCGCAAGTCACAAGTCGCGTTGCTCGTTGGTCTATTCGTGCTGGGGCATTCTGCTCTGCGGGTGCATGCATCAGCGGCCGTGGACTCGATCACGATTGATGCGCGCACGCCACCTCAGGCTCCGATGCGGTCTTCGTATCAGGGAGGGACAGCTTCATCTCCATCCGGCCATACGATCGGGATCAACTCGATGTACATGACGTTGGATGGTCGTCCTTGGCTGCCCGTAATGGGCGAGTTTCATTACTCACGTGTTCCAGAGTCCGAATGGGAGGAAGAGCTCCTCAAAATGAAGTCTGCGGGAGTGCAGATTGTTTCCACATACGTGATATGGATTCATCACGAGGAGATTGAGGGGGAGTTCGACTGGTCCGGTCAAAGAGACTTGAGACGCTTCGCTCAACTGTGTGGAAAGCACGGCCTCTATGTCATCGCCCGGATCGGACCGTGGACACATGGAGAAGTCAGAAACGGCGGATTTCCTGATTGGCTAGTGAAAGAGGGCCACACTCGCCGCAACGATCCAGCCTATATGGCGCATGTGGCCACGTTCTACGCCCAGATCGGAACACAGTTGAAAGGCCTTCTGTGGAAGGAGGGCGGCCCTGTCATCGGTATTCAATTAGAGAACGAATACTCGGCCAGAGGTCCTTCGGAGGGCGAGGAGTACATCCTCGCTCTCAAACGGCTGACGATCAAAAGCGGACTGGACGTTCCTTTGTACACGATTACGGGATGGGACAACGCGGTGGTACCGCGAGGAGAGGTATTGCCCGTCTTCGGCGGGTATCCCGATGCGCCATGGGACGCTTCAATTTCGGCACTACCACCGAATGAGGTGTACATGTTCCGATTCCATAGCCGGGTCGCAGGCAACATGGTCAACACAGGTTCAACCGGCGGATCCCCACCCGTCCAATCTGATACGCCATTTTTCACTGCCGAACTGGGGGGCGGTGTCGAAGACACTTACCACCGGAGGCCGGTGATTGAGCCTGACGACGTCGCGTCCATGGTGCCGGTGATGCTCGGCTCAGGCGCGAATCTGTATGGGTACTACATGTTCCAGGGCGGCCGGAACCCTGACGGGAAGTTGACCTCATTACAGGAATCGCAGGTGACCGGATATCCAACAGACGTTCCGACGAAGTCGTATGATTTCCAGGCCCCTCTGAGCGAGTTTGGCCAGGAACGCGCCTCATTCCGGAAGCTGAAAGTATTTCATTATTTCCTGAACGACTTTGGGGGTGAGTTGGCACAGATGGCGGTGTATACACCGGAGAGTATGCCGAAAAGCCCTGACGATCTCAGCGTCACGCGTGCTTCAGTTCGCAGCGACGGCCGGCACGGCTTTGTGTTCGTGAATAACTACGTCCGCGGGGCAAGTATGCCCGAGCGAAAAGACACTCAGATTCACGTATTGTTGCCCCAATCGGATTTGCGGATTCCGGAGAAGCCAATCGATATACCCTCCGGCGCATACTTCATTTGGCCCTTCGATCTGAAGGTTGGCGATTCGACTCTGAAGTACGCCACTGCGCAGTTGTTTACGCGTATCAAGACGCGCGATGGCGATGCGTTCCTGTTTGAACAGATCCCCGGAATCGCCGCCGAGTTTGTCATCAATAACGATGCTGGAATGACGGTGCAGGCGGACGGAGCTCTCGTTCAAACGCGCCGAGACAGCATTTCGATTTCCAGAATTCCCACTGGACTCACTCATGGAATCAGGATTCGGCGAGGGAAGGGAATCGAGGTCCGGCTAATCTTGCTGTCACAGCAAGAGGCAGAAGATACCTGGAAGACAAGGATCGACGGCTCCATGCACCTGCTGCAATCGGAGAAAGCCTTTTTCGCGGATGAGAGATGGTTGGTGCTCCAGTCTGAAGGGGATGCGCACTGTGCGTTCACTTTGTTCCCACCTGAGAATGGTGCGCTGAGGCTGGCGGGCGGCAATCTGGAATCTCACCGATTCGGTGAAACGAGCCGCTTTGCCGTGTCCGTTGCCGAGCTACATCCGAACCTTGAGATCCACCAAATCAAAGAGGCGGGCGAAGTTCCACCTGTGAAGCTTGGACCAGCAGTTTCATGGCGCCAAAATGCTGTGGCGATGGCTCCAGATGACCGCGATTTCGAATCGGCCGGGAAGTGGGCGATCACCGTTCCGCGCAATCTTCAAAGCATCACGATCAGTAACCTCTTCCTCAACATTGCATACACAGGCGATGTTGCGCGATTGATGGCGAATGGATACCTGCTCGACGACAATTACAACAACGGGATGCCTTGGGCCATTGGACTGCGAAACCTAACGATCGGCGACGGGAAACTCGAGCTTACTATTCTTCCGCTAAGAAGGGACGCGCCGATTTTTCTTGAGATGCGTTCTCGGCCCAATTTCGGTGACAAACGCCAAATTGGGGAATTGCAGCGTGCAAGGCTGATCGTGCAATACAAGTTCCAGATCGAGATGGCAGAGAAATGATGCTACATGATGTGACGCAGACTAACTCACCATCTCTTTAATCAGTTCAGGAGCACGCTTTGGTTCAGGCGGTTTAACTCAATCGCTGGACAGGCGCATCCGCGAATCCTGACCCCAATGATTGGCGAGATCGTAGCGCTTGGAAATCCCGAGGCTAAGTCCGTGGAGTGGTGGACCAGGTGACATAGTTGCTATTCCTGATCGTTCCTTACATCAAATCGCACGACTTGTCTCAATTGACGGTTGCTGCGCGATGAGACTCACGCCAATCGCTTGGTGGCACGCCTTCCCATGTACGAAAAGCGCGACCGAACGAGTTTGGATCTTCAAAGCCAAGCAAGTAGGAGGTCTCGGTCAGCTCCAGGACAGAATTGGAGAGGTAGTATCGCGCCATCTGGTGTCGAGCTTCATCCAAAACGCGTTGAAACGTGGAACCCGATTCCTGCAAGCGACGTTGCAGCGTGCGAGAGCTCATGTGAAGAGCCTCGGAGATCATATCCATTGAGGGGCGCTGTCCGGTAAGCCGGTCCTGAATCGCGCGCCGCACCAACTCGATGAAGCTGTCTTCTTCCTTGTACTGACGCAACTGCTCTTCAAACTGTGGCGCGAGCAATTCGAGCAGTTCGACATTTCGTGTCACAAACGGTGCGGTTGCATCGGAGGCGCGGAAGATGATCGTGTTGCGCGAGGCGCCGCCTACGACCTTGCAGCCAAAATTGCGCTCAAGCAGAAGTGAATTCGGACGCCGCTGCACATACTCCACTCTGACCGGATTGAGCTGCGTCCCGGTTCCATGACGAGCCAGAGAAATCATCCACGAAAAACAGTAGTCAGTGAGCACCTGCGGCTCTGCATCGACCGCCAGCAGCCACCGGAACGAAACCCTGAACTCATCCTTGCTGAGCTTGCTAAGGATTTCTTCTGGCGCGGTCAGCTTCTTATAGCGAGCCAAATGCTCGGTGGCAGTCACGAAATTCTGAGCTGAGAGGGCCGCAATAGCCATCGGGTGAAAGCGCTCTGTCTTTGTCTCGACGCCGAGTTTGACACCGATGAGCGGATCGGAACTCACGACCTCGATCGCATGCCAGATCGCAAAGAGTTCTTCAGTAGAGACGAGAACGCGCGTCTGCTCGAACAAATCTCGGGGAAGCCCAGCCTTGCGCAGCACTGCGGAAACTGAGACGCCGTTGTCCTTCAACCTGAGGGCCAGACGGCCCGGTACCCGAAAACGCTTCAGCATGACAAGGTCCTCCAACGAGAAGCGTATCGGAGTTTCGATTTGTGCGCCATTCAGGGCGCGCCAGAATACCAGCAGAACACGCCATTTAAAGATTGGCGTGATTTGAATTCATATTGGCGCGTCTGGCAGAGCGCGTCGATCAGGGGAGGGCTAATGTTGGGAATACCGGGACTCGGCACAGCCAGGCGGATGCCGGACGAGAGGCTTCAGCATATGCGGAATTCTCATCACAACGGCACAAAGAGCAACCTGGATCGCCGCGCACACAAAGAAGTTGATAGCTGGCTAAAAACAATCGGGATGCTGAAATAAAGTTTCCCCGAGCTTCAAAGAGAAGGAAGGAACTGTCGTGGAAAAGAAAAAACTTGGAAACAGCGGGCTCGAGGTATCGGCCCTGGGACTCGGTTGCATGGGGCTGAGCTTTGGCTATGGCACGGTCACTGACAAGCGCGAGGGGATCTCTCTAATCCGCGCTGCCGTCGAACGCGGCGTAAC
>Ga0207677_10001055_pt1 | contig 15110 bp, 17 predicted proteins | sample KBSMisM42_FD_184311 | JGI IMG/M metagenome (GOLD analysis project Ga0207677, IMG submission 184311) | Miscanthus rhizosphere microbial communities from Kellogg Biological Station, Michigan, USA - KBS Miscanthus M4-2 (SPAdes) (version 2) | ecosystem: Host-associated > Plants > Roots >...
CGCTACCTGGAGACGCAGGGGACGAGGGAGCAGATGCTGGAGCACGTCGTCCACCGCTCCGCCTACCAGCTGAAGGAGGCCGACCCGCACTCGTGGGCGATTCCGCGTCTCTCGCCCCGGCCCAAGGCGGCGATGCTCGAGGTCCAGTTCGACGAGTACGGCGGCGGCAGCGCCGAGCGCATGCACTCGGTCCTCTTCGCGAAGGCGATGGCGGCGCTGGGCCTGGCTCCCGAGTACGGCGCCTACCTGGACCGCTGGCCCGGGGTGACGCTGGCGACCGTCAACCTCCTCAACGGTTTCGGCCTGCACCGCCGCCGCCGCGGCGCCGCCGTCGGCCACCTCGCCGCCTTCGAGATGACCTCCTCGATCCCCAACCGCCGCTACGGCAACGCCCTGCGGCGGCTCGGCTGCGGCCCCGAGGTGACCCACTTCTACGACGAGCACGTCGAGGCCGACGCGGTCCACGAGAACATTGCCGCCTGGGACCTGGCCGGCGGCCTCGCGGCCGACGAGCCCGGGGTGGCGGCCGACATCCTCTTCGGCGCCCGGGCGCTGCTGCAGGTCGAGGCGCGGTGGGCGAGGCACCTGATGGACGCCTGGGAGGGAGGGGGGACGTCGCTGCGCGCCCCCGTCGTTCCCGTCCCGGCGTGAGCGAGCCCCTGGAGGTCTCCTACCTGGTGCCGATCCGCTGGCACGACGGCGAGCAGCGGGACGAGCTGGCCGCCTACCTGGCGGCGATCGCGCCCCACTGCGCGGAGGTGATCGTCGTCGACGGCTCCGACCCCGAGGTCTTCGCCGCCAACGCCGCCGCCTGGGGAGACCTCGTGACCCACGTGCCGCCGGACGAGGACGAGCGCTGGCTGATGGGGAAAGTCGCCGGGGTGCGAACGGGGGTCCTCCTGGCCTCCAGCGAGCGCCTGGTGATCGCCGACGACGATGTCCGCTACGACCCCGAGGCGCTGCGCCGGGCGGCCCGGCTGCTCGACGAACACGACCTGGTGCGGCCGCAGAACCACTTCACCCGGCTGCCCTGGCACGCGCGCTGGGACACGGCGCGGACGCTGCTCAACCGCAGCCTCGGCCGCGACTACCCGGGGACGCTGGCGGTGCGGCGCTCGCGGATGCTGGCGATGGGGCTCTACGACGGCGACGTCCTCTTCGAGAACCTGGAGCTGATCAGGACGGTGCGCGCCCACGGAGGCAGCACCGTCGCCCCGCTCGACCTCTACGTCGGCCGACTGCCGCCTTCGGCCGGGCACTTCTGGGGGCAGCGGACGCGCCAGGCCTACGACGACTTCGCGATCCCCCTGCGGATGGCGCTCTGGCTCGCCCTGCTGCCGCTGCTGGCGCTCGACAGGCGCTTCGGCAAGGCGGCGGCTGGGCTGGCGATTTCCCTCGCCGAGCTGGGTCGACGCCGCGGCGGCGGTGCCGCCGTCTTTCCCGCCACCTCGTCGCTGCTGGCGCCGCTCTGGGTGCTCGAGCGCGCCGTCTGCTCCTGGCTGGCCGTTCTCCAGCGCCTACGTTTCGGCGGCGTCCGCTACGGCAACTCGGTGATCCCGCTCGCGGCCCACTCCGAGCGCCGGCTGCGGCGCCGGCAACAAAGCCGCTAGCCCGGTCGCGCCACCGCTTTCGGATTCGGCGCGAGTCGTTTCCGCGCTGCCCGTACGCGCTGCAGCAACCTGTCGCGCTTGAGGGCGGGGCCGATCTCGGGCTTCGGGGTCTCGTCCCGGGTCGGGCTGGGGTCGTTACTGAGGGGTACTGGCGACGCGTTCATGGCTCCTCCGGCTTTGGAAAAGGTTGGTGTTCCGATACCACTCCCGATCTCCGTGCCGATCCGCCGTGAGAAGTGAGGGGTTTACCTCCCGACACAAACGGCGCTGGGACCGTTGTGCCGAATGTCGGTTACCCCGTGCCTGTGTGATGAAACCCCGTTTGATGACCCGGTAAGCGGGAAGACGTTGGTCAGGTGACCAGAGCAACGGGACACGAGGGTTTTCAGCACCAGGCTCTGATCTACGAGGGGGCCGACGAGTACCTGGCCGGGACCGTGCCCTTCCTCCGTGAGGCGATCGAGACGGGCCAGCCCGCGCTGGTCGCGGTCGGCAAGCCGCAGACGGAGCTGCTCGAAGCCGAGCTGGGCGAGGAAGGCGGACACGTCCGCTTTGTCGACGTCGAGGAGCTGGGCCGCAATCCGGCCTGGATCATCCCCTTCTGGCGGGACTTCGTCGACGAGAGCGGCGGGCGATCGGTGCGGGGCATCGGCGAACCCGTCTGGGCGGCTCGCAGCCCGGCCGCCCTCGACGAGTGCCAGCGGCACGAGTCGCTTCTCAACGTCGCCTTCGCCCCCCAGCCGGCCTGGTCTCTGCTCTGTCCCTACGACGCCGACTCGCTGGACGACGAGGTCTTGGCGCGGGTCGCTTCCTCGCACACCCACGTCCGCTGCGAGGGCCGCGTCGAGGAGAGCTCCTCCTTCGATCCCGCCAGCGACTGCTTCGCCGGTCAGCTGCCACCCCCGGCGGCGCCGAGCGAGAGCATTTCCTTCGGCCTGGCCGGGCTGGGGGAGGTGCGCAGGCGGGTCGCCGCGGCGGCGGAGCGGGCGGGCCTGGACCCCCTCGGCACCTCCGACCTCGTCACCGCCACCAGCGAGCTGGCCGCCAACAGCGTCGTCCACGGCGGCGGCAGCGGCACCCTGCGCCTCTGGCAGGAGGGCGGCAGCCTCCTGGCCGAGGTCGAAGACCGGGGTCGGATCGACGAACCCCTGGTCGGACGGCTGCGCCCGGGCATCTCCCAGGAGGGGGGCCGCGGGCTCTGGCTCGCCAACCAGCTCTGCGACCTGGTCCAGATCCGCTCCGGGGGGCGCGGAACCACGGTGCGCCTGCACGTGCAGGCGCACGAGGGTGTCTGCGCCTGCGCTTAAGGCGTTGAGCACGGTCGGGGCGGGTACCCGGTGACCATGACGAACAACGACGCGCAGACCCAGCTGGTCAAATACCTGACCGACGTCCACTCGATCGAGGAACAGGCCGCCGTGCAGATGCGCCGCGCCCCCGACCTGGTCGAGGGGCCGCTCTCCGAGGCCTTCCAACGCCACCTCGCCGAGACCGAATCCCAGGAGCAGCGCGTCCGCGAGCGCCTTGACTCGCACGACGCCTCCCCCTCGAAGCTGAAGGACGCCGCCGGGCAGGCGGGTGGCTTCGGGATGGTCCTCTTCGCCCGCTCGCAGCCCGACACGCCCGGCAAGCTGGCGATGCACGCTTTCTCCTACGAGCACATGGAGGTGGCCGCCTACGAGCTGCTCGGGATCGCCGCCCGCGAAGCCGGCGACGAGGCGACCGCCTCGATGGCGGCGGCGATCGCCGACGAGGAGCGCGAGATGGCGGGGCGGATCGCCGAGCGCTGGGACGACGCCGTCGAGCAGGCGCTCGCTGCGGTCGAGCCCGACGATCTCGGCGAGCAGCTGGACACCTACCTCGCCGACGTTCATGCGCTCGAGGGGCAGTCGAAGAAGCTGCTGGAGAAAGGCCGGCAGTTGGACGTGCCGGAGGCGCTCCGCAGCGCCCTCGACCACCACCTGACCGAGACCGAAGGGCACCTGGAGAAGATCGAGCGCCGGCTCGACGATCGCGGCGCCACTCCCTCGGGGCTGAAGGACGCCGCTCTGCGCCTCGGCGCCCTCAACTGGGGCGTCTTCTTCGCCGCCCAGCCGGACACGCCGGCCAAGCTCGCGGGCTTCGCCTACGCGGTCGAGAACCTCGAGGTCGCCGCCTACGAGCTACTGCTCCGCGTCGCGCGCCGCGCCGGCGACCAGGAGACGGTTGCGCTTGCCGAGTCGATCCTCGCCGAGGAGGAGGAGGCGGCGAAATCGGTCGCCGACCAATGGACGGTCTCGATGAGCGTCGCCTAGGAGCGCTGCGGCAGCGTCCGCTTCACCGCCGCCAGGTGCAGGTCCTCGACCTCCTGCCCCTGCCGGTCGGCGCGCTCGGCGAGGGCGTGGAAATCGAAGCCGTCGAGGGAGTCGCCGAAGCTCTCCCCGAGCGCGTTCCAGAGCTGCATCTTGCCGCCGATCCCCGAGGCGAGGATCTCCAGCTCTAGGACGCGGCTGAGCGGGGAGTAGCCGCGGAGGTGGCCGTTCGGCTTCAGTCGGCCGAGGCGCTCGGCGACCTTGACCAGGGCAGGTTTGACCGGGTTGCGATCGACTTCGAGGCGGACGGTGAGGCGGATCAGCGTCTCCCGGTCCTCCTCGATTTCACGGCAGATCCGCGCCAGCGGCTCGCCGAACTCGGGGTCGCCGGAGTTGCTCGACCGCAGGCGGCGGGCCAGCTCGACGCCGAGCGCGGCCCCCGCCAGGTGGTCGTTCAGGTAGATGGCCAGGTAGCGACCGTGATCAGCGCTCGCGGCCATCGCTGCGGCTATGCCTCCTCGTAGGGGTCTTTTGCCCCGGCGAGCTGCAGCGCGCAGTCCTTGGTGTCGGCGAAGTGGCGTTCCTGGATCGGCAGCGCCCACTCGGTCAGCTCGGAGATCGGCTCCTCGCCGGCCTGCTCGTTCAGTTTCCGCAGCACCGCCCAGTGACCGACCTCGCCCGCCTCGGCCATGGTCATGAACTCGAAGCCGTCGAGCCCGTCGGCGTCGTCGCCGAGATACGTGTCCATCATCTCGGTGGCCTCGCCTTTGGTTTCCTGCGCCTTTTCGAGGATCGCCGTCTTCTTGCCGTTGCGGTTCTCGGCGACCTCGGTGCAGCGGCGCTCGGTCTCCTCGGCCTCGGTGCGCATCTGCTGCAGTTTTGAGGCCACGCTGTCGTCGTCGACGAGGCCCTCGACCTTCTCGGTCGCTTTCTGGGCGGCCTGGGCGAGTCCGAGTACCTCCGCGAGCTTCTCCTCCAGCGTCGTCAACTCAGCCATCGATGTCCTCCTTCTGGTTGGGGTTGGCAGTTGCGGTTTTCCTACCCGAGCCAGAGGTGTTCGAAGCGCAGTCCGGAGGCGCTGGGGTGGAGGAGGCCCATCGAGGGGTGGGGCGCCCGGCGGCGCTCGGTCGGGCTACCGGGGTTGAAGATCTGTAAGCCGCCGTCGGTCTCGTGCAGGGGCAGGTGGCTGTGGCCGAAGACGACCGCGTCGGCCTCCGGGAAGCGGGACCGCATGCGGGATAGGCGGCCCTTGGCCGGGCCGGCGTCGTGGAGGACGGCGACGGTGCGCTCGCCGATCTCGACCTCCAGCGACTCCGGCAGCTCGCCGCGCAGCTCGGCGTCGTCGACGTTGCCATGGACCCCGATCACGACCGGGCAGAGCCCGCGCAGCTCCGCCAGGACCGAGGCGGCGGAGAAGTCACCCGCGTGGATCAACGCCTCGGCTTCGCGGATCCGCTCCAGGCACGCCTCCGGCAGCGCCCGGCGCCCCTTCGGCATGTGGGTGTCGGCGATGACCGCGATCACCGGCGGCGGACCCGCACCTCAGGACCTCTTCCTGAATAACCCGCGGAGGCCGGCTCCGGCGGCGGCGAGGAAGGCGCGCCACAGGGTCCGCTGCCGCCGCGCGTGCCAGCCGCCTTCGATGGAGTGCGGCGGGCGGCTCTGGAGCACGTTGCCGGGGGCCGGGTCGGCGGCGACGCTCCCGAAGGAGCCGCGGACGAAGGCGCCGTGGGCGAGCCGCCGATAGAGCGGCGGCACGGTCGCGTAGAGGATCTCCAGCGCCCGGCCGGACTGCCCGTAGTTGACTTCGCGCTTCGGGTTCTCGGCGCAGAGCTCGATTCCGCGCGCCACCGCTTCGACGTCGAGGACCGGCGGGATCGGCCGCACCTGGCGGCCGGTGTAGTTGCCGGCGTGCTCGAAGATCGGCGTGTCGACCGCCTGCGGCACCATCGTCGCCACGTGGATCTCCTCCTCGTCGACCAGCTCGCCGGCGAGGCATTCGGAGAAGGCACGGACGGCGTTCTTGCTGACGATGTAGGGGGTGACCTGCGGCGTGCTGACCCGGCCCCAGACCGAGGACATGTTGATCAGGACGCCGGCGCCCTGGCGGCGGAATCGCCGCAGCGCCGCCCGCGCCCCGTGCACCTGGCCCATCAGGTTGGTCTCGATGATCTGGCGGAAGACCTCGGACGGGATCTTCTCGAAGGGGCCGTAGGCGATCGTGCCGGCGTTGTTGACCCAGACGTCGAGGCGGCCGAAGCGCTCCTCGGTCGCGGCGGCGAAGGCCTCCACCGCCTCCTCGTCGGAGACGTCGAGCGCCCGCCAGAGGACCTGCGCCCCCGCCGCTTCGCACTCGCCCGCGACCTCGGCCAAGGGCCCCTCCGAGCGCGCGCAGAGCGCCAGCGCCGCTCCGCGCCGGGCCAGGCGCAGCGCCGCCGCCCGGCCGATCCCGCTCGAGGCGCCGGTGATCGCCACCACCGCTTCCTCCAGCGGGCGCGGCACGATGCCTAGCCGAGCCCCTTGTCCTCGGCGGCTTTGTAGGCGATCTGGAAGAAGTCCGAGATCGTCAGCGCCGAGAAGAGGGAGGCGATGAAGCGGGTGACGCGCGGGGCGAAGACGAGCCCGATCGAGAACGCCGCGACGACCCAGAGCCCGAGGCAGTAGGGGCAGATCAGGAGTTCGCCGATCGCTTTCTGGACGCCGGTACCGCGCGAGCTCTCCTCGAGCTCCGCCGGGCCGCCCTTGCCCTCGAGTTCGGTGAACGGCGCCCGCAGCGGGCTCGTCACCTTGTCCTTGGAGAGGAGGCGGCTGGCTTTGTGGGCGGCGGTGCCGACCAGGGCGAGGTCTCCGGCCGAGACCTTCTCCGGCAGCTCCCGCCCCTGCCGCCTGGCGATCAGGAGGGCGGCGCTGACGAGAGCGCCGAAGATGCTCATGAAGGCGAGGTAGGGACCGAACGGCGGTCGTTTCTCCGGCTCGGCGTAGCCGGCGACGGCCGCCGGTGCGTCCTCCAAGGATGGGCTCACCACCAATCGCTACCCGCTGCGGTAGTTATCCCAACCCTCGCCGTAAGTTAGGATCGGGTGGATGCCACGGAGCTGCGCGCCGGGGCGTCGCGGGAATAACAAGGCACGGGGTTCGTCCAGGGACAAGTCGAACTTCGGGCCGATACAGAACAATTCGCAGAAGGTTTCTACTCATGCCTTTTTCCGAAAGTAACGATTCCGTGATGCAGCGCTTCAAAGTCACTGAGCGAGACCTCGACTCTCACTGCCGGGCCATCCTGGTCGAAGGCGAGCTGGACCTCGCCGTCGCCGAGCGGCTGGACGATGCGTTGGCCAAGGCGGCTACCGAGTGCGATCGCGTGCTGGTCGGGCTCGAGCGCTGCGACTTCATCGACTCCTCCGGCATCGCCGTGATCCTGCGCGCCCGGACCCGCATGGAGGACGAGGGAAAGCGGCTCGCGGTCTATGGGCCGACCGCCCAGGTCCTCCGCGTGCTCTCGATGACCGGCCTGACCGGCAACGGGCTCGTCTTCGACAGCGCTGACGAGGCGATGGCCGCGCTCGGCGAGCCCGCGGCCTAGACGCCGAAGCGGCCTCAGCCGAAGCGGGGTTCGAGGCGCTGGAAGGTGCGCCACCAGCCGTAGTCGAGCGAGGCGTGCTCGACCGCCTGCAGGAGGGAGCCGTCGTCGTCGTGGAGCTCGTAGCTGACCACGGGCGGCTCCGCGCAGAGGTCGACGTCAACGATCCGAGCCATCATCAGGTAGGGCGGGCAGCTCAGCCAGACCTCGCCAGGTTTAGGAAGGCTTTTTAGTTCGGAGCGCGCCATGGGTCCTCGATACCCCTGCATTTCGACGCAGAAACCGAGACTCATCCCCGAAATTCGGGAAATTTCGAGGGGCGTTCAGACGCCCTGTTTTCGGCCCACTCCAGTGGCGATCTCGCGGGCACGCAGCGGCCCGCCGGCGGTCGGGTCCAGGGGCGGGGTCCGCGCCCCATCGGCGTTTCGCATCCCCCGCAGGAGATCGTCGAGCGCCTCCAGCGAGCTCACCCGCGGTTTCCAGCCGAGTTGCTCGCGGGCGCGGGTCGTGTCCATCGTCGGCACCCCGAGGGCGAGGTCGATCCAGCCGGGGGGAGAGGGCTGCAGGCGCAGCCGCCAGGTGAGGTCGGCGGCGGCGCGGAGCGCCCGCGCCGGCAGCGGGAAGCTGCGGGCCCCGAAGAGCCGGCAGAGCTCCTCGACCCCGATCTCCGGCTCGGCGGCGATGTTGAAGGCGCCGTGGACGTCGCGGACGACGGCCTGCCGGTAGGCCTCGCCGACGTCGCGCGAGTGCACCGCCTGGAAGCGCAGCCGCGGCACCCGCGGGATCAGGGGCACCAGTCGCTTGCGGACCAGGAAGCCGGGGAGGAAGGGGCCGGCGAAGAGGCGGCGGATCTCGCTCGCGGCCTCGGACTTGAAGATCAGGCCCGGGCGCAGGCGGACGATCCGGATCTCGGGCTCGCGTCGTTCGAAGGCGTCGAGCAGCGTTTCCACCGCCGCCTTGTGGCGGGAGTAGAAAGAGGTCGGGATGCCGTCGACCGGCCAGGACTCGTCGACCCGCCGCTCCTTCGGGCCGGGGCCGTAGGCGCCGACCGAGGAGGCGTGGACCACGGCCTCGACCCCGGCCCGGGCCGCCGCGTCGAAGACACGCCGGCTTCCCTCGACGTTGATCCGCTCGGTCACCCGCTCGTCGCGGCCCGGCTGGATCGCCCAGGCGAGGTGGACGACGGCCTCGGCGCCGGAGAAGATCGGCACCAGGTCGTCGGTGACGACGTCGGCGCCGACCCAGCGCACCTTCGGCATCTCGACCTCGGGCACCCGGCGGGCAATGCCGACGATCTCCTTCACCGCCGGCTCCTCCGCGAGCGCTTCGAGCACGCTGGTGCCGACGTTGCCGCTTGCTCCGGTGACGACTACGCGCATGAGAGCCCTCCCGTCATGGCTGGATCACGAACTTGATCGCGCCGTCTTCCTTCTTCTGGAACTTCTCGTAGGCCTCGGGGACCTCTTCGATCCCGATCTTGTGGGAGGCGAGGTCCTCGGTCCCGAGCGGGTCGGCGTCATCGGTCACCAGCGGCAGGATCTCGTCGATCCATTTCTTCACATGGGCCTGGCCCATCCGCAGCTGCACGCCCTTGTCGAAGAGCTGGAACATCGGGATCGGGTCGACCATGCCGCCGTAGACGCCGCTGATCGAGACGGTGCCGCCGCGGCGGACCGTGTCGAAGCATTGGTAGAGCGCCGACATGCGGTCGATCGCGGCCTTTTCGATCAGCTTCTCGGCGACCGCGTCGGGCAGCAGGCCGGCGGCTTTCTGGGCGAACTCGCCGACCGGGGCGCCGTGCGCCTCCATCCCGACCGCGTCGATCGCGCCGTCGGTGCCGCGACCCTCGGTCATCTCGCGGATCGTCTCCGAGATGTCGTCGTGCTCTTCGAGGTCGAGCGTCTCGATCCCGTGCTTGCGGGCCAGCTCGAGGCGCTCGGGGACGATGTCGACGCCGATCACCCGCGCGCCCTTGTGGGCGGCGATGCGGGCGGTCATCTGGCCGATCGGGCCGAGGCCGAAGACGGCGACCGAGCCGCCCTCCGGGATCGCCGCGTAGTCGACCGCCTGCCAGGAGGTCGGCAGCACGTCGGAGAGGTAGAGGAAGCGGTCGTCAGGCGGCCCCTCCGGCACCTTGATCGGCCCGAAGTGCGCCTGCGGCACCCGCAGGTACTCGGCCTGCCCGCCCGGCACCTGGCCGTACATCCTGGTGTAGCCGAAGAGCGAGGCGCCTTTTTCTTCCTCCCGGTTCTGGGTCGTCTCGCACTGGGCAAAGAGCTCGCGGTCGCACATCCAGCAGTGCCCGCAGGAGATGTTGAAGGGGATGACGACGCGGTCGCCGGGGGCGATGTGGGTTACCTCCGGGCCGACCTCCTCGACGATCCCCATCGGCTCGTGGCCGAGGATGTCGCCCTCGGTCATGAACGGCGAGAGGATCTCGTAGAGGTGGAGGTCGGAGCCGCAGATCGCGCTCGAGGTGACCTTGATCACCGCGTCGGTGGCCTCCTGGATCTTCGGGTCGTCGACCTCGTCGACGCGAACGTCTCGGGGTCCATGCCAGACCGCAGCCTTCATCGCTGCCTTCCTTCCCTAGGTGGCTTTCGTTACCTCACTGGTCCCCGACCCCGGGCGGTGCAAAACGGTTTGGAGGCGTTGTCACCCGGCGACCGGCTCAGGAGACGAGAGCGAGCACTTCCCGCTCGATCTTCAGCCGCTGCTTGGCGCTGAGGCGGCCGTTGGCGCCGGTCGTCGGGCGGATCGTGTCGCCGTTGCGGTAGCGGTCGAGGACGCGGGGGTCGATGTAGGAGGCGCGGCAGACGGCCGGGGTGTTGCCAAGCGCCTCGGAGACCTGTTTGACCGCCCGCACGATCGCCCGTTTCGCCGCCGCCTCGGAGCCCGGCGGCTCCTCGCCGGCCAGCGCCACCGCCGCCAGCACCGTGCCGTGCCAGGTGCGGAAGTCCTTGGCCGAGTACTCGTCGCCGATCTTCGCGTGGATGTACTCGTTGATCTCGTCGGAGCGGACGTCGACCCATTCGCCGCCGGCGCGGTAGGCGAGCAGGTCCTCGGGACCGCCGCGCCGCCGGTACATCGTTTCGAGCGCCCGCCGGGCGGCGGCGTCGCGGATCGACTGCACCCGGCGCTGGCCGCTCTTGGCCGGGAAGTCGAAGACGACCTCGGTCTTACTGACCGTAACGTGCTCGCGGCGCACGGTGGCGAGGCCGAAGCTCTCGTTTTCCTCGGCGTAGACCTCGCTGCCGACGCGGAAGAAGCCGAGGTCGAGGAGCCGGATCGCGCAGGCCAGCGCCCGCTCGCGCGGCATCCCCTGGCGGCGCAGGTCGGCGGTGACGGCGCGGCGCAGCTTCGGCAGCCTGGTCGCGAACTCACGCACCTGCTCGAACTTCCTTTCCGCCTGCCGCTGCTGCCAGCGCTCGTGGTAGAGGTATTGCTTGCGCCCGGCTTCGTCGTAGCCCGTGGCCTGGATGTGGCCGAAGGGATCGGTGCAGATCCAGACCTCCTTCCAGGCGGGCGGGATGGCCAGCTCCCGGATCCGCGCCAGCGTCTCCTCGTCGGCGATCACCTCGCCGGAGGAGTCGACGAAGGAGAAGCCCCGCCCGCGCCGCACCCGCTTGATCCCAGGGTCGCCACAGTCGGCCCGGCGCAACCGCCCACGGCGGGCGGCACTGGCAGTCGCACTCACCTGGTCATTCCGCAGCGCTCGACATGTCGCCTAGCTACCCAAGCGCCCAAGGGGGAGAAACCGCACCTCCCGCGCCCTTATCCCAGCACCATGCCCGCCGAGTCTGTCTCAACCCGCGATATAGACGGGTTGAGACAGACCCACAGCGCGGACGCGGATATTGCACGCCTGGCGCGGCGGCAACACGGGGTGGTGGGGCGGTGGCAGTTGCTGGACCTCGGGATAGGAGAGGACGCGATCGATCATCGCCTCGCGAAGCGTCGGCTGCACCGCGTGCAGCCAGGCGTGTACACCCCGAGTCCCAGACTGGTTCCCAAGCTCGGGCGCTGGATGGCCGCAGTCCTTGCCTCGGGACCTGACGCAGCACTGAGCCATCACTCCGCCGCCGCCCTCTGGGGCCTGCGGAGCTACACCGAACGCGCAGTCGAGGTGACCGCCCCTCACAAGAGCACCTCCTCGAAGCAGATCCGCCGCCATGTCTCCCACTTACCAGCAGACGAGCGCACCACCGAGGAGGGGATCCCGGTGACGAGCGTGCCGCGGACGATCTTCGACCTTGCGGCCATCGAGCCGCTCGAGGTGGTGAAGGCACTGCTGCGCGAGGCCGAATTCAGGGAGCTGCGTGACCGGCTCTCGCTCTGGGACCTGATCGAGCGCTATCCGGGCCGGCGTGGCATCCGCAATGTGCGCCTAGTGCTCGAAGGCCTGGAGGACGAACCCGCCCGCGAGCGCAAGAGCCCTCTGGAGGAACGGTTCGTCCCGTTCCTACGCAAGCACCACCTGCCGGTTCCTCCCTTCAACCAATGGATCACGGTCGGCGGCAAGCGCTTCCAGGTCGACTGCCACTGGCCAGGTACGAACCAGATCGTCGAGCTCGACGGCTGGCAGGGCCACAAGTCCCGCAGTGCCTTCAGAGAAGACAGAGCCCGCGACCGCATCCTCCACGTCCACGGCTACTCGGTCATCCACCTGACTTGGAATCAGTTGGATGACGAACCGGAGGCGATTGCCTCCGACCTGCGGGTGCTGCTGGGCTAGACCCCGTCCTCCGGCTCGATCCGGAACGCCGAACGCAGCGGATGCGCGGGCTTGTAGAACGTCGCCGTCTGGGTCTTCACCCGCCAGGGGAACGGCAGCGTCCCGCCCGGCGCGGCGAGGAACCTCGTGAAGAGGACCGAGGCGCGGCGGCAGGTGATCGCCGATTTCGCCGGGATGTAGACGAGGTAGTCGCCCTTGGCGAAGTAGAGGGGGCCGACGTCGGAGCCGGCGTTGACGGTGAAGGTGCCGGGGCAGAGCTTGCCGAGTTCGGTGTTGCCCCCGCCGCCCCCTTCGCCGCCTTCCGCGCGACGGACGGAGAAGCTGAGGCTGCCGCCCTTGAACGTCGCTTTGCCACTGCCTTCGGCAGTAACCCGCCACGGTTTCGGCAGGTTGCCGTCCCAGTCGCTGAGGAAACGGGCGAAGAGTTTCGAGGAGGCTGCGCAGCTCAAGCCATCCGAGACCGTCACCTCGTAATTCCCCGCCGGCAGGCTCGCGGCGCCGATGCGATCGTCGTGCAGGACCTTGAAGCTGGGGCAGGTCGCGGCGGCGGCGGAACCGCCCCCGAGTGACAGCAGCGCCAGCACAGCGATCAGCATCGCCGCGAAGGCGGCGGAGAGGCGGCGGCGCGAGGCGAGGACGGGACCCACGGCGGCGAAAGCTATCAGCGCCGATGCGTAGCATGCGGGCCACCGATGCCAGAACCCGTCAAGCGCAACCAGCGCTACATGCCTGGGCTGGACGGGCTGCGTGCGATAGCCGTCCTCTCCGTCATCCTCTTCCACCTCGGCTTCGACTGGGCGCCCGGCGGCATGCTCGGGGTCGGCGTCTTCTTCACCCTCAGCGGCTACCTGATCACCGACATCCTGCTGAACCAGCTGAACGCCCGCGGCCGGATCAAGCTCACCGCCTTCTGGCTCGCCCGCGCCCGCCGCCTGCTGCCGGCGCTCTTCCTGATGCTGGCGATCGTCGTCGCCTGGGTGACGATCTTCGGCCCGGCCCAACCAAAGGAGTTCCGGGAGGGCGTCGTCTCGGCGGTCTTCTACGTCAATAACTGGCAGCAGATCTTCGCCGAAGCCTCCTACTTCGCCCGCTTCGAAGCCGAAGGCCCGCTCGACCACCTCTGGTCGCTCTCGGTCGAGGAGCAGTTCTACATCCTCTGGCCGTTCCTGCTGCTGATCGGGGTCAAGCTCGTCCACGAGCGCCCGCTTGCCTCCGGCGTCCGCCCGCGGCTGGCGCTGCTGGCGATCGCCGGCGCGCTCGCCTCCTCGATCCTGATGGCGGTCCTCTACAAGCCGAGCTTCGATCCCTCGCGGCTCTACTTCGGGACCGACACCCGCGCCGCGGCGCTGCTCTTCGGCGCCGCCCTGGCGATGGTCTGGCCGAGCCGCAAACTGAGCCGCCGCATCGCCCCGCAGGCGCGCAACACCCTCGATGCGATGGGCGTCGCCGGGCTTCTGATCATCACTCTGATGGTCTGGAAAGTCGGCGAACTCTCACCCTTCCTCTACCGCGGCGGCTTCGTGATCCTCTCGCTGGCGACGGTGATGGCGCTGATGCCGCTGACCCACCCCGCCTGCCGCCTCGGCGCCTGGCTCGGGGTACGACCGCTGCGCTGGGTCGGCGTCCGCTCCTACGGGATCTACCTCTGGCAGACCCCGGTGATCGTCCTCACCACGCCCCAGGGCATCCACGACGACAGCCTCCTCCGCGCCCTTCTTCAGGTGGCGGCGATCTTCGCCATCGCCGCGCTCTCCTGGCGCTTCGTCGAGGAGCCGATCCGCCACGGTGCGATCGGCCGCTTCTTCGCCCGCCGCCGCGCCGTCGGCTGGAAATGGGAGGGCTTCGCGCCGGGGATGCGGGTCGCGATCGTCGGTATGGGCATCGTCCTCGTCGTCGCCGCCGCCGGGATGGCCGGCCTCAACTCGAGCTCGGCCGAAGGCAACGACGTACGGATCGAGCAGGCCCGGGCGGAGGGGACGACGAAGCCGCCGCCGCTGACCACGGCGCAGGCCGAAGACTCGACGAAATCCTCCTGCAAAGCCGTCGTCCACATCGGCGACTCGACCTCCGAGGGGCTCGACAATGCCGAATACCTGCCGATCGAATCGCAGCGGATCCCCGCCCGCTACGCCGAAGTGGGAGCCAAAGAAGTCCACATGCAGGTGACGGGGGCGACCTCGATCGAAGAGCGCTTCGAAGGCAACCCCAACGCCCAAGAAGTCGCCGCCGCCTGGAAGGCCGAAGGCTTCGAAGGCTGCTGGGTGCTTGCCCTCGGGACCAACGAGGCGGCCAACGTAGCCGCCGGCTCCACCGTCACCGAGCGCGAACGGATCGAAAAAATGATGGCGATCATCGGCGACGAACCGGCGCTCTGGGTCAACGTCCGCTCGCTGGTCGAAGCCGGCGACCCCTACTCGAAGGAAAACATGGAGAAGTGGGACGAGGAACTGGTCGCCGCCTGCGCCACCTACCCGAGCATGCGCGTCTACGACTGGGCCTCGGACGTCAAAGACGACTGGTTCATCGAAGACGGCATCCACTTCACCTCGCCGGGCTACGCCGCCCGCGCCCAGCTGATCGCCAACGCCCTCGCCCATGCCTTCCCGGAAAAAGGCGAAACCGAGGGCGGCTCGAAGAACTGCGTCGTGAATTAGGCCCTCGGGCTAGCCGGGCAGGCCGATGATCTCGACCGGCTCGGGCTCCCCAGCGGGCTCGAAGCCCATGATCCGCCCGTAGAAGTAGAGCTCGGCTTCGAGGCAGCGGATGTTCGTCTCCGCCTTGCGGAAGCCATGCTGCTCGCCCTCGAAGGGGAGGTAGGCGTGGGGGACGCCGTTGCGCTCCAGCGCCGCCGCCATCGTCTCCGCCTGGTTCGGGGGGACGATCTTGTCCTCGAG
>Ga0207677_10001065_pt1 | contig 15020 bp, 15 predicted proteins | sample KBSMisM42_FD_184311 | JGI IMG/M metagenome (GOLD analysis project Ga0207677, IMG submission 184311) | Miscanthus rhizosphere microbial communities from Kellogg Biological Station, Michigan, USA - KBS Miscanthus M4-2 (SPAdes) (version 2) | ecosystem: Host-associated > Plants > Roots >...
CGATCTTCTTCCGGGAGGTCACCGTGATCGGCTCGAACGCATACGGCGTCGAGACGTTCGACGAGGGCCGGATGCACGGCTTCGAGCACTACTTGAAGCACTGCAAGAACGGCCTGCTCGATCCCACGCCGATGATCACGCACCGCTTCCCGCTCGATCGCTACCGCGAAGCCTTCGTCGCCGCGCGCGACAAACGTCAGCATGGCGCGGTGAAGGTCGTCTTTGATTTCAGGAAATGATTCGACCAGCGACCAAGGCTGATCACGCCACGTACGCGCGGCTCTTTCGAGAGCTCGGCACGGACGACGCGATCTGGGACGAGGCACGCTTCGGTCGCGAGATGATGCCGACGACGCTCGTCGTGGACGATCTCGGGTATGCGTTCTTCGTCGTGATTGGTGACAGCGCGCACGTGAGCCACATCGCGGTGGCGCCGGAGGCGCGCCGGCGCGGGATCGCGAAGGCGCTGATGCTCGGCGTCGCGGAGCGGGCGCGCGAGGCGGGCTGCAAGACGTGGCGGCTCAACGTGAAGACGAGCAACACCGCGGCGATCGCGCTCTACGAGGGGCTCGGTCTGTCGCGCGCGTTCGAGTCGTGTGCGCTCCGCATCGAGTGGCCTGTCGTTCCCGATGGATCGAGCCCGGGGCGCCTGATCGAGCCGGCGGAGGACGAGCGCATCGAACGCGCATTGGGAATGCTGCCGGGCCAGCTCGCACAAGGACGCGCCGTGAAGCGCTTGCCCATCCTCGTCGAGCGCGGCGATGCGATCGCGGCGGCCGTGTTCGATCCGTCGTTTCCAGGCGCTTCGGTGTTTCGTGCGCGGCCAGAGCTCGCGGTGGATCTCCTTCGAGCCATGCGCGTCCATGCGCTCCCCGCGTTCGACTTCGCCACGATCAAGATCGAAGACCAACCCGACACGTTGCAAGCGCTGATCGATCTCGGCGCGCACGTTCGGTTTCGGATGTTTCACATGGTCGCGGCGCTCTAACGCGCTCGGACGTCTTCTTCGGCCTCGCACTCGGCGAGGGCTTGCTCGAGAACCGCGTCGTCGTCGCTCGCGGCCGCTTCCAGCGCGACGCGAAGCTTTGGTGAAGCCGTGGCTTCGGCCGTGGCGCGAAGGCGCGCGACGGGTGCTTCGCCTTTGACGCGAAGCGCGGCAGCGGCGGACGCTCGCGCTTCGGGCTTGGCCGAGGCGTCCTCGACGACGGCCCAGAGCTTCTCCTCGTCGACGGACGCCTCGCGATAACCGGACGATTGCCCGGCGCCGAGCGCACGGAGCGCGACGAGCCAGTCGTGCGCCGTTCGGCCTTCGCGCGCGAGCACACGACCGAGATCGCCCGCGCCGCCTCGTGCCGCAGCGAGACCGTCGGTGAGCCGCTTCAAGAGCGTGTCGCGCGTGAGACTCGCAGCCGAGCCGATCGGCACTGTCGGGATCGGCACGCGCGCGCCCGATCGCATGACGAGGACGACCCCCTTTCCCGAAGCGTCCACGCTCTCGACGTCGGCGTATGCGTAGAAGGTCTTCTTTCGCAGCGTCTTCACGAGGACGCCGTCCGCGCCGACGCGAATCTTGGTCGGCCATATGCCGTTGACGAACGCGAGCACCGTCGCGGCGATGAGCGCGTATCGCAGCGCACCGTGCGTGTGCGGGATCAATCGCCAGCCGCCGAAGAGCATCACGAAGAGCGCGATTTGTGCGACGCCGTTGTCGATCATTCCGCTGCGCGCCGTGAACGTCGCGACGGCGTGCGCCGGGTCGAGCGCGAGCGCGCGGAGGAGCGCGTTGCCTTCGCCCTCGTTCTCGACGAGCACCTCGATCGAGTCGCGACGTTTGCGCCCCACGAAGACGACGCGCGGGTTCGTCTTGTAGATCTTCTGTTGGAGAGGCGCGAGCGAGCGCGCGGGCTGCACGTACGCGTTCTCGATCGTCTCGCGCACGATCACACGGTCGCCGATCGCCACGCCTTCGGCGCGCTGCTCGACGCGCGCGGGAACGAGACGGTTCGGGCGCAGCGTCGCGAACATCTGCACGGCGAACGCCGCCATGGCGCTCACGCCCGCGACCATGGGCTGCCAATGTTGATGACGCCCGACGAGGAGCGCAAGGAACGTGACGGCGTAGAGCGCGCCCATCGTCACGAACGCCCACGTGCGCGCCTTCAGGACGGTCGCTTTTTCGGGGAGCTTCGCTTCTGCGACCACAGCGCGCGGTTTCTCCGTGATGCCCGCGCGCGCTGCGTGCGCTTCGATCGCGCGCTCCGTGAGCGCGTCGTCACCACGTTGCCCTTCGGGGAGCACGACCGCGTTCGCCTGGCCGCCACGAAGCTCGAACGTCCGGCCCGACTTCAGCTTGATGGTCCCGCTGTTGAACGATCGCGTGATGGACTCGACATCCGTCCACGGGATCCGCTCCTCGCGCCGCATGAATCGAATCACGAGCGCGTCCGGCCGAACCTCGATCCGCCGCGGGATGCGAATCGCGGCGATCCCGGCGGCGAGCGCGGAGAAGCACCACGCGGCGAGCTCCGGCCCGTGCGGCTTGTGCCCGAGGCCCAACAGGATCCCCACCACGGCGAGCGGTAGCCCGATGACGACGAGCTGCCCCCACATGATGAGCTTGGGCGCGAGCGTCGTGAAAGACGCGGGCCTGCGCGCGGCGTCGAAGCCGATCGCGTGAAGGAGCGCCTGCCCTTCGTCCCACGTGTCGACCTCGAGCTCCACGGCTGGGAGACCTCGACCCGTCTTCACGCGCACGGTGGGCTTGCGACCCGCGTTCGGCCACATGACGGCGTCGGTGATCTCGCTCGCGGCGATGCGCTGCTTGCCGCCCACGACGAGACCGGTTTCGCTCGCCTCGACTTCCACGGGCTCGCGACCTGCGAGGACGTGCCGCTCGCTGACGTAGAGCCATGGCAGACGTCCAACGAAGACGAGCGCGGCGCCGACGCACGCAGCGATCCACGCATGCGCCGCGAGCCCGCCGACCATGAGAAACGGCCCGACCACCGCGAGCGCGAGCGCGAGCGCGTGCAGCGGCAAGTTCGGCTTCACTCGAGTCATGCGCGCGTTCACGTCGTGCCGCTCCATCGTAGCGTGCCGTCGCGGATCTCGGCCGACGCGCCGATCGTGAAGGCCTCATTCCGGTCGCCGTGCCCGAACGGCGCTCCCGCGTAGACCGGAATCGACAGCGCCTTCGCCGAGCTCACGAGGACATCCTCGATCGTCACACCATCGGGACCGGGATCGCACTGCGAGAAATCACCAAACAGAAGTGCCGACGCGCGCGCGAAATGACCGCCCTCGAAGAGCGACGTGAGCATGCGATCGACGCGGTACGGGCGTTCCGTCACGTCTTCGAGGAGAACGATCGCGCCATCCGGAACGACGAGCTGCTTCGCGGTGGCGATCGCGCAGAGCAGCGCGAGGTTTCCGCCGAAAAGAACGCCGCGCGCGTTTGCGCCTCGATTCAGCGCGCGAAGACCTTCCCACACACGCGGAGCGTTTGGCCTTTCGAGCGATGCCATGAGCGATGCGCGCGCGGCGACCGCCCCCGGAAACCTCGCGCCGAAGCCACCAACATTGCAGGCATGAAGACAAGCCACGCCGCGTGAAATCGCCGCGCAATGAAGCGCCGTCACGTCCGAAAAGCCGACGATCCACTTGGGTGACTTCGCGAAATCGTCCCAAGGAAGCCGAGACACGATGCGCGTCGCACCGTAACCGCCACGGGCCGCGAAAATCGCCCGCACGTCGGGATCCTTCATCGCCCGGGCGAGCTCTCCTGCCCGTCGCTCATCGTCACCCGCGAGATATCCCGTCTTCGAGAAGGTGTCGGCGTGGATCGAGACGCGATAGCGCTGGGCGAGCCATGCGAGGCCGCCGAGCGTCTGCGCACGCGGAAATGGGCTGGACGGCGCCACCACCGCGACGCGATCACCTGCCCGCAGCGGCTCGGGAACCCGCATGCGATGACTATAACGGGTGTGCTAAGCCAGGGCGCGTGGAGTCGCGACTCACCCTTCCGCCTTGGGCCGCTCGAAGCGCGCTGGCGAAGACGCTCGCGTCCACGTTGGATCGGGCCGTCGATCGCTCGCTGACACAAATGCTCGGCGAAGAGTTCGAGGATCGCCTCTCGCGCGTCCCGCTCAACTTGGGGCAATCCGGCGTCGATCCGTTCGGGCTCGACCCGCAGTGGACGAAATACGTCCTCGCGGCGACCGCGTATTTGCACCGCCGTTATTTCCGCACCGAGGTCTTCGGAGCGCGCAACGTTCCCGCCGGGCGCGTCCTTCTCATCTCGAACCATTCGGGTCAGGTCCCGATCGACGGCGCGATGATCGGCGCGGCGATGTTCATGGACGTCGAGCCGCCGCGCTTCACGCGCGCGATGGTCGAGAAGTGGTCGCAGACGCTCCCGTTCGTCTCGCTGCTCTTTTCGCGCGTCGGTCAGGTCGTCGGCGTCCCCGAAAATGCGCGGCGCCTCCTCGAAGAGGACGAAGCACTGCTTGTTTTTCCAGAAGGGTCGCGCGGCATCTCGAAGACGTTCGACAAGCGCTACCAGCTGAGCGACTTCGGACTCGGCTTCATGCGTCTCGCGATCGAGACGAATACGCCGATCGTGCCCGTGGCGGTGATCGGCGGCGAAGAGCAATACGTCTCGCTCGCGAACATCGAGTCGCTCGCGAAGGTGCTCCGTATGCCGGCGTTTCCGATCATGCCGCAGCTCCTGATTCCGGGCGGGCAGCTCCCGCTTCCGACGAAGTACCGCATTCACTTCGGCGAGCCGATGCACTTCGAAGGCGACGCGGACGACGACGATTCGGTGATCGAAGAGAAGGTCTGGGCCGTTCGCCAGACCGTGCAGTCGATGGTCAACCGCGGCCTCCGCGACAGGAAGCACGTCTTTTGGTGAGCCGAAAGAAAAAGACCCCGACGAAGGTCGTCGTCACGGGCGTGTGCGGTCGTCTCGGCCGTCGCGTCGCGCGCGTCCTTCATCGCGAGCGGCCCGTGGTGGGCGTCGATCGTCGCGATTTCATCGGCAAGCCGAAGGACATCGAGCACATGAAGCTCGATCTGCGCCGCAAGAAGCTCCGCGACGTCTTTCGCAGCGGCGACGTCGAGGCCGTCATCCACCTCGGCGTCATGCACGATCCGCGAGCGCCGCAGAGCGAGCACCACTCGTGGAACGTCGAAGGCTTCGGCAAGCTCCTCGAGTACGTCGCGCAGTTCGACGTGAAGAAGCTCGTCGTCCTCTCGAGCGCGAACGTCTACGGCCCGCAGCCGCACAACCCGCAGTTCCTCACGGAGGAAGCACCGCTCCTCGGCGGCGCTCGTTTCAGCGAGATCCGCGACCTCATCGAGGTCGACATGCTCGCCCAGAGCTTCTTCTGGAAGCACCCCGACGTGCAGACGGTGATCTTGCGCCCGGTCCACATCCTCGGTCGCGTGCGAAACGCCGCGTCCAATTTCCTTCGTCTGCCGCGCGTGCCGACGCTCCTCGGCTACGACCCGATGGTGCAAGTCATCCACGAGGCGGACGTCGTCTCGGCGATCGTCGCCGCGCTCTCACCCGACGCGCGCGGCATCTTCAACGTCGCAGGCCCCGAGCCGATGCCGCTCTCGCACCTCTTGCGAGTCCTCGGCCGCCCGACGCTCCCCGTCCCCTACTCGCTCGCCAAGCCGCTCATGAATCGGCTCTGGTCGCTCCACCTCACGAGCTTCCCCACGCCGGAGCTCGATCACATCCGCTACGTCTGCATGGTGGACGATCGCCGCGCGCGCGACGTCCTCGGCTACATGCCGGCGCACGACGCAGAAGAGACCGTTCGCGCCGTCGAAGACTAAGCGCCGGTGTCGTGCAACAGCTCGCGCCAGAAACCCGTGCGCTCGAGCGAGAAGATGCGCGTCTCGCCAGACTCGTTACGGAGCAGCATGCGCGCGGGCGGTGCCGGGCTGCGAGCCCACGCGAGGAAACGCCACTTCTGCGAGTCGTCTTCGAGCGAAGCCGCGAGGCTCGTCTTCTTGAACGCGTCGAGCGCCTTCTTCGCGTCCCCGCCAGCGTCATCGGGCCAGTCGATCATGGCCCCTTCCATACATCAATTCGGCGGCGTGGTGGGCGCGCACGTGGAGACGCCGGCGCCGACGATGACGAAGCCCGTGTCTTTCACGGCGGTCGAGTACGATTTGTCGGTGGCGTATTTGTAGTGCGTGACGGTGGAGCCGACGCCGCTGCCTTGCGTGTAGAACCAGAAATCGCCGCCCCAGAACGAGAACGCGTACGAGAGCGTCGTGTTGACGCCCGTGAGCGTGATCGGCGAAGGCGTGGCGCCGCTCGTCTTCGTGATTTGCGCGAGCTTCGGCGGAGAGACGGTCGCGAAGAAGCCGTAGAGCTCGGCGTTGCCGGTGCCGGTGAGCTCGCACTCGTTGCCGTCGAGGTTGTTCGTGTAGTCGCCGATGAGCTTGATCTTGAAGCCGGGGACGCTGATCGACGCGAGGCCGCCGCCGGTGAACTGCGAGTCGTCGGCGGTGCACGTGTAGAGCGTCTCGGTCGTGCCTTGCGCGGTGTCGCTCGAGAAGCCCATGCCGCGAATGCGGCGGTTGAACTGATTGAGCTGATAACCGGTCGCCTTGCACGACGCGTCGACGGTGCTCACTTGCCAGAGCGTGCCGTCGCTCATGTTCACGTACGCGACGGCGTCGCGCGAGACGGCCATCGAGTTCGGATCGGCGAAGTTGCCGGGGCAGTTGATCGTGCCGATCGTTTTGAACTGGAGCGTGGCGGGGTTGAAGCTGTGAAGGACGCTGTCGGTCGAGACGACGTAGACGAGCTTCGCGGCGTCGCTGCAGCCGCCGTTGCTCCCGTCGCCGAGCGGGCCGGAGTCACCGAAGACGGTGCCGTCACCGTTGTTGAACGGCGAGTCTCCGTTTTGGTTGGCGTCGTCGCCGCCCGAGTCCTTGAAACCGGACGGCGTGTTACCGCCGCAAGCAAACACGATCGCCGAAGCGAGAGCCCACCAGCGCATCCACGAAGATTAGCAGCTATGCAGCCAGCTCGGCAGGCCAGCTCACGAGCGGGAACGGCGTGCCGGGGCGTGCGAAGAAATAGCCCTGCATCCAGTCACATCCGAGCGAGAGCAGGTGCTGGCATTCGGCCATCGACTCGACGCCCTCGGCGATGACGCGCACGTCGAGCTGTCGCGAGAGCGCGACGAGCGACGCGACGAGCTTGCTGCGCGTCGGCGAGGTGTCGACGTTGCGAATGAGCTCCATGTCGAGCTTCACGATGTCGGGCTGCAGCGTGACGAGGCTCGTGAGGCCCGCATAGCCTGCGCCGAGATCGTCGACCGCGATGCGATGGCCGCGCTCGCGGAGCGCGCGAATGGCGTCCCACGCGGGGCCTTCGGGCTTGAGGCGCGCTCGCTCCGTGATCTCGAACGCGACGCGATCGGGAAAGCGCGCGAGCGGCGAATCTTCGGCGAGCAGATCGGGATCTTCGAGCGCGCTCGGGTGCAAGTTCACGAGGAGGAACGCGTCGCTCGGCAGGCGCGCGGCGACCTCGCCTGCGTGGACGCGGATCTTCCGCTCGATTTCGCGGACGCGACCGAGGCGCTCGGCGAGCTCCATGATCGCGCCGCCGTGCGGAAGCTGCGGCTCGCGCGATCGCACGAGCGCTTCGAACGCGATCGTGCGGCGCTCGCGGACGCTCACGATCGGCTGCGTCGCCATCCAGAGCGACTCGAGGCCGCGATCGAAGAGCATGTCGGCTTCGCTCGGCGTCGGCGGCGAGGTCGTGCGGCGCGTACGGCGAGCGGCGAGCGCGTCCTCGATGCACTTCGTGAGCTCGGCCGGCGGACACGGCTTCACGAGAAAACGAAACACGGCCGCGTCGTTGATCGCGTGGATCGTGTCCTCGAGCTTCGCGCGCCCCGAGAGCACGACGCGCGTCGTCTTCGGGTGGTGCGAGCGAACGCGCGCGAGGAACTCGCTGCCGCCCATGTCGGGCATGTCCATGTCGGAGACAACGACGTCGACGTGCATCTGCGCGAGCAGCGCGAGCGCGTCGCGCGCCGAGTTCGCCACGAGCACCTCGTAGGGAGCGCGCCGCAGGAGCACTCGGAACGCCGAGGTCACCGACGGTTCGTCGTCTACGAAGAGCACGCGGGGGTTCGAGGTCGTTCCGGCATCCATCTTGCTCACTCCGTAGTCACTGCAACGGACGGGGCCGGACCCCGGTTAAGTGTAGGATGCAGCCCATGCCGGCCCCTCACGACGCTATGGAGGCGCGTGCCTCCGCGGTGCTCGATGCGATCGTCATGGTCGTGGCGTCCGACGGCGAGGTCACCGAGCGCGAAATGCAGCTCGCCCTCACCGCAGCCAAGGATTTGCCCTCTTTGCACGGCCTTCCGAGCCTCGAGCGTTCCCTCGGCGAGGCCTTCGAACGCTTCGTCGACCAAGGCAGCGACGCCCGTTTGGCAGCGATGGGGAAACCTGGCGCCGATGTACGACTCGAGATTCTGCTCGCCGCCGCGACCGCTGCCGCAGTGGATGGGCCACGCACCGACGACGAGATCGCATGTGTACGACGTATCGGCGCTTCGATTGGCGCGCTCGAGACCGAGCTGGTCGCCGTGCTGACTTAAGGTCCCGTCCCGCAGAAGACGTTTGCGAAGTCTTCATCCGTGGCGTCGTCGTGCGGGAAGCACGCGCCGATATTCGCCGGTGGTACGTCTGCGGAGAGAATCGCGGCGCACGCGCCCGTCGTGCTCTCGACGACGTCGCCGTAAGGTTTGCACTCGTTCTGCGCCGCCGACTCGTCGCACGTCGAATAGTCCACGTCCGCGCACGTTCCGCAAGCGAACTGATGACACGCTTGCGCCGCCGCCATGTCGTCGCCACACGAGCCTTTGCCGCCGCGCACGACTTCTGACGCGACAGCGTTAGTGATCAGGTCGATGCAGCCGCCCTGATTCGCCAAGCAAATGCCGGAGTCGCACACGAGCGCGCCCCAGCTCGTCGCCGTCGCGTTCGAAAGCAGACACGTCGTGCAGCCGTTGGCCGTCTGCGACTGCCATGTGTTGCACGCGGTCTTGCTCGCAGTCGAGCCAGAGCACGCGGCGACGAAGCTCGTGATCTCTTGCGGCGTGCACGCTCCAACGGCGGCCGCCGTTGCTTGCATCGTGGGCGCCGTGAACGTGACGAGCGAGCACTGCTCGCATGCGAGACCCGATGGGCACGTCATTGTGACGTCGGACGCGACGTCGCCGTCTGCATCGGGCGGTGAGCCGTCGAACTGCGGGCACGTCTTGTTCGTGCAAGCTACGCACGTGCCTCCGACACAAGCGAGCGCCGGTCCGAAGAGGCTGCTCATGCATGGCCCGCCGCACGAAAAACCCGTGCAGCACGGTCCACCGAGCCCGCCACAAGGTCTGTTGTCGCTCGGTCCGAAGTCCGGCGCACAAGACGAGCTATTCGAGCAGTTGCACCCGTGGACGAGTACGAAGACACCAAGAAAGAAAAGCCCCCGCTTCATGTCCACATCATCATGGACCGAAACAGGGGTTCTGGCGGGGCGGACGGGACTCGAACCCGCGGCCTCCGGCGTGACAGGCCGGCGTTATAACCAACTTAACTACCGCCCCAGAACGAGGGACTTCTTCTTACTTCACGTAGGCGGGACAGGGATTGAACCTGCGACATCCGGTGTGTAAAACCAGCGCTCTGCCACTGAGCTACCCGCCTAAAAGGCGACGCGAACCATACTGACGGGCGAGCCGCGGTCAAGCTGAAAGCTACCTTCGGGATGGCTTATTCTCCTGCAGGTGCGCATACGCATCGTTTTCTCCGCGGTGATCGCGCTGGCGATTTCGTGTGGCACGACGCCACTGCCCCCGGAACGGTGGACGATCGCGGCGCGCTTGCCGTTGCCGCGCTTCGAATCGGACGCGACGACGTGGGGAGCGCACGTGTATTTCCTCGGTGGCATCACCGGGCAGCTCGGTGACATCGCGACGGCCGAGCCGAGCCGGCGCGTGGATGTCTACGACGCGGCGACCGATACGTGGTCGGCGGGGCCGGAGCTTCCGATCGACGCGCCGAAGCATCACCTCGCGGTCGCGGTCATGAGCGACGGCATTTACGTGCTCGGAGGCTTCGACGGGATCCTCGCGCAGCATCCGAACGAACCGTTCGTGCCCATCGCGCACGCGTACGCGCTGCGTGCGCCGGTCGATGGCGTCTTGACGACGTGGGTGCCGCTCGCGCCTGCTCCGCTCGCACGCGGCGCGGCGACCGCGGAGGCGATCGACGGGAAGATTTACGTGACGGGTGGTGCGACGACCGAAGGCGTGCCCGCGTTCGCTCAGCTCGACGTCTACGATCCGGCGACGGACACGTGGACGACGAGCTTGCCGATGCCTTCGCCGCGGGAGCACCTCGCGTCGTGTGCGGTCGACGGAAAATTCATCGTCGTCGGATGGTTCGAAGACATCGCATCGACCGCCGCAGAGTCGTTCGATACGAAGACGAAGCAGTGGACGGTGCTCGCGAACATGCCGACCGCGCGCGGAGGGCTCGCCGCGATCACACGCGACGGCAAGTGCCACGTCATCGGCGGTGAAGACTGGGCGCTCCCCTTCCCCGGCACGTTCCACGCGCACGAGGTCTACGATCCGATGACGAACACGTGGAGCACGGGCATCCCGATGCCGACCGCGCGTCACGGCTTCGGGCTCGCGCTCCTCGGCGGAGCGATGTACGCGATCGGCGGCGGGCCATCGCAAGGCAACAGCTACACCGACGTCGTCGAGGTGCTCGTTCCATGAGCATGCCGCGAAACCTCGCGCTCGCGGTGATCGCATGCGCGTGCGAGAGCACCCAGGTTCCGCCTTCGTTGCTCGCGGCGTGCGTCGCGGACACGCACGGTCAGGCGAGCCCTGCGTATCACGGAGGAATGACGCGCATCGGGTGGAGCTCGCAAGAGCCCGGCCTCACGCCGCAGGCCATTTCCGCGGGTTTCGGGCCTCTTTGGAGCACGGCGGAATTCGACGGCGCGGTCGCCAGCAACGCGCTCTTTCGCGGGCGCGCGTACGCGTCGCCGATCTTCGCGGACGACGTCACGATGCACGACGGCGGTCTCTTCGACGGCGCGCAGGTGAGCCCGATCTTCGTCGCGACGAGCAACGGCTTCGTCTATGCGGTGAATGCGTTCGAGGCGCCGTGCGCGTCGCGATCGATCCCCGCGGGAGAAATTCTGTGGCGCACGCAGATCGTCACGCCCGCGATCGTGCCCACGCTCGATGGCGGCGTCGCGCTCGGGACGCTCTCGACGCCCGTGCTCGATCTCCACGCGAATCCGCCGATTCTGTACGTGACGGCGATGGACGCGCAGAACGGCGCGTTCACGTGGAAGGCCTTCGCGCTCGACGCATCGCGCGGCACGGTGCTCCCGGGCTGGCCGGTCGTCCTCGATCGCCCGAGCGTCACAGCCGCGAACGTCAATGGGCCGGCGTATTTCGACGACGACGCGCGCATCGTGTCGCAACGCGCCGCGCTCGCGCTCGGGCCGGATGGCGATCGTCTCTACGTCGGGTTCGGCGGCTACTTCGACGGCGCCGTCGGGTGGATGGTCGCGATCGACACACAGGCGCCGAAGATCGCCGCGTCGTTCTCGGGCGCGCCAGACACGCTGCTCGACGCGCAAGGCAACCTCGCGAAGCACCCGAACGCCGGGATGTGGGCGCCTTCCGGGCCCGCGATCGATTCGCAAGGTCACGTCTACATGACGACGGGCAACAGCGATCCTTCGTGGGAGACGAGGCCGGGCGCTTGGGGGAACTCGCTCCTGCGCTTCACGAAGGATCTCGTGCTCGATCGGACGTACACGCCGTTCAACTTCTGTCAGCTCGACGAAGGCGACGTGGATGTCGGCGGATCGTCGGCGGTGCTCTTGCCGAACCTCGCGTCGCTCCCGACGAGCACGCCGAACCTCATCGCGTTCGGCGGAAAACAAGGCGTCGCGTACCTCCTCGATGCGGCGCACATCGCCGGCGATCTCGGTCAGCGCCCCGCGTGCAGCACTTCGTGGGACGACGCCTCACGCGACGGCTCGCTCCTGCCTCCCACGCCGAGTCCCAACTACTGCAACGTCGCGCCGCACGCCGCGTGCGTTTCGCCCGTGCCTTCGCAAGAGTGCGTGCCCGGTCCCGTGCTTGCGTTCGGTCCGGCAGGCGACATCGCCGCGCTCGACCACGCGAAGATGCGAACGACGCCGGCGTTCTTCCGTCGCGACGACGGGACGGCGCTCCTCTATTTCAGCGGCGCGACGAAGGCGTCTTTGTGCTCGGTCGACGTCGTTCCGCCTTCGCTCGTGCGCATGCGCATCGCTGCCGACGCGGCAGGTCCCGCGTATCTCGTGCGCGACGCAGCCGACACGGAGATGCGCTTCGTGAATCCGGGCTCGCCGGTCGTGTCGAGCCATGGCGGCGCCGATCCCGTGGTGTGGATCCTCGACGAGAACGCCCTGCGGACGGCATCGCTGCTCGATCCGGCCACGCCGCACCCCGTTCTCTACGCCGTCGACGGCGAGACGATGAAGGTCCTTTATCGCTCCGGACAGGCCGATCTCGACGTCGGCGGCAAATACGGAACGCCCCTCGTCGCCCACGGCACCGTCTTCGTCGTGACCGATCGCGTGCAGGCGTTCGGATTGAGATGAATGTCTTCGTGGGTGCGACGCAACGGTAGTCGCACGCATGGTTACCGAGCTTTCACGCAGTGCGGTGCTCGATAGACTCGAGCAATACCGCATCCTTCCTCCCAATCACGACCGCTTGCCCACGAACGCGCTCGAGCAAATCGAGCAGCTGTTCGTCACCTGGTACGAGCTCGGCGATGACGGCTCTCGTCGCTCGTCTCTGTCGTACCTATTTGCGACCGAGAACGAGACGCGCGCCGCGCTCTTGTCGATCGTGCCGCTCTATTACGACACGATGTTCTTCGACGAGAAGACGCCGACGCGCGATCTCGTCGAAATCGCGCTGGTCGCGCACGCCAAGTGGCGTCGCTGGCTCAGCGCGGACGCTGTGGCCTCGTGACGAAGCGGCGCATGTCGTCGACCGCTCGCTGGATCGATTTGAAGTTCGTCGCGCCAGCGAGCACGAAGAGAACGCCCGTCCCCGCCACGTTCACGGGCGCAACCGTCGGCGCGCTCGCGTAGCCCTGCATCGAGCCCCACGCGTAGTAGGCCTGCGCGCCGATGATCACCGTGCCCGCGTCTCCATGCGAGCCGATCCCGAAGGACGCGAGCAAACGATTCGTCTGCGCGGGCGCGACGCTGTTCGGCACGAGCCCGTCCACGGCCGAAAAATCCGTGGCGAAGCCCGCGAGGATGCTCAGCGAAGGCCGCACGAAGAGCTCCGCGCCGACGGCGACGTTCACCGTCGGTTGAAAGCGCGTCGTGCGGACGACCTGCGCGTTCGTAATCGTCGTCGCGGGGGTCGTGAGCTGCGTGCCGGTCGTGTCGAGCTCCACGGCGTGTCCGTCGGCGAGGGCGAGCTGCCCGTCGATCTCGACCGTGCCGCGCGACCAGTCGTACGCGAGCCCGAGCCCGAAGCGCGCCGGCTCTCGGCCGTGAAATCCGCCTTGGCCGAAGTAGACGTTCGTCGCGCCGTTCGTCACGACGTAGTTGCTCAAGTTACCGTGCCCATAAATCGAGATGTCGGGTGACTGCACCGACGCGCCGATCGCGACGTGCGCGAGGTTCAACGTCGCGCCGAGCGTGGTCGTGAGCCCGAAGTCGCTGCCGCTCGCGCCGTCCTGGAAGACGTTCGACGCCGTACCGTCCGTCGCGATCGAACCGACGCTCGCGAACGAAGAGAAATTCGTGAACGCGCCATGCAGCGAGGCGCCGAGCGCGAGCGCGTGCGTGACGTTCACCGCGTACGAAGGTCCGATGACGAAGCGCTGCCAGCCCCAGCGCACCGAGCTCGTCGAGATCGTCCCGGGCGTCCCCGTCTGAAATCCCTGCCCGACCCAGTCGAACGACTGCAGCTCCGTCGTCCCGAAGCACGTCGCGAGCTTCTCAAGCCCCGCGCGGCTCTCCTTGTCCTCCGGCTGCTTGATGCGCGGCAAATCGAAGAACAAACAAAACGTCGACGGGATCGCATTTCCAGAGACGCGCGTGATGTCCGCGTTCGGCGCGTACCAACTCGACGCGTGCAGGATGTCGACCGTGAGAAAGCTCACGGACGCCGCGAGCGTCGACTCCACACGCACGACGGTCGCCGGATTCAGGAGCGGCGCCGCCCCGTCCGTGCCGAGCGCGATCCCCGTATCGCCCATCAGCGCGGATCGCCCGCCGAGCGCCGCCGAACGGTAATTCCCCTGCGCCCGCGCGCTCGACGCGAGCGAAACGATGGATAATGCGACCGCGAGCCGACGAGCAGTGATCACCGCAGCTGCACCAAGAACACGATGATGGTCGTGATGACGAGCGCGGCCGCGACGACGCCGTGGATCATACTCGGTCTGGGAGGATGCCAAGCACGCGCGTCCGTCGGATCGTGCACGGTCGCCATCAAGTCGTCCTCCGCGGCGCGCGCCGCCTCGAGCGTCACGACGAGCTCGCGAAGACGCGCCTCCCACGCGAGCGCCTCGTCGATCGAGTCGCAGCACTCGACGAAGACCGGCCGGTGCTGGAGCCTCTCGATGCGCGCACGAAGCTCGTCACAACGGCCGATCACGCTGTCGATCGCCGCTCGATACGGCATCCGTCGACTCTACCTGACTTTCGATTCCCACGCTGGGTCGAAGCCGGTGCCGGTGCGCGCGATGTCTTGCGCGTCGTTCCACACCTCGCTGAAGAGCACCGGCGGGATTTCACCGAGAGCGATCGCGCCGCGTTCCTCGTCGGTCGTGCGCTCGAAGGTGATCGTCTGGAGGGCTACCGTCTTGTTCTCCTCCGGCATCGAGTTGCCGCTGAAGTTCACGATCGCCCGCAGCCCGAGCGACGGGAAAATCTTCTT
>Ga0207677_10001066_pt1 | contig 15010 bp, 14 predicted proteins | sample KBSMisM42_FD_184311 | JGI IMG/M metagenome (GOLD analysis project Ga0207677, IMG submission 184311) | Miscanthus rhizosphere microbial communities from Kellogg Biological Station, Michigan, USA - KBS Miscanthus M4-2 (SPAdes) (version 2) | ecosystem: Host-associated > Plants > Roots >...
TGACCTAGGCTTAGTGAGATAGATTTAGAGTAGAATAGGTCAGGTAAAAACCCTAAGTAGCTAAAAACTAATTAGGGCTTTTCCGCCCCCCAGCAATCAAACTAGAAGGGTACAAAACCAAAGCCAATGAATATGCATAATTATTGGTGAGCCAGCGGGACACGAGAAATTATTCTAACAATTCTGCCTCCTCAGAAATCAAAATTCTGTATTCATAAAAAATAAAAATAAATTCTATGCTAAAAGCCCTTAAAGATTTGCAATCCTACCTATAAAACTAGAAAGAGAATTTAACTTCTTAATTAAATTTACAGTTTAACACCTATTCACTCAGACTTCTTACTAATTCGTTGAATTATATCAACTAACCACAAGGATATTGGGACGATGTATATAATCTTCGGGGTCTGGTCAGCAATAATAGGGACCGCTTTCAGAGTACTTATTCGACTAGAACTAGGACAAACAGGCAGTCTAATCGGGAACGATCAGATTTACAACGTCATAGTAACTGCACATGCTTTCATCATAATCTTTTTTATAGTTATACCAATTATAATTGGGGGCTTTGGAAATTGACTGGTTCCCCTAATAATCGGTTCACCAGATATGGCATTTCCACGAATAAACAATATAAGATTCTGACTTCTTCCCCCCTCATTAATCTTATTAAGTCTAGGGGCTTTATCAGAGTCTGGTGCAGGCACAGGGTGAACTGTTTATCCCCCCTTATCCTCAAACATATCTCATAGAGGGGCTTCAGTAGATCTCACTATCTTTAGACTACACTTAGCAGGGGTTTCTTCAATTCTAGGGGCAATTAACTTCATTACTACAATTATCAATATACGTACAGTGGGGATAACATGAGATCGAACCCCATTATTCGTATGATCAGTTTTCCTCACAGCCATTTTGCTTTTGCTTTCTTTGCCAGTTCTAGCGGGAGCTATCACAATATTATTAACCGACCGTAATCTAAATACATCATTCTTCGACCCAGCGGGAGGGGGAGACCCAATCCTGTACCAACACTTATTCTGATTTTTTGGGCACCCAGAGGTATACATCCTAATTCTGCCAGGTTTTGGAATAATTTCACACATCATCACCTTTGAGAGAGGAAAGAAGCAAACATTCGGACAGTTAGGCATAATCTATGCTATGATATCAATTGGACTTCTAGGCTTTATTGTATGGGCCCATCATATATTCACAGTAGGAATAGATGTAGACACACGAGCGTACTTTACAGCAGCCACTATAATCATTGCCGTGCCAACAGGAGTTAAAATCTTCAGTTGAGTGGCAACACTTCAAGGCACCAATATTAGAATCTCCCCTTCACTATGCTGAGCAATAGGTTTTATTTTTTTATTTACAGTAGGGGGACTAACTGGAATTATCTTAGCAAACTCTTCAATTGATATCATTTTACACGATACATATTATGTAGTAGCCCACTTTCATTATGTACTATCTATGGGAGCTGTTTTTGCAATTATGGCGGGTATTATTTTCTGATTTCCCTTTTTCACCGGAACAAGTATAAATCCCTCCTGACTAAAAATTCAGTTCTCAACTATATTTATAGGAGTAAATATAACTTTCTTCCCTCAACACTTCTTAGGGCTAAACGGAATGCCGCGTCGATACTCCGACTATCCAGATAACTTTACAAGCTGAAATATTGTATCCTCCTTGGGGAGATACACTTCTGTAGTAGGAGTACTAATGTTCAGTATAATTATATGAGAAGCCTTATCAAGAAACCGCCTTTCTTTGTCAAATATTACCAAATCTATAAGTATCGAATGACTTCATAACACTCCCCCAGCTGACCATTCTTACCTAGAGTTGAACCCAAGTATAAATTTTTAGTATGGCAGAATAATGTGATGGGCTTAAAATCCATATATAAGCAATCCACTTTACTAAAAATAAATTCATGATCTGCTATAAATTTTCAAAATGGAAGCTCCCCACTTATAGAACAATTAAATTTTTTTCACAACCACACAATGACTATCCTTATTTTGATTATAATAATTGTGACATACAACATAATAACAACATACTTAAACAAAAATAACTCGCAAGAAAATCTTGAAGCGCACGAATTAGAACTATTCTGAACTTTCACCCCTACTTTTATTTTATTTTTTATTGGTATGCCCTCAATTCGACTCCTCTATCTTATAGACGAGGTATATAAACCAATAATTACAATTAAAACACTAGGCCACCAATGATATTGATCGTACGAGTACACAGATGTGTCAAGATTAGAATTCGACTCCTTTATGTCTAAAGAAAATAGAATTAATCGACTTCTACAGGTAGACAATAACACCCTAATCCCAATTAAAACCCAAGTTCGGAATTTAATTTCCTCAGCAGATGTACTTCATTCATGGGCCCTTCCATCTCTAGGAGTAAAGGCAGATGCTGTACCAGGCCGACTTAACCAAGTAAATTTTTATTCAAATATAACAGGACTTAAATTTGGGCAATGTTCAGAAATTTGTGGTGCTAATCATAGATTTATACCAATTGTACTGGAATCTACCAGTATAAAGAATTTTATCAACTGACTAAAACTATCAAATAAGTCATTAGGTGGCTGAATACAGGCAGTGATCTCTTAAATCAACATATAACATATAATGTTTCTAATGAAGAGATTAGTTAAAAATAATATAGGGCTGTCAAACCTAAGTTACTTAGTTGTATTTCTTTATCCCACAGATATGACCTATACATTGAGAATTAGTCTCTCTAACATCAGTCACCATTATATTATTGATAGGGGGCAAATCGAATTTTTTTAAAACGGGGGCGGGGCAAAGAGAAACCCCCCCGCTAATGAACCAAAAAGTGATTTCTATGAACATACTATGATAATTAATCTATTTTCAATTTTTGACCCCTCTAATAATTCAATATTTGCTATTAATTGAATTGCATTTTTTCTAGTTATATTAATTATATGTAGAAGATTTTGAACAATTAATAACCCACTAGCCTCAGCAACAAAAAATATTCTTAATATCATAGAAAAAGAATTCACCGTAATTCTAGGAATAAAAGTTAATGCAGGCCTAACAAAAGTTTTGATTACCACTTTCCTATTTATTCTAGTGAATAACTTTATCGGAATTTTTCCCTACATTTTCAACATAACAAGTCATATGAGTACAAACCTTAGAATTTCAATACCACTATGGGTTGCAATAGTCTCCTTTGGGTTTATTAACTATACTAGGACTATATTAGCCCACCTAGTACCCCAGGGCACCCCAGTGGCTTTAATATCATTTATAGTACTAATTGAAGCAATCAGTAATCTCATCCGCCCAGGAACCCTAGCAATCCGATTAACCGCTAATATAATTGCTGGACATTTATTAATAGCCCTGCTGGGTAATCAATTCGTAGAAGCCAAAATGTCTGCTATACTACCAATTTATGTTACACAAATTGCCTTAACCAGATTAGAACTGGCAGTAGCAGTAATTCAATCATACGTATTTGCTGTACTCATAGCCCTTTACTTAAGAGAATCTGCGAATCATTAATGATAATTAAAAAAAATCACTCTTTTCATTTAGTTGATGTAAGTCCATGACCCATTACAGCCTCCCTTGGCGCTATACTATTGACATCGGGAATAGCAGTATGATTTAATCAAACTGAAATAAAACTATTATACATTGGCCTAGCTTTATTAGTTATTACGTCCTATCAGTGGTGACGAGACGTCAGTCGAGAGGGGACATTTCAAGGACTACACTCAATTAAAGTCTTAAAGGGATTAAAATGAGGCATGGTCTTGTTTATTGTATCAGAAGTCTTTTTTTTTATTTCTTTCTTCTGGGGGTTTTTTCACAGAAGCTTAGCCCCAACCACTGAAATTGGACTAAGCTGACCCCCGTCCGGTATCAACCCCTTTAACCCATTTCAAATCCCACTCCTCAACACAATTATTCTCCTATCCTCAGGATTCACAATTACATGAGCCCACCATGCCTTAATTGAAAATAACAAGAACCAGGTGAAAAATAGACTTTTAATAACAGTTATTTTGGGAATCTACTTTTCAGGACTACAGGCAATAGAATATATAGAAGCCTCCTTTAACATTTCAGACTCAGTATATGGGGCATCTTTCTTCATAGCAACAGGATTTCATGGGTTACATGTAATAATTGGCACAACATTTTTAAGAGTTTGTCTGATACGAATATTTATAAATCACTTTTCTATGGCCCATCACTTTGGCTTTGAGGCCGCAGCATGATACTGACATTTTGTTGATGTAGTGTGGTTATTTTTATATATTAATATATACTGATGAGGTAACTAATATTTTTATTATATAAGTAAGACTGACTTCCAATCAGTAAGTCCTGCTAAGGAAAATATAATAATAATTATTATGCTGGCCTCACTCATTGCAACTATTATAACTCTAATTAATCTGGTTATAATGCAAAAAAAACTCCCGCAGGAAAATAAGTCTTCATCTTTTGAGTGCGGGTTCGACCCCAAAACAAGTGCTCGCATTCCTTTTTCAATGCACTTTTTTATGATCGCAATAATTTTTTTAGTTTTTGACGTAGAAATTGCAATCATACTACCACTACCCGTAAACCTGGCTCAGCTAAAGGGTGTAGAGTGAATACTGTTGAATTTAACATTTATCTTAATTTTAGCCCTAGGGACGGTGCATGAATGAAAAGAAGGGTCAATTAAATGAGCAACATAACAAAGAAGCCGGAGCATTTAATTTCGACTTAAAAACATAGAGTACAAACTCCTTTGTTTTGGGTGGTAGTTTAAACAAAACGCTTGACTTGCTATTAAGCAACGCTGCCAGCCCACCTTTAGGGGAAACTAATGACTAGTTAATTACTGTTAATAATTATTTGAGCTATACTCCCCCTAAAAAGAAAAAAGCAAATTGGAAGCCGCTAACTTCTTAATTATTAAGTTAGAGTCTTAATTTTCTTTGTCGCTTTAGTTTAGCTTAAAATAATAAGGTTTCATCTTATAGGCACTCTGTGAGTAAACGACTGTTCTTTACCTAATGTATCTCTAAATCTTCAGTTTAACGCTTTAAATAAGCTAAAAAAACTATAGGAGAATAAACCCCACGAAAATTAACAAGAAGCCCCAACTAAAGAATAACTTTAAATTTATTACTAGTGTTGCATCCACTAAACCCCCAGAATGGGATAATGAACTATAAAAATTTTTAGGAAGAACAGCTTCCACCCACCCCTGGTCTAATATTTTCAAAAGTTTTAAGCCATATAGTACCAGAAAATTAAAAAAAATAGTAGACAGAAGCGGGAGGTTCCACATAGAACCTAGAAATACCATACTTTTTTTTGCTAGGAGAACGTGCCTGACAGTCCCTATGAAATAGAAAAAGACCAAAGAAGCTATAGAACTAATAATAAAAATAAATATTTTGCTAGTCGGGGGTAGGTAAATAAATAAGGTAGGAAAGCTTCTATTTATTAGGAGTCAGCCCCCAGCGACAGACATAGTGAATAAAAAAAACATAGGGATACCTATGCCCCTTGAGTCACCTAAGCTCCTTAGAGTCAGGCTCCCCACCCCAATATTGTAAATAAATAAAAATAAACGAAATCTATAAACCAGGGTTAACAGTATACAAGTAGTCACCATCAAAAATACAAAGGCCGTTAATCCTCCCATAAAAAAAAACTCTAATAAAAAATCCTTGGAGTAAAATCCAGATAAAAAGGGGAAGCCACAAAGAGACAAGGAAGAGACTAAAAAGAAAAAAGAGACTGATGGTATAAAAATTCATCCTAGCTTAAGTAAACGAATATCTTGCCAGTCCCCCAATCTATGAATAAACACCCCAGCACAGAGAAATAAAAGAGATTTAAATAAAGCATGGGATATTAAATGAAAGAAAGCTAAATCTCTAAAACCGAAAGCCAGAGACATTATTATTAGACCAAGCTGACTTAAAGTAGACAAAGCAATAATTTTCTTGAGGTCCATCTCGAAGTTTGCTCCAACACCAGACATAAATAAAGTAGAAAGAGAAATGACAAAAAGCAAGTAATTAAATTGAATAACTATATTCAAACGAATCAATATATAGACCCCTGCAGTGACAAGAGTTGAGGAATGGACAAGTGCAGAGACTGGGGTCGGAGCAGCCATAGCCGCTGGAAGTCAGGCAGAAAAAGGAATCTGAGCTCTTTTAGTCATAGCCGCTAAGACTAGAAACAAAAAAATTAAATCTAAGTTATTCAAGAACCCTTGATAATAAAAAAAGCTTATTCTCCCCATACCCGCACATAATCCGACGGACAGTAAAATAAAGATATCACCGACTCGATTAGAAAGGACGGTAAGCATACCAGCTCTAGAAGATTTCCTGTTCTCGTAAAAAATAATCAAACAATATGAAACTAAACCCAATCCATCCCACCCAAGTAAAATACTAACCATATTAGGACTAATAATTATTAGCATCATAGAGGCTACAAATAATGTTACTAAAATAATAAACCTTACAAAAGAAGAATCTCTAGAAACATAGAAAGTTCTATAAAACATAACTATTGAAGAAATGAACAAGACCAAGCCCATAAATCTCAGACCCAGTGAATCAATTATCAACAAATAAATCCAACTAACACCAGATAAATCTATAAACTCTCACTCCACGAAATACACGGCTCCAAAAAATCTGAACAAAATAGATAGTAACATCAAAGTTAGTGAAGTTAGAAAGAAAAAGAAACCACCAAAAAAAGAAATTAGTAATATTATCCCCTAATTTGATTATCTTAGAGATCACAACCCTATATTTTAGTTTTAAACTAAGAGAATTTTAATAAAACATATATCTATATAAAGGAACCAATATTACTAAAATAGACACGTGGTATAAAAGAACATGAAGCTCCAGCATATTAGCCGAGAATAAGCCACTTACATAGGAAACTCTTTTCCCGTGCTGTGTTCTAGAAAAGAAATACATTCTGAAAACAACTCCTAAGAATGAACCAAGGGGAAAAATAAATAGCATTAAAACACTATATCTTAGGGTACCTCAAATAAGCTGAAGCTCAGAAAAAAGATTAATAAAAGGAGGGGCAGAAAAATTAGAGCATGTAAGTAAAAAAATTAGTAAACTAATTGAAGGAAGGTGGTGAGCTACCCCCCTTACTAAGAACATGCTACGCGTTCTTAGTCGCTCATATATAACGTTAACCCCATAAAATAAGCCTGACGATCTCACCCCGTGAGAAATCATCAGGACTAAGCCCCCAATGAATCTTCTATATAAATAACTAAAAATTCCACAAATCAAGAAACCTATGTGGGCCACTGAGGAGTAGGCAACCAAAGCCTTTATATCTCCGATACGCATGCATATAACCCCCACAAAGGCTATTCTAACCATTCTTAAAGAATACATATAACAACCCAACAAAGAAAACAAACTCTTTGCTAGGGGGGCGACGCGGTATAATCCGTATCCCCCTAATTTTAACAAAATACCAGCGAGAATTATGGACCCAGAGACAGGTGCCTCTAAGTGAGCCTTCGGTAGCCACAAATGAGCTAAGTACACAGGCAACTTTACCAAGAAAGCCAAAAAGAAAAAAAAATAAATGAAACTTATATGATTAATACCTAGGGGGGGTATAGAAAAAGAAATAAACCCACCCCCAAATTCCCCAGATATTTGAACAATCAACACTAAAAGGGGCAAAGAAGCAAAAAGTGTGTAAAAAAAAAAATAAATGAAAGCCTGTAAACGCTCTGGCTGGTAACCCCAACCCATAATAAGCAAAAAGGTAGGGATAAGAGAAAACTCAAAGCTGAAATAAAATCAAAAGAATCTGTTTATAGAAAATCTTATAACTAACGAGACTAACAAAAAAAATAAGACAGAAGAGTAAAAAAAATCTAACTTTTTTAGAATCCTAACTCTCCCTAATAAGATGAGGGCCATTAAAAAACATGTCAAAACAATTAATGACAATGACAAGGTATCAAAAAACAAGACAAATGAAAATTCTCTTATTGTCAAGGGGACCAGCCCCCCAAAAAGAAAAATTAGGAATACTAGTAGATAGTTAACATGGCTCCAAGAATTGACCAAAAATAATCTAATAAGCACAAAAAAAGAAATTATCATTAGGAGTATCTGTAAAAAAAATATATATCCCCCCCATAAGAGCGTCTAAGATTAACTAAAAGGGACAAGCCCAGGGCGCCCTCACAGACAGTAAAAACTAAATAAAACAAACTTAAAAAGGGGGTCGAAAGAAAGAAGATAGTCATAGATAGAAACACCCCCAAAACTATTACTTCTAAGGCAAGGAGTATCACCAAAAGATGCTTCGACTGTGAACAAAAAACAAAAATGCCAGAAAAAAAGATTAACAGAACCACTAAAATAGCTTAAATAATTTAACATAAAATATTGGTCTTGTAAACCAAAAATCAACACTATGTTTGAGCAAGAAAAAGGAGAGCTTATCTTAAGCACCCAAAGCTTATATTTTTTTTTAAAATAAATCCTGATTGTTTATAGTAATCTGTATAGTTAGAATTATATTAGTAACCATAGAGCACCCCCTGGTCCTTGTATCACTAATTATCATGATGACGTGCATAGTCTCAGTATACTTATTTAGCATGTTATCAATTAGCTGATTTTCTTATACTCTAATATTAATTATACTAGGAGGTATGATAGTTGTGTTTATCTATATTTGTAGCCTGACAGCCAACGAAAGTATTTACGCTAGACCTAAAAATATATTAATCTGCATTCCAATTTTATGGACCATTTATGTATCCTCCGGGTGGACAGCAAGTAACTCATTAGAAATAAGCAGGACAAATACCCTGGAAAAAATAACGTTTAATAGAATTATAGCAATTTTTATACTTCTTATAATCTATCTTTTAGCATCTCTAATTGTAGTTGTAAAAATTACAATCTCCGTGATAGGACCCTTACGCAGAAAGAAAAATTAATGAAAAATAAAATAAAAACACACCCAATTTTAAGAGTAGTTAGCAACTCACTAGTATATTTACCCACACCCCTAAACATCTCAATCTGATGAAACTTTGGATCTTTACTGGGATTATGCTTAATACTACAAATTTTAACAGGGCTATTTTTAGCCATGCATTACTGTGATGACGTACAAATATCTTTCAATTCAGTGACGTACATTATACGAGACGTAAACTACGGATGACTACTACGATTTATACATGCAAACGGGGCATCATTTTTTTTTATCTGCCTATACACCCATGTTGGACGAGGAATTTATTATCAATCTTTTTCTATAAAGGAGACATGAACTGTGGGGGTAGTCCTCTTATTTATAGTTATAGGAACTGCTTTTGTAGGATATGTTTTACCATGAGGACAAATATCTTTCTGGGGAGCGACGGTTATCACTAACCTTCTCTCAGCAGTTCCTTATTTGGGGGAATACATTGTTCAGTGGGTATGAGGGGGATTCGCAGTAGATAACGCCACTTTAACACGATTTTTTTCATTGCACTTCCTTCTTCCCTTTGCCATCGCAGCAATAGTTATAATCCATCTAACATTTTTACACCAAACAGGATCTAACAACCCATTGGGTGTTACAACCAGAACAGAAAAAATTTCTTTTCATCCATTTTTTTCTAATAAAGACCTATTTGGTTTTATCATCATGGTCTGGGCTTTAATAGTGCTAACCTTAGTAGCACCAGTTCTTTTAGGGGATTGCGAAAACTTTATCCCTGCAAACCCCCTAGTAACCCCAGTTCATATTCAACCTGAGTGATATTTCTTATTCGCTTACGCCATTCTTCGATCAATTCCAAATAAGCTGGGAGGGGTAATCGCTCTAGTACTATCTATTGCTATTTTACTTATCTTGCCTATAACCAAAAGCAATCAAATGCTAGGGACCCAATTTCATAAAATAAGAAAAACAATATTCTGGGCCTACGTAAACATCATTATAATTTTAACATGACTGGGGGCATGCCCTGTAGAGGCCCCATTCATTACCCTTGGACAACTATTTACAGTACTTTACTTTTCAGTATATATTTTAAGCCCCCTGACTATGAGGAAGTTAGAATAACTAGTTGGCTGAACGTAAAAGCGTATATCTTGAAAATATATCAAATAGGTTGAACTCCTTTCCTGGTTTATACCCAAAAAATTTAATTAAAAAACGCAGGGCCAAATTACATAAAAACACAAAAACAATAAAATAACAGGCAAAAAAATTTTTCAAGCTAAGTACATAAGCCTATCATAACGAAAACGAGGTAAACACCCACGAACTCAGATAAAACAAAAACTAAACAAACAACCTAAAAGAACTACAAGTAACACTCTAAGGCCCCCAAAGAACAATACTCCCATAAAATAACTTATAAACAAAATTATAGCATATTCTGCTAGGAACAAGAAGGCAAAACCGCCTCTACTATAATCAACATTGAACCCAGATACAAGTTCAGACTCACCCTCAGCAAAATCAAAAGGAGGTCGGTTAGTTTCAGCTAGCATAGTAACGCACCAGCAAAGAAAAACAGGAATGTATAGATAGACTAACAAAACAATTCTCCCCGCAAAACTAAAACAAAATAAACTATAGCTTCTAATGAAATATGCTAAAGACAGAAGTATAAGGGCTATCCCAACCTCGTAAGAAATAGACTGAGAAACCCCCCGGACCGACCCCACGAGGGCATAATTAGAATTTGAAGCTCACCCTCTAGTAAATACTAAGTACACCCCAAGTCTAGTCACAACCAGAAAAAACAAGACACCTAATACTGAGTTGAAGCCCACATAGTTAGAGCCAGCCAGGCCCCACAAAACTAGAGAGATACCCAACAAGATCAGGGGGGAAAAAATGAAGAAATAAAAATTTGATTTAAACGAAAAAATAAATTCCCTAATGAAAAGCTTAATAGCGTCAGAGAAAGACTGAATAATACCCGCTAGTCCAACCCTATTAGGGCCTTTCCGGAGCTGAATGTAACCTAAAACTTTACGCTCCAACAAAATTATAAAGGCAACACTAATTAATACACCCACAACCATGGCCAGTATAGACAGTAAGAGATAAAGATAATAAAGAATTGCCAACTAAAATAATTAATTTTATATAAAGACCCTAAATCAATAACACTTTCTGCCAAACTGACGAAAAATATTCTGAGAAAACATTCCTTTCGTACTAGAAAGCTAAAAAATTTATAAAAGATAGAAACCAACCTGGCTCACGCCGGTTTGAACTCAAATCATGTAAAAAATTAATAGTCGAACAGACTAACTAAACTAGAACCTGCCCCAGTCCATAACTTTAATTCAACATCGAGGTCGCAAGATATTTTGTAGATAAGAACTCTTAAAAAATATTACGCTGTTATCCCTAAGGTAACTTTTTAATCTAAAGGGAGGATAAAAAACTTGTGTAAGAAATTTTTATTATTCTTAAGCTGCCCCAGCTAAACAACCTAGAAATAACTCTTCACATCAACCTCTTAAAAAATATCACAGGGTATAAAGATCTATAGGGTCTTATCGTCTTTTTATTAAAATAAAGCATTTTCACTTTAAATTAAATTTCATCAAATAGTATTTTAATGGATTAGAACTGTTAAGCCATTCATTCCATCCCCTAATTAAGAGGCTAATGATTATGCTACCTTCGCACGGTCAGAATACCGCGGCCCTTAAACATTACATCAGTGGGCAGACTATACTTTTTAACTGACTAAAAAGAAATGTTTTTGGTAAACATTCAGTACTAAAATTGCCGAATTATAAAAAAGTATAAAAATAAATTACTCATAGCTTAATTATAAACCATTGTAACAAATTATATCTAATTAAACACAATAAAAGAACCTAAAATACAATAATTAAGTAAGTGCAACCCACTACCTGCAATGCTATCATTAAGCCCAGATTAAAATTAAAACTAAAACTTCTTTTTAAACAACAATAATTTAAAAGATTATCCCCTTAAACTTTAAAAAGAAAAAATTAAGTTTTTATCAAAAATAATAAATTATTCTTTAATGAGATTAACTCAAATAACTAAACTAGATACCTAATAAACCGAATAAAATTTCTTCTCTTGCCCCAGGTCCTCTAAAAAGATGATACTAAAATAACCCTAGGGCTTACCCTTTATTTTTCGAGAATAATCTATGAAAATAGAGGTCAAAGCTCACTAATACAAAAGGTAATTTAAATTATACTTATTTATTAAGTACCGCCCCCACGGTAAAAAAAAAATAAATATTTCTTTAAATTAAACTATCATAAAAATTTTTATAATAATGATATCAAATAGTAAAGCGTACCCTCACTGATAATCCCTTTAGTGTAAATAAAACACTTTAATTAAGCTACACCCTAATAACAAGACATCCCTTCCAGCAAACCTACTTTGTTACGACTTGTCTCATTTAACCAAAGAGAATGACGGGCGATATGTACATAGATTAGAACTTTTTCATAATAAAAAAATATTTAATTTTACTTTTAAATCCAAATCACCAAAAATTGCTCGTCTGACTCAATAAATATTCTATTACTGTAACCCACCCTAACTAAGATACAAATACACCTTGATTTGACTTAAATAAAAAAAATATAAGAATTAAGTTTTTAATTAACTCTTTAGACAACGATATACAATTTTAATTATAGAAAGTTTAAACGTGGAACATCAAATTAAAAAGACAGGTTCCTCTAAAAAGAATAATCCACCGCCAAATTCTTTAAGTTTCAGTGATACTACTAAGGAAATCTTAAAAAAAAAAAATTAACTGGGTATCTAATCCAGGTCAACTAAATTGGATCAAAATAATTTTTTATTTTAAATACAAATTTATAGATTTTACCCCCATAAAATTATAAATTAAATAGTTAAAATAATAATTTTTTTTTACCAAATAAGCTAACTAGAATGTAATGTATAACCGCGAAGGCTGGCACAAAAATAATTCCACCCCCCAAAAAATCAATTTTTCTTTATTAAAAAATAAAAATAAAATTCACTGAGACCAAAAATCAAATTTTATCCTGTATATTTTTAGAATAAATCCACATGTGAGCTAATCTTAAAAGCATGCAATCAAGCAAGAATCAAACTTTATTTAATAATTGCTTAAGTCATTCAAATAGTAAGAACAATCAAACTAATAACTTAACCATCCCCCCTACCTATTTTTTTTATTTTCACAAAATAGGTAGGGGGGATGGTTAAGTTATTAGTTTGATTGTGACTATATTAATATATATGTATATATTTATATGTATAAATGTATCTATTTTAATACATATGAAACATATATTAAACTTTTGTATGTATTTCCTTTTTTTTAATTTTTTACTTCATATTATTATATGTATATATATAATATATACATAAGATATATATTATATAAATATATAAGATATATTAATATGTTATAATATATTTAATTTATATAATTTATATATTAATATATATATACGCACCCGCGTAGAGGGAAAGCAATAAATTTATTCAATACTAATGAAATGAGAACCCAAAAAGCATCATTTACAGGGGTTGGCATAAAATTAATATAAATTAATCATTAATTTCACAAATAGGAAGGGGCCAACGACCTGATTAGTAAGAATTAGATTATTACCTACTCAGATAGAATCAAAATTCACTCAATATACAACTAATTCTAAAAAAATACAGGATAAAATTTAAATTTTGGCCTTATTCAAAACATTCATTATATTTCACAGGTACGCTAAAAAAGTAAATCAAGGAAATGCCTGACAAAAGGGTTATTCTGATAGGATAAATCATGCCCAAAGGCATTCCTTAAAAAGATAAGCTAACTAAAGCTTTTGGGCTCATACCTCAACCATGAATTATGTTCTCTTTTTAATATTTAAAAAATCATGAACTCAAATAATATTTACTTCACTTATTTTAAGAACGATAATACTACTATCAACCAATAATTGATTTTTGATATGAACTATAATGGAAATTAACATAATAGTAGTTATACCAATCTTAATAACCAGTACAAGATTATTAAATTCGTACAGATCACTGAAATATTTCCTTACCCAAGCTATAGCCTCCATACTAATCATTATGATAATTAGAAGAACTTATTACACAACGACTATAATAACACTAACAAACAGAGTAGTCATAATAGCCCTAATGATGAAAATAGGGGTTCCACCCATGCACTTCTGACTTCCCCAAGTGGTAGAAAATATTTCATCCTTTAAAATATTTATCCTTATAGCCTGGCAAAAGATTAACCCCCTAATCATAATAATATACTCCAGCTTGATTTTAACACCAGTATTTATTATTTTAACGACAATAATTGGTGCTATTGGAGCCATTAATCAAAACAACATTAAGAAATTAATTGTTTTTTCTTCTATCTCTAACATAGGGTGGGTTATCCTGACCTCCGCGATAACTGAAAATTTGTGGGTAATCTACTTTGGGGTGTATGTAATAACCCTAATCTCACTATTAATTCTAGCAAGCCCCCTTAAGAATAAGAGGATCTCAATAATATCCCTTACAGAAATAAGAAAGTCAAAAAAAAACACCTTAGTTTTTTCTTTCTTGGTTGCGGCAGGGCTACCCCCTTTTGTAGGATTTTTCTCAAAAGTACTGGTTATACAATTTACAATTAATGATAAGACCCTAAATACAATGATGCCCGTCCTACTGACAGGCTCCATGGTAGCCACATTTTATTATTTAAAGACATCATTTAATACATTTATATTTATTTATTTATTATTTATATTTTAAAATTTCTTCACGGTAATTTCTGATGAAGTGTCTTTGTCTGATATTGATGAGTCCGAAGTAGCTGCAAGTCTGTCAGCTTCGGCGTTCATCCTATTTTTAAGAGTAAAAGGTAGAATATGAAT
>Ga0207677_10001071_pt1 | contig 14919 bp, 7 predicted proteins | sample KBSMisM42_FD_184311 | JGI IMG/M metagenome (GOLD analysis project Ga0207677, IMG submission 184311) | Miscanthus rhizosphere microbial communities from Kellogg Biological Station, Michigan, USA - KBS Miscanthus M4-2 (SPAdes) (version 2) | ecosystem: Host-associated > Plants > Roots > Rhizosphere...
TTCAAAGTGAATCCACTATCAGAATAACAAGAAAATTCATCAACTAGTCTATAGCCGGGAGAGAAATAGCCCGAATAAATTATCACTAAAAACACTCTTGAATCCAGGAATGGAAGATGCGTTTTATATGTGTTAGCCACGCTACCACAGACCGGCTTATTTTTTTTCCGGCAATATTAAGAGGTTTTTCAATCAGCCAGTATGTAAAGGAAGATACCAAAATCGTAACAGCCATAAAAACAATAAAAAAGATCAGGAAATAATTAAACCTCGCTATTTTGAACCAATTGTGTAAAAGGATCATAAAGTAATCTCCAAAAATGATTAAAAGCACCATATGTACAAGGTAAATGCTGTAACATATCCGGCCGATTCTTGCAAATAGCGGCAGAGATAAAATCTTTTGCGCCGTCGAAGAACTAATGACAATACAAAAAACCAAACAGCAACCGGAAACAACAATCAACCGGTCAATACCCGGCCTGAATAAAACCAACGAATAGTTTATTAATGAGCAGAAATGAAAAAAACAGAAGAATAGGCAAATGGATAAAATACAGGTCATGATTTTAATACCCATATTCATTTTCAGCCACATGCTCTTTATAATCTGCCAATGGTAAAAAAGAAAAACACCACAGGCAAATTCAAAAGTAAACGTCAGCCGGAACAATAAAATAAGCATACATACAACCACCCAAAAAATCCATTTGTTTTTTCTTAAGAAGAAAGCCAGTAATGGAATCAGTGCGCCAATAACCAATTCAATGGTCAGTGTCCAATCCTGCGGTATCAGCCGGGCACTTCCTTCCTTTGGTATTGGTATAACCAAAATGGCCTCTTTCAGAACAGTAACTATATCATATGACCGACTCCAGTAAGATTGTAAATGCTGATTTGTAAAAATTCCTGCAGTTAATGGGAAAATTGTGTTCTTTAAAATAAAACTTAAAAAAAGTATAAAAAGAAAAAGCGGATAAATGCGGAAAATTCTTTCAATCAAAAATTGAATATAACTGGCTACGGTGAGCGGCTTGTTAATGCCAGTGTAGGAATATGCCAGAATAAAGCCACTATGGATAAAAAAGAGCATGACGTCGGCTTCGCCATACCAAAAAATATGTAAAGGGGACTTGGTAGTAAGGCCGTGCGGGTCTGAACCTATGAAAGCAGCAATAAAATGCCATGTAATAAGATTTAGTGCCGACAATCCCCTCACACTGTCGAGGTAGTCAAATCTTTGTTTGGTTGCCGGGGACACTATACTCATGACTATTAGGTACTGTTAATCTTCAGCCTTTCAAAAACATCTGGATTTTCCTGTTAAAATACGCCATTTAACTTAACAACAAGCAGCGAACTGTCGGTCCATTTAAAGGCTACATCATGCTCATCAAAAACAAGATTCGCAGGCAATATCTTAAAAATATCGTTTGCATCCTGCTGAGACAACTTACTTAAAGACACATATTTTATTTGATAAAATAAAGGTGTGTGAAACAATTCTGCTTCCGAAATTCTGATCACAGAGATGCTATCCGGAGATGCCAACCATGAAACAGCTTCCTTAAAACCATTCCGGTAAATAAGTCCTCCTTTGTATTGACTAGGCAAATTAATACAATAAATATTACTGTTATTTTTAAGCCCGCTAACAGCCGTCATTGAAACTTTGGCCACATTGCTGCTTACCTGGTAGACGCTTGCAGCCGCTGCAAAATAAAACACCGCTGCACAAAACAACAACGAAAAAAAAAATATCCGCATTTGCGGAGTTTTGCCAAGCTCAAAAATCGCCTCCGCCAGCAATACCGCTGCAAAAACAGAAGGAAAATAAAGAAACCGTTCAGATTCCGAATCATGCAAATCGACACCAAGGGTAATGACCGGGACAAAAGATAACAGGAAAACTGAAGCAGTAATCACTAAACTTTTAGAAAGGCGCTTTGTTAGAATCATTTTCCTAAAAAAGAAAACGCCAAGCACTAAAAGAATTATATAAAATACAATGAACAAAACAGCCGATTGCGTCGGCGGCAGAAAAGTTCTGCCAATCATAATATTATAGTTTTTGAGCAATGAAAATGCATTAAACTTCATAATGGCCGCACTTCCGTAAGGCGATCCGCCTATCTCTCCTATAATACTTGTACGTATGATAATATACAATACGAAAAACGAACAGAATATAATCGCGTCTTTTATCAAAAGCCTTTTCTGTAATGGGAATAGTTTAATATCAAAGTAGGTAATAAACAATACTATCAAAGGAACTATCCAAATTGTTTCATAGGCAAATGCACCAACAAAAAAAAATGCTATTGAAGTTACAAGATACCACCTGCTTTTCTGCCTGTATAAATACAACAGTACACTGGCCAAACCAAACAGTGCACCCAACAGCGCCCCTCTGCCAATTATCCAAAATACAGCCTCACTGTGAAAAGGATAAAAAAAGAATAAAACAGCTGCTGCCAGCGGCTTGTAACTACTAACTTCATTCAACCCATATCTGTCCAACATTTTTCCGGTAAAGAAAAAAAACAAAATCGTAGTTACTAAATGCATAAAAAAATTAGTGAAATGGTATCCGGCGGCATTGGTATTCCAAAGTAAATAATCTGCCTGCAGCGTTAAATCGGAAACAGGGCGGAAAGAGGTTCCATACAAAAAATTAAAGCCCCTGCTCGCCGGTATAAAAATATTATCGTCATTAAGAAAGTAAAGTTTGGGTAAATCGGCGATGTACAAAAAAAGTACAAGACAAATAACCACAATACCAAATAAACTGAGCTTATTTATCATGTAGTTTTGTGATAAAAATAATTAAAATGAGTTAATTTCGAAGCCAAAATAAGTGAATGGAGATACTCAATCCGGAATTGCATACAAATGAATACCTGGAAAAGTTAAAAAATAGATTTGATAACGCTCCATCCTTCAGACATATATGCATTGATAATTTTCTTCTCCCCCCGTTTGCGGATGAGCTGTTTCAACAGTTTCCTTCTATTCACGAAATGAAGAAGCGTTATCACGGCATTAATGAAAAGAAGTCAGAAGAATCGGATTTTAGCAGGCTTCACAGCAGTTTCCGTACTTTGAGGGCTAACCTGAGTAGTAAGTCATTCATATCGTGGCTGGGGAAATTAACCGGAATTGACAATTTAACTATACCCGCAGATTTTAGGGGAGCGGGCGTTTATCAAGGGGGAAATGGCTCCTTTCTTGATACCCACATTGATTTCAGTATTCATCCTACATTAAATCTTCAACGTCGTATTAACGTATTGCTTTTTTTCAATAAAAACTGGCAGGAGAACTGGGGTGGTTATCTTGAATTCTGGAACGAAACGGTTACTGAATGTGTAGGGAGGTTTTCACCCATCTTTAATCGCTGTGTAATATTTGAATGCAGTGATATTTCTTATCATGGTTATGACAGGATTACAGCGCCAAAAGATGTTTTCCGGAAATCATTTTATCTTTATTGTTATACGCCAGTAACCGACCATATAAAATACCATGATACGGTTTTCAAGTTAAAACCGGGAGTTAACCCGGCAAAAAAAATAAAAACAGCCTTTAAAGAAAAAATAAAACGTTCAGTAAAAAACAGCCTCCGCCAACTAGGCCTTCAAAAATTGCTCGATAACCTGGAAAAATAACATAGCTTCGGTCCATTCCCGCGGAAGTAGCCACATCATATTTTATTACTGCTCCAAACATTGCAGACAAGCAAACAATCTGGGTGATTTTTAACGCTGATATTTAAATATTTCATTTTATCATCGCATCAGGTACATTTTACCATAACCGCGTGTAAAAAATTTATCAGTGGTATCTCCGTTATCCGTAAATTTTTCCATTTTTTTCCCATTCAGGGTAGTCACAAAGCGATAAAGGTAAACACCATTTGCCAGGCGTTGTCCAAACATGTCCGTTCCATCCCATTTATAATCAGTAATGTTTCGTCCAATATGCAAAACGCCTAATTCCTGTTTGGTTACTTCCTTCACTACCTTTCCAGTAACAGTAAGTATTTGAATTTTCATGTTGTCCGGTATTTCACTGCCAGTAATGGTGAACACAAACGCCGTAGACGTAGTAAATGGATTAGGATAGTTGAGCAGGTTACTCACCATTGGTTTGCTGATAACCCTGAATGTTATGTTATATTGTGTAGTGCCTGCTGTATTTCCACTTGCATCTTTTCCTTTTACTATTAATTGATATTCGTCGCCGTCTTCGTGAATTTGATTAGCAAACTGCGGCGTAAAATCAATTGTAGCGGTATTGTCAGATGCGCTGGCAGCGGGCGTAAAGCGCAGGGTGTCGGTATTGAATTTGTATGTTCTGATCGTATTATCAGGAAATTTAACCTGCAAACTTAGTACGGACGTATCATTCAATAACAGAAATTTGGCTTCGTCTTTCAGCTTGATCTGAATATGCGGCTTTGACGACACAATATCCCGGTTAAGTATGTGCACATTATCAAACGTCACGTCAAGCAATGGATTTGTCTTATCAGCACGGACGTAAAAATTACGGTAAACAAAGTTATTGAAATGAACTTGTTCAGGCTGATCATTGTCTGGATTGAATTCTATATAAATCGTATTTGCGCCGGGATAGCCCCTCGTATCAATCTCATAATTTATTTGTATCGAATCTGCCGTTATTAAAGGCCTTTGTTTAAGAATTTGAATATTGTGTACCACATTATGTTGATCGAGAATATACATCTTGATTTTCAGGCTATCGAATCCGTATGGGCTTATATTTTTGAAGGCAACACCGAAATTGAACTTTTCACCTATATCAAGCGTATCAGCCGGTTTAGTTACATCTTTTGATTTAAAATAAACATTGGGTATTACCGCGCCTTCTGCTACAGGATCATAGTCAATACGCCAATATTTTAATTGATATGGTGTGATTGTAACCGAATCAGAATTGCGCATTTTCAATTTCATTCCGGGGTATTGTAAAGCGCTAACTCCAGACAGATCAAAATCCTGTTGGTTTTTATTAAGTATATAAAGCGGCGTTTCTGTTCCTCCAGGTGTAATACCAATGATTTGCACCGTTGGATTGTCTGCCGAATTCGGTTCGAGACTGGTGCCCCTCCAATGGGCCTGCGACCATCTTTTTGCCGGTCCAAATACAGGGGAGGTAATATAGCCCAGCGAGTCTGGAGTCAAACAGTCAACATTCAGTATAAGCCTGTCGTAAATACCTTCAGTCATTCCATACTTTGGAATAAAGGATTGATCGTTCTTTTTATATACAAACGAGAATGCTCTGGGTCTGTAAAACGAATCCAGTGTTGTAAAGCCCGCATTTATTAAGCGATGATAGAGCGAGTTGCCTGAACCAAATAAAGTAGTATCAGCCTGCCAGTCGCTTGCGTAGGTATTTCCAGACTGGTAGCTAGCGGCGATGCTGCGCACTACCACATAGGCGCCTGCCGGAATACTGTCCATAAAATCCATCATATGTTTTCTGGAAGTCGCGTCCAGGAACGAAAATTCAATATTATAATTACGTGTCTTTACACAGTTTGCCGACGCACTTCCGCTGAGATACAGATTATTGCCATTATCATCCACATTTTTCCATGGCTTAAATGTTATTGGATCAAAAACATTAAAGATCAGTGAAAATCCAAGACATGAACTTTGTATGATACTATTCCCATTTACAGCTACCGAAAAATCAATGTCCTGCCTTCCGGCAGTAGGGTATTCTGAATTAAGAATAAATAAATTGTTTATTATTGTTCCAAACTTCCATTTGCGATCCTGGCCCAGCGAAATTCGTTGCGTGTCAGACTTTAAATGCTGGTAATAATGAGATTGATTAAACCCTTCGGTCCCTCCCGCCAGAAAAATAAAAGATGATGTATTCCAATGATATTCTCCGCCACTACCAGGAATCAGTGACGTACGCCAATAATAAACAGTGCTATCCTGAAGGGTTATTCCGGGATCAAATTCAACCACTCCCCCTGCAGAAGATACAGTTTTAGTAACCTTAAATGCGGAACTGAAAAGTTCTGTTGTATCAAGCTCCATAACATACTGCTTAAGCGAGCTCAGGGGGTTAGCAGTAGATGCATATAGTTTTATAGACGACCGGTTCACAATTGAGAAATTATATGGCAGAACAGGTCTTATTTCATCTTCATAAATATAAAATTCCTTCGTAACAGTATTGTTGGTTTCACTTATCTCGGCAACCGAATCATCTGCATCTACCTTAATAATAAGTTTGTTTAAACCTTTGTCCCTGCTGGCCACAATGGGCACATTCAAAACCAGCGAATCTTTATACCGAATGCCAGGTATCTTTTTACGCCGTAAGGTGATGATACTGTTGTCAGGATATTGGCGTTTAACGTCAACCATGATCGAATCGTTGACTGCCTTTCCCAAATTATACAATTTAATATTGGCTGTAAATTGATTTTCTGCAACCGAAATAAATTGGGGGTTAATAACCACCTGAGGTTCTTCTATATCATAGTCGGGCAGCGACTGCACATTAAGTTTCATGGCAGGATCGCCGTGCAATGTCATTTCTTCAGCAGTCAAACGGGCGTAAAAATCTCCATACCCCGAAATTTGAAGCATTCGCTTTGCCGCATCCTCATTAATTTTACCTACCGGCGCACCATAATCATCTTTACTCATCAAGCCATACATGCTATTGATGAATATATTGAGATAGTTAACAATTCCAAAATGAGTTGAAGCAAGAAACCCTATACTTCCACGTTGCTTGGCAAGTGTAAATTTTTCAGATAAAGTCTGGCTAAAACTGAACCGCTGGTTATCAAATACAAAAAAATCGCCTGCATTGCATCCATTCACTGAGAAAAATGCATATTTGCCGGCATTATTATAATTTTGCGGATTATCGATATTAAAACCTAAAACGGTAGAAGAAGAATGACCAAAATAGGTAAAAAGACTAAGTCCGTCCTCAAATGTCTTTGTTATCAGATCGCTTGACGCCTGCTCTATTTCTGCACTGGTACTTTTACAAAAAGTAATAACATTGGCTCCTACAAGAGTGTCAGCAATTATCTGACGGTAATTGTCCATATAGTTACACAATACCGATCCAAGATATACTTCACTTGCGCCTGTCACCTGCAATATATTTTTCATCCACCCCCGGTCCGCAATAGTATTTGCATTTGTTTTCTGTGCACCCTCGTACTCCTTCATCTTTTCAAGATAGTTAACTACTTCATCTCCTGTTACAACAGATAACCGGCCTATAGGCGTGAGGGGCACAGGACTGGCACCATCATCGGATGCAAGTAAATTATCCGATGCCGGCCACCCAAAGGTGGGAACAATGTTTAATTTATCAGCAAACGGATCCGACTGGTTATAACGGTATGCATTATACGCAACCCCATGCCCAATGAGCAGGGCAAATTGCGGCGCTGAAGAAAACTTTGCCCGCGCAAACCTGAGAAAATTCTTTATGGAAAGGGGATGTTTTTTTATTCCGAATGCAAACTGATCAACCAATTCATCAATTTCAACCACTTTAGCATTATAGCCGCCTCCTGTTACTGAATTACGATAGTTTTTATACTGATCAACGGGGTTAGAGCCATCGCTTGCATGGTAAAGCAAAGGGTCAGAAATAATCAGGTAATTCGCCTGGTTGGCAACATTGTTGAAATTAGTAAAAGTCTTCGCTGTAAAATCCGCGGGGTTCACAACCAGATAGTTGGCAGATTCTTCATTTACAAGAATCAGGTTTCTTGTTGCCGCCCCGGGTGTTATCGCAAATTTTACGGTACCAGGCGTGGAGATATCTCCGGTATACTTCTGGTGATAGGTAAGATCATATAATACAGGCGGCGTAGCACCGTAGTTAAAATTGGTAATCTGTAAAAAATAACCGGTGTTGGTAGCAGGTAATGTAAAATTAAAATTTGCAGTCCCGCCAAAATTAAACTGGCGGGGATAGGTCAATTCATAAAACGAAACAACCATCCTGTCGTTGGCAACCACCGGAATAACAGTAGATGAATTGGTAAAACTGATATCTGCCGTACCCGTTGTTAACAGCGACACTGGCAGAGTTGCCGTGCCCACAACATCATTAAAATAGTCGCAGACAGTATCTTTAACAATTGTGTTATTAATCTTAACCTGTACATTTCTCGTGTTCAACGCATTACCGGATGCACCAAATTTAATCGAAGCCGCCGGACCAGCGAGGTACGGATAAAGCGGAGTTTGCTGGTCTGTTTTTGGCGAGGCGGGGTAAATATCACGTGTGCTCCAGTATTCACCTTTATCGTAAGAGGAAGAATACACATATTCACCAATTACTGCCGCAAAACCCGAATTGATTTGTTCGTTGAAATACCTTCCGGCAGTATACATGAAATAAGGCTCAGGCGACAATACATTTGCCGCAACATTGTTCGGTACATCGGCAAAACGCTGGTTAACAGAAACAGCATCTGCTGTTAAAAAATAAACGGCGGTATCTGTTTGTAAGCTTATTTTATCTGAATGCTGGTATAATGGGTCGCGGTAAAGTGGTCTATCCGGTTTTCCATCGTTTGCCTGTGCCCAGAATTCAATAAATCCATTGGCTGGTAATGCGCCTGTTGGCGATGATGTGTAGAGCGTAACTTCCTGGCCGTTCCTCCACAGTTTAAACTGCTCAGCCGGCACGCCACCTAATCCGTTAGCCGCCAGGGTTGCCTGCGGAATGCGAAGCAAGCCGGTGCGGCTTATTTTAAACTTATAATAGGTTTTTGAAAAGTCAATCCATTCATTATTGAACAATTGCGTATAGCCATGCAGGCCATACAACAACAGTACAAGGGTAAACAATTTCTTCATAGTATAAAATTTCCCGGTTTCTTAATAATACGGATCACTTTTTGGGTTTCTTTTTTAAATCCAGTTTCAGTGAAAATATATGGGTGTATAGTGGGTTCGACTGGTTGGCGAGGTTAGTAAATGCATAATCTATTTGCACATTGGCAATTCGGAAACCTGCGCCAATACTGGGTTGGTATATCCAGACTTTATGCGTATTGCTGGAATCCATTTCATCGGTTATTTTCTGAAAATTGCAAATGCCGCCCCGGACAAAGAATACATTTTTTACAGAAACTTCCAGCCCAAGTTTGGGATCGACGCTCACGGCATTGGAAGCAATAACCGTATTTCTTTTTCCATCAAAAGTGAAATCAACATTTGCTTCTGCCAGGAGGTTTACAGAATTATTAATTTTGAAATTGTATGCCCCGCCTGCAATTAACTTCGGCGCCGTTAATTCAGTAGATTTTACGGGTATATCATTTTTAGTGCGGTAGAATACTTCGGCTACATCTTCCGGTATACTGAAAGACCAGGCATTGAATGTAGTAGTGACATCTCTTGCCATCACACCCAGCTTCCAGTTCCTTCCTGTATATTGAATGCCTGCATCAAATCCAAAGCCCCATGCGGTTGCGTATACAGCCGTACGGTGAATAATTTTTGTGTTGATGCCAAAGCTCAACTGATTGTTGCCTTTTGTTTTTATTTTTTGTGCGAGTGAAAAAATGAAAGCATAATCCTGGGCAGAAAATGAAGTGACCTTATCAAAGTCGACAGAACCATCAGGGGCCACCAAAAAAACAGTGTTTGGAATATCGTCTACTGCGAACCGCACCACCGAAATACCAATGGTTCTTTTGCCATTTTTGGTGGGCACTGCCAATGTACCAAAATCATATTTGCCAATACCAGCAAAATATTCAGCATGCATCAAAGCAACCTGCGGCTGTTCTTTAACATTTACCAGGCCAGCAGGATTCCAGTAACCTGCGGTAGCATCATCAACTGTTGCTACCTGGGCGCTGCCCATCGACAAACCCCTGGCACCTGCGCCGATATTCAGGAACTCGTTGGAATATTTACGAAACTGCGCCGATGCAGCTTCAGTACAAAAAAGGGATACAGCAATCAACAGGGGTTTAATGTTCTTCATTAAAACGATTTTCTGAATAAGCAATTAACAAGACTTGTTTTCACGATTATTGGCTGCATTATGCAAGTCAGAGTAATTGCCCGGATTGATAATTATATACGGGAAACGATTACTCTATGTTGGGTAACGGCGGAGAGGCCATTTTATTGCACTTTTACGCGTATATGTGTATTAAGAATCAACTACTTTTGCGCAAAATAGCTGATTAACATGAATCTCATAGCAGAATTGCGCTGGAGGGGTATGATTCAGGACATTATGCCCGGAACAGAAGAACAACTGCAAAAAGAAATGACCTGCGCCTATATTGGTTTTGACCCAACTGCAGACAGTCTTCATATAGGCAGTCTGGTGCCCATCCTTTTATTGGTTCACTTACAAAAAGCGGGGCACAAACCCATCGCTTTGGTGGGCGGTGCTACCGGCATGGTAGGCGACCCTTCGGGCAAGAGTGAAGAAAGAAACCTGCTCAGTGAAGAACTGCTGCGCCATAACCAGGAAGGCGTAAAAAAACAGTTAATACAATACCTTGATTTTGACCCGGCAAAACCTAACCGGGCCGAAATGGTGAACAATTACGATTGGTTCAGGGAACTCAGTTTTCTGGAGTTTATCCGGGATGTGGGTAAACATATTACGGTTAATTATATGATGTCGAAAGATAGCGTAAAAAAAAGACTGGGGTCTGACACAGGTATGAGTTTTACTGAATTCACTTACCAACTGGTACAGGGATATGATTTCTATTGGTTATACCAGCACAAAAACGCGAAGCTGCAGATGGGCGGCAGCGACCAGTGGGGCAATATAGTTACCGGTACCGAGCTGATAAGAAGAAAAGCGGGGGGCGAAGCGTTTGCGTTCACCTGTCCCCTCATTACAAAAGCTGATGGTGGAAAATTTGGTAAAACAGAAAAGGGAAATATCTGGCTAGACGCTGCTAAAACAACACCTTATCAGTTCTATCAGTTTTGGCTAAATGCTGCCGATACCGATGCAGAAAAATGGATCAAAATTTTTACTTTTTTATCAAGGGAAGAAGTGGATTCACTACTGGAACGGCATGCAAAAAATGCGGCCGCAAGGGAATTGCAAAAAGCACTGGCCAAAGAAGTAACCTGTTTTGTTCATGGCGAAACCGAATACCTGAAAGCTATTGAAACAACGGAGAAATTATTTACCAATCAAACAGCACCTGCAGAAAGCCTGAGTCCGGATGATTTGGAAAACATGGAAGGTGTTACCAGGATTGATTTTGCGGCAGCAAAAATAAATACAGGTATTGATATTGTAAGCTTCCTGGCGGAAACCGGCATTTTTAACAGCAAAGGCGATGCAAGAAAAATGCTGCAGTCGGGCGGTGTCAGCATCAACCGGAATAAAATTGATGCTGTTTCTTTTGTGATTGATACTGCTTTACTGTTGCATCGTCAATACCTGCTGGTACAGAAAGGAAAGAAGAATTATTACCTCGTCACTATAAAATAATCACTATCACTCCTGAAATAAAAATTTAAATAATAGCCACAGATTCGCAGATTGATTCAGATAATCTGCGAATCTGCGGCCAATTGTTCGAATAAAAAAAGCCGTTCCTCTTCAGGAACGGCTTTTGTAGAATACAAAACTATTTATTTTGCTTCATCAGGTGCAGTTGCTTCACCGGTATCGCCACTTTCCATCTTCTTCTTCAATTCTGCCAGCACACCCAAATCGCCCAAAGTAGTTTTTTCAACCTTGCTCTGAATGTTCTTTACAGCCTTCTTCGTTTGATCTGCTTCTACCCTTGCTTCCTTTCTTTCGGCATTTTTCTCATCCGCTTTCACCTGTTCCCAGATGCGCGTATGCGATAAAACGATCCGCTTTTCATTGCGATCAAATTCAATCACCAGGAACTGCGCAGTTTCATCGGCCTGCACCTGCTTACCATCTTCCTTATTCAGGTGACGATTGGGCGCAAAGCCTTCGAGTCCGTAAGGTAATTGTACCAACGCACCTTTATCGTCTTTGCGTATTACCAATCCTTCATGAACGGTACCTACAGCAAAAGTATCCTGCAGTGCATTCCAGGGATCTTCTTCCAGTTGTTTATGGCCCAACTGCAATTTGCGGTTGTCTTTATCGATACCCAGAATTTTCACATCAATACGCTCACCTACTTTGGTGTATTCGCTCGGATGATTGAAACGTTTCAGCCAGCTCAGGTCGCTGATATGAATCATACCACCAATACCGGTTGCCAGTTCAACAAAAACACCGTACGGCGTAATGTTTTTAACCAGGCCGCTGTGACGGCTGCCTTCGGGGAAGCTGGTTTCAATGGTGCTCCATGGGTCTTCGCTCAATTGCTTGATGGAAAGACTCATCTTACGCGCATCTTTATCCAGGGTTACCACCTTGGCTTTGTGAATATCACCGAGTTTGAAGAATTCCTTCGCATTAACAGGTGTATTGGCCCAGGTAATTTCACTCACGTGCACCAAACCTTCTACGCCGGGTTGTATTTCAAGAAATGCACCGTAATCTTCAATGTTCACCACTTTACCTTCTACTACTTCACCTTCTTTTACATTGGCAGGAAGTATATCCCACGGATGCGGTGTCAATTGTTTCAGACCAAGGCTGATACGTTTCTTCTCATCATCAAAATCAAGCACCACCACTTTCAGTTTCTGGTCAAGTTTCAGCACTTCAGTCGGGTGAGAAATACGACCCCATGAAATATCAGTAATGTATAACAAACCGTCTAAGCCGCCCAGATCCATAAATGCACCGAAGTCGGTAATGTTCTTGATAGTACCTTCCAGCACCTGACCTTTTTCCAGTTTGCTCATAATCTCTGCACGCTGTGCTTCAATATCGCTTTCAATAAGTGCCTTATGAGATACCACGGCGTTTTTAATAGTCTCGTTAACTTTCACTACTTTAAACTCCATTGTTTTTCCAACAAACTGGTCGTAGTCAGTTACCGGTTTAACGTCGATCTGAGAACCTGGTAAGAATGTTTCCATACCAAATACATCTACAATCAACCCGCCCTTTGTCTTGCTGGTAACGGTACCGGTAATAACTTCTCCGGTCTTGTGTACTTCCACAATACGTTCCCATGCACGGGTGGTGCGGGCCTGTTTGCGGCTCAGGTTCAGGTTACCTTCCCTGTCTTCTTTTTCCACTACCATTACTTCCACTTCATCACCCACTTTCAGGTTGGGTAAATCGCGGAATTCATTCAGTGAAATCAATCCATCACTTTTAAAACCGATGTTCAGTACAACATCTGTTTTTGTCATACCCACTACAGACCCTTTAATCAAAGTTCCGTCGGTAATCTGTATGAAAGTATCATCATACACTTTGCTGTACTTCTCATTCTCTTCTTTGCTGTACGCAGATACATTGCGTTTATCAATGCTCCAGTCAAAATCATCATGGGCCGTAGCAATAACCGGCTCACGGGCAGGTGCAGTTGTTGTCGCTGTAACCTCTGCAGTATCTGCAGATGATTCCTGTGCATCAGCGTTTAGTTGTTTAACAATAAAATTTAGAAACATGGTAAAACCCCGATGGTTTTATTTCGGGGTTGCAAAGATACAATAAAATGATATTTGGACGGAGGTTTTAAGAGGCTTTTTTGGATGCCGGCCTTAGCTCTTCGGGCATCAGTCTTGCGTCGCAATCCGTTCACCGGCATATCTTTACGGAACCCTGGCCATTGCGGCGGCAATGTTTTTTCCAGCTATCCAACCACTTGTCCAGGCATGCTGAAAATTAAAGCCGCCCGTAACGCCGTCTACGTCCAGGATTTCCCCGGCAAAGAACAGGCCCGGCATGCGTTTGCTCATCATTGTATTTGGATCTACTTCATTTAATTTAATACCCCCGGCCGTAACAAATTCTTCTTTGAATGTTGTTTTTCCTTTTACCGTGCATTCCTGCGCGCAAATCATCTTTACCAGTTTATGTTGCAGGGCAGCGGGCAGATCCGCCCAACGGGTTTGTTCTTTTATACCCTGTTGCAATAGAAAATATTCCCATAAGCGGGCGGGCAACCCTAACGGATTTTTATTCATTATTTTTTGCCCTGCCATTTCAAACCGCAATACATCTAATTTTTCTTTCAGGGTTTGCTCATTGTACATGGGCAACCAGTTGATGACGGCTGTAAATTCATAACCATTCAAGGCAAAATCCCGCGCACCCCAGGCACTTAATTTTAAAATGGCAGGGCCGCTCAATCCCCAATGCGTAATCAGGAGAGGGCCCTCAATTTCTAATTTGCTGCCTGCAATTTTTACTTTTGCGTTCGGCACACTGATACCCATCAGTTCTGTAATGGTATTGCCAGGCATATTAAAAGTGAACAATGAAGGCACCGGGTCTTCAACGGCATGGCCAGTTTCTTTTAGCCAATCAAACATAGATGCTTTTGGATAACCTCCGCAGGCGATGCAAAGGTAGTCGGTAGTCATTAGTCTGTAGTCTTTAGCCCCTCCTACACAAAGTTCCAGAACAAATTTATTACCATGCTGACTATTGGCATTGTTGTGAACACTCGTCACGGCCTTCTCGCTACTCACGATTGACATCTCAGGTTTCACGCCTTTGACTTCCGTGCCCATCTGCACATTAATGTGATACCTTTCGGCCTCGCGTAATAAACAATCAATAATAGTCTGCGATGAATTGCTAACCGGAAACATACGGCCGTCTGGTTCTGCTTTTAGTTTCACGCCCCGTTCTTCAAACCAATGAATAGTATCTATTGTAAAGAATTGGTGAAATGCTTTTTTTACAAAATTGGCGCCGCGCGGATATTTCTTTATCATATCCGGTATTTCAAAACAGGCATGGGTTACATTGCAGCGGCCGCCCCCACTTACCCTAACCTTACTT
>Ga0207677_10001073_pt1 | contig 14907 bp, 13 predicted proteins | sample KBSMisM42_FD_184311 | JGI IMG/M metagenome (GOLD analysis project Ga0207677, IMG submission 184311) | Miscanthus rhizosphere microbial communities from Kellogg Biological Station, Michigan, USA - KBS Miscanthus M4-2 (SPAdes) (version 2) | ecosystem: Host-associated > Plants > Roots >...
TTCCCCGACAACGCGGTCGAGTACTTCGTCTCCTACTACGACTACTACCAGCCCGAGGCCTACGTCCCCGCCCAGGACCTCTACATCGAGAAGGACTCCTCGATCAACGACGAGATCGACCGCCTGCGCCACGCGGCGACGGCGGCGCTCTTCGCGCGCCGCGACGTGATCATCGTCGCCTCGGTCTCCTGCATCTACGGGATCGGCTCGCCCCAGGTCTACAACGAAAAGATGCAGCTCTTCAAGGTCGGCGAGGAGATCGATCGTGACGAGGTGCTGCGCAAGCTGATCAAGATGCAGTACCAGCGCAACGACACGGCGCTCGGCCGCGGCGCCTTCCGGGTGCGCGGCGAGGTCCTCGAGATCATGCCCTCCTACGCCGAGTCGGCCTACCGGATCGCGCTCTTCGGCGACGAGATCGAGGGCATCCAGCACTTCGACCCGCTGAGCGGCGAGGTGCTCGACACGATCGACCACGTCTCGGTCTGGCCCGCCTCGCACTACGTGACCAAGGACGAGACGCTGGAGCGGGCGGTCGAGGAAATCCGCGCCGAGCTGAACGCCCGCACCGCCGAGCTCGAGGGCGAGGGCAAGCAGCTCGAGGCGCACCGGCTGCGCCAGCGCACCGCCTACGACATCGAGATGCTGAAAGAGATCGGCTTCACCTCCGGGATCGAGAACTACTCGCGCATCCTCGACGGGCGCCCGCCGGGCAGCCCGCCCCACACCCTGATCGACTACTTCCCCGACGACTTCGTCGTCTTCGTCGACGAGTCCCATCAGACGATTCCCCAGATCGGCGGGATGTACGAGGGGGACAGATCGCGGAAGCAGACTCTGGTCGACTACGGCTTCCGCTTGCCCTCGGCGATCGACAACCGGCCGCTCAAGTTCGACGAGTTCCTCGAACGGGTGCCGCGGCTGGTGATGGTCTCGGCGACGCCGGGGCCGTTCGAGCGGGCCGAGTCCTCGCGTGTCGTCGAGCAGATCGTACGCCCGACCGGGATCGTCGACCCCGAGATCGAGCTGCGGGCGACGCGCAACCAGATCGACGACCTGATGAACGAGGTCAAGCTCGTCGCCGAGAAGGGCGACCGCACCCTGGTCACGACGCTGACCAAGAAGATGGCCGAGGACCTCACCGAGTACCTGCTCGAGTACGGCGTGCGGGTGCGCTACCTGCACTCCGAAATCGACACCCTGGAGCGGATCCAGATCGTCCGCGACCTGCGGCTCGGCGAGTTCGACGTGCTGGTCGGCGTCAACCTGCTGCGCGAGGGCCTCGACCTGCCCGAGGTCTCGCTGGTCGCGATCCTCGACGCCGACAAGGAGGGCTTCCTGCGCGGCGAGACCAGCCTCGTGCAGACGATCGGGCGGGCGGCCCGCAACGTCGACGGACGGGTGCTGATGTACGCCGACAAGGAGACCGAGGCGATGCGGGCGGCGATGCGCGAGACCGACCGCCGCCGCGCGATCCAGCTCGCCTACAACGAGGAGCACGGGATCACGCCGGAGACGGTGCGCAAGGGCATCTCGGAGATGAGCGAGTTCCTGGCGATGGAGGACCGGGCGCCGCGCAAGCGTCGCGGCAAGCGCGCGGCGGAGTTCGCCGACCCGGCCGAGCTGGAGCGCACGATCGTCTCGCTCGAGGAGGAGATGCTGGCGGCCGCGGACGACCTTCGCTTCGAGGAGGCGGCGCGCCTGCGCGACGAGCTGCGCGAGCTGCGCCGCGACCTGGATGGGATGCGGGCCGGGGCGTGACGATCTGCGAGGAGATCGCGGACTGGGCGGTCGGTCTGCGGGCCGACGACCTGCCGGCGAGCGTGCGTGAGCGGGCCGGGTTGCAGGCTCGCTGCATCGAAGCGGCGCGCGTGGCCGGGGCGGCGCCGGCGGCGCCGTTCGCGGCGGCGGCCCCGGATGGGCCGATCGGCGAGATCTACCGCTCCGCCGTCGCCTCGATCGCCCATGACTGGGACGACTACCTCTTCATGGGGCACACCGGGCACTCGGCCGTTCCGGCCGCGGCCGCCTTCGCCACGGACCCTGAGCGCGAGCTTCTCGCTCGGGTCGCCGCCAACGAGGTCGCCGGCAGGCTCGGGGCCGCCCTCTTCCTCGGGCCGCACAACGGCCAGTTCTGGGCCTCGATCCACTGCGCGTCCGCGGCGGTTGCCTCTGCCGTCGGCCTCGGTCTCGACGCGGAGCGCACCGCGCAGGCGTTGGCGATCGCTCTCTATCAGCCGCCGTACGGGATGTGGCCGGGATTCATGGGTCCACAGAGCAAGCTGCTGACCGCGGCAGAGCCCGCCGCGATGGGGGCGCGGGCGGCGTTGCTTGCCGCCGAGGGCGTGACCGGCGCCCTCGACGTGATCGAGCACCCGCGCGGCGTCCTCACCGGCCTCTCCTTCGCGCCGCGGCCGGCGATGTTCGGCGGCCTCGGCCGCGTCTGGTTGACCGACACGCTCGCCTACAAGCGCCTGCCCGGCTGCGCCTACCTGCAGTCGGTCGCCGAGGCGGCGCTGGCGGCAGACATCGAGGCGGACGCCGTTGCCAGCGCCGAGATCGAGGCCGGCTGGCTCGCCTGCGAGATGGAGGAGCTGGGCAGAGGCCCGGACCTGACTCCGATCCGGGTCAACTTCTCGGCGACGCTGACGGTGGCCGTCGCCCTGATCGCCGGTCGGCTGACGCCGGCCGAGCTCGGTCCGGGGTGGCTCTCCGAATACGAGGCAGAGGTCCGGGCTCTCGCTGCAGGATCGAGCTGCGACACGACCCTTCGGCGACTGCCGCGACGCTGCGCGGCAGTCTCGACGCCGGCACCTCGCCCGATCTCGGTTTCGGCGACCTGCTGCGCATCCGCCGCCGGCTCGGCGACGCCAACATGCGCGACGCGAACCCCGCGCCGGCGGTGCTGGGCGCGCTCCGCGCCGACCCCGCTCTGCGCCGTCACGTCGGCCGCTCGCTGCGCGAGCGCCGGCGTGGCCGCGACCGCCACGCCGGCATCGAAGGCCTTGACACAGCCGCGCTGCGGATGACCTTCCCCAGCCGCATTCGCTTTCGCCTGTGCGACGGCTCGGCCCGGGTCGTCGAGGGAACCGAGCCCGGCTCCTGCGGTCGCCCGCTGGCCGAGCAGCGCGCCGTCGTCGAGGAGCGGTTGGCGGTCGCCGGGCTGGCGCCGGCGACCGCCGCTCCGCTGGGCTGATCTCTATGCGCAGCCCCTTGCGCTTGGCCTCCTCTCCCTATGCAAGGACCTTTGCCGCCTTGGCGCTGTCGGCGTAGAACTCGCCCCGGGCGATTTTCCCGTCGGCGAACTTGATCAGGTGGGCAAACGGCGCCTCGAAGCTGTCGCCGTTGTGGCTGGCCCGCTGAATCCCGCGCACGACCACCCACTCGCCCGCGTCGATGAACTCCTGCGGCTCGACGCTGAATGACGACCAATAGTTTGGGATCTGGGCGAAGTTCCCGATGATCTCGTCACGGCCATGGGTTTCTCCTCCAAGCGGCAGCTCGTCGGAGGTGAGCCAGGTGCCGTCCTCGGCCATCATCTCCTTCAGCGCTGCCAGATCTCCGTTGCCGAAGGCCTCGTAGGCGGACCGGGCTGTGTCGATATTCGACATCGTTCCTCCTTGGTCGGAGTGGCTGGGCCCTGCCTTCCCCTCAAGCTAGACCCAGGCGACGCCGAGCGCAAGGCGCCTTAATAACCTCCGGGCATGGCGATCGACGTAACCGAAACGAGCTTCGAGCAGGAAGTCGTCGAGCGCTCGCGCGCCGTTCCCGTCGTGGTCGACTTCTGGGCCGAGTGGTGCGGGCCCTGCCGGACGCTCACCCCGGCGCTGGAGGCGGCAGAGTCGGCCCGTGCCGGCAAGGTCGCCCTCGCCAAGGTCGACGTCGACGCCAACCAGGCGCTGGCGGCCCGCTTCGGCGTGCAGGGCATCCCCGCCGTGAAGGCGTTCCGCGATGGCGCGGTCGTCGACGAGTTCGTTGGCGCGGTGCCCAGGGCGCGGGTGGAGACCTTCTTCGACCGCCTGGTGCCCTCGCGCGCCGACGAGCTCCTCGCCGCCGGGGACGAGCTCTCCCTGCGCGAGGCGGCCGAACTGGAGCCGCGGCGCGCCGACGTCGCCGTGGCGCTCGCCCGGGCGCGGCTGGAGCGGGGGGCGGATGACGAGGCACTTGAAGCCGTGGCGGGCCATGAGGGCGACTTCGGCGCCGAGGGCATCGCCGCGCGCATCGGGTTGACCAAGGCCGGCGTTGGCATCGAGGCCTTCGCGGCTCTCGACCGCGGCGAGCGCGAGGCGGCTCTCGACGACCTGCTTGCCGCTCTGGAGGAGGCCTCTCCGTCTCCCACCAGGGAGGAGGGAGACGAGCTCCGCGAGCAGCTCCGTCGCGCCATCGTCGGCATCCTCAGCGAACTCCCCCCGCATGATCCGCCCGCCCGCGAGTACCGCCGCCGCCTGGCCACCGCCCTCTACTGACCGCTGAGTTCGTCTTTCGTTCCGGATAGCGGAACAAAGGACGAAGTCACCGATTGAGGTCGGCCGCACGCTGGGTGAGCAGACGGTGGAGCCGTTGCATTGCTGCCGTGGGTTCCCGATCCATGCGCACGCCGGTCATTCGGGTCATCTCGATGCCGGCCAGCTTCAGGGTCTCCTGGCGGAGGCGGTCCTCCTCGAAGGCGGACGGCGACCCGTGGTAGTCGTAGGTGTCGAGTTCGACCGCGAAACGCACGCTCGGCCAGTAGGCGTCAAGCTCGTGGCCCTCTACGTAGACGTTCATGGAGGGCCGCGGTAGACGGGCGCGCCGTACGAGCTCGAGGAACTGGCGCTCCAGTCCCGAGCGCGTGAAGGCGGTCGGACGGTGAATTTCCAGGGCCGTCCGCAGCCTGGCGACGCCCCGGAAACCTTTGCTACGCGCGATCAGCTCGTCGACGGCGATCAGGTCGAGCACCCCGAGGCGCCGCGCATTGTCGAGCGCTCGATCAAGGTAGTGGGGATCGACCGCGGCGAAGTCAAGCAGCGTCCTGGGGATTGCCGTGGCCGCGATGCCTTCGTGGGCGGTGCGATCTAGTGCCGTAAGTGCGTCGGCGCTGTGCACTCGGATCTCTTCCCGCGTCCGCCGCGGGCTTGCGGCCGTGACCTCGATCGGCAGGTAGAACCTCTTCGTAAGACCCCACAGCCAGGCCGCCGATCGGTGGCTCAGCAGTGCCCTCTCCCGGCAGCTCAGTACCGCGGCCATGCACCGCCCATGTCGCGAAATCCCCGCGTGCCCGAGCGCATAGGCGCCCTGGTGCACCGGATGCAGCCTGCCGGCGGTGACCTGTCGTGAGATGGCGGCCTTCGAGTACCCGAGTTCGAATAGCTGGGCCGTAGACACGACTCCAAATTGCCGCTTCGCCAGCTCCGCCACCCTTCGGTGACTTCGTGTTTCGTTCCGCATAACGAAACTAAGGGCGAACTCAGCCAGGTTCTCCCCGGGGAACGTGTGTTCGGTTGGCTAGGATGGGGCTGGTGGCCGCTTCGGATCGGATCGTCATCTCGGGTGCGCGGGAGCACAACCTCAAGGACATTGGCCTTGAGCTGCCTCGTGACGCCCTGATCGTGATCACCGGGCTCTCGGGTTCGGGCAAGTCGAGCCTCGCCTTCGACACGATCTACGCCGAGGGCCAGCGCCGCTACGTCGAGTCGCTCTCGGCCTACGCGCGCCAGTTCCTCGGCCTGATGGAGAAGCCCGACGTCGACTCGATCGAGGGGCTCTCGCCGGCGATCTCGATCGACCAGAAGACGACCTCTCGCAACCCGCGCTCCACCGTCGGGACCGTGACCGAGATCCACGACTACCTGCGTCTGCTCTGGGCGCGTATCGGTGTGCCGCACTGCCCCGAGTGCGGGGCCGAGATCACCGGCCAGACACAGGAGCAGATCGTCGACCGGCTGATGACCCTCGCGGACGGGACCAAATTCATGGTCATGGCGCCCGTCGTGCGCGGCCGCAAGGGCGAGTACGGCAAGTTGCTCGACCAGTTCCGGCTCGAGGGCTACTCGCGAGTCCAGGTCGACGGCGAGCTGCGCCGGCTCGACGAGGAGATTGTCCTCGACAAGAAGTTCAAACACGACCTCTCGGTCGTCGTCGATCGCCTCGTGATGAAATCCGACCTGCGGCGGCGCCTCTCCGAGTCGGTCGAGGCGGCGGCGGCCCTCGCCGGCGGCCTGGTCGAAGTCGAGATCGTCGAGGGGGAGACGCTGCTCTTCTCCGAGCAGTTCGCCTGCCTTAACTGCGGCACCTCGATCCCCGAGCTCGAGCCGCGAATCTTCTCCTTCAACTCCCCGCACGGCGCCTGCGAGCGCTGCCACGGGCTCGGTTTCCAGCGCGTGATCGATCCCGAGCTGGTCGTCCCCGACCCGACCCTCTCGCTGGCCGAGGGCGCCCTTCAGCCCTGGAACCGGGGCATCACCGCGTACTGGAAGCGGCTGATCGCCTCGGTCGCGGAAGCCTACGACGTCGACCTCAACAAGCCCTGGTCGAAGCTGAAAAAAACCGAGAAGGAACTCTTCCTCTACGGCACCGGCGGCGAGCGCCATCAGGTCAGCTACACCAACCGCTTTGGTCGCCGCCGTTCCTACAAGGTGCGCTTCGAGGGGATCGTCAACAACCTCGAGCGCCGCTACGAGGAGACCGACTCGGAGTCCAACCGCGAGCGGATCGAGGGCTACATGGCCGAGCAGCCCTGTCCGGACTGCGGCGGCGCGCGTCTGCGTCCCGAGAGCCTCGCGGTCAAGGTCGGCGGGATTAGCATCGCCGAGTTCAGCGAGAAGTCGGCGAGCGCGGCCTCGCTGTGGATCAACGCGCTGGAGCTGAACGAGACCGAGCGGGCGATCGCTCGGCTGATCGTGCGCGAGATCACCGAACGGCTCGCCTTCCTCGAGAACGTCGGCATCGGCTACCTCTCGCTGGGCCGCTCGGCGCGCACGCTCTCCGGCGGCGAGGCGCAGCGCATCCGGCTCGCGACCCAGATCGGCTCCAGCCTGGTCGGCGTGATGTACGTGCTCGACGAGCCCTCGATCGGCCTGCACCAGCGCGACAACGAGAAGCTGATCGCGACCCTCGACCGCCTGCGCGACCTCGGCAACACCGTGATCGTCGTCGAGCACGACGAGGGGACGATGCTCGCCGCCGACCATCTCGTCGACCTCGGCCCGGGCGCTGGCGAGCACGGCGGCCACGTGATCGCCGCCGGCCGGCCGGACGAGGTCGCCAAGGACCCCGCCTCGCTCACCGGCCAGTACCTCTCCGGCGTGCGCCGGATCGAGGTGCCGGACGAGCGGCGCGAGCCGCGCGGCGCGCTGCGCGTGCGCGGCGCCCGCGAACACAACCTCAAGGGGATCGACGTGGCGATCCCGCTCGGCGTCTTCTGCTGCGTGACCGGCGTCTCCGGCTCGGGCAAGTCGACCCTGGTCAACGAGACTCTGCACCACGCGGTCGCCAACCGGCTGCACCAGGCGAAGCTGCGCCCCGGCGCCCACGACGGCGTCGACGGCCTCAGCCAGATCGACAAGATCATCAACATCGACCAGTCGCCGATCGGCCGCACGCCGCGCTCCAACCCGGCCACCTACACCGGCGTCTTTGACCACATCCGCCAGCTCTTCGCCCAGACCCAGGAGGCGCGGGCGCGGGGCTACAAACCGGGCCGCTTCAGCTTCAACGTCAAGGGCGGTCGCTGCGAGGTCTGCCGTGGCGACGGCCAGATCAAGATCGAGATGCACTTCCTGCCCGATGTCTACGTGCCCTGCGAGCAGTGCCACGGCAAGCGCTACAACCGCGAGACGCTGGAGGTCCGCTTCAAGGGCAAGAACGTCGGCGACGTGCTCGAGATGTCGGTCGAGGAGGCGGTCTCCTTCTTCGAGAACGTCCCCAAGATCGCCCGCCGTCTGCGCACGCTGCACGACGTCGGTCTCGACTACATCCGCCTCGGCCAGGCGGCGACGACGCTTTCCGGCGGCGAGGCCCAACGCGTGAAGCTGGCGACCGAGCTCTCCAAGGTCGCCACCGGCAACACGCTCTACATCCTCGACGAGCCGACAACCGGCCTGCATTTCGCCGACGTGCAGCGCCTGCTCGACGTGCTCGGCCGCCTCGTCGACGCCGGCAACACCGTCGTCGTCATCGAGCACAACCTCGACGTGATCAAGACCGCCGACCGCCTGATCGACCTCGGTCCCGAGGGCGGCGAAGCCGGGGGAGAGCTTGTTGCCACCGGCACCCCCGAGCAGGTCGCCGCGGTCGAGGGCTCCTATACCGGTCGCTTCCTCGCCGGGCTGGTCGAGCCGGCGAAGCCAAAGCGGGCAGCGCGCAAGCGCGAAGCGGTCGCGGCCTAGTCACTTTTAGCCCTAAGCGGAAAATTCGTGCGCCGACGGCTGCCGAGCGCTACCTTAAGAGTGGTATTCGCGGCGAGCGGGTATGGCAGGGGCGAAAGGAGCTCCTATGTCCCAATCAGCCCTCAAGCGATTCTCCGCCGCGTCGGTGGGCATGCTCGCGGTTCTCGCCTTCGCGGCCGGCTGCGGCGGAGGTGGCGGCGGTGGACCCAAGATCGCCTATCTACTGCCGGAGAACGAAACGCCGCGCTACGAAGCGCACGACCGTCCCGAATTCGAAGAAAACGTCGAAGACCTCTGCGAAGACTGCGAAATCCTCTACAACAACGCGACCGAGGACGCCTCCAAGCAGCAGAGCCAGGCCGAAGCCGCCCTGACCCAGGGCGCGGAAGTCATGGTCCTGGACCCGGTCGACGCCGCCTCGGCTGCCGCGATAGTCGAAAAGGCCAACGCGCAGAACGTGCCGGTCCTCAGCTACGACCGGCTGATCGAAAACTCCGAAGTCGACTACTACGTCTCCTTCGACAACGTCGAGGTCGGCGAACTGCAAGCGGAAACGCTGGCCAAAAAGCTGAAGGAAGAGGGCAGTCCCAGTGGACCGATCGTGAAGATCAACGGCGACCCCGCCGACAGCAACGCGGCCCTCTTCAAGGAGGGTTCGAATAAAGGGTTCGAAGCCGCCGGAGTCAAAATCGCCAAGGAATACGACACGCCGGAATGGTCGGCGACGAACGCCCAAAACGAGATGCAGCAGGCGATCACCGCGCTCGGCAAGAATGGCTTTGAAGCCGTCTACGGGGCCAATGACGAAATGGCCGCCGGCTCGATCGCGGCGATGAAGTCGGCCGGCATCGACCCCGAAGAAAGGCCGAGCACCGGCCAGGACGCGACCGTCGCCGGCGTGCAGCGCATCATTGCCGGGCAGCAGTTCATGACCGTCTACAAGGCCACCGACCTGCAGACCAAGGTCGCCGCGGAAATCGCCGTCGCGCTCGCCGAAGGGAAAGAATTCCCGCAAAGCAAGATCACCGAAGAAGTCGACAACGGCAAGACCAAGGTGCCGTCGGTCCTGCTCGAACCGGTCGCGGTGACCAAGGAAAACGTCAAGGACACCGTGGTCAAAGACGAATTCATCACCGCCGGCGAACTCTGCACCGGCTCCTACGCGAAGGCGTGCGAAGAACTGGGGATCTCCTAGCTAGATGGCCTCGGGAAACACCCTCCTCGAGCTGCAAGGAGTAAGCAAGCGATTCGGCCCGGTCCAGGCTCTGGACCGGGTCGACTTCACCGTCGGCGAAGGAGAAGTGGTCGGTCTCGTCGGCGACAACGGGGCCGGCAAGTCGACGCTCGTCAAGGCGATTGCCGGCATTCACTCACCCGACGCGGGCAGCATCCGGTTCGGGGGAGAGACGGTGAGGATCGCGCGCCCGCAGGACGCCACCTCGCTCGGCATCGCGACCGTCTATCAGGACCTGGCGCTCTGCGACAACCTCGACGTCGTCGCGAACGTCTTCCTCGGTCAGGAGAAGATCTCGGGTGGACCCGCGCACTACTCACGCCAGCTCGACGAGGCCCAGATGGAGCACCGCGCGAGCGAGCTGCTCTCCAGCCTCGCGGTGACGATTCCCAGTCTGCGCAGCGAGGTCGGCACCCTCTCCGGCGGACAGCGACAGCAGGTCGCGGTGGCGCGCTCGCTGCTCGGTGAGCCTCGGGTGGTCCTGCTGGACGAGCCGACGGCGGCGCTCGGCGTACCTCAGACCAAGCAGGTGCTCGAGCTGATCAGGCGCCTGCGCGAGCGCGGGCTCGGCGTGGTCGTGATCAGCCACAACCTCGCCAACGTCTTCGAGGTCGCCAACCGCATCGTCGTCCTCCGCCTCGGCCGGACGGCCGGCGACTTCGAGGCCGAGCGGACCACCGAGGAGCACGTGGTTGCCGCGATCACGGGAGCCAGAGGGGATGGCGGAGAGGGCGCCGGCCGGCAAGGCGCCGGGGAGGGGGAGAGATGAGCGCTGCCGAAGGGGCGACAGCGGCGGCTGGGACGGAGGAGGACTCCAGCACTCGCTCCCAGGTGGTGCGGCGTTTCGTCCAGGGCGATCTCGCCTCTCTGCGCGTCGTCCTCGGCCTGGTCGTGATCTGGCTGATCTTCCAGAGCCAGAACGATCGCTTCCTCACCGCGGAGAACCTGACCAACCTGATGCTGCAGATCACCGCCGTCGGGCTGATCTCGATCGGAATCGTCTACGTCCTGCTGCTGGGGGAGATCGACCTCTCGGTCGGCGCGGTCAGCGGCCTCGCGGCGGCGGTGATGACCGTCCTCAACGTCAACCACGGATGGAGCCCCTACCTCGCGATCGTCGCCGGGATCCTGGTCGGTGCCGCGATCGGCCTGCTGCAGGGCTCTCTCTTCAGTCGTTTCGCGGTCCCCTCCTTCGTCGTCACCCTGGCTGGTCTGCTCGCTTGGCAAGGGGCGCTGCTACAGGTGCTCGGCTCGACCGGCTCGATCAACATCAACGACCCGAAGATCACCGGCCTGGCCAACACCTTCTACTCGGACGCCGTCGGCTGGGTCATCGCCGCGGCGATCGTCGCCGCCTACGCGGGCGTCGTCCTCGCCGGTCACCGCGGCCGCGTCGCCCACGGCCTGACGGGGGAGGGCCTCGCCCCTCTGGCGGTGCGGATCGTCCTCGTTGCCCTGGTCACGATCGTCGCCGTCGCCATCCTCAACTCCGACCGGGGCGTGCCCCTGGCGCTGCTGATCCTGCTCGCCTTCGTCGTCGGTTTCGAATACGTCGCCAAGCGGACTCGCTTCGGCCGTCACGTCTACGCCGTCGGTGGAAACGCCGAGGCGGCGCGGCGAGCCGGGATCGGGGTGAACAGGATCCGGATCGTCGTTTTCGGCATCGCCGGCACGATGGCGGCGATCGGCGGCATCATGGCGGCCTCGCGCCTGCTCGCCGTCAACCAATCCTCCGGTGGCAGCGAACTGCTGCTGCTGGCGATCGCCGGGCCGGTGATCGCGGGAACGAGCCTCTTCGGTGGACGCGGCGCCGTCTGGACGGCGCTGCTCGGTGCCCTTGTGATCGGCTCGATCTCCAACGGCATGGACCTGCTGGCCCTCTCCTCGGCCGTCAAGTTCATGGTCACGGGCGGCGTCCTCCTCCTAGCCGTGATCGTCGACGCGATCGCTCGCAAAGAGCGCCAGGCCGCGGGGCGCGTCTAGGCAGGGAACAGCAGCGCGGCGCCGATCGCGCCGCCCAGGTCGCCGAGCTCCGCGACGCGAACCTCCGGCGGGCGGTCGTCGACGAAGAGGTGCTTGCCCATCTCCTCCAGCAACGGCTCCATATAGCGATCGCCGAAGCGGACTCCCAGACCGCCGCCGACGATGACCGCCTCGGGGTCGAGCAGGTTGACCGCCGAGGCGACGCCGGTTCCGAGCGCCTCGATCGCAAGGTCGATCAGCTTCCTCGCCAGGGGGTCGCCGTGGTCGACCGCCCGCTCCCAAATGCCACTCGTCAGGCGGTCTTTACCGTGCTTGCGCATCAGCTTGAAGAGGTCGGTCTTGGTCCCCTCCTCGTGCTCGCGCCTGGCCTCGGCCTCCATCGCGGCGCGGCCCGCGTAGGCCTCCATGCAGCCCCGGCGACCGCAGGGACAGCGAGCGCCGCCGCGCTTCACCACCATGTGGCCGATCTCGCCTGCGGCGCCCCGGCCGAGCCAGGGCCGGCCGTTTAGGACGATCCCGCCGCCGACCCCGGTCCCCCACCAGACGCCGAGCACCGAGTCGCGGTCCCTGCCGGCGCCGAGCGCGTACTCCCCTTCCACCGCCACCTGGACGTCGTTGCCGATCCTCACCTCGGCGTCGAGCGCCTTGGCCAGTGTCTCGCCGAGCGGGAAGCTTCCCGCCCAGCCGGGAAGGTTGCGAGCGGCGGAGACGACCCCGGTCTTGCCATCGGCGTCCCCCGGCGAGCCGACGCCGACTCCGACGAGGCCGGCCGGGTCGACTCCGGCTGCCGCAGCGGCCTCGCGCAGCGCGTCCGCCATCGCCCGCGCCACGTCGGCGGGGCGGCCCTCCGTTGGCGTCGGATGGCGCGCTTCGCCGCGTACCGCGCCGCCGGAGTCGACGACAACGGTCTGGATCTTGGTGCCGCCGAGGTCGATGCCGCCGCGCAGGTCCGCCATCTGCGTCAGTCTATGGCGCGGTGCAGAGGGGCTGGCGGATCTGGTGGGCGAAGCGGCGCTGGTACGAGCGCAACAGGCGCCTCGCGCGTCGCTGGCGCCTGGCCCGCCACGCCGCCCGCGACGGCTTCTACCTGCGCCAGCCGGTCGAGGGCGAGGTCCTCGAGGCGCTCGACGAGGGCCGGCTGCGGATCGGGGAAGGGACGCTGCTCGAGCCCGGCTGCTGGCTGACGCTGGCGCCCGAGGCGCGGATCGAGATCGGCGCGGGCTGCTTCCTCAACCGCAACACGATGCTGGCGGCGCTCGAGCGGATCGAGATCGGCGACCACACGATGCTCGCCAACGGCTGCTTCGTCGGCGACTCCGACCACCGCTTCGACGACCCCGAGGTGCCGATCACCCACCAGGGCTTCACCTCCAAGGGGCCGGTGCGGATCGGATCGAACTGCTGGCTCGGGGTCAACGTCGTCGTCACCAGCGGCGTGACGATCGGCGAGCGCTGCGTGATCGGCGCCAACTCGGTGGTGACCGGCGATCTGCCCGACGGCACGATCGCGGCCGGGGCGCCGGCGAAGCCGATCGGAACCGCTCTGTGACGAAAGACTCGTGAGTCGTCGCGAAGTAGTGCCATAATTCCCAGACGGCCGTGACCCCGAAGGGCATGGACCAATGGACCTCGTAGAACTCGTCGATCCCGCACACACGACTGACGGCGTAAAGCTGCTCCGCGCGAAGGAGGAGCTGCGCGACGCGCTGGCGCCGATCCGCCGGGAGGGCAGCTCGATCGGCCTGGTGCCGACAATGGGCTACTTGCACGAGGGACACCTCTCGTTGCTGCGCGCCGCCCGCGTCGAGTGCGACCTCGTCGTCATGACCCTCTTCGTCAACCCGACCCAGTTCGGGCCCGGCGAGGACCTCGACCGCTACCCGCGGGACGAGGAGCGCGACCTGCGCCTCGCCGCCGAAGCCGGCACCGACGTCGTCTGGGCGCCGCCGGTCGAGGAGGTCTACCCGGACGGCTTCGCGACTCAGGTCGAGGTCTCGGGCGGGCTCGCCGAGGTCCTCTGCGGCGACCCCTCCCGACGCGGCCCCGAGCACTTTCGCGGCGTCGCCACCGTCGTCGCCAAGCTCTTCAACGCGGTCCAGCCCGACGTCGCCTACTTCGGCCAGAAGGACGCCCAGCAGGTCGCGGTGATCCGCCGCATGGCCCGCGACCTCGACTTCCCGCCGCGGATCGAGGCGCTGCCGACCGTGCGCGAGCCGGACGGACTGGCGATGAGCTCTCGCAACTCCTATCTCGACCCCGAGGCGCGCGAACGGGCGACGGCGCTGTCTCGCGCGCTCTTCGCGGCCGTGGAGGTCGCGCCCGTCGCCGGACTGTCGGGGGCGCTGACCGCCGCCCGCGCCGGGCTGACCGCCGCCGGCATCGAGCCCGAGTACCTCGAGGCCCGCGACCCCGACGACCTTTCGCCCGTCACCGAGCTTGGCGACCGACCCGTCCTGATCGCGGTCGCCGCCCGTGTCGGCGGCGCCCGCCTGATCGACAACGTCCTGATCCAACCCCGAAAAGACTTCGAAAGCCAGTGACCCCCGGTCGCTGAGAGGGAGGAGCCGCATGCAGAGGCAGATGCTCAAGTCCAAGATCCACCGCGCGACGGTGACCGACTGCGACGTCGACTACATCGGCAGCATCACGATCGACACCGAGCTGATGGCGGCGGCGGATCTGATCACCAACGAGCAGGTCCATGTCTGGGACATCGACAACGGCGCACGCTTCGTCACCTACGTGATCGACGGCGAGCCCGGCTCGCGCACGATGCAGGTCAACGGCGCCGCCGCCCACCTCACCCGGCCCGGCCACAAGATCATCGTCGCCTCCTTCGGCTCCTACGACGAGCGCGATCTCGAGGCCTACTCGCCGGTCGTCGTCCACGTCGACGACGACAACGAGATCGTCGCCGTCGACAGCCACCCCGAGGTGCTGCTGGCGGCGCCGGCGCACGCTTCCGACGCGGAGATGGCGTGATGAGCTCGGGCGCTCGCTCCCACACCGCGCCGCCGCCGGCCGAGCGGCCGCCGGTCAGCCTGCCGCGCCTGATGGAGATGAAGGCGAAGGGCGAACCGATCGCGATGGTCACCGCCTACGACTACCCCTCGGCCAAGGTCGCCGAGGAGGCCGGCGCCGACGTCGTCCTCGTCGGCGACTCGGCCGCCAACGTCGTGCTCGGCCACGACGGCACCGAGGCGGTGACGATGGAGGAGATGCTCGTCCTCGGCAAAGCCGTGCGCCGCGGCCTGCGCACGCCGCTGATGGTCGGCGACATGCCCAAGGGCAGCTACGAGGCGAGCAACGAGGTCGCGGTCGAAA